>Ga0207701_10000127_pt1 | contig 69624 bp, 67 predicted proteins | sample KBSSwiSSwithPhiX_FD_184294 | JGI IMG/M metagenome (GOLD analysis project Ga0207701, IMG submission 184294) | Switchgrass rhizosphere bulk soil microbial communities from Kellogg Biological Station, Michigan, USA, with PhiX - S5 (SPAdes) (version 2) | ecosystem: Environmental > Terrestrial >... | reverse complement strand
CCGGCATGCCGCCGCGCGTGCCTTACATCATCGGTAACGAAGCGGCCGAGCGGTTCAATTACTACGGCATGAAGTCGATCCTGACCGTCTTCATGGCCCAATACATCCTCAACAACTCCGGCGCGCTCGCGCCGATGCAGCCTAACGAGGCCTACAAATACACCCACTATTTTGTGGCGGGCGTTTATTACCTCCCCATCTTTGGCGCCATCCTGGCCGATGGGTTGCTTGGAAAATATCGGACGATCCTTTGGCTCTCGATGGTCTATTGCCTGGGTAGTCTCACCCTCGCCTGCATGGGCACTTCCTGGGGAATCGCCACGGGGCAACGCACCATGCTCGCGATCGGTCTCGCCTTGATTTGCATTGGCTCGGGCGGAATCAAGCCCTGCGTCTCAGCCAACGTTGGGGATCAATTCGGCGAATCGAACAAACATCTGCTCTCGAAAATGTTTGGCTGGTTCTATTTTTCGATTAACGCCGGCTCCTTCATCTCGTCGATCCTTTGTCCATGGTTGCTTGCCAACGGCAAGCTCGGCGTGCCGTGGGCATTTGGAATCCCGGGCATTTCGATGGTGATCGCGACGATTTTCTTCTGGGCCGGCCGCAACAAAATGGTGCACGTTCCGCCGCGCGGTCTCGGTTATTTGAAAGAAGCGTTCCTGACCCGCGAAGGACTGGCGATCCTCGGGCGGATCGCGATGGTTTACTTTTTCATTCTCTTCTTCTGGGCGCTCTGGGGAATGAGCAACGGCGTGGAATGGACGTTGCAAGCCCAGAAAATGGATCTGCATTGGATGGGCATGAATCTGATCGCCGCGCAGGTGCAAACGGCGAACCCTATCCTCATTTTGATCTGCATTCCGCTCTGCAATTATTTGATTTATCCCGCCATCGACCGCGTCTTTCCGCTCACGTCGTTGCGCAAAATCGGCATTGGTCTATTTCTGACCGCGTTCAGTTTTGTGGTTATCGTCTGGATCCAGAGCCAGATCGACCAGGGTCTGAAGCCGAGCATCAACTGGCAATTGCTCGCTTATGTCATTCTGACTTTAGGCGAAACGATGGTCTCAATCACGGGCCTCGAGTTTTCTTACACGCAGGCGCCCAATTCGATGAAGAGCTCGGTTATGGCGCTTTGGCTCCTCTTCATCGCCAGTGGCGAATTCTTTGTCGGCCTGTTTAACGCCTGGGATATCAACGCTGATGGGACCAAGAAGCTGACCGATTTCCAATACTTCGGTTTCTTTACGATCGTAATGTTTGTCGCCTCGGCTGTGTTCGTTGTGCTGGCCTGTTTCTACAAAGGAAGCACCTATCTCCAGTCGCAGTTAACGGCGGATGAAGTGGCAACCGAACCGATCGTGGCAGGCGGCGCACCGAGCTAGGGCATGCGTGGCGCTAGACGGCGATGCGCTGGAGGAATAACCTCCGTGTCGTCCCAGTGTCTGAAACTCGGGCGGGACTGAGCCCGTTTCTCCAGGATGAGCGCAAGTTGGCGCTGATCGCGCGGCCCGACTTCCCCCTTTTCTTTTTGCCACCTGTTCGCGATCATTCCTTTGCGCATGTCATCGCCGAACGAAGATTACGTTCTCGATCTCCTCCGGGACGTGGGTCTGGTGACGCGCAAAGAGATCGAAGAAGCGCGCGCCGATCTCAACGGCTCCACGAGCGTGGTCGATGTTCTCGTCAGGCAAGGGATCGTCTCGGCCGACGACATTTCACGCAGCCTCGCGGCCCAGGCGCACATGCACTGGATCGATCTTTCCGACATTGTGGTGCCCCAGGAAGTGATCGACGAAATCAAGCCGCAGGACGCGCGCCGGTTCAAGATGATCCCGATCGCGCGCAACGAGCATGGCTTGGTCGTCGCGACTGGCGATCCGCTCGATTTCGACAGCATCGACAGCCTCAGCTTTCTGTTAAGACGCGAGATTGAGCTTGTTTGCACGACGCCCGAAAAAATTCGGGAATCGCTCATCAAATATTACGGCAGTGCCGAGGAAGCGGTTGACGTTTTGCGGGAAAAAATCGGCGACGCTGCGATCGAAGAATTGGACATCGCGGCCGGCGCGGAGTTGCCCGAAGGCGAGGGCGGCGACGCGCCGATTGTGCGCATGGTATCGTTGCTCCTCCTCGAAGCGCACAAGCTGGGCGCGAGCGATATCCATCTCGAACCGCTTGAGAAGAGTTTCCGCGTTCGCTTCCGCATCGATGGCGTGCTGCAGGAAATGCAATCGCCGCCGAAGAAGCTACAATCAGCCATTATTAGCCGGCTCAAGATCATGACCGGCTCAATGAGCATCGCGGAGAAACGGCTTCCCCAGGACGGCCGTATCCAGGTGAAGATGGGAAAAAAATCGATCGACCTGCGCGTGTCGACGGTGCCGACCAATCACGGGGAAAGCATGGTCATGCGTGTGCTCGACAAGACCAGTTTGCTTCTCGGTCTCCCCGAACTGGGTTTTCTGAGCGACGACCAGGAAACTATTGAAGGCCTGCTCCGCGCGCCTGATGGGATCCTGCTCGTCACTGGGCCGACCGGTTCTGGCAAAACGAGCACGCTTTACGCCTGCCTCAATTACATCAACAAACCCGATCGCAAGATCATCACCGTAGAGGAACCGGTCGAGTATCAGATGAACGGGATCAACCAGGTCCAGGTGAATTCCGAGATCGGAATGACTTTCCCAGCGGCTTTGCGTTCCATTCTGCGCCAGGCGCCGAACATCATCATGATCGGCGAAATTCGCGATCTCGAGACGGCCTCGATCGCCACCAATGCCAGCCTCACCGGTCATCTCGTTTTCAGCACCCTCCACACCAACGACGCTCCTTCCGCGATTGCGCGTCTCATCGACATTGGAGTCCAACCTTTCCTCGTTGCGACCGCCATCCGCGCGATCATGGCGCAGCGGCTCGTTAGGCGTCTTTGCGTCAATTGCAAGGAACCGGGCCAGCTCTCGGGTTCGGAGTTGCGCGCTCTGCACGTCGAGGCCTCGCAACTCAGCGAAGCAACGATCATGCGGCCGGTCGGTTGCGAGCGTTGCCGCCAAACCGGTTACAAAGGTCGCATGGGAATTTTCGAGATCTTTGAGATCGATGACGAAGTGCGCCACATGGTGAACAATCGTTCTTCCACCATGGTCCTGCGTCAGCGCGCGCGCGAACTCGGCATGCGGACCTTGCGTGAAGATGGTGTGCGCAAAGTCCTCGCCGGTTTGACCTCGGCCGAGGAGGTAATTTCGATCACGATTGGAGACGCTAATTGAAATGACGAATGACGAATTCCCAATGACGAAGGAATGTCCAATTAAGAATGACGAAATGATGTTCGCTCGTGCCGACTACTTTCGTCATTCGAGCCTCGTCATTCATTCGTCATTCTTTCCATTGTGAACAACGAACGACTCGCAGATCTCTTCATCGACCACGGCCTGATGGACCGCGCCCAGGCCGACGACGTTCTGCTCGAGACCACGCAAAACGGCAAAGCAATCGACCAGGCGATGGTCGACCACGGAATCGTGGACGAAGCGCAGTTTTACCAGGCGATCGCCGAGGCGCTTGGTACCGAGGTGATTGATCTCGATAACGTAGAGTTTACCCCGCAAATCCTGCGTCTCATCCCGGCTGGTCTCGCGCGTTTACATCGCGCCCTGCCAATTGGCGAAGCGGACAACGCCATTCGTGTGGCGCTGATCGATCCGCTCGATACTCCGACAATCGAAGATCTCCGTTTCGCTCTTGGCCGTGACATCGATGTGGTGCTCGCCCCGAGCGTTCAAATCGAAGATCGGCTGAAGAAGCACTACGGCGAAGACACCTCCAGCATGGAGGAGATTCTTAAACAACTCGGCGAAGTCGGGGAGTTGATGACCCTGGAAGGCGACAAAGCGTCCGGGATAAATGTCGAAGCCGAAGCGAGCGCCACGCCAATCATCCGCTTCGTCGATTTGATTCTCTATCAAGCGATCCATGATCGCGCGAGCGATATCCACTTCGAACCTTTCGAGGCGGAGTTCAAGGTCCGCTACCGAGTGGACGGTGCGCTCTACGAAATGGCCCCGCCGCCACGCCATCTCGCGCTGCCCGTGATCTCGCGGGTGAAGGTGATGGCCAATATGAACATTGCCGAGCGGCGCCTGCCCCAAGACGGACGCATTCAAAAAGTCATTGCCGGCCGCGCCGTCGATCTGCGCGTTTCGACTTTACCCACGCAGTTTGGCGAAAGCCTCGTGTTGCGGGTGCTCGATCGCTCGACCGTCAATCTCGACTTGGAAGCGCTGGGGATGCCCGACTACATCCTCAATTACATCCTCGAGGTGATCAATAAGCCGAACGGAATCTTCATCGTTACTGGTCCGACCGGTTCGGGTAAGACGACCACGCTTTATTCCTGCCTGCGCAAGATCAACACTATCGATTCCAAACTGCTCACCGCCGAAGAGCCAGTCGAGTACGACCTCGAGGGGGTGATGCAGGTCCCGGTGAACGACGCGATCGGGCTTTCGTTTGCCCGCGTCCTGCGCGCTTTTCTGCGCCAGGATCCCGACCGAATCATGGTCGGCGAAACGCGCGACCTCGAGACCGCGCAAATCGCCATCCAAGCGTCTCTTACCGGGCATCTGGTCTTCACCACTCTGCACACGAACGATGCTCCTGGCGCGATCGCCCGCTTGATCGACATGGGGGTGGAACCTTTTCTGATTTCTTCGACGCTTGATGCGGTTCTCGGGCAACGCCTAATCCGGAGCATCTGTTCAGATTGCCGCGTGCCTTATCACCCTAACGAATCGCTCCTCGCGCAACTGAACCTTGCTCCGCACGAAATCGGCGAGCGCCAGTTCTTCTACGGCAAGGGCTGCGATAAATGCAACCGGACCGGCTACAAAGGTCGCAAAGGCATTTACGAGCTAATGAAAATCAGCGATCCGATTCGGAGCTTGATCAACGAGCGCGCGCCCTCCGTTGTTCTGAAACAAAAAGCGGTCGAGCTCGGAATGGTCACGCTCCGTCAGGACGGCGTCCGCAGTATTTTTGCGGGCGAGACCACGATTGAGGAAGTCCTCAAGTATACGTGAGGAAAATGACGAATTAATGCCCAATGACGAAATGATGCTCGCTCAGTCCGGGCTTTTTTTCGTCATTCGAGCTTTGTCATTCCTTCGTCATTAGACATTCGGAAATTCGTCATTTCCACCCGCGTTACAAAATCTCGACACCGCTCCCGCTCTTCTCTATCCTCTGCGCCGCCATGCCTCGTTTCGCCTACGTAGCTCTCGACGCACGCGGCCAGGAATCTACTGGCCTGGTTGACGCGTCCTCGACCAACGACGCGATCGGTCAACTCCGCCAGGCTGGCTATTTTCCGACCACGGTCTACGAGGAGGGGCAGGGTAGCGCGGCCCAAAAGAAGGCGCAGCGCGGGGCCAAATCGTCTGCTGCGGCGGCTCCGGGCACGAAGAAAAAAGGGATCGTTCTTTTCCAAAAGAAAACGGTCAAAACCAAGGTGCTGATGGTTTTTACCCGTCAACTCGCGACCTTGATCGACGCCGGTCTGCCCTTGCTCCGCGGGCTGAATGTGCTGGCGAAACAAGAGCGCGACCCCGTTCTCAAGAACACCATCAATCAAGTTGCGGATTCCGTTCAGGGCGGCGCCACATTTTCCGAAAGCCTGGAGCAACATCCGAAGATTTTTAACAAGCTCTTCGTCAACATGGTGAAAGCCGGCGAGCTCGGCGGTGTGCTCGAACTCGTTCTCGGTCGTCTTGCCGAGTTCCAGGAAAAAGCCCAGAAGGTCAAAAATAAGGTCAAGTCTGCGATGATTTATCCGGTCATCGTCCTTTCGCTCGCGATGATCATTATGGCCTTCCTGCTTGTCTTCATCGTGCCGAAGTTTGAAGGAATCTTCCACGATATGCTGGGAGACAAACCTCTTCCCGCGATCACGCAGTTCGTCATCGGCGTGAGCGGTTTCATGCAACATCACTGGCTGATTTTGTTCGGCGGAATATTTGCCCTCATCTTCGGTTTCAAATTCATTTCCCGGACCGCTGGTGGCCGCGCTTTGATCGACCGGATTGCGCTGCGCGCGCCGTTATTCGGCGACCTGACCCGGAAAAGTTCAATCTCCCGTTTCACGAGGACGTTAGGCACACTCGTGACGAGCGGCGTCCCCATTTTGCAAGCGCTCAACATTACCCGCGAGACGGCTGACAACACCGTCATTGCCAACGCGATCACGCAAGTCCACGACTCGGTCAAGGAAGGCGAGTCGATCGTGCAGCCATTGGAAGCGAGCGGGGCATTTCCGCCCATGGTTATCAGCATGATCGACGTCGGCGAGGAGACTGGCCAGCTGCCCGAGATGTTGCTCAAGATCGCCGAGGTCTATGACGATGAAGTGGACAATGCGGTGGCCGGTCTCACCTCCATGCTAGAACCGATCATGATTGTGCTTCTCGCGATCATTGTGGGCACGATTGTGATCGCGCTCTTCATGCCCTTGATCAGCATCATCGGCGGCTTGCAGTCGCAAACCTAGCGAATGCGAGGTTCGGCCGAATCTTCGACGGCGCGTAGCATGGTCGCGCGGACTAGGGGTTTCACAGTCGTCGAGATTCTCGTCGTAATGACGATCATTCTCGTCTTAGCCGGGCTGGTCCTGGCCACGAGCAGCTACGTGCACAATAAGGGCGCGCGCTCCCGCGCTGAAGCCGAGATCGCTGCGATGTCCGCCGCCTTGGAAAATTATAAGTCTGATAATGGCACCTACCCGACTGGCACCCCTACTACTTCGTTGAATGCCCAGTCGGACGTAGTGCCCACGGATCCGAAATATCAGAATGCTAGCCTCTTCCTTTACGAGCAGCTCTCGGGCGATACGAATGGAGATCGTTCCGTGGAAGGAACGTCTTATTTCACATTCAAAGATAATCAGCTCTATCCCGCCACAGGGGCGATCACCTACATCAAGGATCCTTTCGGGTATAGCTATGGGTATTCGACAGCGGGACAGACTGGAACATCCGGACAGGGCTACAATCCCACCTTCGATCTCTGGAGTACTGCTGGCTCAAGCGCAACGACAGGTGTCGCAGGATGGATCAAGAACTGGTAATATAGGGCCGTTCGCCGAACGCTACTCTTCGTTCGCGTCGACCGTAATGACTACTCGCCGATTTGCCTGTTGTCGCGCGATCTCCGCGTCCAGATCTTGCGGCGTCCCAAAGCCTGTCGAGCCGGGCTGAACGACGAACTCTCTTTTTCCATAACCGATTGCTCTGATGTTTCCTTCGTCCATTCCCAAGACACTAATCAGATACTGTTTTACGCTGTCGGCCCGGCGTTGACTTAGGTCGAGGTTGTACTCTTCGGTCCCGATCGAATCGGTGTAGCCCTTAATCGTGAACGTCGCGTTAGGGTTGCGCTGCAGTAATCTGACAAGCTTTTGTAAGTCCTCGCTCGCCTGCAAATCTGCACTTCCGAACGCGAAAAGCTGATCGTTAGGCATGCGAATGGCAGTGCCTCGTCCGAGTGGTCCTTTCTGTGAGAGAAGCGCGTCGAGATCGCTGAACCCAGGCGCGCGATTGGTCCGCGGTCCGGCACTGTCGCCGGGAATGCCGTTGAAAGTATTGGGCCGCTTGATTGTCGTGCTCGTCGCCAGCTCTGTTCCCGTCATGGCGGGCTGCGGCCTACCGGAATCCGGCACGTTGGTGAGGGACAACTGCGCGCGATTCGCGTCCGTGGTCTTTTCCAACGACTGCGCCGTTGTCCGCTCGATTTCGTTAATTACGGAATTCAGGTTGGTCTGCTCGATTTGCGGTTTGTCGGGCAGCACATCCTTCGTGTCGTCCGGCATGGCTGCTGTCGCGCGCACTTCCTGTAACAGTTTGTCGAATGACTTTTTGTCATCCGGGAGCTGGACGTCGGTATTGTCGGGGTTCGGTTTCGCAGCCGGGGCCATGTCGGGCGCAGTGGCTTGCTCGAGCGGTTTGGGCTCGAGATCGACTTTCTTCACTTTGAAAGTCGGCGGCTGGCGTTTTTCCATGCCGAGCGGCGTGGTCGGTTGAAAGCCGGTGCGATAAAAGACGAAGCAAAGAAACGCGTGGAGGGCGAGCGAGAGCGCCAGTCCCACCAGCACCCAACTGCGTGGCTTGTTCCGGCCGGCCCAGACCGGTAACGGGGCGGGCATGCGAGCGGTGACAGCTTCCATTGCGAGTTAGACAAACGACCCGCGAAAAAGTTTGTCAAAATTTGAGTTCTACACGTCGCGTAACCTGGTTGGGGGAGCGCACGCGCCTCGCGTGCTGTTTGCGGTGCCTCGCCGCAAACACTTTTGCGCGTACGAGGGGACCACGATATCGCCTTAGAACCATCGTCCGTTCGGCGAGGCGCCAAACGGTGCACGCGAGGGCGCCTGCGCTCCCCTAACGACTCAGCCCGCGGGTTCGCTCAATGAAAATTCGCGCGGCCCGCCGAATTTCCTCCGACACGTGGGCTTCCGGGGAAACAAACTTCGGCGTAAACCACGGGTAAAGACCAATCAGGTCATTGGTGACGAGGATTTGGCCGTCGCAATGTTCACCGGAGCCAATGCCAATCGTAGGAATCGTGATTGCTTCCGTGATTTGACGCGCCGCGTCCGCCGCAACGATTTCGAGCACGACGGAAAACGCGCCGGCTTTTTCCACCGCACGCGCGTCGGCGATCAGGCCCTCCGCTTCCGCGGGTCTGCGCCCTTTCACTTTGTAACCGCCCTCCTCGCGCACCTTTTGCGGCAACATCCCGATGTGTGCCATCAATGGAATTCCTGCCTGCACAATCGCTTCGATCTGGGCGACATGACTGATCCCGCCTTCCAATTTCACCGCCTGGGCCCCGGCTTCGATAAGACGGCGGGCATTAATGACCGCCTCGTCCTCACTATCGTAGGTACCAATAGAGAGATCAGCCACGAGCAGCGCCCGCTTCACGCCCCGCGCCGCAGCCCGGGTGTGGTGAAGCATTTCCTCGAATTTGACCTCGGTCGTATCACTGTAACCCAGCACGACCATGCCTAACGAATCGCCGACGAGGATGATGTCGATCCCGCTCTCGTCCAGTAATCGTGCTGTCGGATAGTCGTAGGCGGTCAGCGCTGTGATGCGTTTGCCGCTGCGTTTCCGCGCCCGAAAATCTTCCATGGCCTGCAACGCTACCATTGCTGGGCGGCGCGCACCATCAAAGGTGCGGGCAATAATTCTTCAGCCATTTCGCGGATCGTCTTCCGCTGGCCTGGCAGAACGAGATTCGGACGGATTTCGGCGAGCGGATGGAGGACGAACCCTCGCAAATGCAAACGCGGGTGCGGGAGTTGCAGGTTTGGCTCTTCTTCAGTGCGCGCACCGTGATAAAGTAAATCGAGATCAATTGGCCGGGAACGATTGCGTTCATGCTCTGGCGGTCGCCCAAGATCCATTTCGATTTTTTTTAACTCGTCGATCAATTCCTTGGACGAACCGGAATAGCCAACCTCGATCACCGCGTTCAAGAACTTCGCCGCGCCCGGTTCGCATTCGATCGGCTCAGTCTCGTAAAGCGAAGAGGAAAGAAAGGGCGGCTCAACCTTCGGCATGCCGTAGATACGATCTCGCGCGACCGTTAGGCAACGAAGACGGTCGCCGAGATTGGCGCCCAGGCCGATACCAGCTCTCATCGATTGATGGCGACGTTACAAACCGAGAACATTTTCCATCCGGTAAAGTCCGGCCGGCTGGTCGATCACCCAGTGGGCCGCGCGCAAGGCGCCTACTGCGAAAGTCTCCCGACTCGCTGCGCGATGAGTCAATTCAAGGCGCTCTCCCGGCCCCGCCATTATGACGGTGTGCTCGCCAACGATATCGCCGGCTCGAATGGATTGCGCTGGGATCGAGTCTCCCCCGTTGCGCACTTCGCGCAATATCTCCAGCAGACGCTTGGCCGTACCGCTTGGGGCATCTTTCTTCGTCCGGTGATGCATCTCGATGACGTCGAGATCGAAGTTTTCGCCTAACAACTCCGCGGCCCGCCGAGTGAGGGCAAAAAGCACGTTAACGCCCACGCTAAAATTCGCTGTGAAAACAGTCGGGACAACACGCGACGCGTCTCGGATGGAGTCGGTCTGTGCGGGAGTTTGCCCAGTCGTGCCGAGGACGAGCGGTTTCCGGTACCGTGCGCACGCCTGACAAACGTTTTCGGTTGCGTCCGCCGTGCTGAAATCAATCACCACATCGCAGTTCTCCATGGCCGGTGCGATCGAATCGGACCGATCCACCCCTGCCGCGATGCTAAAGTTGGGGTCCCTCGCCGCCGCTGCTGCGACGGCTTTTCCCATCCGTCCTTGAGCACCGACGAGTAAGACTCGAACGGCGCTCATCAACCGGTTTGTTCGAGTGCATCGAACGTCTTGCGCAGACGGGCGACGTTCGCCTCGCTCATTGCGACCAGCGGCAGGCGGCATTCGGGCGACATCATTCCGCGCCAGCCGAGGATCGTCTTGGCGGGTACCGGATTTGGTTCGATGAAAATGTCCTTGAAGAGATTGAAGAATTTCCGATGCAGTTGCCGCGCGTCCGTTGCTTTGCCCTCGAGAAATAGCCTGACGAGTTTCACGACCTCTTTGGGAAAGAGATTGGAAGCAACGCTGACAACCCCGACCGCGCCGACGGAGAGAAACGGAAGAGTCAAAGAATCATCACCGCTCAAAACAGTGAATCCATCCGGTGCGCGGCCGACTAGTTCGCTCACGCGATCAACGCTCCCGCTCGCTTCCTTGATCGCGACGATATTAGAATAGTCCTCAGCCAGTCGCATGACGGTGTCGGCGCTAATATCGACACCGCATCGTCCGGGAATGTTATAAAGCACGAGCTTGAGGGACGTCGATTCGGCAACGGCAGCGAAGTGCCGGAAGAGTCCTTCCTGGCTCGGCTTGTTGTAATACGGCGCGACGAGAAGGGCGCCATCGACCCCGATGTCCTGCGCCTCCTTTGTATGGACGATTGCGTCCCGGGTTGAGTTCGAGCCCGTGCCAGCAATGACCTGGCAACGGCCGCGCGCTTCTTTCACCGCCATTTCAATGACATGATGGCGTTCGCCGCAACTCAGGGTCGGCGATTCACCAGTCGTGCCGACGGGAACGATTCCGGTAATGCCCGCGGCGATCTGTGTTTCGATCAGATGCGCGAACGCGTCGGCATCGATTTCGTCATTTTTGAAGGGCGTAACGAGCGCCGTGTAAGTGCCGCGGAACATGGTTCGTTAGGGACGCTCAAGTGGAATCAAATCTCGATCGTGCCGTCAAAGACAAAATCAGCCGGCCCCGTCAAAGTCACATGAGAAAATTGGTCGCCCGCGCGCTTGAAATCGACTTGCAAGGTATCGCCACCACGGACCAGAACATCGATCGGACCGTCGCTCTCGTTAGTCGCGGCAAAAATCAGCGCGCTCGCCACCACGCCGGTCCCACAGGCGAGGGTCTCGTCCTCAACGCCGCGCTCATAGGTGCGGATCGCGATCATGCGCGGCCCGCGTTGCTCACTGAAATTGGCATTCGCCCCGCGAGGCGCAAACATCGAATGATGACGGAGCGCGGAGCCTAACGACCGCACGTCGATCTCCTCGATTTTTTCGACTGGAACGACGACATGTGGCACCCCGCTGTCGACATAATGGGCCGCGCAGGTTTTTCCCCCAACCGGGACCTTCAGGTTCACACGAAGATCGTTAGGCTGGCTCATTTCCAGCCGGACCAGATCCCCTTTTAATTCAGCGCCGATCAAACCGGCGGGAGTTTCGAACGAGACTCTCTCCAGAGGGCCCGCCGTCCGGTTCGCGAATCGGGCAAAACAGCGGGCGCCGTTGCCACACATCTCGGCCTCTCCGCCGTCGGCGTTGTAATAGCGCATGCGGAAGTCAGCGCCGTTCGTCGGTTGCTCGAGCAAAAGGATGCCGTCCGCCCCAACCCCGCGATGCCGATCGCAGACGCGGGCAATTTGTTCGCGGGAGAGACGGAGATCCCCCGCGAGATTGTCGAGCAGGACAAAATCGTTCCCCGCGCCGTTCATTTTCGTGAAGCGAAGCATCTGGTTTTTGGTTAACATACTCTGGCTGGAAAGCCAAGCCGCGCTGGATGAACCTTTGCCTCTTTATTGGCGAGCGTCTTGCTCCTCCGAATTTCCTTCTTATTGATCTCCCGTGCGCTTTTTCCTGATCGCAATTCTTTTTGCCGCGGCAACCCTGCCGAACGAACTACCGGGCCAGCTCGCGCCCAGTCCGCTCAACGACATCATTCTCCAGCAGGTGAAGAAAATGCCGGTCGGCGGAAAATATTCCGCTACGCGCACGGCCACGATCCGATTGCAATCCGCGGCCCATTTCGAGTCAGGAAAGTTCTTCGTTCTGCCCGATGCTGCTTCGCCGAGCTACTGCTCGGGAGCGACTTATCTGGTTTTCATGAAGACGATCGAAGAGTTGCGCGCGCAAGGCCAGCTCCAGCTCGATTACGAAACACTCGATCAATTGATGATTCGAGGGCAACGCGACGGCCAGGGCATCTGGGGGCGATGGAACGCGAACGGACCCGGAACCGCCCGCTTATTTTTCGAGCTGGGCATCGGGCGGAATTTCGACGACTTCGCCGAAGCAGAGCCGGGCGATTTTATGAAAATTTTCTGGTCGCCAGAAGTCGGCCGTGAAGAACACGGGCACTCAGTCATTTTTCTCGGGATGGAGAGAAAGCTGGGGCTCGATTACGTCCGTTTCTGGTCGAGCAACATTCCGATGGGCTATGGCGAGCGGAGCGTCCCTCGCACCAAAATTAGCCACGCGATTTTTTCCCGGCTTTACGCGCCGGCGAACCTTTCGCGGATCGACACAGTTCCCCAGCTAGATCCGTATCTGGCGAGCCTCGAGCGCGTCCGGTCCAGTTACCCAGAAGCCAAGGAAAAGTGCGGGATGTAGGTTCCCTTTGGCGATGGAATTTCCGTCGGTTACCACGATCGTGAACGGTCTTGTGCTCGGTTGGTCCGTCGCGTGGCCGCCGGGACCGATAAACGCCGAAATGATTCGACGCGCAGTCCTGCCGCCCAAGGACGGTGGCGGTTTCTGGGCGGCTTGGCAACTCGGACTCGGAGCGTGCACGGGAGATTTCGTTTGGGCCTTGGCAGTAGCGGCGGGTGCCGGCGCATTGCTTGCCTCACCGCGTCTGCATTTCGCGCTCGGTGTAATCAGCTTTCTGTTGCTTCTCTTGCTAGGCTTTATCTTTGCCCGCGGCGCCTGGCGGGCTGCCCGCGGCTACGGACGAGAGCCATCTCCGGCTCGGGCGAAGGGTAAAATCAACATGTCGCGCGGATATTTTCTTGGATTAACTCTCGCCCTAACAGGTCCTTGGAATGTTGGTTTTTGGTTCGCGGTCATTAGCGGCCAGGGCGCCGCGCAGGGGACCTCGAACCTTTTCAATTCCCTCGTGCTCGCCGCTGCGGTGGTCTCTGGCGCTTTAAGCTTTACGCTTTTCTTTTGTACCGCCTTACGATTGGGCGCGCGAATTTTTGCTCGCCCTGCGTGGCAAATAGCTACGCAAGCCATTAGTGCCTTGGTTATGCTGTTCTTTGCCGCGCGCCTGGTCTGGCTTTGGCATTGAGATTTCGATCACCATCCTCGTTTCCTTATGCCGGTTGAGATTCGGTGGTAGCTTTGCGAGCATGTCGGATCGGGAAAAGACACTAACGATCAATGAAATTTATTTCTCCGTTCAGGGAGAGAGCACCTGGGCCGGGTTGCCGTGTGTTTTCGTCAGGCTGACCTTCTGCGATTTGCGGTGCACGTATTGCGACACCGAGTACGCGTTCTACGAAGGGAAGAAGCAAACGTTGGCCGAAATCGTGAACGCGGTCAGGCATTACGATTGCCACCTGGTTGAGGTCACCGGCGGCGAACCGCTCTTGCAGAAAAACGTTCTGCCTTTGATGACTCTGCTGGCTGATGCCGGCTGCACGATACTTCTTGAAACGAGCGGCGCGCACGATATTTCGAAGGTGGACCCACGCGTCCATCGCATCATGGATTTGAAAACGCCTGGCAGCGGGGAGGTCGAGCGCAATTTGCTTACCAACATCGAGCACCTCACCCAGCTAGACGAAGTGAAATTCGTCATTGGATCGCGGGAAGACTACGAATGGTCGCGAGCACGAATGCGCGAGCATAGCCTGGCTGAACGGTGTCGCGCGGTCCTCTTCTCACCGATCTTCGGACGAATCGATCCGCGTCAAATCGTGGAGTGGATTCTGGCAGACAACCTGCCCGTTCGGTTCCAGCTCCAAATGCACAAGTTCATTTGGACGCCGACACAGCGCGGCGTCTAGCAACATCCGAACGGCCTTTCCAACCGAGAGATAGGAAGTGAAGTTGCTAGACGCCTACAACTGTGTTGGATGATTCGCTTCGTTACTTCAGAAGCTTATTGTATGTTGCCAACAGGGGAGCATAGATCGGGTTCATTGCATCGACGGCATAGATTTCTATCCAATCCGCGCCGAGGCTATTCCCGGCAGCCAGAGCTTCCTGAAGCGTACCCTGAAGGTCGCCCCCAACCGATCCATCTGAGGAGCCAGTTAGCTGAAAGCCTGTAGCTCTTCCTGTATCGTTGTCCTGAATCAGCTGGTTGATCAAAAATCCGTTAGTCGAAGTAGCTTTCAGACCCCACTGCATGATTCCGAACGGTGGGTAAAGTAAGCCATGATTGATAACGGTTGTGATAGCGCCGGCCGCACCTGGATCATTGAAAGGGACGCCCCCGGCGATGACAAACGGGCTGGTCTTAAGGTACGTGTTATAGATATCAATCAACTTATTACATGAGTTAATCCATGCCGTAGTGTAACTGGCAATCGGCATGTTCAGTCCGATATCACCAGGAAGAGGCATGTAGGTCTCTGTCTTATATCCCAATCCTCCCATGGCCACGTAATCAAGTTTGCCGTCGAAGTGTTGGCATAGTGCAGTAATAAAGGCAATGATCTTGGGCTGGGCGACAGCGTCCCAGGGAAGCACCATAGGATCCGGACCTAGCGGAGTCGTGTACATCTTTACTCCGGGAAGGTTTTTTACCCAGGTCGGCACGGATGAGAGGATTCTCACGGAGAGACCGAGTTGTTTGTGATATCTCACAGAGTTAGAGACAAGTCCGTCGATCTTGGCCCAATCGTAAACGCCGTCGGAAGGATTAGCGATGTCCCACTTAATCTCTGCGCGCCATCCACCTATCCCTGGATTCGTCCAGGCGTCCCCACCAATTTCATACAAGCCATGAGGTGCCTTTGTTGTGGGTGGCGGCGGTCTCAGTTCGGGCTTGAAATTTCCGAAGACGTCAGCGTAATCAGCGTTTTGGGCATCCTCACTGTAAATCTCTATCCATTGCGCGCCGAGCGCGAGAGCTGCGTTCAGCGTGTCATCCAAAGTGCCATCTAAAGTATGGCCGTCGGCATCACCTGCCACCGGACAGAGAAACTGGAACCCAGCCGGGTTCGTTGGACTAAAGTCGGCAACGAGAGCATTCGAGAGATCCGCAGTTGTGCTCACCGCCTGCAAACGCGACTGCATGATTCCGAAGTGCTGCCCGTAGTTGGTTGCCGCTCGGATCACCATTTCATTCAGCGCCGTAGGCGCGTCGTCGCCGCTAAAAGGCATGGCCGTGGAAAGAATGAAGGGGGTTGAGTGGAGGTTATTACCGTATGCGTCGACTATGTTGTTGGATGAATCAGTCCAGGCAATCACCGCATCTGCCAGACTCATATCAAGACCAATCTGATCAGGGTCCGGCATGTAGGTCTCAGTGTTAACACCCAGGCCGCCCATCACAATGTAATCAACCACTCCGTCGTAACGCTGGCAGAGCTCTGTCACAAAACTTATGACTTTTGCCTGGACCACCGGATCCCAGGGAAGGACGAAAGGTGTTGACGGTCCGGTTTGCGAGGGAGCCCAGTATATACTCACCCCGGGAGTATCAGTTAACCACTGCGGCGCCGCCGAAAGTATGCCAAGAGATAAACCCAGTTGTTTTTGATATGCCTGGGCGTTGGCTACTTGCTCGTCGATGGACGACCAATCGTATTGAGTATCGCTGTCCGGCTGGATATCAGCCCATTTGACCTGGATGCGCAGACCATCAATGACTGGATTATCCCAGCCGTCTCCCCCGATCTGAATCAAGCCGTGGGGCGACTTCCCGGGAGCCTGAGCGCGAGTACTTAGCGGAGGGGCAAGGAGCGTGACAAGAACTGCAGCCGCAAGAAGAGCAAGAACGCGTGAGCCATTTATAAATACCATAATTTTCTGTCGAGCCGATCCGATGCCAGCTCGGTTAATTAATTGTTTAATTTTCGCGACGTGTTATTACGCAAAAGACGGAACCCGTTTTTAGATACAACTATCTCGTTGTTCGGAGGTTACAGCAGAGTCCTTGCTCCAAAGGACGGATCTTCCCCAGTTGCGGCCCACCTATTACCGTTTAAGAATTTATCTGACAAGCGAAAAATAGTTACAGCCGGGTAATTATCGACGCGCGATATGGAATGGCCCTTGGAAGACTCGGCAAAAGGATCTATTCGCCCGAGTGCTCTGGTCCCACGATTGCAGGAAGCGCCGTTCTATTTCGCTGGTGCCGAATCCAGTGCGAAATTGTTGGGCACAGTCGTCGCCCCAACTACGGCATTACAGCCCTAAGAGCGACGCCTGAACGTCCTTAATCACCTTCGGCAAATTGATGACATCGATCTGATAAATCTCGATGTAATTCACTTTGTAGGCGATGCCTAAATCCGTCGCCTCAGTCAACGCCAGCGCGGGGTCAATTGGAACTCCATGGTTCACTATGTATTCGGGATCATTGATGCATCGAAAAACCATTTGAGCGCCTGCTTGGGGCGTCATGTTCCAAAGGACCGCCCAGGCCGAGCCTTTATCCCCCGGCGCGGGCGGAATGAAAGTTGAAAGACTGCTGACTTGCGTGAGCAATCTACCGGGCCACGCGTTCCACGCCCAAACCGTCGTGGTGCGCGCGAGATAATCAGGACTGGGGTCGAGTTCCGTGCCGCTGGTTCCTATCGATAGTGCCACGTGCTGGTGCGGAAAAGCCTCCATTGTTGCGTCGATAATCTGCTGACCAGCGTCGAGCATTAAGTCAGCGGTGTAACCAAGGGAGAGCCATTGATCGACGAGCTCCGGCGTGTGAGGCACATTCCAGTCTTCGCTCCGCGCGTTGGCGAAGCTGGCAGTCACGATCGTAACGGCAGGATTTTCTGAAAAATGCGCGCCCAAAGCGGCGATCATATTTTTCTTTTTGTCGAGGTAGGTGGGATCCCAAAATACCGGGATTGAATACGTTTCGCCACCGTCCTCCCAAGTGAAGAAGCTTCCGCCATGCTTTTGCACGGCTTTCGAAACCCAGCCGGGTCGGGCCGATTGAGTCATAATGCGCAGGAGAACCTGCTTGCCCGCAGCTGCGACCTTCGCCACTTCCCCGTCGAGCCAGTCCCATTGGAAGTCGCCTTCGGTCGGTTCGATATCCTTCCAACCATAACGGATGCTACACCCGGTTACGTTCGGATTATGAAGCACTTGAGGCGGAACGGGATTTCCAGAATTCCCCAGCGAGAAGACGCCTTGGGGAATTCTACCGCCCCAAGCGGACGAGCCTGCCAGCAGCCCGGCGCAGACCAGTCCGGCGAAGAAATTTGCTCGTATAGAAAATGGATTGAGAATTGAGGTTAGGGAGTTTGCCGACATTTAGTTTTGATTGCATTTATGTTCTAATAATAAATGCTTCTTTCTGTTGAGGTTAAACAGAATCTATGTGTTTTATAAGGCCAATCGTGGCAAAATGTCTGATGTTCGTCAAGCAAACTTCACGGCACAAACGACAAGCGGCTCAATCCTCGCTCCCGTGCTCCGGTCGCTGGATCAGAAGTGTCAAACTTGTCGCGCAGCGGCGACAGGCGACGTGTCCAAGCTAGGCAGAAATGCCGTCAGCAATCCAATCAATGGGAGGAACGAGCAAAGATGAAAGACGTAACCGATGCTAGTCCGGTCAGCCAGTTCCCCGAGAACAGCGGAACCAATCCCTGCCATGCCAAAAGCGAAACCGAAAAATAATCCGGAGATGAGCCCGACCCTTCCAGGAAGCAGCTCCTGCGCGTAAACCAGAATGGCTGAGAACGCAGAAGCCAGAATCAGCCCGATGATAATAGAAAGGACCCCTGTCCAGAAAATATTGGCGTAGGGCAAGGCGAGGCTGAAGGGCGCGACGCCAAGGATCGAAACCCAAATAACCAGCTTGCGACCAAACCGATCGCCAATCGGTCCACCCAGGATAGTACCGACCGCGACAGCGAAAAGGAAAAGAAAGAGATGGAACTGCGCCCCCTGGATCGAGAGATGGAATTTTCCCATCATGTAAAAAGTGTAGTAGCTCGTTAGGCTGGCGAGGTAGAAGTACTTCGAAAAAATGAGCGCGCCCAGAATGAGAAGCGCGAAGAGGACGCGACGCGAGGGCAGGGCAGCCGCGCCTGCGGTCGAGGAGGGAGCAGATTTGGGCTTCGTTAGGCCTTGGTGGTACCAATTCCCCACGCCCCAAAGGACCGCAATCCCAAGCAGCGCAAGGAGTGCAAACCAAAGAACGTTTTTTTGCCCATAAGGCACGACGACAAGCGCGGCCAGAAGCGGGCCTAACGAACTGCCAGCATTGCCGCCGACTTGAAAGATTGATTGCGCAAAGCCACGCCGACCTCCCGAAGCGAGATACGCGACGCGGGACGATTCCGGATGGAAAATGGACGAGCCCATTCCAACCAGCGCCGCCGCCAAAAGAACCATTCCAAAACTTCCGGCAAACGCGAGAATGGTCAGCCCGCCCAAGGTCAGGCCCATCCCCCACGCGAGGGAGAAAGGTCGCGGCCGACGATCCGTATAGAATCCAACGCACGGCTGCAGAATGGACGCAGTCATCTGGAAGCAGAGCGTGATCAGACCGATCTGCACGAAGCTGAGATGGAAGCTCGCTTTGAGCAATGGATAGATCGCCGGGATGAGCGATTGGATCGTGTCGTTGAGCAGGTGCGAAAAACTGATCGCAAGAAGAATGGCAAGCACAGTTGGGTTGGCTGTGCTCGGAAGTGAATGGGCTTTCGAAGTTCTGGACACGGTGTTGGCGGAGGGAAATTAGTTGGCCATCGGCTGAACGCGAATTCCCGAATCGGACCTGTAATCGCCAGCCCATCGGAGGGTATATCGAGTGCGGCATGACAGGCGGGCTCTCCGGTGCGATTTTCGCCGCGATGCGTGCACGCCTAACGAAAGATTTTACATTCGAAGCGGCCCAGACACTTCCCTCCGCACCAGAGGGGCACAAGTGTCGCAAGATGCATGGGCACAGTTTCAAAGTGGAAGTCTCAGTCGAGGGTGAGGTCGATCAAACGACCGGCTGGGTCTACGATCACGCGGAAATCGGCGCGGCCATGAAGCCGCTCATTGCGTTACTCGACCACTCCTATCTCAACGAAATCGCGGGGCTGGAGAATCCGACGATCGAAATTATGGCCGCTTGGTTTTGGGGGAAGCTGGCGCCGCAATGTCCGGGGCTGAGCGAAATCGTAGTCCACGAAACCCCGACGGCACGCTGCGTTTATCGAGGTAATTGATCGCGCCTTCCCCGACCGGCTGCGCTTAGTGGCGCGGCGCGCGCACCGTGCCGGTCTCGATCGCGGTGCGGCGTTGCTCGACGATTCGACTCGCGATCTCATCTACCATCTGCTCGAGCAGCAGGCGCAAATGACTGCCCTGGCGAAAATCGGCCGGCGCGATGTGTCGCACCCGATCGGCGTGCGTGGAAAGCTGGTAGCACTTCTTGAATCCGACACGCTCGGGATCATCGGGATTGTAAACCGCAATGGCGTGGCCATCGTTTTTCCGCATGACTGTAAAGCAGGGCACATCGGTTGGACCGTCACCCAGATAAATCATATTGGGGAACGGGATCGGTCGAATGTCCGCTTCCATGTGATCGTTCACATCCTGCGACATATCGAGCAGCCCCTTGTTGATGCGAAAGAGGAATTGCGTTTTCTGGGTGTGACTGATGACCCGTTTCGGGAAAGTGATCCGGCCCTGCTGATCCTCGGCAAATTCGCACCCGAAAATCGCGCGCACGTAGGGAGCGAGCCGACTGCCCTCAATCAATACCTTCATCCCGGACGAAATGATGTAATGCTCGACGCTAATCCCTTGGTCGCGCTGTTCCGCGCTCAGCAGGTTGTCGCGGAAATCGTCGAACATTTCCGGAAGTCCCTTATAAAAATTGAGCTGCGCCCCAAGCCGTCGCAGTTCTCCGTTGGTTGGTCGATCCATCCCGAGGGTGTCGAGGAGCACTTTCATGTAAGCCAACTCGCTGTCGTAGCCTTGTTCCCTAACGAACTCCGAACAGCGGCGCCAAAAACTTTTCCCATCGATCCCGAAGGTCGGAAAAATCACCTCGTCCTGCATATAACTTGGACTCAGCGTCTGGTCGTAGTCATAGACGATTGCGATCGTATTTTGCGGCGTGGACATGGAAGCTATCCGCACGGTTTACAGGAATGCGGGACGCGGGGGAAGTGAATGAATTGCGTGCCTTGGATTAAGCGCCGGTGATCCTGTCCAGGAAATCGGCAAAAAGCGGCCCGTAACCTGTCCCGCGTTCCGGATGGTACTGCACTCCGATTCCGAACGGCCGGTCGGTCAACCGCAGCTGCTCGATGATGTCGTCAGTCGCGCACCATGACTCGACGACGCAACCCTCGGCGAGCCGATCGATTGCCTGATGATGGGAGCTATTAACCTTCTCAAAACGATGCGTGGCTGAGTGGTCATTTCGAAGCGGCTGGACGTCATGCGATTTTTGCCGCGGCAGATTATGTCCGGGAATGTCGAGCCGCAGAGTGCCGCCCAGCGCGACGTTGAGAAGCTGCATCCCCTTGCAGATGGCAAGAATGGGAAGTCCCCGCTCGAGAGCCACGCCGACCGCGGCAAACTCCCATTCGTCTCGCGCTGGATCGGGCTTTTCCAGAATGGTGGGGTCAGGCACAGGCTGACGCAGGTACTCCGCCGCGATATCTTTGCCGCCGGTAAGAAGGAGCGCATCCATTTCCTGGAGCGACATTGGGGATCGCGCTGCATTTAGGACCGTGATTTCGGCGCGGGTCGAGAGGATTGGATTAAACCACCTTTCGTCGCGCCGCCGGATCCAACTGGCCAGATTTGGCATCGGCGAACTTGCGACGACTGCGGGGCAGTGTAAAGCGGACCGGCGGTCTGGTTGCAGTGGTCTTGACGCCGCAGCACGGAGGCTATCTTGGACGATGCCCGCTGCCGAAATCGCCGCGCCTGCGCTCGTTGTCAGCGAATTAACTCATCGTTACGGCGATCGTCTTGCTCTCGATCATGTCTCCCTTGAGGTGGCACCGGGCGAGATTTTCGGCCTCCTCGGGCCGAATGGCGGTGGCAAGACCACTCTGTTTCGAATTCTTTCCACCCTCCTTACGCCAACGAGCGGTGGCGGTAGCATCCTCGGGCTGGACCTTTTGCGGCAACGCGCCGAACTGCGCGGACGAATTGGAATCGTTTTCCAGGCGCCGAGTGTCGATAAGAAGTTGCGGGTTCGTGAAAATCTCGAGCACCAGGGACACCTTTACGGTCTCTCCGGAGCGGCGTTGCGCGAGCGGATCGATGATCTTTTGCTCGAATTCAATCTGCGGGATCGCGCTCGCGATCTGGTCGAGACGCTGTCGGGGGGATTACAACGCAGGGTCGAGATTGCGAAAAGTCTTCTGCATCGACCGGAAGTGCTGTTGCTCGATGAGCCTTCCACCGGTCTCGACCCCGGCGCGCGCATCGATCTCTGGCAAACATTGTATCGTTTGCGTGATCAACAGAAGGTAACTGTCCTCCTCACGACGCATTTGATGGAGGAGGCGGAACGCTGTGATCGGATTGCGATCATCGATCATGGCAGAATCGTTGCGTTGAACGCACCGGAGGCACTTCGGACCGAAATCGGTGGTGAGATCATCAGTGCGCGAACCAAAGATGCAACGTCGTTAGGCGAACGGATTGCGACCATGCTCAAACTCGAAGCGAGCGTCTTGAACGACGAAGTGCGGATCGAGCATCCGGAGGGTCCGGCCTTGATCGCGCGGCTGCTCGAGAAATTTCCCGGCGAAATCGATTCCATCACTCTGGCCAAACCCACATTGGAAGATGTGTTCATCGCCAAAACCGGCCGGCGCCTGGATGACGCGGATGAGAAATTGGCCCGGACCTAGCGCTCGGATGCCTTTGCGAGTGCCGCCTGTTTTCTGCCTAACCAAACGCTGAGGCCGCACCAACCAACCACAATCGGGACGGCGACAAAGCTTATACTGGAGAGTCCCAGACCGAGCGCGTGCAATGCGCCGTAGGACCACGCCCCAATCTGGTCACCGGTCCGGTATCCCAGGGTGTCTGTCACACTTTTCACTTTGTATTTGTCTTCTCGAGGCAAGACCGTAAACAAAATCTCACGCGAGGGCCGCAGCAACGCGTAGGCGGCAGCTCGACGAACAACCTGAAACACCCCCAACAAGGCCAGACTGGGCGCGATCCCCATTCCGGCAAACCCGAGCATGCTAACGAACGGCATCGCGACCAGAGTAACTCCGACCCCAAACCATTTGAGCAAGCGGCCGGTGAAGAAGATCTGAACCAAGACGGTGATGCTGTTCACCCAGATTTCGAGGTTGGCCAGGAAAACGGTGCGTTCTTCGCTGGTCTTGAGGGTCGCGCGGGCGAGATCCGACTGTTGAAAGTAGGCCCACGTCGAAGTGATTGTGTAAAGCAACATCGTGCCCGCCAGGCCCAGCAGATAGGGCGAGCGCGCGATATGGGTGAGGCCGGACCAGATCGAGCCACCAATCGGCGCTTCTTTCGCGTCGTTAGGCTGACGTCGATCCGCGAAGCCGCTCGGGAAGAACCGAACCAGGGAAGCTCCGATTGCAAAAATGACCGCGGATATCCCAAGCAGATTCGCTGGCCCGATCTGACCAATGAAATGTTTAGTGATGTAAGCTCCAGCGATCGCGCCAAGCGAACCACCGACAGCGATGAACCCGTAGAGCCGCTTGCCTTGCTCGACGGTGAAAAGATCGGTCATGAAGGCCCAGAAAATCGCGGTGTTAAACAAATTGAACACACTGACCCAGACGTAGAGTGCGCGGCCGATCCAGACCTGCTCGGTAGACGGAGCACTCCTCATCAGGACGAAAAAAAGGGTAAGATTGAAGATAAAAAATCCGTAGGCGAGCGGAATGAACTTCCGGCGCGACATGCGCGCGACAACCGCGGCGAAGAGGACGTTGGCCAGCAGCATCGCAATAAGCGTGGCGGTAAACATCCAGGGCAGCGTTTCCAGCCGGTTGCTGGCCGCGATACTGTCCCGAATGGGTCGGAGGATGTAGTACCCAGCCAGGATCAGGAAGTGAAAGGCAAACCCGAGCCAGAGGGCACGCACTTCGCTCGGACGAAAGTCGACTGCCTGACGCAGGAGCGAGGTGCCGCGGTTCATTCGAAAAAGAATGGATCAGGAAAAGCGAAAATCTGGAAGCGAGAACCAACCGGCGTAAATCGACCGGGACGCCAGCAATCTCCTGACTATCGCGCTGGTGGCGGCGCCTCTACTTGCCTTGCTTGTGCCACGCTGCCAGGACCTCGGTTTCGCGTTCGCTCGTTAGGCCCGCGCCCAGCTTTTCCTGGCGCTCCTTCGGCTTGGCCTTAAACCACGCCAGTGTATCGCGGGCAGTGTCTGCCAGCGGTCGGAACGTCAGGCCCTTATCCAGCGCACGCTTGATGCTGATCGCTCCCATCCCGCCATCCTCACCTGTCGGCGGTACCCAGACCGGCATGTCGGACCAGGGTGATACCTTTTGCTTTTCAAGAAAATCTGCGGGCACCCAGGTGAACTTTGCGTCAGATCCGAGTCCGGTTTTGATACCCTCAAGCATCCCGCCGACCGTCAGTGGGGTCGCCGGTCCGGTCGCGTTGTAAACTCCCGTCGCTTCCTCCTCGACCATTCGGATGGTCCACTCGGCCAAATCGCGTGCATCGATGAATTGCACCGGATCGCTTGGATTTCCCGGCGCGAGTACTTCGCCGCCGCGATCGATTCGCACTGGCCAATAAGTGAACCGGTCCGTCTCGTCGCCCGGTCCCACGATCAATCCCGGGCGGATGATGAGTGTTTTGCCAGGGAACCATTTTTCGGCCTCCTTTTCAGAAAGTGCCTTGAGCGGGCCATAAAGCGCAAACTTGGATGCGATCAAGGATTCCCGCGTTTCCTTCATCGCGTCTTTGCCTTCGTATTTGGCGACCGGCGCCGTTTCGTCGAGCCCGGGCTTCGGCACATCGCCGTAAACAGAGATGGTCGAGATAAAGACATAACGGTCGACATTCCCCTTCAAGATCTCGGCCGCGTCATGCACCCATTTTGGAAGCGAGGTCGGGTTATCGATGACCACGTCCCACTTGCGCCCCTTGAGCGCTTTGAGGTCACCCGTGTTTCGATCACCGATCAACTGCTCGACTCCTTCCGGCAGCTCCCCGGGATGCGTCTTGCCGCGATTGAACACCGTTACTTTGTGCCCGTGCGCCAAAGCATACTTCACCTGGAATGGTCCAGTGAATCCCGTCCCGCCCAGAATTAGAATCTTGAGCGGTTTAGGCTCTTTTTCCGCCGCTTTGGGAGCCTGCTCTTCGGCGAACGAGGTTGACGCGACTACCGCGAGGGCGGCGCAAAAAAAGACGACGACGGATCGAGCGATAGATTGGGTATTAAGGAATGACATGTTGCGAATCGTGGGCCAGTTGGAAATTGATACGAAGTAATCGTCGTTTGCACAACTGCGCGATGTTTGGCGGCCTGATAGAACAGGCGAACCTTTCGATCTGCTGGCAAGACTCGGCATTCTTGCGAAACTGAAAGCCGTTTCCTTCAATCGGCACGGTTCTAGCTTTTTACGCCCCTTGTGCTGGAACACACGTTATCAGACCAGGAGCGCAACCAGATTCTCCAAACGATTGAGATGTTTGAGGTCATCACTCAAACGCAGCAGGATGATTATCAATCGCTTGAAATTCTGAAGGTCGCGTACCAAAAGCTCGGGAAGAGCGACGACTCTCTCCGGGTTTCACAGCGTCTGGCTGTCGCTTACAACAGTGCGGGTTCCTATTCGCTCGCCCTCCAGGAATGCGAGGCAATTCTCGCCGTCGAACCGAACCAGCCCGAGATCCTGGCCATGGCCGGCGACATCGAAAGCCGTCTTCTCCAATCCGGGCAAACGGTGGTGCGCGCAAAGGCCGATCACGGGCTGATTGAAACTCGCGGCGCCACGAGGAAGCACGCCGAGGGAGCGAGTTTGATTGAGATCGATGGCCGCGGGTCTGGGAAGGGCCGCAAGACTATTTCATTAGAGACTGCCGAGTCTGCCAACGAGCAGCTTGCGAAGTTTCTCATCGTCCAACAAATGTTCCCAGAGGACCAAGTGAATACCGCCCTTGCCGCGGTCAACGAAGCGGACAAGGCGATCAGCGGTCAAACCCTCGCGACCTCACTCGTCGACCGCCTGAGCCGGGGCAACGAAGAAAAAAATGAGCAGGTCCTCTCGGCGCTGATCGACCGGACCAAGTTCGCCTATGTGCCTCTGGAATATTACGACATTGATCGCCAAGTCGGGCGCATGCTGCCCGACTCCCTCACGATCAATCGCCTCTTCGTTCCGTTCGACCTGATCAGCCGCACGATCATGGTCGCGGTAGCCAATCCTTTCGATAACGGTGCGCGCGAGGCCGTCGAGCAATCGCTCGACTACACCGTCATGTGGTACCTGGCCAAGCCGGCAACTATCATCAAAGCGTTGCAAGACGTCTACCGACTGGAGGCGCGAGCCTGAGGCGAGCACGCTGATGAGAAATAAATCTTTCGGAGAACGAATAGCGGACATCCTGATCGAGGATGGGCTTCTCCTGCCTGCCCAACTTGATGAAGCGGTTGCTCTTCAGAAACAGCAGGGCGGACGGCTGCTCAAAATTCTGACCGACAAGCAATTCGTCAGCGACCAGGACATGGCCTTCAGCATGGGGCGGTGTCTGAACACGCCGCCGGTCAATTTGCCGAAACTTCGCATCCCCGAGGAAATTCTAAACCTGATTCCGCGCGAGATGGCGAAGGCGCACAAGCTGGTTCCGATCGCCCGACTCGACACCAAACTGATTGTTGCGATGGCTGACCCGACGAACGTGCTCGCGGTCGATGACTTGAAGCGGCGCGTTCAGATGGAAATCGTGCCGATGATAGCGACTGAGCGGGCGGTCGGCGAAGCACTCAGCGGCGTGCACAACACCGGCACGCAGATGAGCGAAGTGCTCAAGCAAGTGGCGGAGGAATCAAGCGGCGACGTCGAAGTCCAGCAACAGCAACGCGACGAAATCGACCTCGACCGTCTGGCGAACGACAGCGAAGACGCGCCCGTCATCAAGATCGTGAACCTGATCCTCGCCCAGGCGATCAGGGAAAAGGCATCGGACATTCACCTCGAGCCTTTTCAGAAAATGCTCAAGCTGCGTTACCGCATTGATGGTGAGTTGGTCGCGGCCGAGTCTCCACCGAAAGCGCTTCAGCTCGCGATCACCTCGCGTATCAAGATTCTCGCAGGACTGAATATCGCCGAGCGTCGCGTTCCTCAGGACGGCCGCTTCCGCATTAAAGTGATGGGGAAAGAAGTCGATCTGCGTATCTCGATCCTTCCCACTTCACACGGCGAGAAGGTCGTCATCCGTATTCTCGATAAGTCGGCGCTCGCGGGCAGCGTCGACACCATGGGAATGGATGAGGAAACCGTTTCGCGCTTCCGCAAGGCCATCGACGCGCCCCACGGGATGATACTTGTTACCGGTCCGACCGGTTCCGGTAAAACGACCACCCTTTATTCCGTTCTCCAGGAACTCAATAGTCCCAACTACAATCTCGTGACGGTTGAAGATCCGATCGAATACGAGTTGATGGGAGTGAACCAGGTGGCCGTCCGGGCCGACATTGGTCTCGATTTCGCTTCCGCCCTTCGTTCCATTCTGCGGCAGGACCCCGACATTGTGATGGTCGGTGAAATTCGTGACAACGAGACCGCCGATATTGCGGTAAAGGCGGCGCTGACCGGCCACCAGGTCCTGAGCACGCTGCACACGAACGACGCCGCAGGTGCGATTGCGCGTCTCGATGACATGGGGATCGAGCCTTTCCTCATCTCGAGCTCGGTCATCATGGCATGCGCACAGCGGCTTATCCGGCGTGTCTGTCTCAACTGCCGAGAAGAATTTGTTCCGGAACCGGAAATGTTTGAACGCCTCGGCATGGAGCCGGCTACCGGTGCAGTTTTTTATCACGGTGTCGGCTGTGATCGTTGCAAAGGCCGGGGTTACTCCGGTCGCGCTGCGATCATTGAAGCGCTCCCTGTAAGCGAGCCGATTCGTCGCTTGATCATCAAGCGGGCGTCAGCCGCGGTGATAAAAAACCAAGCCATCTCCGAAGGTATGAAGACACTCCGCATGGTCGGCATCGATAAGGCGATGGAGGGAATTACGACGCTGGAAGAAGTCTGGCGCGTAACCGCTGAGGACCATTAACAATGAACATACCGTTTGCTCGTTTCTTTAAGAAAGACAAAGCCGAGGAGGGCTCGGTTGCTGTCGCACCCCCTCCGGTCGTCACTGCGATCGAGAAACCTGCTGCTGAACGCCTGGGCAAGACGGTCATGCCCAACTCCTCTCGAATCGTCGGCCTCGCACCAGCTGGAAACGTTCCCACTCCGCTATCGCCAAGTTCGAGCCCGGCGAAGAGCGCTCCAGCGTCGACTCGCAAGATATCGTTAGGCGGAAGCGGTTCCGTCGCGGTGGGGCCGAAAATTCCCGCCGGAGAACCGGCTGAGCGCACAATTACACTTCCTATGGGTGACTTGCTCCCGGGTATTCCAAGCGAGCTTTTGAAGATGCCGGTCGATACGGAACGGCGCGTTGTCTTGAAAGCCGCCGAAGTCGAAAGAGGGATGGGGACTGGACGCCCAACCGTCCTCCTTCGTACCGTTTACAAACAGGTACCGGAATTTTTTGCCAGTGAAGTGGCGACGGCGGATTTGCGTGAAGTGGCCCTGCCGTTTGCGAAAGTGGTCGAGCAATTCGCCCAGTTTCAGGTTCGCGATGACCAGATTGTCGCCCAGGAGGGCCCACAGTTCGAAACGCCATTTCTCCAAGTGACGCTCGAGGACAACAAGCGTTTTGACAAGGCACCCGTGCCCCCAGCTCCTAAGGGCGTTCCCAAGCCCCAAGCTGAGAAAGTGGGCGGCGCGCAGCCTCCCGCAATTGCTGTAAAAGCCCCTGCGGACCAAAGCGTCGCCACGCCCACGCCGAGCGCTCCGATTCAGTTCTCACCCCCACCTGTCGCACCCGTGCCAGCGACGCCTGACAAATCTCCCGGTACGGCCGCGACGGCGCCAGCTGCCGCTTCTGCTCCGGCACCCAAGGCTCCGATTCAGTTGTCACCTCCAGCTGCCGCGCCCGTGTCAGCTGCGCCTGCCAAGTCCCCTGGAACGGCCGCGACGGCGCCAGCTGCCGCTGCGGCTCCAGCACCGAAGGCTCCGATTCGATTTTCACCTCCGCCCGTCACGCCGGTGCCGGAGACGACGGAAGTGCCGACCAAGGCTGAAAAGGCACCTGTCCCGACGAATCAAACGCCTGCGGTTGCGGCTGGAGCGTCGCCCGTCCCTGCTGCGCCGAAGCCCAGTATTCCCATTAAGCTTTCCGCACCTACCCCCGCCGGCGCACCTCCAGCAGCACCGACAGAGAAGGCACTCCTTCCGCTTGATCAGTCGCTCGCTGCGCCGAAGCCCAGTATTCCCGTTAAGCTTTCCGCACCTACGCCGGCCGGCGCACCTCCCTCCGCACCGACAGAGAAGGCACCTCTTCCGCTCGATCAGTCGCCCGCGAGCCCGTCCACCGACGCGAAGCTTTCACCGAACGGAACGGGTGTGCCCGCCGCTGAGAGAGTTCCAGCCTCAAGTGGGTCGCCCGTTCCAACCCCTTTACCCTCGCCACAGCCGTCTGCCGAGCCTCCGGCCCAGCCGACCCGCATTCCTTTCAAAGTTGGTCCGCCCTCCAACGATTTGCGCGCAGAATCGAAATTCCCTGCGGCTCGAACAAGTCCAGACGCGCCTGACTTTTCGAGTGCCGGTCCGCGAATTTCCATCCCTTTGCGCAATATCTTGCGAAACGTTGCGCCGTTCCAATTGTCTGGTGCAATCGAAGGGGTGCCTGAATCGGCGCAAGTCGAAATACCCTTCTCCATCGTTCAGCCGCAATTAGCGCTGGGCCGAGTCGCGATCTCACCGGCGCAATTTCAGGCGGCGTTGCCGGAACAATATCGGGCGCTCTTCAAAGTCGACGACGGTGGCACCCCTGTGCCGCTGTTGCTCCAGGACGTGTTACAAAACTTGCCCAGTGACAGTTTGCAGCTGCGGGGTGACCAGGAAGAAGCCGAAGTGACTCCGACCTTTGAAACGCCTTTCAGTATGAAGGCGACTGAGGATGCAGCGCGGATGAAAGTGTCGGCCGTTCCAATTGCGAAGACCGTAGCTACTCCAGGCGTCGTTCCACCGCCGCCGGCGCCGGTAGCCAAAACTTCGCCCAAACCCGTCCCGGCACCCGCCGGGCCGACAGCTGAAGTTGAGGTGACGCAGCCTGCGAAGGCTCCGACCGAGCCAACCTTGAGGCTGCCCGCCGAACCGACGAAGGCGCCGATCCAACCTGCAAAGGCGGTGACCGAACCCGCAAAGACTGTCATCGAACCAACGGCAAAAGCGCCGATCGAAGCTGCAAAAGAAGCTCCGAAGCCCGTCGCTGCGACAACAGAAGTGAAGCCCGTGGCGCAGGCTCCAACGGCAGCCAGGCCCGCCCGGAGAACCGCCCTCCAGAATCTCTTCGATACGGACGAGCCGCTGGATGCGAAGACGGTTCTCTCTCATGTCAGTCGCCTGCCCGGAGTTAGCTCCTGCGCAATTGTATTTTCCGATGGGCTTAGTCTGGCCGGGAACATTCCTGCCGACTATGAAGCCGACGCGCTCTGTGCGATGGCGCCCTCCATCATGAAGCGAATCAGCGAGCAGATGCAGAGCGCCAAGTTCGGAGCGCTCGGCGGAGTGACGCTGTTCTGCGCGAAGACACAGTTCAGTCTCTTTGCGGATGGCAATATCTGTCTTGCCACCCTCCATTCAGGCGGTGAAATCGCCGCCGAAGTCCGCGACCGACTCGGTCGAACCGCGCAAGAGCTTGCGCGGATGTATGCACAGCCAGCCTAACGCCTAACGAGAATAGCCATGTCTATCATCAACTACGCCAGCCGGGAAATTCAGTTCAAAATCGTCTACTACGGTCCTGCTCTTTGCGGCAAAACGACCAACCTTGCCTACATCCACGAGCGGATCAGTCCGGCTAACCGCGGAGATCTCGTCTCCCTGGCTACGGCGGCGGACCGCACCCTGTTCTTCGACTTCTTGCCGCTCAACGCCGTCGTGATCAAAGGCTTTGTCACGAAATTCCAGCTCTACACGGTGCCCGGCCAGGTCATCTATAATGCGACCCGTCAGCTTGTCTTGAGAAGCGTCGATGGGGTCGTTTTCGTGGCCGACTCGCAGTGGGAAAAGATGGAGGAGAACGTAGAAAGCTTTCGCAACCTAGAGGAAAACCTCGCTCAGCAAAATATCTCAATCGACGAGATCCCTTACGTTCTGCAGTACAACAAGCGCGATCTCGCGAACATCGCCCCCGTCAATTACCTCGAGTTCCTGTTGAACAATCGAAAGAAGCGCGTGCAAAGCTTCGAGGTCATCTCGAGTACGGGCCAGAATGTTTTCGCCTCGCTCAACGCGGTTTCGCAGATGCTGCTGCACAAATTCAGCAAAGGTGATGGTGTCCCGGCCGCCGCACCACCTCCCGTTGCCGCCCCGGTCGAACCTTCCGCTCCGAAAATCGCGACCACTTCCCAGCTATGAACAGTATCCCAGCCCTGACCCTCGAAAATGTCGCGAGTCTGGATGGCATACTCGGCGACTTCTTGAAAAAAGCCGACGCGGATTTGACCGTCGTAATCGATCGCGGCGGCAATGTTATCTCGCAGTTCGGGGATATTTCCGTGATGGACGTTACGATTATCGCCGCACTCGCTGCGGGTTCCTTCGCCGCGACCAAAGAACTGGCGCGCCGAATCGGTGAGGTCGAGTTCAATGCGCTCTATCATCAGGGTAATGGGAGCCACATTTTCATGAATTCGGTCGATGACGACACGATCATGATTACGATCTTCGGCAAGCGTACCACGGTGGGCCTGGTCCGCTTCTATTCCGCCGCGACCGCACAAGCCGTCTCGCAATTGCTCAAATCGCTGGATCCAAGCGCGGGCCATGGCTTTACCTTCGATGCTAGCGATGTGACAGCAGGACCTGTCTTCGCAGATCGTTAGGCCGAGCTGAGTCGCCGCCCCGGGCGGGTTGCGCAATTCGCGCGATGCGGGAAATTCCACCGCACCACTATGGCGGTCCAATTCCGGGATTATTATGAGACCCTCGGCGTGCCGAAAACGGCCAGCGCCGATGAAATCAAGAGCGCTTTTCGTAAGCTCGCGCGGAAACATCACCCCGATCTCGCCAAGCCAAAGGAAAAGGCGGCGGCAGAGGAGAAATTTAAGCAGATCAACGAGGCCTACGAGGTTCTTAGCGATCCAGAGAAGCGGTCGAAATACGATGACCTTGGGGCCGATTGGAATCAACCGGGCGGATTTCAACCGCCCCCCGATTGGGGGCGTGGCGGAGCTGGCGGCGGTTTTCGGCGCGCTGGCGGCGGCAACGGCGGTGTAGAGTTCGAATTCGGCGGCACTGGTTTTAGCGATTTCTTCGAAGCATTCTTCGGTGGAGGGCGAGGGGAGTCGGCGTTCGGTGGCGGTTTCGGCCGACGATCACCAACATCAGAACGGGGGCTCGACGTCGAAGCCGATCTCATGGTCACGTTGGAAGAAGCGTTGCACGGGTCCACTCGCCAGGTTTCTCTCCGCCGCGGTGGCTCCGAAAAGGTGGAAACCTACCAGGTAAAGATTCCGCGGGGCGTTCACGAAGGCCAGCGCATCCGTTTGGCTGGGCAGGGCGAAGCTGGCGCGGGTGGCGGCAAAAGTGGCGATCTTTTTCTGCGCGTTCGTCTGGCACGGCACCCTGATTTTTCAGTCGAAGGCAACGATCTGATTTATGAGGCGACGCTCGAGCCGTGGCAGGCGGCGCTCGGGACCGAGATTGAAGTCCCAACGCTCGAAGGCAAACGACATTTGAAAATTTCCCCGGGCACCCAAGTGGGGCAGCGATTCCGGTTGCGCGATCGCGGGCTGCCCACGTCCGGCACCGGTCGCGGGCATCTCTTCGTCGTCATCCAGATTGCGATTCCGAAAAAGTTGAGCGAAGCCGAGCAGAAACTCTGGGAGCAGATCGCCGCGCTCCATCGGCCGTAAGCGAGAATTTTTGCCGAAAGACCGGCTACGGAATCGACAGGGGGCGCTTCTCTCGGTAGGAAGGCGAAATGAAAATCGCGCTTGGTTCCGATCACGCTGGCTTCCGCTACAAAGAGAAAATCAAGGAACTGCTCGTCTCGCTCGGGCATGAGGTTAAGGATTTCGGCACCACCAGCGAAGCATCGGTCGATTACCCGCGATTTATTCGTCCGGCGGCAGAAGCGGTTGCGAAGGGAGAATGCGATCGCGCAATCGTTCTCGGCGGGTCGGGTAACGGCGAAGCGATGGCCGCAAACAAAGTGCGCGGTATTCGATGTGCCCTTTGCTGGAATGAAGAGAGCGCGCGTCTGTCTCGGCAGCATAACGACGCCAATGTCCTCTCGTTAGGCGAGCGTATGATGCCTGAGGATCTCGCCCTCAACATCGTCCGCATCTGGCTGACGACCGATTTCGAAGGCGGCCGGCACATCGCGCGGATTGCTCAACTTGACTCTGCGGACGGTTGTTAACCGACGGCCGCCCAGACAGTCAAAAGAAAGATTGCGCTGACAAACGCGTTGCTTCGAAAAAACGCGCGGTTTATTCCGGCAAGATCGAGCCGGGCCGCGCTGCGGTGCTCGTAAATCAAAGCCCCAGCGACGAGAGGCAGACCGCAAAAGTAGAGTGTGCCAAGCGAGGCAGCGAATCCGAAGGCGCACAAGGCTAGAAACATCACAAAGTGGAGGAACTGCGCGAGCCGCATGGCCCGATTGATGCCGAGACGCACAACCAGTGAATGAAGTCCTTCTTCGCGATCAAATTCCAAGTCCTGGGTGGCGTAGATCAGGTCGAAACCGGCCACCCACGCCAAGACGCCGGCGCCGAGGAGTAGCGGTGCCAAAGCCAGTTCGCCCCTTGCGGCGATCCAGGCGCCCGCTGGCGCAACTGCCAGGGCGAGTCCGAGAAAGAAATGGCTCGCGGCGGTAAATCGCTTCGTTAGCGAATAGAAAAATATGATCCCGAGTGCGAGGGGGGAGAGAAGCAAAGTGGCGCGGTTGATCATCGCCGCGACGGCGACAAACGCCGCCGAGCTCAATGTCAGCAGGAGGATCGCCGCGGACCGAGATATTAGCTGATGTCGCTCAGCCGTGCGCGGATTCCGTTGGTCGATCGACCAGTCCACAACGCGGTTAAAGAGCATGGCCGCCGTGCGGGCAAGAATCATGCAGGCCAGCACAAGACTGAGCAACCGGGGAGAAGGGCGACCCTGCGTTGCGACCAAGAGCGCGCCGAGCGCGAACGGGAGTGCAAAGATTGTGTGCGAAAAACGGATCAAACGCAGGAAACGCGTTATTCCATTTTCACGACGTTTTGGATTTTTCAACTCAGGAGCGCGCCCAGTCGTTCTCGTGCGGCCGTGAGAATCGGCGATCCATGGGCGAATAGCAGGCGCTCGAAGGGCCACTCGAGCAATTGTCGGAGCGACGCACGCATAAGTCTCTGATTGGAACAGTATTTCGCCGGCAAGAGGCAGAATCCATGCGGCTCGAAGTTAATCAACGCATCCCCGACCACCAGGGTGCCGCCACCATCGGAGAAATGAAACACCATCTCCCCTAAGACGGCTCCTTCGATCGGGATCGCCGTCAGCCCGGGAACAATTTCTCCGCTTGGACAGGCCCGGACATCTGTGTTTGGGAATTCCTTTTTGCTCGATTCAGGGGCGAAAATCCTCGCATCGAGCTGTTGGGCAAGGGACCCCGCGGCTCGGGGATGGTTGGCGTTGGTAACGAGCACGGCACCTACAGGTCCGAGTGTCCTTAAATCGGCAAGGGGAACCGGGGCAAGAGGGATTGGATCGACGAGGAAGAGGTGGTTGCCGCTTTTGACGGCGCTGGATGAAAGATCGGCTTTCATCGTCGGATCGTAGATCTGCCAGATACAAACGCCATTGCCCAGAGAAATTAGATCTGTTGCCTCAACCATGACAATTGGCATTTCAGCAAACAGTCGCTGGCATCATATCTGCTATATGAGATCTAGTTACTAGAATAACCATATGATGACATTCTCCTATCAGGCCCGCGATGGCGCTGGCAATATCGTAAACGGTATTCAAGACGCCCTCAACGAGGACAACGCTGTCACGAGTCTTATGAGCCGCGGGCTCATGGTTCTCTCCCTTCAACAAAAAGCCGCCGCCAGCCGCCAGAAAAACAAAGTCTGGTCCGTGAAAGAGACCGATTTGGTTCTCTTTACCCGGCAGCTCGCAACGATGATCGAGGCCGGTATTTCGCTCGTCCAGGCGATGACCGCGCTTTACGAACAGTGCGACCCGAAACGGCAAAAAGCCCTCCGGAATGTCATCAGCGACGTAACGGCCCGTGTTCAGGGCGGTGAAACATTTAACGAAGCGATCGCCAAACACCCGCGGGTATTTAACCGGTTGTTCGTCAGCATGGTAAAAGCCGGTGAAGCCGGTGGTCTGCTCTCTGAAATTCTCGACCGGTTGGCCGGCTTCCTGGAGTCCAGCGCCCGCCTGCGGAAGAAGATCAAATCGGCCATGACCTATCCGGTCATCGTCATCAGCATTGCTTTTCTGATCACTACGTTTCTTATCGTCCGGGTCGTTCCGGTCTTCGGAGAAATCTTTAAGGATTTTGGCGCCAAGTTACCGGCTCCGACTCAATTCCTGATCGATCTGAGCGACTTCGTTCGGGCGAAATGGTATTTCATGGTCCTGGGAATCGGTGGAACTATTTTCGGTATTCGAGCCTTCTTGCGCTCGAAGCGGGGCAGTCAGTTGAGTGATCGGTGGAAACTCAAGCTCCCGGTCTTCGGACCGCTTGTGCATAAGATCTGCATGTCGCGCTTCGCGAGAACGTTTGCTCAGCTAATCCGCAGCGGCGTGCCGATCCTGGAAGTGCTCGACATCGTGGGGGGTTCGTCAGGGAACCATGTGGTGGAGGAAAGCATCGAAAGCGTGAGTGCCGACGTGGAGAAAGGGGACAACCTCTCGGTGGCGCTCTCCAAGAAGAAAATCTTTCCTCCGATGATGCTGCGAATGGTCGCAGCCGGTGAATCAACCGGTCGCATCGACACCATGCTCGAGAAAATGGCCGATTTTTGGGACGAAGAAATTGAAGCGATGCTCGACGCCATGACCTCATTGATCGAGCCGCTGCTGATTGTGTTCCTCGGGGTAATCGTAGGCGGCATCGTCATTGCGATGTTCCTGCCAATCTTCAAGCTGAACGAAGTAGTTTCGCAGAGCAAAAGCTAGGGAGAGGCTTGCTCGACGGAAAGGGGAGGGCGGATCGCAAGGTCCGCCCTCTTTGTTTTTTGCGTGCTGCAGATCGCTCAATCTGAATTTCCTTGACTCTTCGTCGGCAATCTGAAAGCCTCCCCACCGTACAAGGTGTCTCAAGGCTTCTCCGACTAACCACCCCTGGAAATCGCTCACCCGACCTTTGCTGACTGCCGTCTTTAGATGAAAATGATCAAAACCGACAAAACTTCGACCTCGTCCTCCGTTGTAAAACACTTTCTCTCGGCTGTTATCTTGTCACTCGCGCTTTCCACCGCGGTCGGCGCCGCAGATCGCCCATGGAAACTGAATGTTACTGGTAGCCATTTGATGACGCCGCCCCGGACTCCTTCGAGTGATCCGATTTTTACCGACGCTACCGCCGCGGCCGGGCTTAGTACCGGACCGGGATATCCTTTTGGTAATCCTATTTGGGGTGATTTCGATAATGATGGGGACATTGATTTGTTCGTGGACAATCACTTTTATGAAGCCCCGTATCTGTATCAGAACAATGGTGATGGGACGTTCACAGATATCTTTTGGACTTCCGGCATTTTTTCGGAGGGGGATAAGCACGGCTCGGCCTGGACTGACTACGATAATGACGGCGACCTGGACCTTTCGATTACTAAGGGAGCTAAAGGCGGTCAGACCCTCGGAGTTAAACGGGACGAGCTTTGGGACAATCTAGGCCCGGGGCAATTCAGGAACTCTTCTCGCAGGGCAGGAGTTACCAACACGTGGGGTAGAGGAAGAGGCGTGGCCTGGGGTGACTACGACAATGATGGATATCTCGATCTCATGCTTGGAAATCTTAAGACCGACCTGGTGCTCTTAAGAAACAATCACGACGCCACGTTTACTGACAACACAGCCGCAGCCAGGCTGACCGGCGTCCAGTATATCGAGTGCACCTTCGCCGACTACAACAACGACGGGTTTATTGACATTTTCTGCACACTTGCTGAAGCCCAGAACACTTCAAACGATCTGCTCTTAAAGAACAACGGAAACGGAACATTTAGAAATGTCACACGGAAGGCTGGTATCCTTCCTTTGAATAATGGTCGCTCGCTTGCCTGGGGTGACTACGACAATGACGGTGACCTGGATCTCTTCATTTCGCGCGGCACGGATGAAGATCCGCTCAAGCAAACTCTTTATAGGAATAACGGCGACGGAACTTTTACCGAGGTAACCGATCAGGCTGGACTTGGCGCCATAAGCAATAATCGGGCGGCTGCCTGGGGCGACTTCAATAACGATGGTTATCTGGACCTTTATGTAGTCAACTCCGGCAGCGATCCTGTCGGGAAAGGACCAAATTTCCTCTACAGAAACAATGGAGATGGAACCTTCACTGATGTGGCCGCGAGCGTCGGCGTTGATGACGTGGTCGTAAGTCGCGGACGGGGCGCGGCCTGGGCGGATTACGACGCTGACGGCTTTCTTGACCTATTTGTAACTAATGGAGAGGACGGGACTGATTTCGTAAGTGGCCCGCAGTTTCTCTACCATAACGAGGGAAATGGTAATCAATGGCTTGAAATCAAGCTGGTAGGAACATCGAGTAATCGGCAGGCAATTGGGACCAAAGTGACGATAAAGACTGGCTCAAGTATCCAATACCGCGAACTGAATGGAGCGGACGGACATTACCTTTCACAAGGTGCGGCCTCGCTCCATTTTGGACTCGGCCAAACCAGCGTGGTCGATAAGATAACCATCAAATGGCCGAGCGGTATTACTAACACTCTAACCAATGTTGAAGCGGGCCAGCAAATTACCGTAACTGAGACTCCGTAAAATTAGTCGCCGTTCGGGGCCGGCTAGTAGCTCGGGCTTTTCATTCTCGCCCTGGGCGCGACGGATTGCGCTATACCCTATTGGGATTATGCTGATGTCGTGCATCCCTTATTCCTGGCTGTCGTGCCCACCCACAGCGACTCTGTGCTGCCGCTGCGGATCGTCTTCAGCATTTGCCTCGTCATTGTCCTGTTAGGCGGAGTTCATATTTTTCGAATCCGGAAGCGTCTTTTCGATCGGGATCCACAGGTTGCGGCGGATCACTGGGCCGCGCGTAATCTAAGACTTTGGCAGGTCATTCTTGTCTGGCTGCTCGCGGTGGAGCTGCTCGTGACAATGCTCTGGCGGCTGTAGCAGAAAATTGGGGAACCGTATCTGCTCCTCGAAATTCGCCAGGCTCCTTGGTTATGCTCGGACGTGAAAGAGTATGTTTTCCCGTTCGACTTCGGCTCCGTGTCGCATAAAAACCTCTAGAGTCTCCGGGGTGTAATAATTATCCCCGTCGATCGGGTTTAACCCGAAGAAGATTCTCGCCTCCCGCTTGAGGTGACGTTTGAGGTCAGTAATAAAAAAGTCCCATTCCTTCGCGCCCCAACACCAGGAGTGTTCTCGTTTGCCATGGAAGGAGGTAGAGAAGCCCGTAATCAGATCGAATTTCAATCCGAGATCCGGCATAGGCTCAAAAGCCTTGATCGTGTAAATCATTCGCCGCACTCCGAAAAGATCAACCATCGCGTCGAAAACGGGAATGCCGGCGACATCCAGGCCCAGGCCGCGATGTCCCTGAGCTTGGGCAACAAAAAGAAAATAACCCGCGCCGCATCCGATATCCAAAATATCAAGTGGAGGCCCGCTCTGTAGGTTAAGGTCCTGCACGCGTCGAATATTGAGAGGAAGGAATGCAGGAAGGTCGAGGTACTTTGCGTAATCAGGCCAGCCGGTAGACGCGGTGGGTGACCACAAGCCGTACTGTTCCTGCAAAGCGCGCAGGCGTTCCTGATCGATTTTCTCGAGTAACGTTGTGGTTCGAATCGGAAAGACGCGGCGACGGATCCGGCGCACGGCGCGGCGATAAGTCAGGGGGCTGCCCAGCTTGGCGATCTTGTGGGAGAGTTTCAAAGGACGTGCTCGGGATTAACGGGAAAATGTTTGTTCTTCAGTTTTTCGGGAACGCGCTTGGTCTTTTCTTCTTCGATTTCGTCGGTAGCTGCGCCTAACGAATCGTAGGCATCGCGGTTCTTTGGCGCCCGACACATGTAAACTGTCGTATGGGCGAGGGGAATACGTGCTTCGGGCATGCCGACAAACTCGACCGCCTGCTGTGTCGCGATGGCGAGGGGCAAAGCTTGAGCATCCGCCAGGCCGACGTCTTCGCTCGCAAAGATCACGATGCGCCGAGCGATGAAACGGAAATCCTCTCCCGCATGCAACATTTTGGCCAACCAATAAACCGCGTCTTTCTCGTTGGAAGCGCGCATGCTCTTGATAAACGCGCTGATCGTATCGTAATGCGCGTCACCGGCCCGGTCGTAGACAATGGCTTTGGTTTGAATGCTCTCCTCCGCCACCGAGAGGGTAAAAGTGATGACACCTTTTTCATCCGCTGGGGTGGTGAGCACTCCAATTTCAAGGGCGTTCAAACACTTCCGCGCGTCGCCGTCACTCAACTTTGCGAGATGGAGTCTTGCGGCAGCTTCCATCTTGACCGGATAATTCCCGAGACCGCGTTCCTTGTCCTTGAGCGCACGATCGATCAAACACTCCAGCTCCTTCAAGCCTAACGACTCCAATTGGAAAACCTGGGAGCGCGAGACAAGAGCGCTATTGACATAAAAGAACGGATTGTAAGTCGTGGCGCCGATCAGGCGCAGGTTCCCGCTTTCTACGTCCGGCAACAAGATATCCTGTTGGCCTTTGTTGAAATGATGAATCTCATCCACGAACAAAATCGTTTTTTGGCCGGAAATACGGCGGCGCTGGGTCGCAGCGACCACGACTTTCCGCATTTCGGCCACGTTGCTCTCCACACCGCTTAATCGTTCGAATTTCGCTTTGGTCATGGCAGCGATGATCTGGGCGAGTGTTGTCTTGCCGGTGCCGGGTGGGCCGGAAAAGATGACTGACGGCAATCGGTCCGCCTCAATCGCGCGGCGCAGAAGCTTACCCGGCGCGAGAATATGTTCTTGTCCGACAAATTCATCGAGTGAGCGCGGTCGCATCCGGCTGGCGAGCGGCGCGCTCGCGTCCGCCTTCACCTCCCGTTCTGCGTCGGCAAAGAGATCGTCCACGAAGGATGTTAATGGCGGCGGTTCAATTTGTCAGCCGCTTGACCGCAGGGACGTGTTCCAGCATTCTCATTGCGTCCGGACCATGAAGAAGATTCTTGTCCCAGTGGATTTCTCGCCCGCTATGGACGGCGTCCTGACCGTGGCGGATCAAACCGCGCGTGCCTTCGACGCCGACTTACACCTTGTGCATGTCCGCGAGATTGCAGCCCTCCCAGTTTTTCCAGCAGCGACCATCGGCTACCCCGGTATTGGCATGCCGGAGATGGGGATGGCGGATGGATTGCCGACCGGCGTAGCTGGCTGTCTGCCGCCGGAGCCGACCGAAAGAAACAAAAACCAGCTGGACGCCCTGGCGGAAGAGCTGAAGCGAAACGGGCGACGGGTCGTTGCTCATCACCGCGACGGAACGGTTGTTGAGGAAGTTCTGCAAACCGCAACAGAGATCGGCGCAGATCTTATCGTTATGGGTTCGCATGGACACGGGTCAGTTTACAATCTTCTCGTCGGAAGCGTGACTGAAGGCATTCTTAAAGCTGGCAGATGTCCAGTGCTGCTCGTGCCCGCTCCGGCCAAGCACAAATAGCAACTTCGCTACTTGCGCCTGGCCTCTTTCTCGCAAATTCTCGTCATGCTTGTCCGCCTACTAGTTTTCCAGTTCTGTTTTATCGGCTTGGTTGGGTTGGCGGACGCTGCGCCTTTGCCCTTCCAAACCGTTTTCAAAGGAGGCAGCCAGTTTGATCGGCTGGTGGTGCAAGCTCGAGCCAACAATTGGGCTGCGCTTCCGATCGGAGACCGCACCGCCGCCGTCGGTCGTGCCTTGGTCGGGACACGCTACAAGTCATATACGCTCGAGATCGACAATCACGTCGAGGCGCCCTCCGTCAATTTCTACGGAATGGATTGCTGGACGTTTTTCGAGATCTCGCTCGGCTTTGCTCGAATGCTCAACGATTCTCCAAACGAATGGTCCCCGGCGCGCCTGCTCCACTATATCGAGCTCGATCGATATCGCGATGGCGAGTGTACGGGCGAATATCTTTCACGATTGCACTACTTGGAAGATTGGCTTGCAGACAACGATCGGCGCGGTCTGGTCGAAGACCTAACAAGAGAATTGGGTGGCGTCGGCGCCGCTCACGCTGCACATGAGATGACACTTGGGTGGCGGCATTATCGTTACCTGAAGGCAAACCCAGCTCTTCTAGAGCCCTTAGGTCGAATGGAGGCCCGAGTGAGCGCGCGTCCCCTTTACCAGATACCGAAAGGCCGGGTCGCACAGATCGAGTCAAAGATGAAGAGCGGTGACATCATCGGAATCGTCTCGCGTGATCGGCCGGGACTGTATTCGACCTCACACGTTGGTCTGGCCTACCGGACCAACGATGGGGTTCTGCATTTCATGCACGCCTCGTCGCCGAGTAACTATGGCAAAGTGGTTGTGGATGCCAGACTTTCGAGTTATCTCGCTCGTTACCGGAGTGACAGCGGTATTCTCGTCGCGCGTCCGCTCCGCTGATCAGTCCTCGTAGTCCTTCATCTCGTGGACTACTTTGGTCAGATGCGCGATTGCTCTTTCTGCGTCCGGCCCGCGCGCTTCGAGCGTCGCGATGGAACCGCAATCCAGATTTGCTCGCATCACTTCCAAAAGGCTTAATGCTGAAAAACGACCAGAGGCTGTGATAAGCCAGATGTCCGAGCGAAAAACGTTCGCCTGGCGGACAAACTCGGCCGCTGGCCGAGCGTGGAGGCCCAATTGATTCCTAACTGTAATTTGAGTAGACGCACGCTGTTCGGGTTTTTGAGTTGCCATCATAGTTATTGGGAGCTGGTGCCCCAGCGACGGTAGAGGAATTTTTCAATCGGCGAGAAAAAGATTTTGTCGGCGAGCAAGCCAATGACCACGATGATGATCATGACTCCTATGACCTGTTCCATGGCCTGCTGTTCGCGGCCAAAGTGCAGGAGCTGACCAAGCCCGAATCCGGTCAGGATGGTCACGTAAATTTCAGCTGCCATCAGGGAGCGCCAGGCAAAGGCCCAGCCTTGCTTCATCCCGCTGACGACAAAGGGTAATGACGCCGGAAGAATTACCTTTAGCCAGAGATGCAAATTCTTCGAGCCCATCGTCATTGCTGCCCGGCGGTAAATGGGCGGCACATTCCGCACGCCCGTATCCGTGGCGATGCCGACCGACCAGAGGGTTCCCATAATCACGACGAACAGCATGGCAGCCTCGGTTTGTCCGAACCAGAGCAGCGCCAGCGGGATCCAACAGGTACTCGGTAGCGTTTGTAACCCCAAAGACATAGTTCCAACCGTATCTGAGAGTAAACCCCAGCGCGCGGTTAACAGTCCCAGGGGCAGGCCACCAACGATGCCGATGAGATAACCGATGAGCAACCGCTTGATTGTAATCACGGTGGATTCAAGCAAGGTGCCATCGGCCGTGGCTTCTTTTAGATAGGTCGCGACACTACCCGGCGAGGGCACCAGCACCGGCGACCAGATGTGAGCATCGTAAAGTAGCTGCCAAAGAACAATCAGACCGCCGAAAAACGCGGTCGCACTTAGAAATCGTTTCATTCTCCCACCTCCACCTCCGGTTTCGTGAAGCCCTTCAGCGACCTTGTGATACGGCTGGCGTATCCCGCCAAGTCCACGCTGTTAATGTCCCGCGGTCGGGGCAGGTCGACAACAAACTCTTCCTGGACTCGCCCGGGATGCGGTGAAAACAGCACCACCCGGTCGCCAAGACAGGCCGCTTCACGCACGTTATGAGTGACAAAGACGATAGTCTTTTTGCGCGCCTTCCAGATGCGCTGGATATCGCCGTAAAGTTGTTCACGAGTCAGCGCGTCAAGCGCGGCAAAGGGCTCATCCATGAGCAGAACACGTGGATTGGGAGCGAGAGCGCGGGCCAGGGCCACGCGTTGCTTCATACCCCCTGATAACTCATGGATATTGGCGCGTTCAAAGCGACTCAGCCCGACTAACTCCAGGTAATACCTGGCGACGTCGAGGCGATCCTTCTTCTGCAATCCAGGCTTCAGCTTCAGGCCAAAGAGAACGTTTCCCATTACATCGAGCCAGGGAAAGAGCGCCGCTTCCTGGAACATTACCAGTCTTTCACGGCCTGGACCGGCAATTGGTTTCCCGTCTGCCATGACCGCGCCGCTATCAGGCTTTTCCAAGCCAGCAATGATGTTTAGCAGAGTCGATTTGCCACAGCCGCTCGCACCAACCAAACAGACGAATTCACCCTCACCCACCTTAAGGCTCACCTGGTCGAGAGCATGAACGTCGCCGCTCCTTCCTCCTTTGAAAGTCTTGGAGACGCTGTCGATCGACAGCTTGCTCGGAGCTACAACCTCCAGTTCTTCCTTAACCGACGACACGATTCTAGGATGCCAGGAAAGGCCTTTGGGTGAATGCATCTCGCTACCGCCCTTACTCCTCGATCACCTATGCTTCCTTACGGGTTCTGGATCAGCCGCGAGGTGTCGCCTGCGCCCTTGATAAAGCCGGTGTCCTGGCCGTCTTTAACCGCCTTTTGGACCAGGCTCGGAGCAACCTTGGTAGTTAGCTCGATCCGCCTAAGGGAACGAGTTACCGTATCGGCAGAAACAGTAGTCCTTGTTTCTGCCTTTAACTCCGCCACAAGCATCCTTTCCGCCTCGGCGGGATTCGCTTTAATCCATTTGGTTAACTCGTCGTTTGCTGCGACGATTTTCTTTGCCAAGTCCTTATGCTCGTTAAGGAATTTGACGCTCGAAACCAGCCAGGTTGTGATACAGTCCTTATCTTCAAGGAAGACCCTGGCATTCGCTTCAGTTTCGAGGCGGGTTACCCAGGGCTCGACGGTCCAAACGGCGTCGACGGCGCCACTTTGGAAGACGCCAAGCTGGTCCGGGTTGGCTGTTGGGATCACCAGCACTTCGCCGCCGGTTTGAGTGACCTTATAACCATTGTTCTTTAACCATGCCCGGCAGGCGATATCCTGAGTGTTTCCCATCTGTGGCGTAGCGATTTTCTTACTGCGAAAATCCGAGGGCGACTTTGGGCCATCCGGCTTCACTACCAGCGCCGCGCCGCCATCCGCGGCACCGGAGATCACACGAATCTCGTCGCCTTTAGCCTTGAAGTGGGCGTTCAGGGCCGGGCCGGTCCCGACATACGTTACATCAAGTGAGCCTGCGAAGATGGCCTCCATCGCAGAGGGTCCGGCGTTATAGGTAAACCATTGGATTTCCACGTTCGGTCCCAGCCTTTGCTCGAACCAGCCTTTGCCTTGCCGGGAAAAAGCATGTGCGATTACCCCTTGAGCGTGAGTGACGTTTGGAAAGTGCCCGAACCGCAGCGTGACTTTGTCGGCGGCGTTCGAGTGAAGAGTGCCGAAAATGGCTGTTGCGGCAATCGCGATAAGTGTTTTGAGTTTCATTGTGGTTGTTTTCTGAGTGTTAGAAGTTAAAGGTTGTCATGACGTACCCAAAGTCGGCGTCGTCATGAGCTCCTGTGTCGGCAAGATATTGCCCGGCAAAGAAGTGGCTGTAGCCGGCGGATACCTTAACGTGTTCGATGGGTTCGACGTTAACGACGAAATCGATCTCGTGTCCGGCAAAGTTACCTGCCCCGACGGTGCGAACGTCCTGACCGGTGGGGGTCCTTGTGCGCAAAGTGGAGATGCCGTTGTTGCGGTACCAAAAGTCAGCTGTATCGGCCAGCCACAAGGCGTGATAATGGAAGTCCAACTCGAGCTTCTTGGAAGGCTTGGCGGTCACTTGGAAGCGAAGGTCATGGATATTGCGCCAACCGAACTCGTCCATGAGTCCATATTTGTCGTGGTTGGAAGGGAATAGGTTTTGGAAGCTTTGGGAATCGCTATCATTTGGGTCGCTGTCTCCCGAGGCGAAGTCATACTCAAGACCGACCCGAGGTTTCCACGAAGCGTCTTTCCAGGTGTAGCCGCCTAAAACCGCAACGGCGAAAGCGTTTAGGTCAAAACGCTTGGAGTTACGATCCGTCTGCCATACATCACCGACCTCATAAACGAATTCGCCCGAGTAGTCCCACCCATTGAGTCTATCGGAGGTATTCTTGATGCGCGCACCAATCGTTGCGAATCGTGCGGCCGGTCCGTTCCAAGTGCCCTGTGGATCGGTCCTGTTCGTGGGATCCAGCTCGGGTTGGTTATCCTTCTTGTCTCGGTAAAAGACATAGAAATCGATCGCCTGTTTCGTTCCGTAATCGGTCGAGAAATAGACCCCGCCAAAATTATCGGCGGAATCACTTTCGTTAAACTCACCGCGAACGATTTGTACTGGGCGCATGAAAAAGCCTTCCACCCAGAAATAGTACTTATGTTCCCAGCGGAGCTTAACGGCGTCGAAAGTCCGCCCGAAGTTTCCCCATCTCGAATCGGCCACCAGTCGCGCGTCGCCGTAGGTGATCGCCTGGCGTCCGACGGTCAGCTGAAAGTCAATCTCCTTGAGATCACCGAGTGAAATGTAGGCCTGACGCAGATCCCACTGATCATCGCCGTCGGCGCTGGCAACGCCGGGAATATTCGGACGCTCGGAAAAAGCCTCTCGGGCATCCTGGGTCTGGCCATAAAGTTTTATCCAGGGACTGGGAGCGATCGTTAGGCCGAGTCGAAAACGATTTCGCAACGAGATTCCATCGGTAATTTCATGATTATCGCCGCCGGCAGCGAAGTCGCGGTTGTTTTGCCGGACTTCGAGACGTATTCGTTCCTCGATGTCGATGACAAGCTTGCCGTCCCAGAAACTCAGAAAGTTGCCTTTCTTCTTTTCTATCGGTGGTGGCGGTGGCGGACTGGACTTGGCGTCGACCTGGTCACCGGCTTTGGTTGTTGCAGGGAGGATGAAGAACAGCGCCAACGCCAATCCGGCGATTGGCCGGAGCGCGCTGGACAAGATAGCTGAGATTAAGTTAGACATGGTACTCCTAAAGGAAGCGATTCTCCGCTGGTCTGGTAGAACGGCCTCGGTTGGTTAAGGGACCTCCAGTATGTCTGGACGGTTAAGTCTCTTGTGGCTGCGAACCCCTTCAGTGCCTTCCACACTCCCAAGTCTTGTTCGCTCAGTGCGCTCGATCTGCGTGACTCTTGAATCGTGAACTACGATCTGGACAACTCCGTAGCGAAGAGTTTCAACTTTCTCACGCACTAACGATAGCCACTGAGGATTGTTATCGTTCATAAAGAGGAAACTCTTTTCTCGTTGGAAATTTCGTTCTCGGCCAGAAAGGGAAGGACCTGCTCAAGGCCAAAGGAGCGCCGCGCAAAAGGCACGGGGATCTTATCGCGTCGCATTTTGCGCAAAGTGATATCGACGATTTGCGCGAGCGTGTAGCGATCAAGGATGCGGGCGATGGCGTTACGCACGTCGAGCATGAGCATCCGCAAGCCGCAATGCGCTTCATCCGGACAAGTGCAGCGGCGATAAGCTGTCTTGCTCACGCAGGCAATCGGCGCGAGTGGCCCATCGAGCAGGCGGATGACCGCGCCGAGTTTGATCCGGGTGGCTGGCTTTGCCAGCAAGTAACCGCCTAGTTTGCCCCGCTTTGTCTCGACATATCCGCCGGCACGCAATTGCGAGAGAATCTGCTCGAGGAACTTGACCGGGAGTTTTTCCTTCGAGGCTAATTCGCTCACCTGTAGGATGGGCCGACCGAGCTCTCGGGCAATTCCGAGATCGATCAGCGCGCGCAGGGCGTATTCGCTTCGTTTGGAAAGGTTCATCTCTAGTAGGTCAGTCGAGTTGCGATAGTCTAGTAATCCACTAGAGGTGTCAAAGCATTTTTTGCACCGGCCGAGAACTTTTTCTAGAGCGAACAACTCTCGCGCCTAATCAAAGCCTCCCGGCGCTGTCTGCGTGAGCGCATTCGCGTGTCAGACTGTTCCCGCCTGAACATCGGCAGGCTTGCAATGCGCGCAGCTGCTTGCTCCGCATCAGGACCTTCGACTTCGAGCGCGAAGGTATCGCCGCAATGAAGCCCAGCGAGCAGTATTTCCAAGATTCGATCAGCCGGATATTGCTTGCCCTTAGCATGAAGGGTGACCCTGCTTTCGAATAACAGCACGCAGTTGACGAATTCGGCGGCAGGCCGTGCGTGGAGGCCGTGAGCATTGAAGAGAGTCAATTCTCGGGTGACCCGTTCGAGTTCAGTGCGTACCTGGGGCAAGCTAATCATGGGCGTGGTGGTCATTTGAACGTGTAAAACTCAGCTGGAAGTATCTGGGTAATTCGGAGCGTTTGAGAAAATTGGCGCTGCGAGCGACAGGGCGTCCGGCGGTCAACGGGGAAAAACCGGTCCACCCTGGAGTTGAAGTCCCTCAAATAAGGGCGGTGGTGGTTTCCCAGAGAGCGATCGCAGGGAAAACGACAATCGCGACGGGGAACGCGATCGCCCAAAATACAATCGACTCACCCAGCAGGACAGTTTCGGTCAAAATTGATTTCATATTTTTGAATGTCTACTAGTTCGATATGGATCAATACTCTACTACTTCAATAGAGATGACAAGTCTTTTTTTGCATTTTTTTGCGATGCGAAATCGCGAGATAAAAAGAGGGGGAAATCGCCCGAGCGTGCTTCGATTTCACCGCCGCGGGAGTGTTCTCTCCGGGCGAAAGACGTGGCGACCCTGCTCAGGGTTTGTAGATTTGATCAAAAACACCGCCGTCGGCGAAATGGATGCGCTCCGCTGCGTCCCATCCGCCGAAAGCCTGATTCACACTGAAGAGATTGATCTTCGGAAAATTCGCTGCGTATTTTGCAAACGCCGGGCCCAGGCGCGGACGGTAGAAATTGCGGCCAGCGATGTCCTGACCCTCAGCCGACCAGAGCCATTCCAGATACGCTCGCGCCACCTCACGGGTGCCGTGCTTCTCCACAACTTTGTCCACGAGTGCAATCGGCGGCTCGGCTTGAATGCTGATTGATGGCGCAATGATCTCAAAATTAGCAGCTCCGAATTCCCTTTGGATGAGGTAGGCCTCATTCTCCCAAGACAGGAGAACGTCGCCCATGCCGCGCTGCGCGAACGTCGTCGTCGAACCGCGCGCGCCCGAATCGAGCACCGGCACGTTCTTGTAGAGCGCGGTGACGAACTGTCTCGTCTTGGCTTCGTCATTGTGATTTGCCTTCAAAGCGTAGACCCACGCCGCGAGATACGCCCAGCGCGCGCCGCCGGAAGTCTTGGGGTTTGGCGTAATCACCTGAACGCCTTGTTTGACGAGATCTGGCCAGTCGTGAATCCCTTTTGGATTTCCTTTTCGCACGACGAAGACAATCGTCGTGGTGTAGGGCGAGCTGTTGTCCGGCAGGCGCGACTGCCAATTCTTCGCGACAAGTCCGTGCTCGGCGAGTGCGTCGATATTGGGAGCAAGAGCCAAGGTGACGACATCGGCCTCCTCTCCATCGATGACCGCGCGCGTCTGCTTGACGGAGCCGCCGTGCGACTGGTTGATAATCACATCCTTCCCTTTGGTTTCCTTCCAATGCCGGGCAAAGGCCGCATTGTAATCCTGGTATAGCTCTCGCGTCGGATCATACGAGACATTCAGCAACGTCAAGGGGGGCGACGCCGCTAGCCCTGCCCATTTAGGGACGGCGACGAGGCCAAGGATGATGACAAGGCGGATAAATGTTTTCATTCGCGGAAATCAAGCCGGGTCACGGATCTTGGTTTCTAGGAAGTCGCATGGTCTCTCTGGCGCTGGCTTACTTCGCCACGGGCTTACCGCCCTCCACGCCCGAAGGACATGAAGGGCGGCTGTTCCCCCCAGAACAGTCTTTTCTGCACCTGACGGCCTATGCCTCGATCGGCGAATCTCTCCGGGTAAAGAATCGGAGGAGCCACGGCAAAAAACGCACTCGCAGGGGTGCAACCCAACCGACTGCCTGCTCAAAGGATGCTTTGCCGACCGGAATTGTCTCTGTTTTAGGGCTGCTCGCCTGGGCCCGCCGCTCGCGCTCTAGGCGCCGACGCTCGAACTCCGCCACCGCCGTAGCGTGGTCGGGATGGGAAGGGAACCCCTTGATGAAGGCATCGAGCACTGCATCGGTGAAATTGTGGCAGCGCCTCCAGGGATTCATCGTCCTACCCTTCACAAAGGGTGGGGCTGTGCGCACCGGCCGTTGCTTTAACGAGCTTCCCAATTTCCTCCCAAAGAGCCATTGCAGGAAAAACAACCACAGCGGCCGGGAGAGCCACCAACCAGAAGGCAATCGCCTCACAAAGCAGAGCAGTTTCTGTCAGGATTGATTTCATATTTTTCATCCGTTGAATGTCTACTATTACGGTATAGATTAGATTCTCTACTGAACGACTAGAGATGGCAAGCATTTTTTTGAAGATATTTTTCGCGCTATTTGCAGATGCCGTGACTCAGGCCCAGAGCCGGCCTCGCGAACAAGCCGGACCTGCGCCCAGAGGCGTCTCCGGAGCATCCCAGCTTCGATTGCTCGGAAATGGATGAACGAGTGAACGAGGCGGGCAATCTCATCATTGTCTCCAATCGCGGCCCTAACGACTTCGTCTGGAAAGACGAACGTTGGATTGTGAGGCCTGCCTCCGGGGGTCTGGTGAGCATGATCGATCCACTCGCCCGGGCTGCCAATGTGAGCTGGTTTTGTTGCGTCTCCGAGTTGCCGCCGACGACAGAGTCGCGCGCGGCTCTGTTTACCACGGCCGCGGATCAAACTGATCCGGAGCACCACATCGTGCCGGTGCCTTTACCGGCGCAGATTTACCAGGATTACTACGGCGCCATCAGCAACGAGGTGCTTTGGATGCTGCAACATCACCTCGTCGGCCAGCATGGTTATTCGTCCCTTGATGCGGAACGTCATCGCGCTTGGTCGGAAGGCTATCTCGAGGCGAATCGCCGTGTGGCTCATGCGATCCAGCAATCGGGCATCAAACCGCGAGCGTTCTTCATCCAGGATTATCACCTTTATCCCCTGCCTGCCCTCCTCCGTGAAATCTTCCCTGGCGTTCCGAGCTTACATTTTACACATATCCCTTTCCCCGACTCGGCCACGCTTAAGCTCATCCCGCGGGAGTGGCGAGACGCCATCCTGCATGGGCTGCTGGGAGCTGATGTCGTCGGAATGCAGACCGAGTGGGATGCGCGGCCTTTTCTGGGTTGCTGCGAAGAGTTGCTCGGGGCGACGGTAGACTACAAGAACGCGACAGTGGTGGCGCGGGATGGGCGGTTGGTCCGGGTGCGCGCCTTCCCCGCGAGCGCCGATCCCGCTGCGGTGGAAGAAACCATGAACTCCCTCGCCGTCACCGAAGCGCGGAAGAAGCTTGTCTGCTCGTTAGGCGGCACGGTCGCCGGCAAGCAGATTATCATCCGCGTGGATCGTCTGGATCCGAGCAAGAATCAGGTCATCGGCTTTCAGGCCTTTGGGCGCTTACTGGAAATGCGACCCGACCTTCGCGCCAAAGTTCGCTTCCTTGCCTTTCTGGTCCCTTCGCGCACGGACTTGAGCGTCTATCGCAGTTACCGGGACGCGGTCTACGCGAGTATCGACGACGTGAATCTGCGCTTTGCACCTGATTGCGGAGGAGACCCAATCAAGGTCTTTTACACGAACGATCGAGAGCAGGCGCTGGTGGGGATGGAATTATGCGACGTGCTGCTGGCCAACTCGCGCGAAGATGGAATGAATCTCGTCGTAAAGGAATGGGCGATCGTTTCCCAAGGTCCGGGTGTTGCGATTATTTCCGAAACGGCCGGCGTAGCCGCGACCACTGCCGAGAATGCCCTGCTCGTCTGCCCCTTGGATATTGAAGGAACCGCGCGCGCATTCGAAACCGCACTCGATATGCCGGCCGAGGAACGCCGCGCTCGTCTCGCGCGCTTGCGTGATAATGTCTACTCTTGGAACGCTGCCCAATGGTTGGCCGCACAGATGACGGAACTCGGACTTCCTATGAATGATTAAACCGTATCAAGTGCTTGCGACGGATTACGACGGCACCCTGGCACATCACGGTACCGTCAGCGCCGAAACGCTCGCTGCCATTGGGCGCCTGCGCGCGGCTGGAAAGAAGCTGGTCTTGGTGACCGGCCGCGAGTTGGAGGAACTGAAGAGTGTTTTTCCCGAAATTCGTCTGTGTGACTTGGTCGTGGCCGAAAATGGAGCGCTGCTTTATTGGCCGAGTACCGGAAAGATTAGCCTTCTATCCGAACCGCCTCCCGAAAAGTTTGTGAGCGCCCTGAAGGAGCGTGGCGTCCCGGTGGCGCTCGGGCGGGTGATCGTCGCGACGGTAGAACCGCATGAAGTCGCGGTCCTTCAAACGATCAAGACGCTGGGTTTGGAACTGGAAGTGATTTTCAACAAAGGCGCAGTCATGATTCTGCAGACGGGAGTTAACAAGGCGACAGGCCTTCGCTCGGGCCTTGCGCGCATGGGTCTTTCGACACGCGAAGTCATCGGAGTGGGAGACGCCGAAAACGATCACGCCTTTTTGCGCATCTGTGGCTGCGGCATTGCGGTGGCCAACGCATTGCCAACCCTCAAGGAAAGAGCGGATTTCGTTACCGCCCGCTGCCACGGTGAAGGAGTGGTGGAATTAATTGACCAACTTCTTGAGAATAATTTCGAGCCGCCGCGCGATATTGCCGGACAGCCGCGCTAGACTATGCGCTTGTTTACCGCGATCCTGGAAACCCTTAGTTCTCTTGATATTGCGAACCTGTCCCTTTTTCGAAGTTTCATTAGGTAGCAAAGATTCAACTCAATCGAGCGCTTCCCAGCGGAGAAAAGGCTTCGCAGACACGGATTGTTCGGGCAGAAACATTGGAAGTCGGCCAATTCGATCCACGGCCCGCCGCGCATCCGGGCCCTCGGCTTCGAGTTCAAAGCTGTCACCGCCATTCAGATCGGCGAGTAACACCTCGAGGATGCGATCGGCTGGATACTGTTTGCCATTGAAATGGATCGTGACCGTACTCTTGAATGAGAGCACACAGCTAACGAATTGCGTTGCCGGCGACGCCTGCAAACCGTCCGAATTAAGCAGAGTCAGCTTCCGCGTAACGCGTTCGACGTCAGGGCGCGAGTTGCGAAACATGATCATGGCGTGCCTCAGTTGGAAGATCAGGCCGCCGCGGGTGAAGGCCTCCGGCACTCGGTGGGTGCAGTCCCGGTAGCAAGAAGAGCGGCGACTCGTTTCCAGAGAGCGAGCGCAGGAAAGGCGACGGCGGCGGCAGGAATCGCCAGCGCCCAGAACAGGATCGATCCGCCAGACAGAACAATTTCGGTCAAGATTGATTTCATGATTTGTCCTCCATTTAATGTCTACTACTTCAGTATGGATTAATACTCTATAGCTTCAGTAGAGATTGCAAGCACTTTTTTTGAGATTTTTTTGATGGAGCGAAATTCCTCTAAAAACTCGATTGCCTCCCGGAAGACGAACTTCAACAGACGCCGGCATTTTGAACCGAGCTCGGTGATGCGTGGGCGCGAGCAGATCCCCTTTTTGACGGGCGAATCTAAATCGCTTCGGAGTTGGACTTTGGGCTTCCGTAGCCAAATCGAGGGTCAAGCGCTCGCAGGGCAGCTGCGGCGTATGCCTGGTCGTCAGGGGGAAGATAATCCTGGAAGCCGCCAATTTTTCCGCGGCGAACCTTGAATGATTCCAGGTCTCGTGTGTCGCCCGCGCGCAGGATTTTGGAGTCGAACGCGCCGGCCCTTTCCAGTTTCTGCATTTGATCGAAGGCAGAAAACTCGAGAGCGTGTGCCAAGGCCTTTTCTTGCACTGGACTTTCGCCGAGGACCTGAAGCAGTTCTCGAAACCCCGCCGCCGGGTCTTGACGCAGAGTTTCGTAGCGCACGAGAAGGAAATTCGCGCGCTGCGACCATTCGGCGAGCCAGCTGTTCATGACCTCGACCATGGAGCGAATCCCGAATGCCGGATCGCGGAGGAGTTGCGAGGCGGACATTTGTTTCAATTCGTCAGGCGTCTCTTTCGTTCGTCGCGTCAATTGCACATGAAGCGAAACAAATGCGTCACGCGGATCGCGCGCGAGCAGGATTACCGGAAGGCGGCCTCGTTCTCGTTGGGGGATCAGATACTTCCCGCGCAGCTTATCCCAGCGGTCGGCCTTCGTCCGCTGTTCGAAAAGATCGTGTGTGTAAATGAGGTGCGGAACCCCTTGGTATTGTTCGGGCTCAAGCGTGAAGGGCTGTCCGAGCTTTTCACAAAAATATGCGGAGAGGAATGTCCGTACCCAGGTGCGGCCGCTCTTGGGGATCGAGACGACTAGCGCGTCGCCACCGGAAAGCTGACGCGCCCGGCTACTCAGGTTCCATCTCACGAACCGCTTCATGGCAATTCGATTGGTTTTCTGATCTGCCTGCGCAAGGCCCGGCGAAGTCGAGCGCGGCCGAGGGCGCGGCGCAGTCGCCGTTGCCAGGGCCGAGGAGAAAACAGCGGACGAAAAAACGGGTCTATGGAAATCCCGTGCTTTCGACAAAGTGCAATCGCATCCGGCATCCAAAGACCACGAGAAATGGCTGACATCAAATAGGGGATCGGCGTGTTGTCGCGCCGGGTGTAGGCGAGGATTTTCATTGTTTGAGTACGCGCGCTGCCGCGAGCCTCAAAATTCCACGCCGTTTCCGCCGGACGCAGAATTGACTGCAACGCGCTTCGTTTCCAGAGCGTTACCTGGCAACGGGTGCGACCGTCGGAGTTCAAAGGCACGACACCGAAGCGGTCGTTGAGCGGTTGAAACCCTGGATCATTTTTGCCACGTGCCCGAAAACAAAGTGCATCGTCGCCCGAATCGATCACCTCAGCAAAGTCGCGAGCCATCTGCCTACTGTTCACCGACGCCGTAAGAAAATAGTCTTCCTGCACATAGAGGAGGTAAGGATGCTCGATCTGTTCAAGGACGCGCAGGAAGTTGCTCGACCAACCGCGATCTTCGCCCACGGGAAGCGCGCGAAGTCGCGAAGACCGTACTTTAAGCTCGTTGGTGACAAGAAAAGTATCCAACGGGCAATCGGCCCAAAACTTTTGGAGGAAAGAGGAAAAGGGGCGCCACGCATCGAAAAACGCATCGCAACTGGATACGACGATGGCGATAGAGCCTTTGAAGTCGTTCAGCTCCGCCATGAGCAATTCGTCTCGCACAGCGGGGTTGCGGGCAAGAGATTTCGCCCATTCCCCGCCGCGCGAGCGGTTGTTTTTCGGGCGGTTTGAGGTAGAGTTTTGTCTCCAAGAAAAAGGGGGCGTACTGGTTTCGACTGATTGTTTGAAGCGCAGACGGCATGTCGAGGATGGTTCGTTGGCCTCGTTAAAATCCGAACCAAAAAAAATAAATGCAGATCACCAAGATCTCGCTCTCGCGGCTTAATTGACTGCGATGTTTCCGGTTGGACGCCTGCTACGGCCGGAAACATGGACAGCAGGCTAATCGGACGGCGGAGTGACCGCGCCGGACGGTGAAGGATTTCGTGGACGCTCGGGAGACGGCAGTGCGCCGGTGCAACGTCGGCTCCTTAAACATCATCGCCGGCTAAACATGTAGAAGTTCGCGGAGAAAGCGATTAGGACAGGGGTTCAACTCCCCTCGCCTCCATAATCCCACTTTTTGAGCCGCAACGCAGCCGACACTGAGCATTACGGCTGCTCTTCTTGAATGCTTGACTAACCGACCGTGGAATCGGTAGTCTCGCGTCGATTTGAACGAGAACGCCACAGGTTTTCCCACGATTGGGGGCAGCTTCATGACCACGCATTGGAGCGTCGTGAGTGACTTTGCCCTTGAGCAGACCGCGCCCGATCGCGCCGAAGCGGCCCTTACCCGTCTTTGCAGGGATTACTGGCCACCGCTTTATCGGTTTGTGCGGCGGTACGGGTACAACCGGGATGATGCGCAGGACTTGACCCAGGGTTTTTTTGCTTACCTGATAGAAAAACGTGCCTACGCTGACCCCGACCGCAGCAAAGGCCGTTTTCGGACGTTTTTGCTGACACTGTTGAAGCGCTACCTTGGGGCGGCGAAGGATCACAAATGCCGCCAGAAACGGGGAGGTGGCAACGCTGCCTTGTGCCTCGAAAGCGGTAAGCTCAATGCGCTGGATCGGGCTTGCGAAGACGCGCTTCTGACTCGCGCGCCGCTCGATGAAGAGCGCCTTTTTGAGCGGAATTGGGCCACCGCGCTAGTCAGCCGCGCGATGGACGCCCTGAACGACGAATATGCCACTGAGCGAAAAGCGCGCGTGTTCGCTGAGCTGCACCCGTTTCTGACGGGCGGAGTCGGTCTACCCACGCATGAGGCGGCCGCAGGGCATCTGGGGGTTTCGGTCGAAACCTTGCGCAGTCATCTCTTCCGATTGCGCGCACGATATCGTGCGCTGCTTCGCGCCGAAGTATTACGGACCGTTCCCCGGGAGAAGGACATCGACGATGAGCTGCGTTACCTCTGCCGCGTGCTGATCGCGACTGCCTGAAGGCAGGATGCGCGCTCGGACGGGAAAGAGAATGCCGGAATCAGGCGAAAACCAGACCCTTGTGTGCGAGCAGTGCGGCGCGCCCCTGCATAGCCGCGACGGTGAGATCGACTGCCTGCACTGTCTTCTTACTGGGGGGATCGAACCGGCGACTGAAGAGACGAGTTTGCCTAACGACTCGGACACGCGTGTCTACCAACACTACGAAATTCTGACCAGCCCTAACGGTTTGCCTTGGGAACTGGGTCGCGGTGCGATGGGCACAACCTACAAGGCGCGCGATCGTAATCTCGACACGCCGGTAGCGCTCAAGGTCATCAATACGCGCTTTTCCGCGCGGCCGGATGCGCGGCAGCGCTTTCTCCGCGAGGCCCAGGGTGCGGCACGGCTGCGTCACCCGAACGTCGCGAGCGTCTTTCATTTTGGCACGATCAACACCCTCCCTAATCCTGATGGAGCGCCGCTCACTGCGGAGGAGCATGCCGACGCGGGCGATTGCTTCTATGCGATGGAGTTTATCGAGGGCGAAACGCTCGAAACGCGTCTTCGCCGAACTGGTCCGCTTTCGCCGATCGTCGCCGTTCGAGTTGCGATGCAGGTAACACGCGCTTTGGCGGCCGCGGAGAAACGCGGCTTGGTGCACCGCGATCTGAAGCCCTCCAATATCATGCTCGCGATTGAGGAGGAAAATTCCGGGATCACTGGCGAGCCAAGCGAGTCCTGGGTGAAGGTGATCGATTTCGGACTCGCCCAGCTTGATCGCAAAGAGGCCACTTCTGGCACGAAGTTTTCGGGCACTGTTGCCTTTTCCAGTCCCGAACAAATCGAGGGACGTGAGGTGGATAGTCGCGCCGACATTTACTCGTTAGGCGTAACGCTCTGGTATTCGCTCACCGGCAAAGTTCCATTTATCGGATCAGGCAGCGGGGCGCGGGAGTTGCCAGTCACCGAACTAACGGATCGCGCCGTTCCCGCGCCGTTGATCGCGGTCCTCGAGTCGATGCTCGCACCCAATCCGCAGGACAGGCCAGCTTCCGCGGTCGTTCTTTCGGAGCTGCTGCAAAATTGCCTGCAAGATCTCGAGCTACATTCTCGTCCACGGTTCGCGTTGCTTTCCGGCCACCGTGGGCGTGCCTGGGCTGCCGTCCTTGGGCTCGCGGCCATTTCGATTGTAGCCGTGGCTTATTTTGTGGGGACTGGTTGGACCTCCGAAGATAAATCGATCGCCGTTCTCCCTTTCAAAAACTTGAGCGCCGACACAGGCGACCGTTTCTTCGCCGAGGGTCTGGAGGACGACATCGTCTCCCGCCTGGTCAAGATCCGCGACTTGAAGGTGATCAGTCGCCTGAGCTCATTACGTTATCCGGCCGACGCCCCTCGTAATCTGCCGGAGATCGGCCGCAGTCTGGGCGTACGCCATGTCCTGCAGGGCACCCTCCGCCGGCAAGGCGACCGTGTGTTGCTCAATGTTGCCCTTATTGACACCCACACTAGCCACGAACTTTGGTCGGAACGCTACGATCGCACTTTGGCGGACGCGATCACGCTTCAAGGCGAGCTGGCCAATGCGATCGCCGATGCGCTCGATGCGCGCATTAGTCCCCAGGAAAAAATCGACGTTCACGACAAATCGACTGTTAATCCGGATGCCTATGTCCTTTATCTGCGTGGCCGCAGATTCGATAACAGTCCGACTTTCGCCATCTCCGATAACGAGGCGGCGCAGGCTCTCTACAGCCAGGCGATTGCACTTGATCCCTCGTTTGCGCTCGCCCATGCCCGACGCGGAGCCGTGCTTGCGTTCCTCTATCGTTATCGCGGTCCGAGTGATGAGTTACGAAAGAATGCTTACGCCGAGGTGGAGGAGGCGCTTCGTTTGCGGCCGGACCTGGGCGAAGCCCACCTCGCGAAAGGGCTCTGCTTTTATCGCGTCGACCGCGATTTTGACCGGGCTCTCCCAGAGTTAGAAACCGCGCGCCGGCTTTTGCCTAACGATACGGAGGCGGATAGTTTCATCGCTTATACTCATCGCCGTCGCGGTAAGTTTCGTGAAGCTCGTTCGGAGTTGGAACGAGTTCTTTCGCGCGATCCCCGCAATGTCACGTACCCGGAAGAGCTGTACACCACCGGCTATATTCTGCGCGATTGGCCTTACGCGGCCGAGCGTATCCGCCAGGCGGAAGCAATCGCACCAGCCACCCCTCTTTTGAAAGTGGAACGCGCTTTGGTGGATCTCTGGCGCGCCGGCAATCTCACCCCGCTGCACCAGGTCTTTGCCGGAATCAAATCCTACGGCGACCCCGAGGGTTGTCTTGCCTGGCTGCGCTGGGACGCGGCTATGCTCGAGCGTGATTTCTCAGCCGCGGATGAGGCGATTGACATGTTTCCGTTTGAAACCCTCCCTTCCGTTTTTGGCTCCCCGGTTCCGAAGAGCTACATGAAAGCCTGCATCGCTCTCGCCAACGGAGATCGAGCGCAGGCCCAGGAACTATTTGAAATTGCGCGACCCGTGCTGGAAGCCGAAGCGCGCGCGCATCCAGAGAGCGAGCTGCGGCATGCGCGGCTCGGCCTTCTTTACGCCTACATGGGCCGCAAAGCAGAAGCGATCAGTGAAGGCAAGCGGGCCATTGAACTGAAGCCAGTCTCGCGTGACGCTTACGATGGTCCAGAGCAGTTATGCAATCTGGCGCTCATTTACGCCTGGGTGGGCGAACCGGATCAAGCCATTGCGATGATCCGAAAACAGCTTCCCGCCCCTGCCGGAGTCTTTTTTTACGAAGCGAGCATGAGTTGGTGGGAACTGCGGCTACGCTGGCAGTGGGATCCGCTCCGCAGGGATCCGCGGTTCCAAGAGATCCTCGCTGCCCCAGAGCCGGCCACGATTTATTAGGCGAGTTGGGTTCAGCGGCTCAGCTATGGCAAAAGCTGCCGCGTCGGACGAACGCGGGTAATTGTTACGATTTCGTTACATTTTTTGCAACGCCGCGGGAATTTTGCCCATTGAATAGGTAGACACGATTAGTCGTACCAAGGCTGATTCCCGGCCCCTCAGGACAGAGTTGAAACTCAGGAAATCCTGAAGGCGAGTTCCCCCGCCTTCCGGGTTCCTCCCGGGGGCGGGCAGGGTGACTTCAGGCGGTCACGTCGACCATCTGTGTGGCGGTGGGCCTTTTCACAGCTTCCAGCTGACTGCGCCAAACGGAGGAGGGCAGAACCCCGATGAGCATGAAAATCAGCTGACTCGCCCCAAAAGCGATTAACCACGGGAACGCGCTATCCATAAAGCCGTAGGAATGTAAACCGATGCCGAGCATGTTGACGCCAAACCAGGACCAGCTGGTCACGACATTGCCGAAAACTGCCAGGACCATGAGGCCTTTTTGCCTAACGAGTCCGCCCCAGCGGGCGTGGAGGATGATGGCGTTCCAGAGCACGATGAGGAGCGCGCCGTTTTCCTTCGGATCCCAGCCCCAGAAACGACCCCACGATTGGTCCGCCCAAATGCCTCCCAAAATAGTGCCGACAAAACTGAATAGTGTGGCGAAGCAAACAATGCCGTAAACCATTCGAGTAAGCGATTGCGCGGTAGATCGATCGAGGGACGGTGTAAACGCGCCGCGCACGATGTAGGTGAGCGCGAGAAATCCCGCTAGGAAAGTCGAAGCATAGCCGAGCGTCACGCAGACCACATGCGTCGCGAGCCAGCCGTTGGTATCGAGCACGGCTCGCATCATTTCCATCGTGTCGCCGTCCATCGAAAGATGGTGCGCGATTAAGAGCGTGACGAATCCGATCATCGCGGCGGTCGCGCTCCCAATGCCGTTGCGGAAAAATCGCTCAAGCAAAATGCCGAGCAGGACGGCGGCCCAGCCAATAAACACAGCGGACGAATACAGGTTGGTGACGGGGGGGCGGCCCTCCAGGTACATCCGGGTAACCAAGCCAGCGGAATGCACCAGAAAAGTCACGACCAGGAGGGCGAAAGCATAACGTCCAAGCGTTTGCGGCCAAGCTAGCCATGATCCGCACGCCAGAACAAAAATCAGCACGTAAATCACCATCGCGCTGTAGAAGAGCTGCAATTGATTGAAGACCGACTCTACTTTTGCTTTCCAAACCCGCCCCGGAAAATCGCGTTGCAGCTGCGCTAAATAGTCATCAAGCGCTTTATTAAACGTGACGGAATCCTTCGCCGCAAAAGCCGTCGTCATCGCTGCCCAGGAACGGACGGCCGGGTGCATCTTTCCGTCGGTCAGGAAAACCAGAAGGCTTTCTCCCATCTTGCGCCACTGCAAAGGGTCGTCGTTAGGCGGAAAAGGCGGGATGGGGAAAAAGTAGCCGGTTTCGGCGAGAAACCCGAGGCTCTGCAGTGCCTCCGACGAAATGCCACTTTGCATGGGCACTGGCGATGGCTTGATATTCTTTAGCAAATCATCGATCTGGCTTTTGAAATCAGTTGTCCCCGCCACTTCGAGGCTATTCTCGAGGCGGTGGTAGAGCGATATGCGTTCATAAAGCTTCAGGACATCGCGCTGAAACGCCGAGCGGAGCTGCGCGTCTACTTTGTCCGAGAGCGCGGCCTGCTGCTCGATTTCCTGAAGGTGCGGGAAGAGGTCGTTGAACGAGAAATACTTTCCGGCTTCTGCATTCAATCCAACCGCTGTGAGCGTTTCCGGATTGCGCATAACAAAGATTTTTCGCTCGTTAGCTTGCTGCGATTTCATCAGAACCTCAGCCAGCCAATCCATCGGCGTGAGACTTCCTTCCTCGGTGCGGAGCGTTTGCTTGCCGTGAATGATGAGAAGCGATGTCCGAGCAACCGTATCGAGCGGTTTGATGCGGCCATTCAGCAGCACGGGAATACGTCCTAATTTCTGCATTTCAAAGCCGCCGTGCCGGTCGTGTCGGAAAAGCGGCGCCAGGACATAGGCAAGTGTCGCAGCGACAATCACCCAAGTAACGATGAGGGTACGAGTCGGCTTCACTGGTTCCTCTTTTTTACAAAACCAAACAGATGCATTGAAAACTGGATGATCAATCCGAGCGCGACGAGCCCGCAGGCAATGTAGGGCAGAAGCATGGCCGGATTTCTAACCACTTGTAAGATGGTGGTTTTGTCATTCTTGTCGAAACCTGCCTGGTAAAAAGTAAACCCGCGGTAGCGCAAAGGATCGTTCATCGAGATGAGGACTTCGCGATTTTCGCCGCGTTCCAAATCGGTCAGGTGCACACGGCTGGAAAAGTTTTTCGGAATATCGGTCCCAGCATAACGATCGTGCGCAAAGTGCAGGAGGGTGAGCGCAAACTGTTTGTAATAGCGTCTCTGCCGCATGACGAGGTTGTAGGTGTGATTGTTGACAGTGAATGGCTGCGATTCGGAGACCGCATTCGAAACCAGCCACGTGCCTAACGAGCCCTGGGCCGAGTTGATCTCGACGAAGGCCGCGCTCATGTCGCGCTCATCGTCTTTCACGGTCCGAGGGATTTCAGAGACGATGATGCTCGTTCCGACTCCGTTCGTCGCCAGGGAGGGAGGCGCCTGCTGGTCCTGGGACCGCATCTCGAGGCGTGAGTTCGGCAGGAATTGTCGGACCCGCAATGTGAAGGGGAGCGTCTGATTTTGAATCGTCCCACCGCGCGCCAGTAGCCTTTCCGGAATTGACACGACCTGATCAAAATTCGGGTCGCTTCCGTCGATGACCGCCAGTTCAATCTCGCGTGGGGCTTCGGAGTAGCCGAGAGTCTGACCCTCGTCTATTCGCATTTGCGTTTCGCGGGCGAAGAGGCCCGTGAGCAGTTGTCCCACCAAAAGAAGGATAACGCCAAAGTGCAACAGAATGATGCCAACCTTCTTTCGGGAGAACTGGAAACGCGTCGCATGTGCGGCGAGAAGATTGAGGAGCAAAACCGTCCCGAGGACATAACCACCCGGTAGAATGGGAATCCGCCAGTGCGCTCCCGGCGGCGACCAGAAAATAAAGACGCTTTGGAAGTAGCGCGCCTGGACCGCGTGAATTCCCAAATTTACCTGCGCCAGGGTGCCGAGAAAAACCAACACCATCCCGAAGCCGAGACATACCACCGTCAGGCGAAGCGAAGCGAGCGTGCGAAAAGGCGAGCTTTGAGAAATGGAGCTCATTTCAAGGAATTTTCAGCCCGTGGAGAAAATCAACGAATGCACTTTTTTGCGCGTCGACCGTGGCCTCTTCACCGGTCATTTTGATGAACCACGCCTGACCGTTTTCGTCCAAGATCGCGGCAAGGATGCGTTGCTTCCCTTGTTGCTCATCGATCAGAGCGTCACTGACCAGGTCAACCATCAGGTAATCGTGTCCGTTCGCCTGGATTCGCTGGGCCGATTTGGCGAGGGTGTCCTCATCGATCGGTGGGAGCTTCACCTGGCCACGCCAGCGATTAACATTCGCGAGGTCGCCTCCCGCCGTCGCTGGAAGTGAAACGACAGAAACATCGGCTTCCTTCCCGTTAGGCGAAGCCGCGCTGAAACTGGCGAGGCGCATGGGTGAAAGCGGCTTTTCCTTCCAACCCGCCGGGAGCGAATAGCCTAACGACGCGGACTTGGGCGCTTCCAACGGCGGCGGCGTCGGAGCATTAGTATTGTTTCCGCCGATGTTCGCGGACATTGGCGCTGGGATCGCTGATCCTTCGGCCACCTGCACGCTCTGGAGAAACGCTTGAAAGGTTTCCCGCTGCGATCCCACCAACTCGTCGGGTCCAGCCATTTTAAAAAACCAGGTAGCGCCACTGATTGGAAAAATTCCCCCGAGGATGCGCGACTTCGAACCGCTCGCAGACATCGGCTGTTCAGACACCAGATCCACAAAAAACATGTCGTGCCCGTCGACCTTGGTCGGTGTGCCGGCCTCCGCTTCGTTAGAAATGGGCGCCAATTTCAACTGGTCGCGCCATCGATTGACATTCGCCAGCAACCCTCCAGCTGTCGCTGGAAACGAGATCACCGACACATCGGCTGTCTCGCCATTCGCTCCGCGAACCAGAAAACTGCCCTTTCGAAAACCGGTCGCGGGCTGTTCTTCCCAAGCGGACGGGGCTTTCCAGTGAACGTCCGGGGCCGCTCCGCTATTATCGGCGACGGATTCTTGGGGGGCCGTTGGCTGGGTTTCCTTGGGAATGCGATAGACCGTAATCTTGTCGTCGCCCGGACCGCAGCCGGCACTGACTAACAAAATTGCCGTCAGCAAGGAGATTGCGGCGGGACGAAAGACGAGAAAAGTCTTCAAAGCAGACCGAACTACCTGCCGCAGCCAAGAGAAGTCAAGGGGCCCACATCCCGGCGGCAGGCCCGTTGCGAATAATCTTGTAGGCTGCTTTCCGCCTCCCCGGGTAGCTGATTTCTGGGGGAGAATTCCATTTCCCAGAAAGAAAGGCTTCCCAACGCGGAAGGGAAGGTGATATAACAGCCATAAATACTGATTAATGCATTTTCTCACTCGCATTTCGCATTTGTTCCTCCTCCTCGCCGCTTTGCTTTCTCTCGGCGCCTGTCAGCAAAAGGTCATTCTCGCCCCCACCGACAAAGACCTGGTTGTCCTCAATGGCTGCGTCATCTCAGCCTGTAATTATCTCGCGGTCGTCGAAACAAAGCACAGTCTCGAGCCTAACTTTTGGGCAAAAATTTTGCTCGTCCGCTACAAAAATCATCCGGGCGGGCACGCCTATTGCGTTTGGGAAACGGACGGAACGGTTTACGGTTATGATCGGAACGCCGGCTCCTTTCCAATTCCGATTTACACACGAGAGCCGAAGGTCATTGCCGCGGTTTTAGCGGACGAACTCGCCAAGGTGCTCAGACAGCCGTTGACCGTAGCGCAGGCGGAATTTGTCGAGCCTCATGAGGCGCAACTCTACAAGTTCTGACGCGGCGCGGGCGTCGTTTCGGAAAAAAAATGCGCGACCATTGCTGGTCGCGCCGCGAAGGCTGAAGGACAGTTACGTGACGTTATGTTAATGCAGTAGTGACTTCCTAGCTCGCACTCTTTATTAGAGCAGCGCTCATGCCAATTTGAGTTGTCTACTCTGCGGTCGTGTCACGGTTTGCCCCAGATTTTTGCGAGATAGCTCACCCGACCGGAGCCGACATGATATGCCTCGTAGTCGGCGGGATTTTTTTGGTAATATTTTTGATGGTAATCCTCCGCCGGATAGAAGGGCTTTGCGGGCAGGATTTCAGTCACGATCGGTTGATCAAACTTCCCGGACTTTCCAAGTTTCTCTTTCGAAGCTTCGGCGATCTTCTTTTCCTCTTCATTTTGGTAATAGATTGCCGCCTGATAAGATAATCCGATGTCGTGGAATTGGCCGTCTGCCTGCGTTGGATTGATGTTGCGCCAGAAAACGTCGAGGATTTGAGTGTAGGAAATACGGGTCGGATCGTACGTCACCTCGATGGCTTCGCGATGCTGGGTTCGGTGGGCGGAAACCGCGGTGTAGTTTGCGTCCTCTTTGCTTCCGCCGGTGTATCCGACCACCGTTTTGGTGACTCCTTGAACATGATCAAACGGCTCCTGCATGCACCAGAAACAGCCTCCGGCAAAGATGGCTGTTTTTGTTTCAGCCTTAGCCGTGGCCAGGCTGGCCAAAACAACAGTAACAACGAAAGTAAGAAATTTAGACATGGTTCGAACTAGGAGTGATTCAAGCTGGGATTTATTCCACGAGCGACATCAGCCCTCGGGTACCCTGGGGGATAAGGAGAGTGTGCCGGACGCTGTAGAATTCGTTCCTGCCAACTACTTCGCGCCGCTCGATCTGACGGACGTTTTTCCGCGGCCAGGGTTGCTGGAAGTAGATTTGGGATGCGGCGACGGGTCGTTTCTCGTGGCCATGGCGCAGAAGGCTCCGGACCGGAACTACCTTGGAATCGAGAGGATGTTTGGACGTGTTCGCAGCGCTTGCGCTCGCGCGTCTCGAGCGAGCGTGACCAACGTGCGGCTATTGCGCGTGGAGATTTCGTATGCAGTGAAATATTTGATTCCTGCGAATTCAACATCGGCGGCTCATCTTCTTTTCCCCGATCCGTGGCCAAAGAAAAGACATCAGCGCCGACGGATCGTGACTGCAGACTTCGTCGCAGCGGTGCATCGTATTCTCGTGCCAGATGGATTCTTCAACGTCGCCACGGATCAGCCGGATTATTTCGCCTCGATTTGTGAGTTGATTCCCAATTCCGGCTTCAGAGAGGTGTCAACGGAGCGCAACGCAGATTTCCCTCTGACAACCTTTCAAAAACGCTTTCTTACTGCCGGCGCACCGATTTACCGACTCGCGCTGCGGAAGACTGTCTGACCGATAAAAGGCGTCGCTCGCCACTCCTGTTGGAAGAACTCGAGGTGCACCGCACCGGTTTGATCCTGGCGGTAAAGCGTGATGCCGCAATCCTCCAGGCTGCTGGCCCATTCGTCCGAAATCCTTTCGCGCGCGGGAAAATCGCGGGACGTGGCGACGATCAGCTTTGGCTGGACGGCATCGAGGAACGCCGGAGATCCTGAGTCGCCGGTATAATGCTGACCCTTGATTAGAATATCGCTCCGCAGATCGTTAGGGGGAACGAGCTGAAGGAGCGCGTTTTCAGTCGTTAGGCCGCTGTCAGAAACCAACAGGACGCGAAACTTTTTCTCGATAATCAGTTGCACAACGAGGGTCTGATCGTCGGCTGCTTTTGCTTTGAAACCGATCGGATACAGGACGTGCGCTGTCACATTTTTACAAAGCGGGAAGATTGTGCCGTGCGCGGCGAATTCCCTTTCTCCGCCGCCGCTTAGTGCCTGATGGATCTTCGAACGGTCGGGGGCGCCATTGTCGATGATGCGATGCGGCGTGAAATCGGCCAGAACCGAAGTTGCGCCTCCGATATGCGTGGAATCGCCGTGCGTGAGGAGGAGACCATCGAGCCGGTTGATTCCGCGCGAGTGTAGCGCGCTACGAAGGACTTTTTCATAATCGCGGGAGCTGCCCGTGTCGAATAGCCAATTGGTGCCGGCCGCACACATTTGCACGGCGGCACCTGCACCGACGTCGAGCACCGTGATCTCCGCGCGCGCGCCGGTTGGCCAGTGTGGTCGGGCGACGTAAACGTGGCCGGTGGGAAGGGCCGCAAAGGCTTGCACGAAACCAAAGATGATTTTCGCCAGGCTCCAGTTGGCATTGTTAAAAACCAAAGAGAGGGAAGTGGAAAACGGCGCCACGACCAGTGAAATGAGAGCGATCGCCAGCACGCAGAAGGCAACCGGCACAACAGCGAGATTCGCGAGCAGCGAAATGGGCGTGATTAAATAAAAATACCACATGATCAGGACTAACGAACCGATCCAGGCGGCAGTGGACACTGAGACGCCTCCAGCCACCCAGCCGTATGCTTTCTCGAAAGCGCGGCGGCTTCGACTCACGAGACTACGGGGCAGAAATGGATCTGGTTCGCTGGGTCGTAGAAGGAAGCGGTAAATCCATTGCTGCGAGACGAGGATGGCTCCGACAACAGCGAAGGAAAGTTGGAAACCTGAGCTGAAAAGTTGATTGGGATCGACCGCCAATATCAACAGCGCAGCGCCTGCCAGGCTATTCAGAGCAAGCGCTGGACGATCAAAAAATATGCCGCCCAGCAAGACTGTAGCCATCGTCGCCGCGCGCACACTGGAAACATGAAATCCGGTGATCGCAGAATAGAAAAAGAGACACGGGATGATCAGTCCGGCCGCCACCCTTCGCGGCAGCCGAAGAAGCAGCGCAAGGATCCAGAGCAATTGCGCCACGATTCCGACATGCAGGCCGGCGACAGCGAAAAGGTGCAGTGTCCCAGTTTGTTGAAATGGCTCCTCGATGTCGTCGGGTGTCTCATGCCGCAGACCGAGGGCCATCCCGTTGATCAGCCCTGAGACATCTGGTGAATCCTCCAGGCCGCGCGTGAGCGTCGCTCGCATCCAATCGCGCGCTCGCGCGGCGCTGGCCCACACAAATCCGCCCATCCCGGTCTCCAGAATGGTGCCGTCTTCCGAATAACGGACGAAAACGCTATCGTAGACGTCGTGTCGCGCCAGATAAGCGCGCATATCGAACTCGCCAGGATTTCGCGGTGGTGGGATCGGCTCGATCACGCCAGTTAGTTTGAGCCGGTCGCCTAACTTGGGATTACCCTTCCATCGGACACGAACCGTTGCGGTGCACAACTCTTTGTCTCCTCCAAACTCGATTTTCTCGAGTTGCAGGAGAAATGTCATGAATTCGTTAGGCGAGATTTTGGGTTCGCTCTCGACCGTCCCGCTCACCGATACCACCCGGGTGCGATCGCCGATTCGCCTGCTTAGTTCCTTGCCCGGCGCATCCGTTTGTTGAATCAGATGCAGTGTGTAGAAGGCAGCGGCAGTAAGAAAGTAGGTGAGCCACCCAGACGGCCGGACAACGCAAACGAGCGCGATCAGCGCAACGCCAACGCAGAGCTGCTCAATCGGTGCAGAGAAGAATTCGGCGACCAGGATGCCGCCGATAGCTGCAAGGGCCAGACTGATCAACGGCTGCCGGGGGGAGTTGAAAAGGTTCATCGGCAGTTGACGGAGTGCTCGTTAGGCAAAATTACAGGTCATCGCCTTCGCGGCGCCGCTCGGGTCCGCCAACGTCGAAACTGAATGCAGGGCATTCGTCGCCGACTCCGCAAAAGAATTGCTTCACTGACGTTAGCCTATATCGTTGCCCGGCTGTGCCGACACCTTTTTCGCGTAGGAAACGAACCCATGTCGTTCGAACGAGCGCGAAAAACGGAGAGGTAAAACAATCCGCTGCCACCCGCGTTGGACTCAAGCCGGGGGTGGATTGGCACAAGCGGAACTTTCTCACTGAAGTCCTGATTCCGTCGCTTTTCACGAAGCGCTCCGGCCATCGCGCCAACCCGCTATTTCCCAAGATGCGGGCCGGTGAGATCTGTATTACCTGGATTGGACACGCCTCGTTTCTGATTCAGCTCGAGGGAATGAACGTGCTGATCGATCCGAACTGGTCGATGTGGCTGAGCGTGATCAAAAGACTGAAGCGTCCCGGTCTGCAGATCGATCATCTCCCATCGATCGACACTGTTCTCGTGACTCATGCGCACTTCGATCATTTGGATCGCCGGACCTTGCGTCGCGTCGCCGCCGATCAACCGATCGTTGTGCCGACTGGGGTGGGTAATCTCGTCCATGACCTCGGCTTTGATATCGTGCACGAGCTGGCCGAGTGGGAGCAGGTGCAGTTGGGACCGCTCAAGGTTTCACTCACTCCCTGTCATCATTGGGGCGCTCGCATGTTGCACGATTCCCATCGGGGTTTCGGCGGATTTGTTGTGGAAGCGAACGGCCGCTCGATTTTTCACTGCGGGGACAGCGCGTATTTTCCTGGTTTTAAGGAAATCGGCGCTCGATTTCCGATTGAAGTCGCGCTTTTGCCTATTGGCGCCTACGACGCGCCGAGCAAGCGAGAGGTGCACATGAACCCGGAAGAAGCGGTGCGCGCTTTTTTGGAGCTGCAGGCGCAAACGCTGGTGCCCATGCATTATGGAACTTTCCGACTTGGCTTCGAGCCATTAGAGGAGCCGCCCGCTCGGTTGCGCTCAAGTGCACGCGCCCATGGAGTCGAGGAAAAAGTTCTAATAATGACCGAAGGACGTCCGGTTGTTCTGTAGCGCTTTCCTAGCGCTCCGTCACTCAGCGACTCGTCGGCGGCCTTCGATCCTTGCGTTGCAACTAGTAAACGTCGCGACGGTAGCGTTTTTCCCGCTTCAACTTTTCAACGTATTCGTTTGCCTGCTCAATAGTGGCGCCGGCCTGGTCCTGCACGATCTGGCGCAACGTCGCGTCAACATCCTTCGCCATCCGCTTGGCGTCACCGCAAACGTAAAAATAAGCTCCTTCTTCGAGCCATTTCCAAAGCTCCGCGGACGATTCCTTCATCCGATCCTGCACATAGATCTTATGAGCCTGATCACGTGAGAAGGCTGTGTCGATTCTCGTCAGGACTCCCTTGCTCATGAAATTTGCGAAGTCTTCCTTGTAATAGAAGTCGCTGCTTTCTCGTTGCGCTCCGAAGAAAAGCCATGCTTTTCCCCGTGCGCCGGTCGCCTGCCTCTCCTGCAAATAGGCGCGGAAAGGCGCCACACCGGTTCCCGGCCCGACCATGATGATGGGTGCGTTGCTGTCTTCTGGAAGTCGAAAATTCGAAACGGTCGGGTACATCGGAACAGGCGAGTCCACACACCGCTCGGCCAGAAAATTGGAGCAAACCCCTTTGCGGGCGCGACCGTGGCTCGTGTATTTCACGACATCGACGATGAAGTGGACGTTGTCCGGGTGCGCTTTCAGGCTTGAGGCGATGGAATACAGCCGCGGCTGCAACTTCGGGAGGAGCGCAACGAATTCCTGCGCCGTCATTTTCACGGAAGGATGTTCGATAAGAAAATCGATCACATCCATCCCCCAAAGGTAGGTATCAAGATCGTGTTTTCTATCCGGCTTGAGCAGGTCATTCAGAAGGGGAGCAGCGGAAGCGCGTCCAGCGATTGCTTTCAAGAATCTCGGCGTAGCCTGTGTGATTCCGTAATCACGTAGAAGCGCGTCTCGCAAACTTTTGCTCCCGTCTTTGCTCGTGATTATTTCTTCGCCATCCAGACCGAGTGTTCGAAGCATCTCATCGACGAGTTGAGGATCGTTCGTGGGATAAACCGCCATCGAATCACCAACTTCATACTTGAGACCCGAACCTTCGAACGAGATCTCGAAATGGCGCGTATCCTTCTCCGAATCCGGACTGCTGAGCCTCTGATTGACGACCATCCGGCCGGGGAATGGATTCTTGCGGGAATAACCGTGAGGCGCGGACGCTTCGGAAGGCTTGACAGTCGAGTCGGCGGTTTTGATCACACGCATCTTTTAGCGCGGGCGCAGCACTCGGCAACGTGAATTCATCAACTCATGAATTCTGCGAGCGGCTCCATCGGCTTGAGATGAGTGCAGAAAATTTTGAAAGCCGCCAGGATCGGCACGGCGAGGACGACGCCGACA
>Ga0207701_10000126_pt1 | contig 69709 bp, 56 predicted proteins | sample KBSSwiSSwithPhiX_FD_184294 | JGI IMG/M metagenome (GOLD analysis project Ga0207701, IMG submission 184294) | Switchgrass rhizosphere bulk soil microbial communities from Kellogg Biological Station, Michigan, USA, with PhiX - S5 (SPAdes) (version 2) | ecosystem: Environmental > Terrestrial >... | reverse complement strand
GTGACTGGTGGACCACCACGGCGCGATCCTGCGGCTCGGTGCGCTGCAGGCGCAGCGACAGGGAGAACGGATCGGTGCGGCCGAGAATCGGAGCGCCAGAATCCACGACCGAATTGTCGCCGCTGAAGCGCAGGGCGTTCGCGTCAGTCAGTACTGGTGCGTCCTTCAATTCCGCGGGCGTTCTCGTTGCCGAGTCCGGCGTCTTGTCCCCATCAACCGTGTCGAACGCCAGGTGGACGATCGGTTTCGGGAGCGTCACGGCCTGCGGCTTACGCTCGGCGTCGAACGCCGCCCTCGCGGACCGTCGCATCCGTTCAAAGCCGACCTCGATGGCGCGCATCTCTGCAACCAGCCGCCGGTGTTCTTCTTCTTGCGGCGACGTCCACAACAGCAACGACGGGCTCGGCGTCGCATTCGTGAAATGCGAGTAGAGACCGGATTCGTCGATGTTGTTGAAGAAGGCGAAGAGCGAGTAATAGTCGCGCTGGGTGATCGGATCGAAGCGGTGGTCGTGGCAACGGGCACATTCGACGGTCAGCCCGAGCATCGACGTCCCAAACGTGTTCACCCGATCGACGACGTACTCCGTGCGGAATTCTTCCTCGATGCTGCCGCCCTCGTTGGTTTGGCGATGCAGGCGGTTGAACGCGGTGGCGATCCGCTGCTCGCGGGTGGCGTTGGGCAGTAAGTCGCCGGCCAGCTGCCAGGTCAGGAACTGATCGTAGGGGAGATTGCGATTGAACGCGGAGATGACCCAGTCGCGATAGGGCGACATATCTCGCTCGACATCCGCCTGGTAGCCGTAGGTGTCCGCATACCGCGCCAGGTCCAGCCAGTCCATCGCCATGCGCTCGCCGTAGGCAGGCGACGCCAGGTAACGATCGATCAGCCGTTGGTAGGCGGCTTCCGACGGATCGGCGGCGAACGCCTCGATGTCCTCGAGGCTCGGCGGCAGTCCGGTCAGATCGAAGGCGAGTCGTCGCACCAGCACCTCGGGCGGCGCCTGGGGCGACGGCGACAGCCCTTCCTGTTCGAGCCGCGCTCTCACGAACGCGTCGATTGGATTCGAGGGAGCGGACGTGTCCGCGCGCGGTGGAGGTGTAGTCGCCGCAACCGGCGCCAGCGACCAGTGCGGCCGGTAGTCGGCGCCCTCGGCCACCCATCGCGTCAGCAGCGCCTTCTCATCGTCGGTGAGCGACAGCTTCGACTCCGGCGGCGGCATCATGTCATCGGTGTCGTCGGTCGTGATCCGGCGCACGAGCTCGCTCTTCGAGGGATCGCCCGGCTTCACAACTGCCCAGCCAGCGTCCAACTTCTTGAAGGCCCCCTGGCGCAGGTCGAGACGCAGCTTGGCTTTTCGCCTGGACGCGTCGGGCCCATGGCACTTGAAACAGCGATCGGAGAGGAGGGGGCGAATCTGGCGGGTGAAATCGACACGGCTCGTCAGCGCAGCCGGCCTAGCCTTTTCCTCGGCGATACCGAGAGCCGCGAAGATAGTGATCGCCACCGCCACCGCGCCGCAGAACCGGACCGCGATCATTGGCGTATTTTAGTTCAGCGCGCACCCACGAGGTCAGCTGCGAAAAAGCGGTGTGCCCGCGGCATGCCGCGGGTGTGCCGACTAAACCGAACGGTGTCGGCGTGAAGAAAGGCTCTTGGTCGCTCGGAAGCACGATTGCATTCAGATGATTGGGACACCGAGGACAAGGGTATGGATACTGCTCAGCACGATCCGGCGAGGTGGTGGACACGATGGCGTCTCACGGGGCAGGCGTCTCGAGCCGAAGCACAGGTCGCCCGTTGGAAAGCCGCATGGCTACGAGGCGCGACGGCGATCTGGGAGCATCAGAACAACGCGACCAATCCCTACGACTCCGAAACGCAGCGCGCTGCGTGGAACGCTGGCGCGAGGTGGGCCGAGGGACACCCGGATCGACGGACGAATCGCGCAGTTCGGTTCGCGCACTCCCAACGGCGTGCGAGCGACGCCAAGCTTCCATACATGCTCAAACGAGCCGTCGCCGTGAGTGCGACGACTCTGACGCTCTATGCGATCTCCAAGACGCTCTGGCGGACGAAGGCGACACCGGAAGACTCGTCCTGAGGCGGTGTCAGGCAGTGAATCGTGAACGACTCGCGGGTCGTCCTTCTCGCACGAATTCACGATTCACTGCCTGACACCGCGGATTCCTCGGCTGTTTCGGCTTCGACGTGATCAAAGCGATCAATCGTTCCCGGTAATCAGGAACTCGGCGATGTCCCAGTGCCCCGTGCGCGGCATCGGCACATCGCCGCGCGTCCAGACATCCAGCAGATAGGGGACGCCCGAGGCGAGCGCGTTGGTCAGCGCGGACCGAAGGTCGTCGGGCTCCTCCACTCGCGCCGCATCGATTCCGAACGACTTCGCGAGCAGCACGAAGTCGGGATTATAGGGCGCGCCGTCGGGGGTGGTGAACTCTGTCGCGTAGGCGTTGTGGAAATAGGTCGTGCCGACGGTACGGATCGTCGAGAAACAGAAGTTGTTGAACAGGACCCATACTACCGGGATGCCGAGCTCGACGGCGGTGGTCAGAGCGCCGATCACCGAGAGCAGACCACCGTCGCCGACCAGGCACACCACCGGTTTGTCCGGAGCGGCAATCTTCGCACCGATGGCCGCTGCCGGCGCGAACCCCATCGTCGCCAGACCGCCGCTCGTGAGAAATGTCTGCGGCCGCCTCGCGACGAGCTGCTGCCCTGCACCGTTTTTGTTCCAGCCCACGTCGGTGACGAAGATCGTGTCAGCGGGCGCCACGTTCGCGATCTCGTGCAGCAACCGCGCCGGGTGAATCGGCTTCGTCGCATTCTGCTGTTCGCGCGCCAATTCGCGCTGCCAGTCCTCCTTCCCTTTTGCAATCGTCGCGGCACGCGTCGCGTTCGGCATCACCGCGCGCGCCTCGAGCGCATGACGCAGGTCCGCGAGGGTCGCCTTGGCGTCGCCGACAATGCCGACTTGGACGGGATAGATCTTGCCGATCTCCTGCGGATCGATGTCGATCTGAATCAGCTTCGTCGGCGGGATCGCGAATGTGTACTTCGGGTTCCACGAGCTGCAGTCGGCCTCCCCAAATCCAGTACCGACTGCGAGGATGACGTCGGCAGCGCGCGCCGTCTCGTTGGCGACGCGCGTGCCCCAGATGCCGGTCATGCCCAGCGCAAGCGGGTGATCTTCGGGGAACACCCCCTTGGCAACGAGCGTGGTCGCCACCGGCGCGCCGAGGCGCTCGGCCACCTCCAGTAGCTCGGGCGATGCCTCCGCCAGGGTCGCTCCGTTGCCGGCGAGGATCATCGGCGACGCGGCACGGGCCAGCAAATCGGCCGCGGCGGCGATTCCTGCCGGGCTGCCGGCCGCGCGCTCGAAGTTCGGACGACGCGCGACGGTGATCACCTCGGCATCGATGCGCTGCGAGAAGACGTCCATCGGCACGTCGATCAGCACCGCTCCAGGGCGGCCAGTCTGGGCAACGTTCAGGGCGCGCGGCATGACGTCGACCAGGAACTTCGCGTCGTCGACGCGCCACACCCGCTTGGAGAACGGGCGATAGATGTCTCCCTGCGATGCATCGGCGTGGAAGCGGATGCCCTGGTGCGGTTCGCGCGCGTGGTGGTACGACGGCGTGTTGCCGCAGAACACCAGCATCGGCGTCGAATCCGCTGCCGCCGAGACCACACCAGTGATCGCATTGGTCATGCCCGGCGAGAGATGCACGTTGAGCACGGCGAGCCGGTGCGACACACGAAAGTAGGCGTCGGCGGCGTGCGCCGCCATCTGCTCGTGGCGGAAGGACACGTACTCGATCCCGAGCTTATGACACGCGTCGATCAGCGCATAGTTGGTGTGACCGCATTGGCCGAACACCTTCGTCACACCTTCCTGCTTGAGGCAGTGGGCGATGTACATCGCTCCCGTCATGACAACTCCTTCCGACGGGCTTCGCCCTCGGACTCCCAACACGCTCTCGCACGCCGCTTCGCCGGCGCGCTCCGTTCGCGTCGCTCACTCGTTGCTCTCGTTCGTATCTCTCCGTCAGTTACGCCAGGTTGAACGTGATGAGACGCTCCTCGGTCATTTCCTGCATGGCGTAGCGTGGCCCTTCGCGGCCCGATCCACTCTGCTTCACGCCGCCGAAGGGCATCATGTCGACACGGCTGCTTGACGCGTCGTTGACATGGAGCAGGCCGACGTGCAGCCGGCGCGCTGCGCCCATCACCCGTACGATGTCACGCGAGAAGATACCGGCGGCGAGGCCAAAGGGGCCGGCGTTGGCCTGCTCGATCGCCTCGTCGAGCGTCGCGAACGGGATGATCGCGACGACCGGCGCGAACGCCTCCTCGCAAGCGATCCGCTGGTGCGGCGCGACATTCGCGAGAATGGTGGGCTGTAACAGCGCGCCGTCGCGACGGCCCCCGTGCACCAGGGTCGCGCCGCCGTCGAGCGCCTCCTGGATCCAGGTCTCGGCGCGGCGCGCCTCCTGCTCGCTGATCATCGGCCCGACGTCCGTCTGCGGATCGCGAGGGTCGCCGACGCGTAGTGCCGCGGTCGCGCGGACCAACCGGTCAGTAAACGCAGGTTCGATTGCACGATCGACCAACAGCCGCTGTGTCGACGTGCACACCTGTCCGGCGCGTCGGAACGCTGACGCCGCGCAGCGCCCCGCCGCGCGGTCGAGGTCGGCATCGGGGCAGACAATCGTCGGTGAGATGCTGCCAAGCTCGAGCACGACGGGCCGCAGTCCGGCCCGCTCCCGCAGCCACATCCCTACTCTCGAACTCCCGGTGAACGTGTAGAAATCGATGCCGGCGTTCTCTACCAGCCATGGTCCAAGGTCCCCGCCGCGGCCGTGCACGAGATTGAGGTGGCCCGGCGGAAAACCGGCCTCGAGCAGCAACTCGAAGAGCCGCGTGGCGCTCAGCGGCGCGAGCTCCGACGGCTTGATCACCACGACATTGCCGGACGCAAGCGCCGGCGCCACTTTGTGGCACACCATGTTGAACGGTGAATTGAACGCGGTAATCCCACAGACGACGCCGCGCGGGACGCGGATGGTGAAGGCCATGCGGTGCGCCTGCGCCGGCGCCCCTTCGATTGGCACGATCTCCCCCACGAGCCGCTTCGCCTCTTCGCCCGCGACGACGAGCGTCTGTATTGCGCGATCGACCTCGGCGCGCGCGTCGGTGATCGGCAGGCCGCCCTCCGCGGTAATGAGCCCGGCGAATTCCTCGCGGTGACGCTCCACCAGAACCGCCGTCTTCTGTAGCAGCGCGTAGCGCGTTTGTGGATCCAGCGTATTGCGGTCGAACGAGGACCGGGCGGCGGCGACGGCCTCGTCGATCTGGGCGCGATCGGCGCAGGCGACCGTGCCGATGGCCTCGCCGGTGAACTTGTCGGCAACCGTCAGTGCGTCGCCGTGCCCATCCTGCCACTCGCCGCCGATGAGGAGCCGCGCGCGCGCGACGCCAGTGACCGCCTCCATGAGCTGCTAGATGACTCCGTTCTCGCGCAGGCGCTGTTGCTCTTCGCAGGAGAGCCCCAGCGCCCCATAGATGGCGTGATTGTCTTGTCCGATCTCGCCGCCGGCCCAGCGAATCTCCCCCGGCGTTTCCGACAGACGCGGCACGACGTTGTGCATGCGGACGCCGCCCGCGCCGTTCGGTACGTCGACGGTCAGACCCCGCGCCCGCCAATGCGGATGCACTTCGATGTCGGCGACCGTCTGCACCGGCACCGCGGTCAGCTCGTTCGTCTCGATGATCGCCACGTTTTCGGCCAGCGTGCGCTCCCCGATTGCGCGCGTGATGACCTCGTCGAGCTCGCGCGAATGCGCGACACGGGCGCCGTTGGTGGCAAAGCGCGGATCGGCGAGAAGCTCGACGAGCCCGTAGCTGCGCAGGAAGCGTTCGGCCATTTTCGGCGTCGAGCCGCTGACTGCGATCCATTGTCCATCCGCAGTTCGATAGCAGCCGCGCGGCCCGGCGTTGCGTGAACGGCTGCCGTCGCGCCGCCGCACCGTCCCCAGCGCCGCGAACTCTGCCGGCAGCGGACCGAGCAGGGAAAAGAGCGACTCGAAGAGCGACAGATCGATGACCTGTCCCGGCGCCGCGTGAACGTCGCGATGGTAAAGAGCAAACATGATTGCGTTGGTCGCGTACAGTGCCGAGACGCTGTCGGCGAGCGGGAATCCGGGGACAATCGGCGCGCCGCCGGGCTCGCCGTTCATGTCGGCGAAGCCGGAGGCAGCCTCGACGAGGGTCCCGAATCCCGGACGGCCGCTGTCGGGACCCGTCTGGCCCCAACCGGAAATGCGCAGCAGAATCAGCCGAGGGTGCCGGGCGCGCAGCGTGTCCCAGTCGAGCCCGAGCCGCTCGAGTGTGCCGGGGACGAACGACTCCATGAGGACGTCATACTCCGGCAGCATCCGGAGCAACAACTCTCGCCCCTCAGCAGCCTTTAAGTTCAATGTGACGAACCGCTTGTTGCGCGCGTAGACTTTCCACCACAACGGCTGGCTGGCCGACGTCCACTGCCGGAGGGGGTCGCCGCTGCCCGGCTGCTCCACCTTGACCACGTCAGCGCCGAAATCGGCGAGCAGCATGCCCGCGACGCCCCCGGCCACCATTCGGGAGAGATCGAGGATGCGGACGCCGTCGAGGGGTTTCATCAGAGAAGGCCCAGCGTATACTTGTCAGGATAACAATACAAGCCCACAGGCGCAGCTGGAACTTGTTATGCTCGCAACAGTGACCAAGACAAGTGTACATTCGTCCGCTCACGCCTCGCGACGTGAAAACCGGATCGTCCCGCTCTATCACCAGGTCGAACAGGTCATCCGCCATCGGATCGCGACGCGGCAATACGCGTCTGGCCTGCAGATTCCTTCCGAACATGAACTCGGCCGGGAGCTCAAAGTCAGCCGCGTCACGATCCGCGAGGCCCTCCGCGAGCTGGTTCGCGAGAACCTGCTCGTCAAGGTCCAGGGGAAGGGGACCTTCGTCGCACCCGACCTGCCCAAGGTGCTGCAGACGATCAAGTACAACGGATTCCTCGAGGATCTTTACCAGCGCGTCGAGCAGTTGAAGGTCGTCACGGTTGAAATGGGGCGGGCGCCGGTAACCGAGAAGGTCCGGAGCGTCTTGAATCTCCCGGCAGCAGTCACGGAGATCGTCCAAATCAAGCGATGCCGGCACATCGACGGCGAGCCCTTCTCTTTTACTGTCAACTATCTCCCCGCTGACATCGGCGCTCGGGTCGATGCCGCGGTGTTGAGAACTGTCCCGCTGAACACCGTGCTCGAGCGCGACTTGAAGATCCCTATCGTCCGCGCCGAAGAAACCGTCGAAGCGGCGTCGGCGAACCCTGAAGTTGCCCAACACCTGGATATTCCCGTGCTTTATCCGGCGATGCACGTCACGCGCGTCATGTTCACCGAGCGTGACCGCGCCTTCGAAGTTGTGGAAACCTTCTACCGCGCCGACAAATATCATTACTCAGTCAACCTGAGTCGTGTAAAACGCAACGGCAAATGGACGTGGCGGCACGAAGCGCGAAAGAGTCGTCGCGATCGCCGCACGAACTAGCCAGTCAACCGCGCTTCGACCGCGCCAGCGAGCAACACAGCAACGCATCCAGCGCCCGCTCGAACGTCAACCCAAATGGCGTGCCTCTCTTGATTCTGTGTACCTTGGCTGTATCCCCGTAACGCATGCCCGCCTCATGACTCGCCGCGTCCTGGAAGTAGAGGACGTCCGAATCCCCCGGCTCGAGATTCTCACCGATGAAGACCAACGGATGAAGTTCCGGGACGAGCATCTGGTCGTCAACGAACTGCACGGTGAAGTACGTCTCACCCTGAATCAACTCGCGTGCATCGACGTATTCGGCCGAAGAGTTGATGTCCCGGCCTTCGAAATGGAGCGTGCCCACGTGACCATCCTCGCAACTAGTGGATCTTCGCGGCGTCGCCGTTGCGACAGAACCGACTCACCTCATTGTTTCATCGGCGGCATCCCATGTGGAACCGGCCTGCCCTCAACGAGACCAAGAGCCCAGCGCATGGCTTCGAAATACATCTGCTGCACGCTGCGCAGGTCCCACGTTTCGGCCGCATGCGCAAACGAACCGTAGAACACTCGCCCCTTTCCATAAGTCTTGGCCCAGGCAAGCGGGTAGTCACCGTTGAGATGAAGTGCAGCATTCGCAGGGACGTTGGTCAGATCGAGGCGTAACAGCACTTCCACTTTGTCGCGCGACAGTTCCTTGGGTTGATAGAACTCGTCGTTGAACGCGAACGAAGAGGGAAAATGCCTCGTCGCTGGAAAATCTGGACTCTCATTGATCACGGTCCCCGACCCCACGATTGGGTGTTGGTCGAAGCGTGCGCCTATCAACTCGCCGAACTCCGGCCACGACTCGAACGCCGTCAAGCCGACATGGGCGGCGACAAACCCGTGGCCGTCGCTGACAAATTTCAGCAATTCGGTTTTTTGCGAATCGTCGAGCGCCACCTCGCGATGCCCCATGAAGAAGATGGCGTCGACGTTGCTCAGGCTCGGGCCGCCGCTCGCGGGCGTGCCATCAGTCTTTTTCGGCGTGTTGGCAATGATGTTCGAGTCGGTACGGATGAACGTATCCCACAGGCCCGTCTCATACCCAAGCCGCTCGATAATCGCGAGCGCGTGCCCCACCGACTCGTGCTGGGCAATGCCGTTGCGCGTGTCGGCCCAGGCCAACACGCGTTTGCGCGCGGGAGCCTGTGGGCCGCCGCGGCCCCCGCGTCCCTGCCCACGTCCGCCTGCCTGCGGTGGCTGCTGCTCGGCAAGCGCGAGCACGCCACACACAATCAGTACCACCGAGACAACAGCCACTCGTTTCACGATCAGCTCCAGCAGACGACCTAAAAATCGAACTTGAGGGCGAACTGCATGATCCGCGGATCTTGCGCGCTCAGGATCCGGCCGAAGTTCGAGCTATTCAGACCGGTTGTCGGATTGTTGAAGTTCGCGTGGTTCATCACGTTGAACACTTCCCAGCGGAACTGGAGCCGCCGCTGCCCGATGTTGAAGTTCTTGCTGATGCCGAGATCGTTCTGCAACCGGGACGGTCCGTAGAACGCGTTCGGCTTCAGAGTGCTGTACGTGCCAGGCGCCGGCGATCCGAACGCGGCGGCACTCAGGTAGTGGGTCGGACTCTTGTCACCATAGATGTTGTCGCTCAGCTGCACCGCACGCTGCCCGCCGATGCCGGACAGCGCGTTGTCGACGCCGGTTGTCACGGCAAACGGACTGCCGGTTTGCCAGCGAATGAGCGGGGCTATCTGCCAGCCGCCAAGGATCGCGTTGAGCGCCGGATTCTTGAATGCCGGGGTGAAGGCAACAACCGAGACGTTAATCACGTGACGTCGATCGGAATCACAAGCCGAGTAATCCAAATCCGGATCGTTCGGATTAACGATCGTCGGACCGGTCAATTCGGTGGTGGCGGGATCGCTCCTGCACTTCGACAGCGTGTAGTTGGACAGCACGCTGAAGCCGCTGCGCAAGCGGCGCTGCACCGAGAGCAGCATGCCGTTGTAGTTGGCGACGCCGGTGTCGTCGAGCTGTCCAATCGTCCCGTAGAAGGCGCCGTACGCTGGGTTGCGCAGCACAAGGAAGCGCCTCGCGTTGGTGGTCGCCGTCGTCGCGCCTGGCGAGTAGATCGCGTAATTCAACTCGGTGGCGCGCCACAAGTGACTCGAGTGGTTTCCGAGGTAACTCGCAGTCGCCAGCCACGCGCCGAACTCGTGCTGCACGCCGACGTTCCACTGGTTCAGCGTTGTCGGTTTCGTCTCGATCGGCGCATTCACGTAGACGCCGGCGGTCGGGAATGGCTGCGTATCCCACCCAGTGAGAAGCGAGGGAAAGGGGTTGCCGCCAAGATAGTCTACCCACGGATCACTCAGTCCTCCGGACGGGTTGGTCAGCGTGATCTGCGCGCCCCACGGCGGATTATTCGCGAAGCGAGTGTTGAAGAACAACTGGGGCGTGTCGAAGAACACGCCCCAACCGGCACGCACCGCCGTCCTTTCGCTGGGCTGCCAGACGACCCCGGTGCGAGGCGCGAACTGCGCCCAGGAGTTCTTCATTGCCGCCGATCCCGGCATTCCGGGATCCCCCGGGAAGTACAGTCCGGGAGGCGCCTGCGGATAGACGGTGCTGCGAGTGCCGGCGTCGAAGCGGGCGAGATCGAAGTTGCTCACGTAGTCGAGTGTGTTCTTAATCGGCAGGTACGGCTCCCATCTCATTCCCGCGTTCAGTGTGAGATTGTTGCCCGGCTTCCATTCATCCTGCACGTAGGCGCCAACGTAATCGTTGTGATCGTTGTCGTACACCGGATTGCCCTGGAGGAAGTTACTGAGCCGTCCGAGCATCAAGTCGGCGAGGCCCAGGCCCGACGACTGCCCGCTGAAGGTGAACTGGCCATTGCTCGGACGATTGTTCACTGTTTCGATGCGCGTGTGGATCCAGTTGCCGCCGAACGACACCTGGTGCTTGCCGAGCACCCAGTCCACGTCGTTGGCGACCTGGAACCCGTTCGAGTTGAAATACCCCGGGTTGGTCGCGCCGGTGCCAAAGTTAAAGCCGTTGGTCACCGACACCCCCATGTAGCCGGGGATCGCGCCGACCACGGTCGAACCGACGTCGGTGGGCGAGAAGAACTCCGGCAAGGGGCGATCGTTGAGCGTCTTGTTCCAGGTGACGTGCAGCGCGTTGACGAGCCGCGGCGACACGATCCAGTTGTGGCCGACGACCACCGAGTGCACCCGGTTGTTTTGACCGGTGCGGCTCAGCGTCAGGGCATTGCTGCCGTCGTAAGTGCCAGGATTGTCGTACACCGCGTACATGTAGCGCGCGACCAAGCTGTGGCTGGCGTTGAGGCTGTAATCTGCGCGCGCCAGGTTCTGATGCTCGGTGCTGTCGTTCGGAATGCCGTACTGGAGGCGCCCGCACGGATCGCTCGATATCGGGACGTGCTTGAGGATATTGAGCGCGACCGGATTGAACAGCGCCGGATTGATGGTGTTGTTCGTGAATCCGAGTGCCGGCGACAGCGTGATTTGCCGGCCGCTGCATGCAGGGGAAGCAATCGCGGTGAAATCTCCCGCAAGCATCGCGGCAGTCGGTACGAAACTGGTGCTCTCCGGTGGATTGCTCTTCTCGATGCGGCCCTGGTAGCCCTCAAAGAAAAACAGCTTATCTTTGATCATCGGGCCGCCGAGCGTGCCACCGAACTGGTTACGCTTGAGGCTGTCGCGCGTTGGGGCAAAGAAGTTGCGCGCGTTGAAATGATAGTCGCGGATGAACTCGAAGACGTTGCCACGATATGTGTTCGTGCCCGACTTCGTGACGAGGTTCACGGCGGAAGCGGCGTGATGCCCGTAGCGGGCGGGCAGCGAACTCGTTTCGACCTTGAACTCTTGGAGTGCATCTGGCATCGGCGTCGGCAGGTTCAGGTTGTTGAACGGGTCGTTGTGGGTGCCGCCGTCCATGATGTAGGTAATGCCGTTGGCCTGGCCGCCGGCGACGGAAATCGTGACCGTCGGAAAGTTCTTGTTGGTGTTCAAATCGCCGGCCGGCGCGGAGGTCGCGAGGCCGGAGAGGAACACGAGCTCAGTAGCCTGCCGTCCGTTGAGCGGCATCTCCGTCACCTGCTGGTTGTCGATGACCTGCCCGACACCGGTCGAGCGAGTTTCGATCACCGGACTCTCAGCCTTGACCGTCACCTGCTCGCCGATGCTGCCGACGCTCAACGTGACGTCGATCGACGGATTGCTGTTGACCTGCAGGACGATTCCTTCCTGCACATACGTATTGAAGCCCTGAAGCACTATCTTCAGCCGGTAAGGACCGACCGGAAGGTTCGGAAACACGTACGCGCCGTCCGAACCGGTGAACACCGTTCGCGACGTGGCGGTATCAGTCTTGATCATCGTCACTTCGACGCCGGGCAGCACAGCCCCGCTCGAGTCTCTGACGACGCCGGAAACCTGCGAGCCTGCGACCGCCTGCGCACGTGCGGCGCCGGCGGCGACCAGCACGAGCAGCGACGCGACAAGAACCGTCCGCAACATTGTCACCTTCACACCTCCGCGTTGGACACATACCGCCGGCGGATGGCAGCTATGCGCGTCGCGACGGTAGCATCCCCGGTCGTGCATCTCTAGAGCGTTACGGTGGCGTTACCGTAACAGCTGCCGGCTGACACCACCGCCGGTATAATCCCACCCGATGGATCCCTGGCGTACCGCGATCGCAACTTCTGACGCGACAAACATTTGGATCCGCGGCCACGCGGTAACCTCGCTGATGCAGACAGCGACGTTCACCGACGTGATCGTGCTGCTCCATCTCGGCCGCCTGCCCTCACCGGGCGAGCGGCGGCTGCTCGACGCGTTGCTCATTGGCGTCGCGGATCACGGCGCGGGCGCGCCTTCCTGCGCCGCGGCACGGCTGGCCGCGTCCGGGAACCGCGCATCGATCTCGTCGGCGATCGCCGCCGGCATCCTCGCCATCGGCGACGACCACGGGGGGGCGGGATCGAACTGCATGGAACTAATCGCGCGCTACCTCTCCGCGGCAAAAACGGACGGAGTCACTCCGGAACAGGCGGCCGCGCGCGCCGTGGATGAAGCGGTGCGCGACAAGCGGCGGCTTCCCGGACTCGGCCATCGCGTGCACACCACGGATCCGCGGGTGAACGCGTTGTTCGAGCTGGCGCGCAAAGAGAAGGTTGCGGGCGACGCCATCGTTTTCATGCGGGCGCTCGAAACCGAAGCGGGCCGCCGTATCAAGCCGCTGCCGATGAACATCGACGGCGCGCTCGCGGCGATCCTGCACGACATGGGCTTTCCGCCCGCGGCCGGCCGGTTCATGTTCATCGTCGGCCGCGTTGCCGGACTGACCGCCGAAGTGGCGGAGGAATACGCGCGTGAAAAGCCGATGCGTATCAAGTTCAATGTCGAGTACGACGGGCCTCCTCCCAAGTCCGAGTAGTTCCTATGGCACGAGCGATCACGGGCGAAGAAATCGAGATTGTCACCGAGCTGGTGGCTCGGGCACGCGCGGCTATGTCGGCTATCGCTGACTACGACCAGGCAACCGTCGACCGCATCTGCCAGGCGATCGGCTGGGCCGGAGGCAATCTCGAAACGGCCACGCGGCTCGCCAACATGAGCGTTGAGGAGAGTGGCATGGGTCGGCGCGAGCCCACCCGGCGCGCCAAGGTGCAGGGGATCCTGCGCGACGCCCTCCGACAGAAAAGCATGGGCGTCATCGAGGAGGATCCCGTCCGCGGCATCGTCAAGTACGCCAAGCCCGCCGGCGTGATTGCCGCGTTGATTCCGGTCACCAGTCCGTACGTCACGCCGGTCGGTACCGCCATCTACGCCGTCAAATGCAAAGACGCGGTGATCTTCTCGCCGCATCCGTCGAGCCGTAAAACGACAATCGAAACAGTTCGTGTGATGCGGGCGGCGCTCGAAAAGCTCAGCGTCCCCCAAGACGTGCTGCAGGTCGTCGAGCGCCCGAGCATTCCGCTCGCCAACGCGCTCATGGCGGAGTGCGATCTCACAATTGCGACCGGTGGACCGGCAATGGTCAAAGCCGCCTACAGTTCCAGCAAGCCGGCCTACGGCGTCGGCGCGGGTAACGCGACGATGGTGATCGACGAAACCGCCAACCTCGAAGAGGCCGCGCGTAACACCCGCATCAGCAAGACCAACGACAACGGATCAGGTTGCTCCGCTGATGGCAATCTGCTCGTCGATTCGCAGATCTACGATGCGTTCCTCGCGCAGTTGCAGAAGGAAGGCGGCTATCTCGTCACCCACGACGAAAAGGCGAAGCTCGAGGCCGCCTACTGGGACGGCGAGAGACGGCGAACGGCCGATACCATCGCGCGCGACGCCTCCGTCGTCGCCACAAAGGCCGGCATCGATCTGCCGCAGGGCAAGGCGTTCTTCATCGTACCCGAGCGGCTGATCGGCAAGGAGCATCCCTTTTCTACGGAAAAGCTCGGCGTTGTGCTCTCGATCTTCAAGTACCACGGGTGGGAAATGGCCCTCGACATGGTCCGCCAGATCTTCGAGACCGGCGGCCGCGGACATTCCTGCGGGATCTATTCATTCGACGACGCGCACATCCATCAGCTTGCGTTGACGGCGCCGGTGAGCCGCATCATGGTCCGGCAGGTGCAATCGAGCTCGAACGCCGGCACCTTCACCAACGGCATGCCGATGACGTCGAGCATGGGTTGTGGTGTATGGGGGGGCAACATCACTAACGAGAACATCTCGCTCAAGCACTACATGAACGTCACCTGGGTGAGCCGTCCAATCGCGGAGGACCGCCCGTCCGAACAGGAGCTGTTCGGCGAGTTCTACAACTCGGAAGTTTTCTAGATCTTCGGCGCCATGACGACCAAAGCGATCCACCTCATTCCTGAGCCGCTGCCGACAACCAGCGAGACCCGCTTCGCCGCCTATCTTCTCGCCGATTACCTCGAGCGGCTCGGTGTCGAAGTCGTGTTCGGCCTTACCGGCCACACCGTGATCGGCATGCTCGACGCCCTCGGCCGCAGCCGCATCCGTTACGTCACCACGCGCCACGAGCAGGTGGCGGCGCATGCGGCCGACGGCTACGCCCGCGCGACCGGCAAACCCGGGGTGCTGCTCACCCACCTCGGTCCGGGCCTTACCAACGCGGCCACCGGTGTGGCCAACGCCGCCCTCGATTCCATTCCGATGGTGGTAATTGCCGGCGACGTGCAGTCCTACTTTCACGGCCGCCACCCGCACCAGGAAGTCAATCTCCACCAGGACGCCGACCAATTTCAGATCTACCGGCCGTTCTGCAAGCGCGTCTACCGCGTCGGCGCGGCGCGTGATCTGCCGCGCATCGTCGAACGCGCATTCCATCTGGCGCAGACGGGCCGGCCCGGTCCGGTGCTCGTCGACGTACCCATGGATGTCTTTTCAACGAGCCTGCCGATCGATGCCTTCAGCAAGGTTCCCGCCGAGATCGCGCGGCCGTCAATAGACGCCGAAGCGGGAGAGCGCATCGTGCGCGCGCTCGCAAACGCGGAGCGACCGGTCCTCTATGCCGGGGGTGGCGTCATTGGGGCTCGTGCCTCCGCCGAGCTCGCCGCACTCGCCGAAGCGCTGGAACTGCCGATCGCGCACTCGCTGATGGGCAAAGGCGTCGTTCGCGAGGATCACCCGCTGCTGCTCGGCATGACCGGCTTCTGGGGCACGCCGATCGCGAACGAGAAATGCCGTACGGCGGACGTCATTCTTGCCATCGGCACGCGGTTCGCCGAAGCGAACTCGAGCTCGTGGGATCCGCGTTTCACGTTTAACATCCCGCCGACGCGTCTCATTCATATCGACGCCGATGTCGCGGAGATCGGACGCAACTTACCCACCGAGCTCGGCGTCGTTGCCGATGCGAAGCTCGCGCTGGCGGCGCTGGTCAGCGCTGCGAAGGGTATCAAGCACCGCAGTCGTGGATCGCTACGGCTGGAAATCGCTGAAGGACGCCGCGCGTTCGCCTCGAACTGGAACGATCAGTACAGCTCCAGCCAGTACCCGATGCGTCCGGAGCGGATCCTCAGCGAACTGCGCAAGGCTGTCCCTGAGAACGGCTTCATCGTCACCGATGTGGGCTGGAACAAAAACGGTGTCGGCCAGCAGTTCCCGATCACGGTACCCGGCACGTTCATCACGCCAAGCGGACTCGCGACCATGGGGTTTGGCCCGGCGGCAGCGCTGGGCGTCAAGCTGGCACAGCCGGACCGGGCAGTGGTGGCGCTCGTTGGCGATGGAGCATTCGGCAGCAATCCGTCCGTGGTCGCCACAGCGATGGAGGCCGGCCTCGGCGTGGTATGGCTGGTGATGGACAACGCAGCGTTCGGCACGATCGCCGGTCTCACCAACATGCACTACGGCTGGGAGTTCGGCTGCCTGTTTGAGGCCGACGGCGCAGCCTACCGCACTGACTTCGCGCAGATTGCGAAGGGTTACGGCGCCGACGGCGTGTTCATCCGCTCCGCCGACGAGCTCGGTCCAGCGCTGCACGCAGCGCTCGCGTCCGGACGACCGACGGTGATCCAGGCGCCAATGGAAAACGCGCCGACGCCGACGCCCGGGCACTGGGACATCAACTGTGTATACCGAAAAGGCAGCTAGTCGCGCCGTCGGCGCCGCATCAATGACTGCGCGCCGCACCAACGTCCGTTGGGTGCCCATTCTGGCGCTGGTCGCGATCGGCACGGCGATCAACTACCTCGATCGGACGGTGCTCGGGATCGCGGCGCCGTATCTCTCGAAGGATCTCTCGCTGACGCCGACGCAGATGGGACTCGTCTTCTCGGCGTTCTCGTGGAGCTACGCGGCCCTGCAGATTCCCGGCGGCATCTTTCTCGACCGATTCGGTACGCGCTTCACCTATTTCATCAGCATCGCCCTGTGGTCGTTCTTCACAGCCCTGATGGGAATCGTCCAATCGCTCGGCGCGCTGATCGCGACTCGCATCGGCGTCGGCATTTTCGAAGCGCCGTGCTTCCCCGCCAACAGCCGGATTCTCGCGACCTGGTTTCCGCAGCACGAGCGCGCGCGCGCCAATTCTGTCTACTCGGTCGGCATGAATTTCGGCCTCGGGTTTCTGAGCGTACCGCTGTTCTGGATTACCCAGCAGTTCGGCTGGCGCGGCCTGTTCTTCATCGTCGGCGGCGTCGGGATCGTGTTCAGCTTCGTCTGGTGGTTTCTCTATCACAATCCCAGCGACAGCAGGACCGCGAACCGCGCCGAGCTGGATTACATCGAGGCGGGCGGCGGTGGCGAGTACAAGGGCCAGCGGCTCGAGTTCAAATGGAGTCACATCGCCGCGCTGCTGAAGCACCGTCAGGTGATCGGCGCATCAATCGGTCAATTCGGCGGCAACTCGACGCTGGTGTTTTTCCTGACATGGTTCCCGACGTATCTCGTCACGGCACGCGGCATGACCTTCATCAAGGCGGGGATGATGGTGTCGCTGCCCTACATCGCCGCGGCGGTCGGTGTCGTACTCGGCGGACTGGTCTCTGACTCGATCCTGAAACGAACTGGCTCGGCAAACGTCGCACGAAAGTTGCCGATCGTTTCAGGCATGCTGCTCGCGTCGACGATCATCCTTGCGAACTGGGTACCTGCGGACAACAACGCACTGGTCATCGTGATCATGTCGATTGCCTTCTTCGGCCAGGGCATGACCAATCTCGGGTGGACGGTTGTCTCGGACATCGCCCCGAAAAAGCTGATCGGTTTGACCGGCGGCCTCTTCAACTTCACGACCAATCTGGCCGGCATCATCACGCCAATCGTGATCGGCGCGACGTTCCAGGCGACAGGATCGTTCTTTGGCCCGCTCGCCTACATCGCAGTCGTCGCGATCGTCGGGGCGCTCGCCTACAGCGTCATCATCGGCGACATCCACCGGCTCGATATTGCGACGGAATAGATCCGTGCCGCTTCGCGCGTTTCAACACGTCAACACCAGATCCGCGGACGTCGAACGCAGCAAAGCGTTCTACACCCTGTTGGGACTCCGAGAGGGGGATCGCCCGCCGTTTGCGTCGCGCGGCTACTGGCTGTACCTCGGCGATCATCCGGTGCTGCACTTGGTTCAGCGTCCCGACAATCAGGAACATCACCACGGCTCGGGCAACGTCGATCACATTGCCTTTGCGGCCGACGATGTCGACGGGACCCGACGCGCGCTCGCCGGCGCCGGCCTCCCCTTCCGCGAAACGGCTGTCCCGCGCGACGGCAGTATCCAGATCTTTGTCCAAGACCCCGACGGCATCACCGTCGAACTGAACTTCGAGCGTCGATGAACGGCAATCGCAGTAGCGATACGCGCTCGCGAGCGGCAGCGAGCGAGACTCCCGAGCGGAGCGGGGCGAGGGGCCCCCGCCAGCGAGCGAGTAAGGGGACTCCGGGAGGCCCCCGGACGGAAATGCCGCGGGCGAGTAGAATCAAGGTCGTGGCCATTCGCGCAGTGACGGCGACGGCTCAGGATGGAGACAAGGCGGCCGGCCAGCAGCTCGATCGCATCCTTCGAAGCGTCACGTTCCGGCAGGTCGATCGCCTCAAGCGTTTCTTCAGCTTCATCGTCTCGGAGGCGCTGGCTGGCCGCGGCAATCAGCTCAAGGAATACGTCATCGGAGTCCAGGTCTTCGACAAGGACTCGTCATTTGATCCGCGTGCCGACCCGATCGTGCGCGTGCAGGCGCGGCGACTGCGGGCACGGCTCGAGCGTTATTACCGCGAGGAAGGTGGCGGCGACTCACTGGTGATCGAGTTGCCCAAGGGCGGCTACGCACCCGTATTCAGGAACCGCGAGTCGTCTGCGGCGGGGCGCCCATCGATCGGCCCGACTCTCGCCGGCCAGAACACCATCGCCGTCCACGCGCTGGCCGATCAGAGCGCGGCGCGCGATCTCGAATATTTCTGCGAGGGCTTGCGCCAGGAGATCATCCATCGCCTCGCCAAGCTCGAGGCGCTGCGGGTGCTGGCGGTGCAGACAGGGATAACGGGAGTCAGCGTCGAACACCAGGCCGCGATGGTGTTGAGCGGCGGCGTGCGGAAGTCCGGCGATCGCGTGCGCGTCACCGTGCATCTCGTCGATACGGCAACGGCGTCGTATCTCTGGTCAGAGTCGGTGGATGCTGACTTAGTCGATCCGTTTGCCGCGCAGGAGCTCGTCGCTACCGCGGTGGTCAGCAAGATCGAGCCTCGACTGCTCGACGGTGGGCAGCGTCGCGCGGCGCGCAGGCCGGCGGAGAACCTCGCCGCCCGCAATCTCTACCTTCAGGGGCGTTATCACCTCAATCAGCGCACCGACGAAGGGCTGCACAAGGCACTCGACTTATTCGAGCGGGCGATTGTCGAAGACGCGCATTTCGCGCTGGCGCACAGCGGCCTCGCTGACGCGCATTCGCTGCTGGCGCACTACGGCGTGCGGCCGCCGTCTCAGGTCTGGACGCACGCGGCGTCGAGCGCGGCGACCGCGGTCATGCTCGACGGTGACTGTGCCGAGGGACGCACGTCGCTCGCCCATGTCAAAGCGACGCAGGACTGGGACTGGCACGGTGCGGAACGTGAGTTCCAGATGGCAGTCTCTCTGGACGCGCGCTACGCCACTGCGCATCACTGGTACGCGATGTCGTGCCTGGTGCCGCTCGGCCGCCTCGACGAGGCGCTCGAAGAAATGCGCATCGCCCAGTCACTCGATCCCGTGTCGTCAATCGTCGCGCGCGATCTCGCGTTGATCTACGCCTACCGTCGCGACTATGAGACGGCACTGGAGCAGTGCGACCACACGATCGAGTTGAACCCCCACTTCTCGCCCGCCTATTGGGCCCTCGGCGTCATCCAGGAACAGCGCACGGATCTCGACGAGGCGATTGCCGCGTTTCAGCGCGCGATCGATCTCTCGCCGCATAGCCCGCGAATGCACGCTGGGCTCGGACGAGCCATGGCACTCGCCGGCAAGCGCCCGCTGGCAGTCGCGTCATTACGCACGCTCGAGTCGATCGCGGCGCAGCGCTACGTCTCGCCGATCGAATTCGCGGCGGTGCGCTTCGCCATGGGGCAGCACGAGCTCGGATTCACGGCGCTCGACAAAGCCTGCGAGGACCGAGCCTTCGACGTGCTCGCGCTGAAGGTCGACCCGCGGTTCGATCCGGAAAAACACGACCCGCGCATGCACGCTATCCTGCGCGTTGTTGGGCTGGCCTGACCAAACCTGTTAATACATGTATTGACAGGTAACCCTCGACCTGCCTATAGTCGCCGACCATGCACCGGCGACAGTTCCTAGGCGGCAGTCTCGGCACCGCGCTCGTCGCACCATGGCTCGTCGACACCGCCGAAGGCGGCATCGAGGGCCAAGCGCGCGGCCAGGCAACTCCGGCGCCGCCGGCCGGGCGTCCGGCGCCGCCAACGCCACGCAAACTGACCATTGACGCGCACTCCCGCAACCTGCAGTGGCTGCGCTCAGCCGACGAGGTCGCGCAGGCGGCGATCGAGATGGTATGCGGCGGTGTCTGCGTGACGGTGCAGCCCCATCCCGGGCATGTCGATCCCGCGAAGGTCACCGTCGAACTGCCGGCGTTCGTGAAGCGCCTCCGCAGCCACGGCCTTCGTGTCACACAGATCACGGGCCCGTTGATCACCGATCCCGCTGACCCCGCCCTTGAGCGCATCATCGGCACAGCCGCGCAGAACGGCATCACCCACTATTCCCTCGGCGGCTACACCTACGACCTGACCAAGCCGCTCGCGCCGCAGCTCGACGCCATCAAGCTGCGCCTCGACCGGTTCGTTCGCCTCAATCAGAAACATCGCGTCACGCTCGTGTATGACACGGTGGCGGGCGCGGCGTCGGTCGGCGGCCTCGTCCTCGACGTGCTGCCGATCATGAAGGCTTTCGATCCGCGCTACATCGGCTTCCACTGGGACACAGGAAATATGGCGCTGCACGGTGACGGCATGTGGGAGACGCTGATGCGGCTTGCCGGTCCCTACGTCGCGTCGATCGGCTGGCGCGATCGAGGGTGGACGCAGGATCTCGGCCTCAAAGGAGAAGGCGGACCGTATGCCGGTCCGTATCCGCGCGTTGAGCCGCTCGTCACGCAGCCGGACGGTAGCGCGATTCCCGGGACTCCCGGCACCGCGGCGGCTGGCGGACGCGGCGGTCGGGGGCGGGGTGGACGCGGCGGCGGGCGCGCGGGCGGTGGCGAGGAAGGGGCCGGCGCACCGGGCGGCGGACGCGGTCGTGCCGGCGGTCCCGCGAATTCCGCCGGTGCCGGCAGTATCGACGACGCCAATCCTCTCTACAAATCACTGGACGGTGAAATGCCGAAACGCCCGATCGGCGGCAAGAACGTAAAGGGCGGCGGCTGGAGCGCGCCCAGCGTCGCGATGGGCACCGGTATCGTCCACATTCCACGCGTCGCCGCAGTGCTTGCCGAAATCGGCTTTGCCGGTCCCTCCCAACTGCAGTCCGAGTACGCGGGCATCGGCGGCGCCGAGACCGGAGCCGACGCGATTACCAGACCGCGGCAGTGGGTGATCGGCATGTTGAAGCGCGACGTGATCACAATCCGCAAATCGTTCGAGATGGCGAACTGCGGCCTGGAGATCTGATGTTCAAACGAACCGTCCTGGTCGCCGCGCTCGGCGCGCCTATTGTCGGGACGCTCGCGCTCAACGCGCAGAATCCCGCCGAGTGGCCAGCCGTCGCGGGCGACGTCGGGGCGATGAAGTACTCCGCTGCCGATCAGATCACGCCGGCGAACGTCGGGAAGTTGACGCAATCGTGGACCTATCAGCCCGGCGGCCCGGCACCGATCGTGATCGCCAACACCATGTATTTCGTCGCCGGCGCCAATGTCGTCGCGCTCAATGCCGAAACCGGTGCGGAAGTATGGAAATTCGCGCTCGCCGATGCGGCACCCGGCGGCGCGATCCGGCGCGGCATGACGTGGTGGCCGGGCGACCCGCAGCATACACCTCGCGTGCTGGTGACGATGTCGGCCGGCAAGCTCGTGCAGCTCGACGCCAAGACCGGCAAGATCGTGGCCGACGCCGGTGTTGTCGATCTCGAGAACGGCATCATGAGCACAATTGCCGGTGGCGAAGCCTACACGATCGCGTCGCCGGTCGCCGTCTATAAGAACCTCGCAATCTTTCCCGGACGCACGGGCGAGCATAATCGTTGGGGCATTCCCGGCGATGTACGCGGATTCGATCTGCTGACCGGCAAGCAGGTCTGGCGCTTTCATACGGTGCCGTACCCGGGTGATCCGAACTTCGGCACGTGGGGGCAGAACGGCTGGCAGGACCGCAAGGGACCGGGGTCGTGGCAGCCGCTGACGGTCGACAACGAGCACGGGCTCGTATTCGTCGCCCTGGGTAACGCGGTCGATCAGAACTACGGCAACAGCCGTCCGGGATCAAATCTCTACTCGGCCAGCGTCGTCGCGCTCGAGGCCGCGACCGGAAAGTACAAGTGGCATTTCCAGACGGCGCATCACGACATCTACGACGGCGATCTCAACGCGCCGCCGATGTTCGCGGAAGTAAACCGCAACGGACAAAAGATTCCCGCAATCGTGCAGGGGACGAAGACTGGACTGCTGTTCTTCCTCAACCGTCTCAACGGCGAGCCGATCTTTGGGATTGAGGAGCGGCCGGTGCCGCCGAGTGACGCGCTCGGGGACGCGGCGTGGCCGACGCAGCCGTTTCCAATCAAGCCGGAGCCGATCACGCGGCTCTCGATGACGCGTGCCGAGGTGTCGAAGATCTCGCCGGATGCGGAGAAGTACTGCACCGAGATTTACGACCAAGCGGTCCAGATGGGCCCCTACACGCCATACGGCATGGTGCCAAGCATCTCGTTCCCCGGTTCCACTGGTGGCGGCAGCAACAGCGGCAGCTCTTTCGATCCAGGACGCGGGATGGTGTTCGCCACTGCGCGGAACGTCGCAACTATCGGTCAGCTCTCCGCGATGCTCTCGTCCGACGTGTTGCCTTCGTTCGGAAAGACGAAGATGCCGTTCGATTACTACCTCGATCACGAGGGCTATCCGTGCAACGCGCCGCCGTGGGCCGAGCTCTTTGGTATTAACGCCAACACCGGCGACATCGTGTGGCGGGTGCCTCTCGGCGAATACAAGGAATTGACGGCGAAGGGTATTCCCAAAACGGGGACCGCGACCAACTCCGGCGCGCCCGTCTCGACACGCGGCGGTCTCGTCTTCATCGGCGGGACAGCGGACGGTCAGTTCCGTGCTTTCGATGCAATGACCGGGAAGGAACTGTGGTCGGCGAGCCCAGGCTTCGACGTGGGCGGCGCAGCCGTGGTCTACCAGGGAGCCAGCGGCAAACAGTACGTGGTGATCACGGGACCGAAGGTGATCGCCTATTCGCTGCCGTAACGATCGGCAGGAGGACGTGATGGCGAGGACATTACTGGCAGGTTTGGCGACCGCCGTAATGACGGCGGCGGTAGTCTCTGCGCAGGGGCCTCCAGCGGGACGCGGCACCGGCCAGGGACGGGGCGATGCTGGCGCCGGCGGCGGCCGTGGCAGCGCGAACCTCCCCACTGAGGAACAGTGGACGAACATGTCCCCGAAAGCGAAGGAATACGTCGACAAGGCAAAAATGATTGCCGCAGACGACTCCGACCTGCAGTTCGACTTCGGCGTTTTCTGCAAGGCCAGCGGCGGATCGCAGAATCCCGACCGCGCCGCCGTCGGAGTACCGAACAGCGAGCCGAAGCTCGAGCCCTTCCCTGCCCCGAGTCCGGCACAGGTCATCGGTCTGCAGAGACTGTTCGACAATTTCTATTGGATCGGCAACACCTCCATCGGCGCATGGCTCATCACGTCGAACGACGGTTACATCCTTTTCGACACGATGAACAGCGAGGACGACGCCAAGAACATCATCATCCCGGGAATCCAGAAGGCCAAGCTGGATCCGATGAAGATTAAGTATCTGGTCTTCGGCCACAACCATTTCGATCACACCGGCGGCGGTGAATACATCCAGCGCGTCACCGGAGCGAAGGCGGTCATGCACCGCGACGACTGGGAGATCTATCTGAAGAGCGCTGGTCGCGGTGGCGGCCGGGGACGCGGACGCGGCGATGCCAGCGCCGATGCCGCCGCTGCTCCGCCGCCGCCGCCGGCCGCGCCGTTACCGAAGATGAAGCGCGACATCGACGCCATCGATGGCATGACATTGAAGGTGGGCGATATCACGGCAACGATCTTTCAGATGACCGGCCACACGCCCGGATCGATCGGCATGGTCGTACCGGTGAGGTACCAAGGGCGCCAGCATCCGATCCTGCTCGTCACCGCCGCGACCGACGTCCACAATCGTGAATCGTTCGTCGGCGGCTACGAACACATCTGGGACGAAGCGATCAAGATGAAGGTCGAGAACGTCATGCAGGCGCATCCGAACACGAACATGAACCTGCTCGCGCGGACAAAGTACGTGAACGACCACTATCCGCCGGCGAAGAATCCGCTGCTCTACGGCGCGGCGCGCACCGAGCGCTACATCAACATCATGCGCAACTGTACGCTGGCAAGGATGGAGGTTCTCGGATGGTAGGCCGCCCTCCAAGCAAGCCCGCTCAGAAAGTCTCAGACCCGTAGAACTCGCCGAGCAACTCCCGCTCGTCGGGGCGAGCCTCGGAAATCGGACGGCTCACCCACGTCGTGTTCATGTAGTGCTTGACGCTGATGTTCTCGCTGGTAATGTTGCCGCCCCAGGTACCGCAGCCGAGGCTCGCGGTCTGCGGCATGCCGTTGCTGAAAGAGCCGGCGTTGCCGCGCACGTTGGGCTGGCGCACCATGATCCGGCTGACCGGCGCCATGAGCGCCAGGCGATGAATGTGCGCATCGTCGAACGAGGCGATGCCGACCGAGTGTCCCTTGCCACCGACTTCGAATATGTCGGCCACCATCCGCAGCGCCTGATCGAAGCCGCTGTACTTGAAGATCGCCAGCACCGGTGACAACTTCTCGCCCGAGAAGCGGTGCGCCTTGCCGATCTTGTCTTCGGTAACGATGATGAACGTCTTGCCGGCCGGGAGCGTGAAACCGGCACGCTGTGCGATGACTGACGCGGCGCGGGCGACTGTCTCGATCATGCGCCGGCCGTCGGCGTCCCACATCACGGCTTCCAGCTTCCGCTTGTCGTCTGCGCTCGCGAGATAGCCGCCCTCCTCCTGCAGCGCCACAAGAAACGCCTCGTAAATCGACGCCTCCACCACCAGGTTGCCATCGCACGAGCAGCCCGAGCCGTGGTTCTGCGTCTTGCTGATGCGGGTGTTCATCGCCGCCTCGGCGATGTCGGCGGTCTCGTCCACGACGACGGTGGCGTTGCCGGCGCCGACGCCATAGGCCGGTTTGCCCGAACTGTAGGCAGCCTTCACCATCGCGGTTCCACCGGTGGCAATCGTGAGGTCGCAAATCGCCATGAGCTCTTGCGCCAACGGGATACTCGGCTTCTCCAGGCACAGCACCAAGTCTTCTGGAGCTCCCTGTTTCTTGAGCGCCGCGCGAAGCACTCGCGTGATCTCAACGGCAGCCTTCCGACTCAGCGGATGCGGCGAAAAGATCACGGCGTCGCGACACTTGAGCGCATTGATCGCCATGTTGACCATGGTGACGAGCGGATTGGTCACTGGCAAGACTCCAGCGATGACACCAGCGGGCTTGGCGTACTTGACGATGCCCTTCTCGGGGAGTTCCTCGATGATGCCGATGCTCTTCGTCGCCAGCGCATCGCGCAGAATGCCGAGGATCTTCCAGCGGCGCGCCGGGACCCCTTCGGCGCTCCCCATGCCGCTCTCCTCCACGCTCATCCGCGTAAGGCGGCCAAAGGTCTGCTCGTTTCCGGTGGCCCACGCGACCGCGCGACAGAGACGATCGACCGCCGCCTGATCGTAGTGATCGATCGCCGCCATCGCCGAACGGGCGCGGGCGAGCAGCGCCTGCGCGACGGCCCGCTCGTCATCTGTGATGTCGCGCCCCACCTTGGCATTATGACGTGGCTGCACCGCAGCCGGAACGTCGGGGATGTTGGTATGCATCGTTGACGAGTATTCCTTATTAGAACGAGAAACGAATCTGGACCTGCACGGTGCGCGGCACCTGATAGTTCGTCGCCACGCCGAACCCGGCGTTCCGCGGCAGCGACAGCGACGGAATCAGGTTCCCATTGGCGTCGTAGGGCAGGTTGGTGATGGTCGCTGCCGCACCGCTCGACGTGTTGGCCAGATTCATCGTCGTGTTGCGATCGATGATGCCGCTCTGGTTGAACGCATTGAACAGATCGAGGCGCAGCTGCACCGACTTCCTTCCACCGGCTGGGATCACGCGCGAGATGGACGTGTCGAGCGAACTGATGAAGCAGCCGCGCAGGTAGCCTGCGCCCGAGTCGAGTCCGACACTGCCGGCGAGCGGCCCCTGGAACGCCGCCGTGTTGAACTGCTGGTACGGATTCGAGCTGCAACCAGTGCCCGTGTCGCCGACGATGCGCGCGCGTGGCGCGAAGTCTGGCGAGCCGGTGAGAGCGACATTAGCGGCGGCGCCGCCGCCGCTCACGTAATTCAGGTTGACAGAGTACGGCGCCCCCGTCGCGCCGCTCCAGATGCCGGCAAGATTCCAGCCGTTGACGACGGCCCCCACGGCTTTCATCGCGCCGTCGCTGGCCGAGATCTGTGGCAGCTGCCAGACGAAGTTCGCACGCATGATGTGGGTCTGCGGGTGGTTGTCGCCGAGCAGCGTGTCGGCAATCGCCTGGTCCGGTCGTTCCGTGATCGATCCATCGGGATTGTGCTGCAGGCGTGCCGCCGCCTGCTGCCTGTCCGATAGACTGATCGTGTCGGTGAAGCCGAACGACACCCTGTCTTTCATCCGCCGGGTCCATGACAACAGGATCGAATGATACGTGCGCCAGCCGCGCGGCTGGTTTTGCGTGATGTTCACATAGCCGGTGTAATAGCGCACCTGGTTCGGATTCGTGTTGACGAGGGACGTCGCGACGCCGTTGGGCGCTTGCGAGGGATCCTGATACTCCGGCAAGTACGCCGTGCCCAGGTCAATGCTATTTACATTTACGGTGTTCTGCGTGTCGTAGCTGTGCTGCCCGGTATACGAGACGTCCAGCGCGCTCGAAAATGGCAACGTCATCTGCGATCCAATATTCCACTGGAACGACGTCGGGTAATTGTTGTCGTACTCGAACACAGTGATCGAAGGCGGCGCCACGGTCGTCAGGCCAGCCGTTGAAATGTTCTGCAGGGTGCCGTAGCGGACGGTTACGTTCTGAGATTTCGGCGGGTTACTCGTTGTGGCATAGATGCTGTTTACTGGCGGCCGGTCGAAGAAGAGCCCGGTGGCGCCACGGACGACGAACCGTTGATCTCCCTTCACGTCCCAAGCCCCGCCAAAACGCGGTGCGAAGGCCAGTGCCGGATACGTGAATCCGGTTTTGGCGATCCCTTGACCGGCGAGGATCAGTCCGTTGGCGGGATTGCCCACGTTGGGCACCATCGTGCCGGCGATGACGCTGGCCTGAGCCGGGGTGCCGACGAACTGGCCGGTCTTGGGATCCATCGCGCGACGGTTCGCGGCGGCGCAGGGGTAGACGCCGGTGTCGCAGCCGAAGGCATACAACCGCGGCGCCTCCGACGCTTTCCACTGGTTCGGGAAGAAATTCGAATTGTTGTAATACTGGTCGTGGTTCGGCACCTGGTGGACCAACCGCATGCCGTAGTCGAGCGTCAGGCGAGTGCCCAGCTTCCAATTGTCCTGGATGAAACCCTCGTGGTTGATCGACGTGTAGGCGCCTTCGCCCCAGCGTGAGAGCTGCGCGTACGAGCTGAAGATCCCCAGCGCCGCGTTGGAGAAACCAAATCCGGTATCGAGCGGGTTGAGGGTGTCGTTGCCGAAGTTGATCGTGCCGAAGATATTGCCTTGACCACGCTTCTGCACGCTGCGACCGTAATAGTACCCACCCTTGAACGTGTGCCGTCCGATGACCTTTGTGATCGTCACGTTGGCGTTTGCGGCCTTCGTGTCGAGAATGAAATTGGTGAACGGGTTGTTGTTGCCCGGCGGCGCGTTGGCGACGCGCGACCCCCATTGAAATGTCGGCGCCGCCTGCACGCGCGTGCCGTCCCACACCGTCACCCCGGACAGGTTGTTGAGGATCTCGTACGAGATCGTGTTCGGATCGAGCAGCGTCGCGTCGGGGAACAGGTACGGAATGGCGCCGAACCCGGCGGTGTTGCGATTGGCCAGCGGACTCACCGCGTCCCCCGTGATACACCAGTTCGGATCGCCGCCGACGACCGAGCAGCCCTCCTGATGGTGCGTGTTGCGCCCGAACGACCCCTCGATGAACGTCGAAGGGTTCAGCGTGTAGTTGATAACGGACGACCAGGTGTAGATGCCGTAGTCGTCCTGCGTGGTGTCGTTGAATCCGGGGATGGTTCCCGGAATGACGCCGTTCGGCTGCTGGTATTCCTGGTAGCGGAAGTTGCCACGCAGCTTGCTCGTCGGCTGATAGTCGACACGGACAACCGGCTGCCACCCGAGCAACTTCGTCGTCGGATAGGTCGTCTGGTAATTGAAGTTCTGACCCGGCGTCAGCTCGAGGTTCGGCTTGGGCCACCAGTTGAGGATATTCAGACCGGTCTGATACAGCGCCGCCGGCGGGATGCGTCCGACCACGCCGCCGTCGGCGAAGCAGGCGGCAGTACTGGCCGCCGAGCAGGTGCCGCTCACGGCTGGATTTTTGATGAACGGAAACGGGTTGCCTTGATTGTCCGTCGACCTGGAGAAGTCGCCGGTGCGTTCGAGTTCAGTCGGCACGCGGTATCGGAAGACGCGATTGCCCACGGTGCGCGGGTTGAACTCGTGGTTGTAATAGAAGAAGAGCTTGTTGCTTCCGCCCGGCTTGCCGATCGGACCGCCAATCGCCCAGCCCCAGTCGCGTTCGTCGATCAAGTTTTCCGGATCGCCGTTGAGGATATTGGTCTGGCTGTTGGCGTTGCCCCAGTCCGAGTGCCGCTCGGTGTCGTAGAAGGCGCCATGAAACTGGTTGGTGCCGCTCTTGGTGACGGCGTTGATTTGCAGGCCGCTCGCACGCCCGTATTCGGCCTGGTAGCCGAAGGTGTCGACCTTCACCTCAGAGATCGCCTCGGAGCTGATGCGCGAGGCAGGTCGGTTCACGCCCGGGTCCATGGTCGTGACACCGTCGACCATGAAATTGCCATCGCCGCCACCGCCGATACGCGTCGCTGGCGGGTTCGTGTTTGCGCTGCCGGTGGTGAGCTGGCTCGCCAGTGCGTTGGGATCGACGCTGACCCCCGGCGCCAGTACGAGCAGTGCGACGTAGCTGCGATTGCTGAGCGGCAGCGCCGCTGCAAGCGTGGGATCGATCGAGAGGGACTTCTCACCCGTGGCGGTCTGCACCAGCGGCGACTCCCCTTTCACGGTGACCACCTCGCTGGTGCCGCCGATCTCGATCACCAGTGCGCCGACGGCAATCGTCGAGCCCGGACTGACGACCAGACCAGAGCGTTTCAGCGTCTTGAACGATGGCATCTCGACCTGGATCGTGTAGGTGTCGGCGGCAATATTGGGAAACACAAAATCGCCGGTGGGATTGGTCACCGTCGGCGAGGACTGCGTGCCCTTCGATTGGCTGATGAGCGTCACAGTCGCCCCGGGGACCATCGCTCCCTGCGCGTCTTTGACGCTACCGGACACCGTGGCGGTGACGCCCTGGCCGTGGACGGAAACGATGGAGAGCAAGAGACAGAGACCTACGGCCGACGCGAGACGGGAGCGGAAACTCTCTCGGCAGGACATGCGCGCCTCCTCTTCGTGACAGGGCACTATAGGGGCCGCATGTCTTGATGTCAATACATGTTCGCTTGTATTACTGCCGGCCTGACCGTATACTCCGCCCTATATGTCACGCCTTCGTTCTGCCGCAGCAGTGGCGGTCGTCATCGGTCTCGGCGCCGTGGTCACCGGCCAGGCGCCAACAGCGCCGGCTCAGCCGCCAGTCAAGTCGCCAGCCCCCAAGGCGGCGACCGCCGCCGCGCCACGACCGCACGACTGGCCCAACACCGGCAACGATCCCGGCAGCATGAAGTTCTCGCCGCTTACGCAGATCACGCCCGAGAACGTCAACCAGCTGGCCACCGCATGGACCTACGATATGGGCGTGCCGGCCGCCGGCTACACCATCACGCCCATCGTCATCAACAACGTCATGTACCTGCCGGTGAACGGCAGCGTGATTACGGCGCTGCAGGCCGACAGCGGCAAAGAGCTGTGGAAATCTGACCTCAAGACGCTGAAAGACCTCGGCCCCAACCCGTCGGCCGGCGGCCGGGGGATCGCGTACTGGCCCGGCATGGGGCGCGCCACGCCGCGCATCGTCATTGACACCACCAACGGCTTTATCGTCCAGCTCGATGCCAAAACCGGCGAGCCGATTACCGGGCCGGCGGCCATCATCAATCTGGCAACCGGCGTGACCGAAAAGTTCGGCGGCGGCTACTCGACCAACACGCCGCCGGCGATCTACAAGAACCTCGCGATCATCGCCGCGCGCACCGGCGAGCAGGGACGCTATGGTCTCCCTGGCGATCCGCGCGCCTTCGACCTGCTCACCGGCAAGGAAGTCTGGCGCTTCCACGTTGTGCCCCAGCCCGGCGACGAAAATTTCGGCACGTGGGGACTGAACGGCTGGCAGGATCGGCGCGGCCCTGGCGTCTGGGTGCCGATGACCGTCGATCCCGTCAACGATCTCGTCCTCATCCCGCTCGGCAACGCGACGGATCAGAATTACGGCGGCAGCCGCCCCGGCCTGAATCTCTACGCGACGACGTTGCTCGCGCTGCGCGCATCAACCGGCAAGCGCGTGTGGCATCAGCAGATCACCCATCACGACATCTACGACTGGGACGTGAACTCTCCGCCGGCGATGATCGCAGCCGTCAATAAAGACGGACAGCGCGTGCCCGCCGTCGCGCAGATGACCAAACAGGGCATGCTGTTCGTTTTCAATCGGCTCACGGGCGAGCCAATCTTCGGAATGGAGGAACGTCCGGTGCCGCGATTCGACGCGCCGGGCGACGAGGCCTGGCCGACGCAGCCTTTCCCGGTGAAGCCGACGGGCCTCACCCGCGACGGCATGACGCGCAAAGAAGTGAGCAAGATCACGCCGGAGGCGGAGAAGTATTGCACCGAGCTCTTCGACAAGTCGGTGAACATGGGTCCGTACACGCCCTACGGCATGCTGCCAAGCCTGGTATTCCCGGGCTCCGAAGGCGGCGGCAGCTGGGCAGGCGTTGCGGCGAACTCGACACTCGACCTCGTCTTTCTCAACACGCGGCATCTCGGGGTCATCGCGCAGCTCCAGCCGAGCACCTCCTCCGGCGTGCTGCCCTCCTTCGGCAAGCAGAAGGTACCCGGCAACTTCTACGTCGATCAGCAAGGCTACCCGTGCAACGCGCCGCCGTGGTCGGAGATCATCGCCGTCAGTATGAAGACCGGCGATGTCGTCTGGCGCACGCCGCTCGGCGAATACCCGGACTTGACCAAGAAGGGGATCCACAACACGGGCACTGCGGTGAACGACGGCGGCCCGATCGCGACGGCGAGCGGACTGGTCTTCATCGGCGCCACGACGGATTTCGGCTTTCGCGCCTTTGATGCGAAGACCGGCAAGGAGCTCTGGCGCGCAACGCTGCCCGAAGATGCATTGATGACTCCACTGACCTATCAGGGCGCCAATGGCAAGCAGTTCGTGGCCGTCGTGGCGGGTGGCGGCGACGCCGCGTTCCACATCCCGGCGAAACCGAGTCCCGGTGCGAACGCAACCGTCGTGGCGTTCTCGCTCAAGTAAAAGGATCGAGGACAAATGGATCGACGTGACTTCCTCTATGGCGGGGTGATGGCCACGCTGGTCGGTCGCGTGCTCGGCGACGTCACGGTGGCGGGCGCACAGGCCCAGCCGCCAGTGCCTCCGGCCGGCGGGCCTGCCGTGCAGGGTGCTGCTGCCGCCGCGGTACCGGCCAAGCGTCTGCAGATGGACTGTTACACGCGCGTGCTGCAGTGGTTGCGGGATCCGGACGAGATCGCCGAAGCCGCGATCGAGATGACGTTCAGCGGCGTCGAACCCACTGTCACGGGCGGGGCAGGTCACATCGATCCGGCGAAGGTCACGACTGAGCTTCCGGCATTCGTGAAAATAATGGAGAAGCACGGGCTCAAAGTGACGCAGGTGCGTGGCGGCAACCAGACCAGCGTCGATCAGCCGAACCTCGAGCCGATGGTCGCGGCGATGGGCCAATGCGGCGCGCGCTACTACTGGTGTGGGACGGACAACTACGATTTCAGCAAGCCGATCCTGCCGCAGCTCGACGCCATCAAGAAGAAGGTCGACGCGTTCGTCAAGCTGAACGCGAAGCACAATACGACGCTGATGTATCACACGCGCGCCGGCGCGAACTCGGTGGGCTCGGTGGTCTGGGACTTGCTCTACGTGATGAAGGATTTCGATCCGAAGTACGTCGGCTTCCACTGGGACACGGGACACATGGCGCTGCACGGCGGCAACATGTGGGAGTTGCTGATGCGGACCGCCGGCCCGTACGTGGTCGCGATGAGCTGGAAGGATCGCACGTGGCAGCAGAATCTAGGATTCCTCGGCGAGGGCGGACCTTTTCCTGGACCGGATCCGGCGGCCGCGGCGGGCACGGTGAACGCCGGACGTGGCGGCGGGCGGGGCGGACGTGGACGCGGTGACGCCGCGGTTCTTCCCGGAAGCGCGCCGCCAGCGGGAGCGGCTGGTGCCGCCGGTGGCCGCGAAGGCAATGCCGGTGCTGCTGGCGGTTTCGGCGAAGGGGAGGCGCCCGCTGGACGCGGACGCGGCCGACGCGGAGGCGGCGGCAGCCGCGACTTCCCGCTGCCGCTCGCCGGAAATACATTCGCGCGCGGCGGTGGGTGGTCGTCATCGATGGTGCCGATGGGTCAGGGCATGATCGATATCTTCCGTTACGCCACCGTGCTCCGCGACATTGGCTTCAGCGGTCCGATGGAGCTCGAAGCCGAGTATCCGCTCGGCGGAGTGGAGCGCGGCGCAGACAAGATCACGCTGCCGCGCGAGCAAGTAATTGGGGCGTTGAAACGCGACGTGCTGACCATTCGCGCCGCATTTCAGCAGTCAGGAAGCGGGTTGATCTTCTAGACCTACGTCTGCCGGGGCTTCCACGCGGTGACGCGCTTCGCTGCGGCGGCCACGGCTTCGGCGGGCAGACGGGCAGCGGCGATGTTGCGCAGCTCGAGCAGTCCTTTGCGATTGTCCTCGAGCGGCGTCTGCCCCGCCGCGATCGAAAACCAGAAATACGCGGACGCATAGTCCCGTGCGACGCCCGTACCATCGAAGTACATCTGACCGAGCTGATATTGCGCACGAAGATCATCACCCTCGGCGGCACGGCGAAACCAGTGCGCGGCCTCGGCCGCATCGGCCGCGACGCCGCGCCCCTTGCGATAAAATTCGCCGATGGAGCGTTGCGCGGCGGCGCTGCCGTGCGCGGCCGCCCTGCGATACCACTCCAGAGCCTCGCGGTCGCTCTGCGTCACGCCGAACCCGAACTCATAGATCTGGCCGAGTTGAAACTCGGCCGGCCCGTACTCGCGGACAGCCGCCTGACGAATCCAGTTGATGCCTTGCACCGTGTCGTCGCTGCCGTAATAAAGAAAGGAGCCCACCGAGAACTGCGCGACGACGTCGCCGGCGGCGGCGCGGACGCGCGCGGCGTCGAACGCGCGGGTCACGTCCGGATCGGCCGCCGCGAGCAGCGCGATCGTCATCAGAAGATGATGCATCCTATGCGGGATTATATGGCGCCGGTACTCGCGCTGCTGCTCGCCGTCACGACGCTCTCAGCCCAGGCTCCGGCGAAGAAGGAACCTGACGTCATCTACGTACCGACGCCGCAGCCGGTTGTCGAGGCCATGCTGGATCTCGCGCAGGTCAAGCGGACCGATGTGGTCTACGACCTCGGCTCCGGGGACGGTCGGATCGTGATCACCGCGGCGAGGAAGTATGGCGCGCGCGGGGTAGGCATCGAGATGGATCCGGCGCTTGTCAAGAACGCGCGGGAGAACGCCGCCGCCGCGGGTGTCGCCAACCGTGTCCGCTTCGTGACGGCTGATCTGTTCACGGCGGATCTGCGACCCGCAACTGTCGTCACGCTGTATCTGCTGCAGAGCATCAACGAGCGCCTCCGCCCGAAACTGGTGCGCGAGCTGAAGCCCGGGACGCGCGTCGTGTCGCACGTGTTCAACATGGGGCCCGAGTGGCCCGCAGAGCAGGCGATCACGGTCGACCGCAGCCGCGTGTTCCTGTGGTCCATTCCCAATCGCTGACGGACAATTCGAAGAGGCCCTCGTGAACTCCCACTCCCTGATCATCCCCGCGTCATTCGTCGTTCTCAGTGCGGCCATCGGCGGCAGCGTCTCGCGCGCGCAATCGCAGTCGCCGGTCAAGGTCGATCCCGCGATCGTCGCCAAGAACGTCGGCGACATGACCGCCGAAGAAGAGCAGGCTTTCTCCGACGCTGCCGAGGCGACTATGCAGCGCGTCTGCGTAACGTGCCATCCGTTCGAGAACATCATCAAAACGCGCCGTACGATCCGCGAGTGGAACGATCAAGTCACCGCCATGAAGAGCCGCGGCGCGCCTGGTACAGATCCAGACTTCGCGACGATCAAGACGTATCTGATTCGCTGGTACGGCATCGTTCCGGTCAACACGGCAACAGCTGAGGAGTTGACGTCGGTCCTCGGTCTGTCGGCAAAGGATGCGAACGCGATCGTCGACTACCGCACGGCGCACGGCAACTTCGCCGATCTGGCGTCGCTCGAGAAAGTCGAAGGCATCGACAAAGCGAAGCTCGAGGATCAGCCGGAGGCGTTGCGTTTCAATTGACGCGAACTTACGCGGCGGGATCGTACATGACCTTCACGGCCTCGCGCGCGCGCAGCGCGGCGAAACCGTCAAGCGCCTCGCTCAAAGACATGCGATGGGTGATGAGCATCGACGGGTCCAACCGCCCCGACGCCACGAGACGGATCGCCTCGGCCCAATGACGACGGACGGCCGCGACGACGCCGACCCACGTCATGTCTTTGCGCATCACCTGCAGCACGTCAATGTCGGTGTGACGGACCAGGCCAAGTGTCGCGAGCGTGCCACCACCCGCCGTGATCTCCAGCGCCGTCTGCACACCTTCCGGCGTCCCTCCGCACTCGATGACCAGGCCCATGCCGATACCGTCGGTCCAATGCGCGGCGCAGGCGATAGCGTCCGCGTGATCGGCGACACGCGCATCGTCGGCGCCGGCTGAACGGGCGATCTCCAGCCTGGCCTCGTCGCCAGGGCGTCCGAACACCAGGATCGGTCCCACACCGGCGGCGCGCAACGCCTGGACGTGAAGCAATCCGAACGGGCCGGGACCGATGACTGCAGCCGTTGTGCCCGGCAGCGGTCGTACTCGCTCGAGCGTGTTCATGACCGTCGCGAGCGGTTCGAGGAACGCCGCGTTCTCGAGCGACATCGACGCGGGCAACGGAAAAAGCGACGTGACCGGAACGACCGCGTACTCCGCAAGCGCGCCGTCGGTTGTGAGACCGATGTGATGCCAGTCCTGGCAGAGGTTGTATCGGCCGCGCGAGCACTGATAGCAGACACCGCACCCTGTGACGGCTTCGATCGCGACGCGCGTTCCCGCCGCAGGCCCGTCCGTTGCCGGTCCAAGAACGACGACTTCGCCCGACGCCTCATGGCCGAGCACGAGTGGCGACGGCACCGGACGGCGGCGGCCGCGATAGACGTCGTCGCAGACGAGCAGATCGGTGCCGCATAGGCCGGAACGCAGAACACGGACGAGCGCTTCGCCGGCGCGGGGTTCGGGAATTGGCGCATCCATGAGGGCCAGATTCCCGGGTCCCGACGCGGTCTTGATCAGCGCCCGCATCATTTCTCAACATCAATTGCGACGGCGCGAGAGCGGGTCGCTCGCAGAATTCTCTTCACGCTATTTCTTCGTGCTCGGCAACGCGAACGCAGTAATGCTGTCGTCCTGCGTCGGAGCGTCCAAAAACCCGCCCCCGGTCGAGGTGATGACGACGTACTGGCGGCCGTCGCGTCCCTGGTACGTGCTCGGCGTTGCGTGCGCCGCGGCACCAAGTTTCACGACCCACAGCTCCTTCCCCGTCTTCGCATCGAACGCGCGGAAGCGGCTGTCATCGGTCGCGCCGACGAAGACGAGGCCGCCTGCCGTTGCGATCGATCCGCCATTGCCCGGCCGTCCCGTCTTCTGCTTGTCAGGGGGAAGCGTGTCAGTAATCCCGAGCGGCACCCGCCACGCGAATTCACCGGTGTTGACGTTAATCGCGGTCAGCTGTCCCCACGGCGGCTGCGTGCACAGCATGTTGGTCGCTTGATCCTTGAACCGTCCGCCTCCCGGCACCGACGCAAATGGCGCCCCGCCGCCGCCGCCGCGGCCAGCCCCTCGCCCGCCCCGTCCGCGCCCGGCCGCCGCTCCTTGTTGTTGGGCCAGCTCTGGATCGCCTCCGCGGCCACGAGCGTCATCGGCCGGCGCGGCGGCCGTCGTGTTGCGATCGGCGTAACCTTGCAGCTGACCATAATCGTTCGAATTGACGAACATGTAGCCAAGCTGCGGGCTGAAAGACGCGCCGCCCCAATTGACGCCGCCGTGATTTCCCGGCAACTGCAGCCGCAGGCGGTTGTAGCCGACCGGCAAATACGGTCCACCGAGCTGCACGCCTTCAATCAGCTTGCTGCAGGCCGCTTGCAACTCCGGGGTGACGGTCGCGATCTCCGATGCGCTGAACGTCATTCGCGAGAGCGGCGCCGGCTTCACCGGAAACGGCTGCGTCTTCGCGGTCTTCTCCCCTGGCACTTCGCTCTGCGGCACGGCACGCTCCTCGACGCCGTAGATCGGCTTGCCCGTGACGCGTTCGACGATAAACACGAGACCGTTCTTCGACATCATCGCAACCGCCGGAATCGTCTTCCCATTTTGCTTCACATCGAAGAGCAGCGGCGGTGCCGACGCGTCGCCGTCCCAGATGTCGTGATGGACCATCTGGAAGTGCCAGAGATACCTTCCCGTGTTCGCGTCGGCGGCGACCACGCTGGTGCTGAACAAATTGTTGCCGGGACGGTCTCCGCCCCAGCGATCAGTGGCTGGCGCACCGAAGGGCATGTAGACAATGCCGCGCTCGACATCAACGGTCATCAGGCCCCAGACGTTGACGCCGGATCGATTCTTCCAGCTCTCCCCCTCCCACGTATCGTTGAAGGGCTCGCCTGGGCGTGGCACGGAATGGAACGTCCAGATCAATTTGCCATCGTGTACATCGAACGCGCGCACGTCTCCCGCCGGTCCTTGCGCCGGCCCTTCTTGCGTTCGCCCGCCGATGATGATCAGGTTCTTGAACATGATCGGCGGCGAACTGAGGCCGTCGTTGCCTGGTAATCCCCGCAGAATCTCCGGCGTGTTGAGATCGACGACACCTGCCACGCCGAATCTGTCGCTTGGCTCGCCCGTCACCGCGTCAATCGAATAGAGCTTGCCGTCGGTCGAGCCAAATACGATCTGCGGCCGCGTCGTCGAATCGCCGCGGAAATACTCGACGCCGCGCGTGGACGGACTGCCGGAGGGCAGCGGGAACACCCATTTCTCCTTGCCGGTCGTCGCATCGAGCGCGACGACGCGCCCGTAGGGTGTCGAGACGTACATCACGCCGTTGATCACGAGTGGCGTTGTTTCGCCGGACGAGAACCCACCGGCCGCGCCACCGCGACCGCCTCGTCCCTGCGCAGGCGCGTCAGCCGAGGAGCTGGCTGTCGCGCCAACCGCGGTCGTCGATGTCGCCGGTTTCATGTGGTACACCCACGCGGCCTGCAGCTCCGCAACGTTCGCGGGCGTGAGTTGGGTCAGGGCTGAATAGCGCATTCCGCCGGGATCGTGACCGTACGTGGGCCAGTCGCCAGCGGAGGCCGCGCTCGCGGCCGTGCGTTTTGGCTGCACCGGCTGGCCGGCGGCGCTGAGCGTCAAAGCTGCCGCCAGTGCGGCGCAGACGAACAGAGTAACGGCGACTTGGGATTGACTTCTAGGCATTCTGCATTCTCATGGTTGGCGCCTTGCGGCGCCAACCATGTAACGGTTACAGCCTAGAACCCATACTTGATCGCGAACTGCATGATGCGAGGGTCGCCGACGGTATTCGTAACGCGTCCGTTCGTCAAACTCGTCGATCCCGCCTGCACCGTCGGATTTGCCCAGTTCGAATGGTTGAACAGGTTGAATGCTTCGACGCGCAGCTCAACCCGCTTCCCGCCTGAGAAATCCAGGTTGCGCGAGAACGATGCATCGACGTTCCAGAACCCCGGCCCGACGAGATACCCCTTCGGCGTATTACCCCAGACGCCAGGAGAATTCAGCGCGAACGCGTTCATATTGAACCACGCGAGCGATTGTTGACTTCCCGTCGTTGCCCAGACGCGCTGATCAGCGGGCAGGTAGGGATCAACGCCGGAAACCAGGATTGGGCGCTGCGGCAGATTGGTCAGCGCCGCATCGCCGGTCGCGGTCGGCGTAATCGGGCTGCCGCTTCGCGCCTGCCAGATGATGCCGGTCTGCCAGTTCTTGGTGAGCGTCTTCACGAACCCGGGGCCGAGCCCCGGGCTAATCAGCACCGCCGATAGATTGAAGTTGTGCCGCCGATCTGCAGCGCAGGGCCCCTTGTTGGTCGACGTGTCAGGCTGGGGATGGCTGCTGGTGATGTCCGCAATCGGCACCGGGTAGGCGTTGCCGATGTCGCCCGCGCCGGCAGGCTCTCCTTCGTTGGTGCAGTGGCTGTAGGTGTAGTTCGAGCTGACGCTCCAGCCGTTGACGAGGCGGCGGGTCAGGCCAAAGCGGACTCCGTTGTACCAACCGCGGGCCTGGTCGTACAGCTGCGCCACGCCGTTGGCCGCGTAGTACTGTCCTTCCTTGGGATTGAGCAGGGTCAGGAGCGAGCGCGCCTGGCGGTTGGGCGTCGTCGTGTTCGAGCACGGGCCGGGCGCGGTCAGCCCGTACTGACCCGCCTGGCAGTTGCCCGGGATGTAGACCACCGGGTTTTCTTCGTAGCCCGACCAGATGTTGGTCGAGTCATTCCCCATGTAGGTGACGTCGGCCATCATGTGCCCCATGAACTGCCGCTGATACGACAGGTTCCACTGCGTCACCTGCATCGGCGTGACTGGGACCGGCATGCTGACATAGACACCCTGCGGCGGGAACGCGACGTTGTTCTGTGGCAGGCTGACCGGTTCGCCCTGACGGGGGTAACTGATCGCGACGAGCGGATCGCCGCCCGGCGTGTTCGCCCACGGAGTGGCGAAGTTGATCGCGCAGCCGTTGCGATTGATCGTGCAGGTCGTCGCCGCGATTGCGTTGACGGTGTTCCCGAACGGCGGGTTCAACATGTGGTGCGCGTACGCCCACAGTCTCGGCGAATCGTAATAATGTCCGATGCCGGCACGGATGGTCTGCTCGTTGTTCCCCTTCGGATCCCAGACGATGCCGGCGCGCGGCGCGAATTGCGCGAGGCTGTTGCCGTTGTTCGAGCCGTTGGTCGGAAAGTCGGGGTCGCCGTTGAACATCAGGCCCGCTGGCGCGTTCGGATAGACGACGCTGTGGACGCCCTGATCGAACTTTGCGCGGCTGAAAGCAGTGGTGAAGCCATTGGCATCTTTGGCGGCGAGGTAGGGCTCCCAGCGGATCCCGTAGTTCAACGTGATGTTGCGGCTCACGCGCCACACGTCGCCAGCATACAGCCCGATCGCATTGATCGACTGGTTGTTGATCTGGCTGCCGCCTTGACGGAAGGTGGCCGGCAGGCCGAGTACGAAATCGGCCAGGTTCAGGCCGCCGTTGGTGTTCGTGGTACCACTCGTATAGAGACCGGTAAAGCTGAAGTTCCCATTGGACTGGAACGTGCCGTCGCCGTCGGTGTGCGGACGCGTCCACACGCCGCCGAACGAGTAGCTGTGCGAGCCCTTGACCCAATCAAAATCCTGGGCGACTGAGGGCGTCAGCGCATAGAACCGGCCGGTGAAACCGCTACCGCTCCAGCCCGCAGTGCCGCCGGCGAGGAAGTCCTGGCCGCCGCCGGTCGTGTACTGAAACGTGTTGACACCGAGCGAGGTCCAGGTCGGGGCGCCGTCGCCCTGGATGCGCTGGGTGGCAGTGTGTTGCCACGTGACGCGCGTCGCGGCCAAAAAGTCCCGCGAGATCACCCAGTCGAAGCCGCTCGCCACTGTCGTCATACGGGCGTCAGCCCCGAGGCCGCTGCCGCTGAGCATCAGCAGGTTCGGGTCGTTCTTGTCGAAGAGCGGCGCGTGTAAGTACTTGGAGTAGAAAACGCGGGCGAAAACGCGCTTGTCACCCGTCATCTGGTAGTCGGAGCGACCAATGTACTGCTGCTCGTCGCTGTTGTTCGGAATCTGCAGCACGTACCGGCCGCAGCCGTCCACGTCGATCGACGGATCCGGCAGCGGGAGCATGCTCATCATCCTGAGCGATATGGCGTGATAGAGCGAGGGATCGACACGGTTGTTCACGTAAGGTGCGCCGAGCGTGCGCGCCGTGCCGCCGCGGCATGCCGCCGACATGATCCGTGTAAAGTCGCCGGCGCGAACCTCCGCCGTCGGCACCGTCTGATCGGCAGCAAGAGGTGCGATGCGCGTGTTGGTGATCTGCGTCCCGGCGAAGAAGAACAGCCGGTCGCGGACGATCGGACCGCCGAATGTGCCGCCGGCCTGGTTGCGCTTCAACCCGTCGTCGCGGCCGAGACCGCCGTGTTCCTTCTGCTCGAAGTAGCGGATCGAATTGACGTGGTGGTCGCGAACGAAGTCGAACACGTTGCCGTGAAACGCGTTGGTTCCCGATTTGGTGACCGCGTTGACCGTGGCGCCGGTCGACATACCGTAACGGGCGTTGCGCACGCCGTTCTCGGTCTTGAACTCCTGCAGCGCGTCGGGGAACGGCATCGGGTTGCCGGTGTTGTTCTGCGGATCGTTGTTGTATCCGCCATCAACCAGGTACATCGTGCTGTTGCCCGTACCGCCGGCCACGGAAATGGCGACCGCATTCGGGTACTGCCGGTTATCGGTCAGCGTCGTGTTCTCGACCGCCGAACCGGACAGCACAATGAGCTGCAGCACGCTGCGACCGTTCAATGGCAGGTCGACGATCTGCTCCTGACTGACGACGGTGCCGACGTTCACGCTTCGCGTCTCGACGAGCGCGGCGTCGGCCTGTACGCGGACGGTCTCAGATAGGCCACCGACTTTCATCGTCACGTTGACCGAGCGCGTGTCGCCGACGGCGAGCACGATGCCGGTCTGTTCGAAGGGACTGAAGCCGCTCAGCTTGGCTTCGAGTTTGTAGGGCCCGACCGGTAGGTTCGGGAAGACGTAGCTGCCCGAGGTGCCGGTCACCATCGAGCGGGTCATACCAGTGGCGGTCTGCGTGACCGTTACATCGACACCCGGCAGGGCGCCCCCGGAGTCGTCGACAATTGTCCCCGATAGCTGTGCGATTGCTACCGTCTGGGCCGAGGCCGCGAGTGGCAGCAGCACGCGCGCGAGCACAAACAAGCTGATCAAGCGTCGCAACATCTACTCCTCCGCGTTCAACTACTCCTCTTACGAGTCGGCGCGAGTGAATCGGGTCGTAACACTAGGCCAGAACCTGTAGTAATGTCAATACAACATACAACGCGCCTACTTGGCGTAGGCGATGCTGGGCTGGAAGCAGGAGTGCGGCGACTGCCAGGAGCGAGCTGTAACCGGGACGAGGGTCAAGAACGGCAAATCAAGCGGTGGACGCGCGCTCAGAAGGCAGCGCCGGCGGCGATCGTCCGTGCCGCACTGCCGGGGTTGACAGAAAATCTACGGCTTCCCTCCACTAGTCGGACTGTCATCCGCCTGCAGATCACCAATCACGTACTGCATGCCCGCGAGAATGTGCGCGAGCATCGACGGCATCTTGTAGATCGACTCGTCGTGTCCGAGCACCTCGACGAACACCCGTCCCTTCCCTTCACGCTGGATGTAGCTGAGCGCGTAATCATGATCGGTGCGCTGCGGCGCCGGCTCCTGCGCCTTCACTTCGGCGGGCATCTTCGAATAATCGATGCTCGTCAACACATGAGCGCGGGCGCGTGACCACGACGCCTCGTTGAACGTGTAGACCTCGTCGACAACCGAAAAGGCTCGCGGCATGCGCACGCCGGTTGTCGCATTCAACGAGGTAAACGCGGCGTTGACGGGATTGTCGGGATCTTCGATCTTCACCGCAATCTGCGTCGGATAGAGCCAGTGGTATTTGAAGTAACCGCCGATCAGCCGATTAAACTCTGGCCACAGGGGTGACCCACCGTCAACCGGCGCTTTTCCGCCAGACGCCGCCGGCGCGACCCCTCCGCCGTGATACGAATCGGTCGCGGCATGAATACCGGCAACGCCTTTGCCGCCGCGCACGAAGTCGAGCAGGGCCTTGCGCCGAGCGTCGGTGACGGCCGGATCCTTGGGATCGTCGAGGAACGTGCCGGTCGTGCTTGCAAGAAAGATCGCGTCGTACTGCTGCAGGTTCTGCTCGTTGACATCCGCGGCGTTGTAGGTAATCACCGTCGTCCATGCGCCGGTCTTCTGACCGAGGGCTTCAATCGTCCGTGCAGCGAGCGGAATCGATGAATGAACGAACCCCTGCGCCTTTGCCAGCACCAGCACGCGGCGCGGCCGCGCCGGTTTCGCCGGAGCGCTCTCGGGAAGCGCCGACATCATCTGCAACAGATCAGAAACTCGCGCGACCTGATTTTGCGGTGGCGCCGCTGGTGGAGCACCCTGCGCTGGCGCAGCACCGCGTCCCGCTTGACCACTTGTCGGGGGCGCAACCGCGCCTCTCGTGGCTCGGCCGGCCATCTCCATCTGGCCGTCGAGGATCGAAATTGTCATCAGCATGTCCTGGCCGTCGGGAGTCAGCGCGATCAGTCCCGGAATCGACATGCCCTGGAAGTTGCTCGCGTACTTCACGAACAAGTTCTTACCGGACAAATAGACATCGGACGCGGCTGCCGGCGGGAACATACCGCCGCCAACCGTCGCGGTCACCTTGCCGCCATCAACCTTCACCGACACCTTGTAGGTCGCCGGACCCATCTGCGATGTGACCAAAGCGCTCCAGTCGCCGATAAATGGCGCCGCTTGCGCCGGCGTGACGGTTGACGTCGCAGGCTGAAGTGCGATCACCGAGAGTAAAGCGATCGAGGTGCGGCCGATTTGAAACATAGGAGTCTCCTGTCACGCCGACTCTATCACCGTGCGTCGCGCTCAGCGTGAGGACGTTGGCATCTTGCAGCGCTCCATGCGCGAAGCGAAACCCTGAAGGAACGTACGGCGCCATTGGCTCACGCTTTTCGCGCCCGCATGAACACCTTCCGCCATCGACGGATCGGGATCGTCGGTCCACCACGTGGGATGCACGGACGATCGGCGTGTGGTTTTCTCGTGCCCGGGCGGCACCGCAGTGAACTGCCCTTCGATGCCATCGAGCGGCGCATAGTCGCTGCGAATGACGTACGACCACACTTTCGCGTCCCGTGGTGAGAAACGGAACCTCAGCACGCGACCGTCGTTCACGCCGGCGGCAGGCACGCGGTTGTCGAAGATCATTCGCGCCGAGTGCGCGCGCGTCATGCCTGCAGGAATCGGCAGCGCAAACTCGACGACGCCGAACACCTCGACTTTGTCGCCGGCAGTGGTGTTCTTCGCAAAGATTGTCTTTCGATCATCCCAGACCGGTACAAACCGTCCGCCCCATCCCGGCCTGGTTGGATCGTCGCGAGTACGCTCCAAGGCGTAAACGACAGACGGGCTGTCTCCCATCTTGAGCGTGCCCTGGAGTTGCGTCGCGAAAAACGACCCGAGCGCTCCGCCCCCGGCGACATGTTTCGTCACGAAGGTCTTGTTGTCCCATTCGCCAGTCTGGTCTCCGCCTGTAAACCATCCGCGATACGTCGAGTTGGCTTCGATCATCCATAACGACGGATGGTTCCGTTCGAGATCGTCGTACGCATCAACGCTCCACATCTTGTTTGGACCGCCGATGAAGTAGACACGCAGTTTCGGGAGGATATCCGGCGCATCATGAAGCGCCTGCGCGAGATCGTCGATACCTCCCCACACCAGCACCCACAACGGCCTCGGGTCGTTGCGGCGAGCGGCGCTGACAATCCAGTTCGATCCTTCAGTCGCGCGCCCTGCGGCCGGCGCACCAGAGTCGATGGCGCCTTGCCTGGTCAGGCGGCGCAGTGCTTCCGGTGTCGGGTAATCCTGCGAGTAGGTTCTCAGGTTCGGATAATCAACCGCATACTTCTCGATCACCTGCTCAATGTGCTGCCGGCGGCCAGGGCCATACGGCGAAGAGATCAACCCCTCGACCTCGAACATGTCGGCGTATACGAGGAAATGCACCATCGACTGGAAATCATCAGGGTCGGTTCCACCGATGTCGGTCGAGACGATGACTCGTGGACGTCGATCGGTGTCGTCAGTGCCGCCCGTCCTCTGCGGAGCCAGGAAGAACAATGCCAGGCAGGCCACGACCAAACAGCGGATCGTCATCGTGCTGGATAATAACGCGTCACCGCTGATGTCTTCGACAAGAACCCGCTACACACTTCTGTACTTCGCCTGCGTGCTCTCTGTGATCACCTACATCGATCGCGTCTGCATCGCTTCGTCGGCTCCGGCGATTCGAGGAGACCTCGGACTGAATGCCGTGCAGATGGGATGGATCTTCAGTGCGTTTACGTTCGCTTACGCCGTGTTTGAAATCCCCACCGGCTGGATGGCCGACGTGTTCGGTCCGCGCAAGACGTTGATGAGAATCGTGCTGTGGTGGTCCACCTTCACGGCGGTCAGTGGACTGGCGTGGAACTTCACATCACTGGTGATTGCGCGCTTCCTGTTCGGCGCCGGTGAGGCCGGCGCGTACCCGAGTATTTCGCGCAGCTTTTCGCGCTGGTTTCCCGTCACAGAACGGGGCGCCGCCCACGGTGCGGTGTTCATGTGCAGCCGCCTTGGCGCGGCGGCGACGCCTCCGCTCGTCATCCTGATTATCGCGGCGGCAGGATGGCGCGTGTCGTTCTGGATCTTTGGATCGCTCGGTGTCGCGTGGAGCGTGATGTGGTGGCGCTGGTTCCGCGACGACCCCGCCGCGCATCCCTCGGTCGGGCCGGACGAACTCGCCCTGATTGCGTCGGGTACACCGACAACCGCGCACGCGAACGTCCATTGGCGCGATCTGCTCGACCTCAATCTGCTGTACATCTGTCTCATGTACTTTTGCATCGCCTACGGGCTGTACTTCTACCTCACCTGGCTGCCCACGTACTTCACCGAAGCGCGTGGATTCACCCCACAGCAGTCTGCCTGGCTGGCTAGTGCGGTGCTGTTCACTGGAGCGATTGCCTCAATTGCCGGCGGGTGGCTGACCGATGAATTGACGAGCCGATACGGACTGAAAGCGGGTCGTTCAATCGCGGTCGTTGCGCTGCCGTTGAGCGCGGTCTTGATTGTTTCCGCCACACTCTCCCCTTCACCCCGCCTGGCAGCGGTGCTCATCGCTTTGGCGTTCTTCTGCGCCGAGTTGTGTTTGAGTCCGAGCTGGGCGATGTGCCACGACATCGGCGGCGAAGCCGCCGGAACCGTCACCGGCGCCATGAATACGCTCGGCAATCTCGGCGGATCGCTGAGTCCTCTCGTCTTCGGCTACTCAGTGCAGCTGTGGGGCTCGTGGTCGACACCCCTCGTGATCATGGCGTGCGTCTATCTCGCGGGGGCAGCAATGACGCTGCTGGTTAACCCGCATCGACGAATCGTGTTTCGACGGTCACCCCTCGCGAGAACACAGAGTATCGCGCGCTGAGAGCGCGAAGAATACCCGTTTCGCGCAGCGAGACGTCTTCTCTGCGGCCTCGGCGCTCTCTGCGGGAGACCGCGCCTAGCGGACGACAACCGTCCCGACCATGTCCGGATGGATCGAGCAGTGATAACGGAACGTCCCGGCATTCGAGAACGTCGTCGAGAACTGCGCTCGCGGCTGCAACGTTCCCGAGTTCCATCCTGCGCCATCCGACGTAGTCGTGTGAGCAGTGGAATCGGTGTTCGTCCACGTGACGGTCGTCCCCACTGCCACATCGAGTTCGGCTGGATTGAACGCTCTATTCCCCAGAGTCGAGGCGCCGGTTGGAATAGTGATCGGCGTTGATCCCGCCGGGGGCGTCGGTGATGGCATTGGCACTGGTGATGGTCCTGAGTACCCGCCCCCACATGCGGTTGCCAGCAGCGTGACCGCAAGCACAAGAGTAAACCGTGATGACAACATGGAACCTCCGATCAATCGCTGACATGCAAGCGGTGTCACTCACCGCGTGGTTGAAGGGCCATCGGGCGCCCATCAACGTAGGGCCGTAGCATTAAAATGTTTCGCGAGAAGGGTCAGGCTCTGGAGTGGTGAGATCGGATACGCTTGGAAGACGGCTTTACAACTTCGATCATGCCAAAGCTCGCCACCCGGCTCATTCTGCTGACGGCGATTGTCGCCACCATCAGCTGCGACCGGTTTACCAAGCACGTCGCCACCAGGGCACTGGCGGGTGCTCCGGGCCTGTCATTCGTCGCCGACACAATCCGGCTCGAGTACGCCGAAAACACGGGCGCATTTCTGAGCCTCGGCGCTGACTGGCCTGCCTGGATGCGCACGAGTATCTTCGGCATCGGCAACGCCCTGCTCCTCTGCGGGCTGGTGGCCACGGCGATTCGGCTTCGCTGGAGGAGACCGGCGTTGCTCGGTGTCAGTTTGTTCGCCGCCGGAGGGGCGTCCAACCTGCTCGATCGCGTCATTTATGGAAACGTCATCGATTTCATGAACGTCGGTATCGGATCAGTGAGGACCGGCATCTTCAACGTTGCCGACATGGCGATCATGCTCGGAGCGGCCATTGTTTTGTGGGCGAGTTATCGCGCTGACGGCGACATCGGACAATGAAACACGAGTCATCGGTGCCGCGTTGGCGCTGGATCTTCGCCGTCGCCACGATCCTCGCGCTCTCCTCGACGCTCCAGGCGGCGCGCATGACCGCGCTTGGAATACGGCCTCTAAGTTCGATCCCGATCGGCCGGCTGCTGGCCTTGAATTTCACGCTCTGGTGGATCCCGGCCGCTCTCGCTCCGTCGATCTTCCGGCTGGTCGAGTGGCTCTTTCGGACGGGCGTGTCGTGGATCCGCTCCGCGCTGTACCACGTCGGGGCGCTCTTCGCGTTTTCACTCATCCACTTCGTCGCGTTCTTTCTCCTGTACGGGACGTTCTGGTGGCTCGATGGGAAACTACAAGGGATGCCGCTGCTGTCGTCGGCACAGAGCATCTATCTCGACAACATCAATTGGACCATCGCGACCTACAGTTCGATTGCAATACTTGGATACGCGTTGAATCTCCGGCGCCGGAACCACGAGCGGGCGCTCGAGGTCGCAAAACTCGAGACCGAACTCGTCGAGGCGCGCTTAGGCGCGCTCGCGGGGGAACTGCAACCGGACTTCCTCTACGGCGCACTCGATAGCGTCTCGAAACTTGTTCACGTCAATCCTGATGGTGCCGACCGCGTCATCAGCAAGCTGGCCGACTTTCTGCGGCTTGTCCTCAACCGAACCGGCATCATCGTCGGGCCGCTCCAGGACGAATTGGAGTGTGTGGAACGCTACGTCGAGATCGAGCGACTGCGTCTTGGTTCGGAATTGACAATGACGTTAGAGATTGATCCGGACACCCTCGATGCCGAGTTTCCACCGATGACCCTCCACAATGTTGTCGAACTTCTTCTCAATCATCCGGGCGGTCAGCCGCTCACGACGGCGCTCACGATCGAGTCGAGTCACGACGATACGAGATTGCGCATCCGGATTAGCCGCGCGGTTGCAGAGTCGCCTTCAACATCGCAGACCATGCACTCACTTTGGACAGGACGACTGGCGGTCATTCGCGACCGTCTCCGGGACCTGTACGGCGACAAGCAGGAAGTTGGACTCAATCTCGAAGAAGGAACTTCCGCCATCTCGATCAGTGTGCCGTTCCGCACAGTGATGGTGGCGGAGTAATTCACTTTTTTTCATATCAGTAGAGCTGGTTGCGTTCGGCCACTCCCGCCCTCGGCGCGAGACATCCGCGTCGCCCTGGAATGACAAAGGATCGACATCGGTCTTTCGTCCTCGTCCCGTCGGGTGCGCGACGACCAGCCCAATCGCGCACTGGACCGCCGTGTCGTGATTGCTTTCGAAATCACGATCTCTCCTTACACAGACCGTAACCATCGGGTTCGGAATTTTTGGCCGCCGGGGGCGGTTATTAGCCACGTGGGAGGTAGTGTGTGTGTTTGCGAGATCAGGCGCAGGTGAGGGCCTTGGTACTTTCGATTTTGCAGGGCCGTCACGTGTCTTGCATGGAAGCATGCATCTCACTCACTCACGCAAGTGTTCAACAAAGAGCGAAGAAGCGCCCATGAGTGTCGTTACGCTTGATCGTCGTGATTCGGGAACTTCGGGGACCTCATTTACACGGTTGTTGCGCTGGCTCGATGACGGGATTGATTCGAAGGGCGAGCGGTATCTCGAGATTCGTCGACGCCTGGTCGCGTATTTCGACCGCCGCAACAGATCGGCACCGGACACTCTTGCCGACGAAACGCTGGACCGCGTCAGCCGCACGCTGGAAGAATCGGGGCGCATCAAGGTCACTCCGCCCGCTCGCTACTGTTACGTCGTCGCGCGATTCGTCTTGCTCGAAGACATCCGGCGAAGTCAACGCGAGATCCCATTCGACGAAACCCGGCCGATATCGCTCGATCCCGCGGCGAACCGGGCGGAGACAGATGAAGCGGCCGAGCGCTCCCTCCAGTGCCTCACCCGCTGTCTGAACAGGCTCAAGCCTGAGGACCGGAACCTGATCGTCGAGTACTACCGCGACGCGAAACGACAACGGATCGATCGGCGGCGGGAACTCGCGCGCGGCCTGGGAATCACGATGAATGCGCTCGCGATCCGGACGTGGCGGCTCAGAGCCAGTCTCGAGGCTTGCGTGGCGGCATGTCGGAATCGGAGATGAAAGACTTCGCCGCCTCGCATCCTATAGACACCAGAATGGCCATGCCACCGACGCCGCCGATGTCCGACGACCACCTTATTCGTTATCTTCTCGGCGCTTTGCCGGCCGACGAGGTCGAACGGCTCGACGAACGAACGATGGTGGACGATGAGCTGGCCGCGCGGCTGCGGTTGGTCGAGGACGATCTCGTCGATTCGTACGCGGCAGGAACACTTACAGGCGAGCAGCTTCAACGATTCGAGGCTTTCTACCTCGTCTCACCGGGGCGTCGCGGCAAAGCCGCGTTCGCCAAGGGTTTGCAGACAGCCGTCGAGCGAGCGACGCATCAGCCACGGCCGGTTCAGAAGGTAACGACCCAACCGTCTCGTCACATCTGGCGCGAGTCCTGGTGGCCGCTTGCGACAGCGGCGGTATTGATTCTGGCAGTTGGCGTCCTGTTCCTTCAGAACTTCACGTTGCGTCGCGAGTTGCACGAGACGGCGCGCCAGATCGAGGACGCCAGCCAGCGGGCGGCAGCGGCCTCGCAACAGATCGAAGTTGAACGAAAGGCTGCGGCGGCTGCAAAACAGGCGCTCGTTGATGCTCGCACGGCGCCTGCCCTCGCGGTTGTCTCGCTCGTGCTGGTTCCTCAAACACGGGGCGTAACGTCTGTATCGATCGTGGCCGTGCCGCCAGGATCGTCAGCCGTGCCGGTGAACCTGACGCTTGAAGCCTCAGCCGGGACGGCGTATGACGTCGCGCTCAGAGATCCGGCCAGCAATCGCACCATCTGGCGCAGTTCTCCGCTCGCACCCGATCGCTTGCGAAAGATTCCAACGGTGCCGGTGTCGCTGCCTGCGGGGCTGCTGAAGGCGCAGCATTACGCGCTCGATCTCTTCGAACTCCGATCCGGCAGTGCGCCAGAGTTCGTGAGCAGCTACGCATTCGAGGTCGTGCGCCAATGATGCTCTCGCCGCAGCGCTTCGCGCGGAGGCGGAAGCGTGCAGGGGAGTCCGAGGGGCGCAGCCCCTCGGAGTATTAATGCGCGGGCTCTTGCTGCTGCACCACCTCATCGTCCCGCCGTTAACGGCCCTCATCATCTCGAACGCAGCAGGTCAGGACTTCGATGCCGTTCTCAGTTCCGCCGAGCCGATCCAACGTCACCTCGCTCGCGGCGACGAGCACCGTTACCTGCTGGTTCTCGCTGACGGCGAGTTCGCGAGCATCGTTGTCGAGCAGCGGGGGATCGACGTCGGTGTGTCGGTTCGCGACAGCAACAACGCGCTGCTTGAGGACTTTCAGGACGAGATCAGGCGGAACGGCCGCGAGCACGTCGAGATCGTCGCCGACCGAGCCGGCTCGTACACCCTGGCAATAAAGCCGGCTGACGGGACAGTAGACGGCGGCGACTACGTGGTTCGTCTCGAGACCAGACGCGTCGCGACAATTTCGGACCGGCGCATGCAGGGGTCGCGTGTTCTGCGCACGCGGGCGCGGCAATTCGAGCGGACCGGGCAATATGCCGCAGCCAGATCCCTGTTCGAGCAATCCCTCGCCACGGCAGAATCGCTTCGCGGTTGCCGCGATCCGTATGTGGCGCTGGTCGCGTTCGACCTCGCCGGGAATGCCTTGGAACGACTGGACAACGCCCGATCGCGCGAGCTCTACGAGCGAGCCATTCGTACCTTCGACGAACAATGGGGACCACCGCACCCCTATGCGGCCATGGCGCGCTCGCGCCTCGCCCTGCTCGAGGAGCGCGCCGGCGAGCGACAAAAAGCGGAGGCCGGTATACGGCAGGTCCTGCCGCTGCTCGAACGGGCCCTCGGACCGGAGCACCCGTGGTATCTGCGCTCACTCGTCACGCTGGCCAATCTGCGACAAGATGCCGGCGACCTGGACGAGGCTGAGCGGATCGCCCGCACCGCGCTCATCGCAGTCGAGAAGACCGGACAAACTGGAGGGCTGCTTCATGCGACGCTCCTGAACAATCTGGCCGACGTGCTGCGAGCACGAAATCGCTTCGCTGATGCCGAGCCGCTTTTCGAACAATCGCTCGCGATTGGTGAGTCCATCCTCGGGTCCGACAGCCTGTTCGTGGCAACGGCATTTCAGAATCTGGGCATCATGGCGCGCGAACGGAAGGACTATGCCACCGCCCTGGCCTCCTACGATCGGGCGCTGTCAATTCGGCGACGGCTTCTGGGCCCGGATCATCCCAGCGTTGCGGGCATCCTGACCAACGTCGCGAATGTTTATCGCGCAACCCGCAACTACCAGAAGGCGCTCGAGACACAGTTCGAAGCACTGCGCATGTGGGAAGAGACGGTGGGCCCGTATGGTCGCGAAACACTCCTCGTCATCGGCAACATCGCCCGAACCTACGCGGCGGGCGGCGACGTCGATAACGCGCTGGCCTTTCAACGACGCGCCGATGCCATTCTGGAAGCGCAGCTGACGCTGTATGTCGCGACCGGATCGGAAAGGCAGAAACTCGCATTCGTTCGCAACGACGCCGACCGCACCGATCGAACCATCTCACTTCATTTGTTGCAGGCGGCACATCGGACCGACGCCGCTTCCCTCGCGGCGCTGGTGATCCTGCAGCGCAAGGGACGTGTCCAGGACGCGATGACCGACGTCTTCGCCTCGGTGCGTCAGCGCGTGTCCGATCCACGCGATCGCGCCGTGATGGACGAGTTGAGAGAAACGACAGCCGGTCTCGCGCGCATGGTATTCGGCAATCCGACGGCAGCCGCCGCCGACCTTCGCGCCTCAATCGCACAACTTGAATCACGCAAGGAAGAACTTGAAGCCACACTGAGCGAACGGAGCGCCGAGTTTCGCGCCGAGCTGAATCCGGTGACTCTCGAGGCTGTGCAGGCGGCGATGCCGGGGGACGCCGCGCTCGTCGAGTTCGCCGTATTCCGTCCGTTCAGTCCTGTCGCCGAGCGCAATGACGAGGCGTATAGTCCGCCGCACTATGCCGCCTACGTCATCACGAAACACCGCGCGCCCGTGGGCGTCGATCTTGGTGCCGTCGCAGACATCGATCCCCTGATCGTTCAGATGCGCGATGCGCTTCGCAATCCGGCTGATGCGACCATCAGGACGCGGGCGCGCACGCTCGATGAAAAGATCATGCAGCCGTTGCGCGGGGCGCTCGACGACGTGGCGCGATTGCTGATCTCTCCCGACGGTGCGCTCAATCTCGTGCCGTTCGAGACGCTGGTCGACAAGCGCGGGCGATATTTGATTGAACGATTTGCGACGACGTATTTGACGAGCGGTCGGGATCTGCTTCGGATGCAGATCCCTCGAGCTGCCGCGGGCAATCCCGTCATCGTGGCGGATCCACTTTTCGGCGAACCATCACCGCCGGAGGCGTCCCCGACCGCCGGGCGGCAAGGGAGTCGATCGATCACAACCGGCGTCGAAATCGTGAACCTCTATTTCGCGCCACTGTCCGGAAGCGCCCTCGAAGCCCGGGCGATCAAGGCGTTCTTTCCGAAGGCGACGCTGCTCACTGGACGTCACGCGACCAAGGCGACCATCGAGCGGCTCAGCGCACCGACCATTTTGCACATCGCCTCGCACGGCTTTTTTCTCGATGACCGCGACACCGGGACGAACGGCGTGATCGCACAAAATCCGTTACTGCGATCGGGTGTGGCGCTGGCGGGCGCCAATCTGCCTGGCGAGGCGCACGGCGACGGTATTCTGACGGCGCTCGAAGCGGCGGGACTGGATCTCTGGGGCACGCGCCTGGTCACGTTATCGGCGTGCGACACCGGCGTCGGCGAAGTTCGCAACGGCGAAGGCGTCTACGGACTCCGACGCGCATTCACGCTGGCGGGATCGGAAACACTGGTCATGAGTCTCTGGCCCGTGAGCGACTCGGTCGCGCGCGACACGATGGTCGCGTACTACGCTCGACTCCGGGCTGGCTTCGGGCGCGGAGACGCGCTGCGCCAGGCCAAGCTGGCGATTCTGCGACAGACATCCCTGCGTCATCCCTACTACTGGGGCGGTTTCATTCAGTCCGGCGACTGGACGCGCCTTCGCATCACTCCCTGAAAGATTTCTCCACGCTCCTCCTACTTTTGCAGGAGGTTCGATGGTCGAATCGGCACTCGCGGCGGTGCTTGCCGCAGCGGCGATCCGGATGGCATATCTTCAACGCCGTCTGCGCGCGCTCGAGGAACAAGCGATCACCGACCCGTTAACCGGCGCGTTCAATCGGCGGCACATGCAGGACACGCTGGCGACGGCGGTCGAACGTCGGCGCCGGACAGGCGAGCGCGCGGCACTCCTGCTATTTGACATCGATCGATTCAAGCGCATCAACGACGCGCTCGGCCACGCCGAAGGCGATCGGGTACTCAAGACGCTCGTGGCCTTGATCGGTCAGCGGATGCGCAAAGTCGATGCCTTGTTTCGTGCCGGCGGAGAGGAATTCGCGCTGCTGCTTGCCGGCGCGAAGTTCCCCGATGCGCTGTCGGTCGCTGAAGACATCCGCCGCGTTGTGCACGACGCAGGTCTCGTTCCAGGCCGCGCCGTTTCAATCAGCATCGGCGTCGTCGAACTCGCTAACGAGCAGTCGGCCGACGACTGGCTCGCCGAAGCCGACGCGGCGCTCTATCGGGCGAAGCGAACGGGCCGCAATCGAGTGGCCGGCCGTTTCGGCGACCCGGCGCGATTCGCGAACACGCCACCCGGAAGCAATCGGATTCCATTTCCAGCACGGATCTCGTGAGGTAGTTGTGACGTTCAAATGTCGGATCATGGCCCTTCCGTTTGTCATGGCGCTCGCACTTCCAGCAATGGCGGCGGCGCGTGTCCTGAATCAGGGATCCATCGCATGTCGGCCGTGCACCGAGTGCAGTGACGATTCCGGCCCGCGGATCGTTCATGTCCGGATGTTTAACCAGACGCGCCTGCGCGAGTCCGTGTTCGCCAACATACTCGAGGTCACCAACCGCATCTGGACACCATACGGCGTCAGTATCGAAACCGGGACCAGCGCCGACGCGATCACGGTGGTCCTCTCGGGAGGGACGATGCGGGGTTCGAGCGACGGCGGGCCGATCGCCGTCGGCGATACGCTCTTCACAGCGGGACACGCCACTCCATACATTCATTTGTGGCTCGGAGGCGCGGAATTGCTCGCGCGCGACTCGCCGAGCGACGGCCAGTCGTTCACATCGAAAGCGCCAGTGGCACGCGATGCGATTCTGCTGCGGATGCTGGGCGTCGCGCTCGCGCACGAACTCGGACACTACCTGCTCGACAGTGCCGACCATTCATCGGGCGGACTCCTTCGACAGACGCTCGCCGCGCGCGAAATGGAACAGCCCGATCCGGCTCATCTGCGACTGACGCGGAAACAGTTGCAATCAATGTGTCAAAGGCCGGACAAGTCAGTGCCGGAATGACCGACCACGGACGAACACGGCGCAAAGACGCACCACGGATGAACACGGATTAAACGAACCACGGATCAACACGGATCAACACGGATAAGACGAACCACGGATCAACACGGATTAACACGGATAAGACGGACCACGGATCAGACAAACCACGAAAAAACACGGAATAACACGGATAAGACGGACCACAGACGAACACGGAATAAGATCACCCAGAATACTGGGCGTACGTTGATCATCATGGGACCGACCGAAGGCATCTCCGCCCAACAACAGATTGTTCCGCAGTTGGCGGCACTGGAGGCACGACTGCCCCGCATATCGACCCGGTTGTCGGGTTCGCGCCAGTCTGCCACCCAGGCACGTCATCGCTCCCCTCGCGCGTGCGAGTGCTGCCGGATCGCGATCTGACCGATGTCAATCTCACATTTCCACTCACCCGCCTCATCCGCATCGAAAGTGTAGTTAATGGGATTTCCGCCGCGAACGTCGAACTCGATCCGATCATGTTGCGGAGCAGTGACCAGACGCGTGGCGACTGGGCTGAGTCGGCGCGCCCCAATACTGCCGGGCGGTTCCGGTTCACCAACGTGGTTCCAGGAACGTATCGGATTTTCGTCCAGGGCACGGTGGGAGGAGCTTCCGGAGTGCGCATCACTGGCAGGAAAGATGTGGTAGCCGCCGATGCGGACATCACCGATCTCGACCTCCATCGCAGGGCACGACGTGATGAACGAAACGGTGTCGCTCGAGGCGAATCAGCAGATCGCTGGGCTTCTCGTGACGATGACCGATCAACGCGCCGGCCACTATCGCATCGCAATGCTGCTGGATGCTGAGCCCGGCGCCTGGTTCGACCCTGCCTTCTTGAGACAGATCGACTCCACCGCGACTCCGCTATCGGTGAGCGATGGCGAGCGAAAAGTGTTGAACCTGCGCGTGCCAAATGAGTAATCGGCTTCGTCTATCCAGCGCGCCCGAATCGAAATCCGCCTGACGATCTCACTGAACTCGACGCCTGCGCGTCGAATCTGCGCCTGCTGATCGGCGAGTGCCGTCTGTGCGTGCGACGATTCAAAACTTGGTGCGGCCATCTCGAACCAGTTCCACAGCCCACCGTCGCGGCGAGGAAGCCGTCGTTGCCTGGGATTGCTGAAATGTCTTCCGTCGTCCAGGATCCGTTATCCGGGATCCGAGCCGTGTTCATCCGTGGTTTGTACTTATCCGTGTTCATCCGTGTTCATCCGTGGTTCGTATTTATCCGTGTTCATCCGTGTTCATCCGTGGTTCGTATTTATCCGTGTTTGTCCGTAGTCATCCGTGGTTTGCCCTTATCCGTGTTCGTCCGTGGTCCGTGTTTTTCCGTGGTGGGAATCGACCGGAACCTAACTGTGGTCCCGGCCGACTCGAAGAACGAACACTGAGGGTGAAAGGCGGGACCGACGCTAACGCTCGGGCTGCGGGGGCGGGTTGAACGCATCGCACGACACATTCGGGTTCCAGTTCGTGAACGTGCCGTTGGGATTGTCCTTCCACGCCCATACGTGGAGCGTGTAGAACGGATCGAGACCAAAGCGGTTCGGTTTGTCGAAGAAGTGGAACAGTTGTCCTTTGAGTTCGGGCGGACCGGTGTGGTCAGGGTTCGAATCCCACGCGGCCGCGTCCACGATGTAGTCCGCTCCGGTGATCCGGATGCCGCCGTCGCGCGTCGGCTCGAACAGAATGATCTCAGGCTGATCGGCCCTGATCTGACCATCGCCGACGAGCTGCATATTGATGTAGTGCAGCCCCATTGCGCCGTAATCGCCGCCGCTGACACAGCCGAAGTTCAATTGATAGCCTTCGCCGGGACCTGCGACGTTCGTGACGTTCTTGAATTTTTCCGTCGCGTCGCGGACTGCCTGCACGAGTTCGTTCTCCTGGGGCGTCGGTTGATGCGGCTGCGCCGCGATGATCCCCGGGTGGTCGTGAGATTGCGCGAGCGCCGGACCGGCCGACGTCGAAAATACGGCGGCTGCCACCAACGAATGGACGAGCGGTCGCGTGAATTGTGCGATATGCATCAACACTGCCTCCTGACGGCACGAGTGAGGGCACGGCGCGAACGCGCCCGATTGCGCGCGCGCGTGCAGCGTCACCCTTGCCGTCGTAGGCACCGATGCGTGAACTCTTTCGAAAGGAAACAACCGCCACTGCACTATGGAAGTGGAGGCGTGTCTCGGTCACGCGACGACGATCCGACCGGTCATTCGCGGATGGAGAGAACAGAAGTACTCGTAGGTACCTGACGCATCGAACGAGTAGGAGAACTTTTCGTCGGTATCAAGAACTGGCGATTTGAACTTCTTCTCCGTGCTCATCACCACATGCGGTACGTCATCGTGATTCACCCAGGTGATCGTGGTACCGACAGGCACTGTTGCCGCTGCAGGCGCAAAGCTGAAGTTGTCGATGACCACGTCGTGCCCACTGGTCGATGGACCATCGGCTTCAAGTGGCAGATCGGTGATCGCAATCGGATGCTTCACGGTGTGAAATGACATCCGCGACAGGCCGAGCACCTTCCGCAGCCGATCGTCAGCGACTTTCATCGGCCCCGGCGAAGGCGCGGCGCCGGGCGCTGGCTGCGGAAATGCCGTCGACATCGCCGTGTGAAACGTCACGTGACCCTCAACCTTCTGCATGACTTGATGAATGTGCCCGTTCAGTACCGACACGGAACCAAATCGCCTCAAGTACGACAACGCGCGCTCGCTGTCGTCGGTGCCCCAGCCCCACTCGGGATACACGGACCAGAGCGGAATGTGTGCGAACACGACAATCGGCGTACTGCTCGAGAGACGCTTGACGTCCTTCTCGAGCCATTCGAGTTGCTCGTCGCCAATCGTGCCAAGACCTCCGGCTTTGAGATCGACAACGTTGACCAGTCCGATGAAATGCACCCCGTTCTGGTCGAAGCTGTGCCATCCCGAACCGAGTGTCCCCTTGCCGAACCGCTCGAGATAGCTTCTCCCGTCGTCCTCGAGCACGTCGTGCTCGCCGGGAACGTAGAACACAGGCACCGACAGCTCTGACAGCACCTGTTGCAGAGTGTCGAACTCCGACGGACGCGACAGGTGCGTGAGGTCGCCAGTGTGAAGCACGAATGACGGAGGCTCGGGTTCCGCCTTGATCTTCGCGATCGCCTCACGAAGCGTGGCGGTCACATCAGTGTTGGCCGGCTTGTCGAAGCCGATGTGGCTGTCGCTGATCTGCACGAAGCGAAGGGCGCCGCCTCCGTGCGCCATCGTCGCCCCAGCTGAAGTCTGGCCAAGCGGAACGCCCTTCAGAATGCCGCTCGAGAGCGTCCACATTGCCCCAGTCCCCACCCACGCCATACATTGCAGAAAATGTCGTCTATCGGGATCCTTCATGTCTGTTCGTCTTGCCACGCGTGCCTCCTCGTACTCACAGGATCTCCGGCGCTCCCTCGAGTCGCCGTTGGCTGCTTCTGCTCTACAGACACGCGCACCCGCATCGTTATTCCGGCGGGAATAAAAAGGCAGCGTTGTGTGTCTTCTGAAGGAGCAATGGCACGCTTGTTCGACGCGACCGTCCTTCCCCATCTCGATGCGGCATTCAACTACGCGCGTTGGTTGACACGAAACGACGCCGAAGCCGAAGACGTTGTGCAGGACGCTTGCGTGCGGGCGCTGCGCTATTTTTCGTCGTTGCGCGGCGACGATGCGCGCGCATGGTTTCTTGCCATTGTGCGGAACGCGTGGTACAGCCGCGTCGCACGTCACGCCAGGGTCATGAGCATGCCATTGCTGGATAAGTTTGGCGAATCACCGGCAGATGATGCGTTGAACCCAGAGGCGCAGTTGCTGCAACAGATCACTGTCGCACGCGTCCGGGAGGCGCTCGATCAACTACCGGTCGACTTTCGCGAGGTCATCGTCCTGCGAGAAATCGAAGGCATGTCGTACAAAGCGATCGCCTCAGTCGTGCGGGTGCCGATCGGCACGGTGATGTCGCGCCTGGCACGTGGGCGGGAGCGGCTGCTCGCGCTGCTGAAGTCCGAGGCGATGGTGGAGGCGGTGCCGTGACCTGCGAAGCTGTCGAACGCGACGTCGACGCCTACATCGATCGCGAACTCGATACCGAGGCTGATCGGGTCGTTCGCAATCATCTGACCGAATGCCCCAGCTGCCGGAGCCGGGTCACCGAACGTCAGGCGCTCAGCCGACTCGTTCGAGCGGTTCAGTATCATTCGGCACCCGATCGTCTGCGCGCACATGTCTCGCGGCAGACGACAAGAACGATCACGCGACACCGGCTTCTCACTTGGGCGGCCGCAGCCGCGGTAATCCTGGCCGTCGGGGGCGCGGTCGCGCTGGTACGGTGGGCAACTGCGCGCACCGAGGGCACCGTCCAGCAAGTGGTTGACGGGCATGTGCGATCCCTGATGGGCGATCACCTCTTCGACGTGCGTTCGACCGATCAACACACGGTCAAGCCGTGGTTCCTTGGGAAGCTTGATTTCTCGCCACCTGTTGTCGACCTGGCGTCGGTCGGTTTTCCTTTGGTTGGCGGTCGTCTCGACTATCTTGATGGCCGACCCGCCGCCGCGCTCGTGTATCAGCGGCGCCAGCACACGATCAACGTCTTCGTCGCTCCGGCGTCAGACAACCCGTCGGTATCCGTGGAGACACGCACACTCCGCGGATTCAACGTCCATCACTGGATTCGCGGCGGGATGTCGTTCTGGGTTGTGTCAGATTTGAATGATGGAGAGCTGCGCGAATTTGCACGGGCACTCGGGTCGTAGTTGAAGAACCACAACCCGACTGGGTCACCGATCATGGTCGCGCGCGATCGATATCTTTCAGCAAGGAATCGATCGAGGCGCTGCGGCCGGCACTGTAGGCGCGCTCCCAGCGATCGGGACCCAGGTGATCGCGGACGTCGCGTTCGGTCCGTTCGCGCAGCTCAGCGACCGATTTGTCAACCAAGGAGACGCCGGTGCGCTCGGTCACCGCATCGCGCGCGCCAAAGATCCGTGCCGCCCACGCATAGTCTTCTTTGATCAGGGCCGCCACTGCCAGGGGGGTGAGAGCGTAGATGAAGGCGAATGTGTCGTGAAGCTTCCTGCTGCAGAGCAGCGTTTCACGCACGAGCGCGATGGCTTCGTCGGCTCTCTCACGACGAACGGCGTGAAGCGCCCGAACGTACAGCGGCAGGTTCAGGAACCACGGACCGGCGTGCCGCAGGACCGATGTCGCGTCGTCGAGCAGGCGCTCCGACTGTTCGAAGTCGCCGCGCGCGAGCGCGACAGATGCCTGCGCGAGCAACGCGTTGCCAACACCCCAGTCACTTGACAACGCGCGGAATCCTTCCGTGCTCGAAAGAAAACGTTCCCGCGCCGCGTCGAGATTGCCGTGCGCCCGCTCCACGTGCCCGAGCAGATGCCCAGCCATCACGGCCACGTCCAGATCGACAGCGTCAAGCGTCAGCGCGCGTGTCGCCCAGGCGCGCGCCCGCGCTAGCTCTCCCTGCGTAAACAGCATCGCCGCCGCGCCCACGAGCGCTCTCGATTCCACCGACGGCAGCAGCGGCGTCAAGTTGAGGCAACGTTCGAACCACCGGATTCCCTCCGCGGCACGTCCCCGGATGAGCCAGAAGAAGTGCAATTGCCAGGTGATGTCACACGCCTCGGCACCACGGCCGCGGTCGACCAGCCACGCCAGGACGACGCGATAGGTTTCAAGGTCGTCACGGACCCTGTCCAGCCACTCGGCCTGCGACGAGCCGACGAGACCAGTCGCGGCGTGCAACGCTTCGCCCTTGCAGTAATGAACGAGGCCCTCCATCGTGTCATCGCGCTCGTTCGCCGTAACCAACTCGAGCGCTCCGTACGCGCGTACGGTTTCGAGCATTTGATAAAGCGGCCGATTCGGCACCGCGCTGTCGGCGCGCAAGAGGAGGCTTTTATCGATCAGTCCGGCGACCGCGGCGATGGCGTTGTAGGTGGCTGCCGTGTGCCGCTCACGTTCAGCCCCGGCGAGAACGGCCGCCGCTGCTTCGACGGGGAAACGACCCGGCAATGCGCCAATACGGCGAAAGGCGCGCTGCTCGCTGGGATCGAGAAGTTGATAGCTCCACGCAATCGTCGCACTCATTGTTTGCTGGCGTTCGGGAAGATCGCGTGGACCAGTGGTCGAGAGCAGAACATCATGCTCGAGCCGGCGATAAAGATCCTCGGCTGGCAGCACTTTCATCCAGGGAGCCGCGAGTTCGAGTGCCAGGGGAAGTGCGTCGAGTCGGCGGCATATCGCCGCAACGGTGGCGGCGTTGGCGGCGTTCAAGCGAAAGTCCGGTTGGACATCACGGATTCGCTCGACGAACAATTGCACGGCGGGAATGCGGGCGAGGTCTGCCGGCGCGAAAGACTCCGATCCGAGTTCCAGCGCGAGCGGGCCGACGGCGTACTCTCGCTCCCCTCGCACCCGCAAGGGGGCGCGGCTGGTGGCAAGCAGCCGAAGCGGCTGCGCCGAGGTCAACAGGTCGGCCAGCAGCGGAGCCGCGTCGAGCACGTGTTCGCAGTTGTCGACGATCATCAGCGTCGGTTGATCGTCACACGCCGCGCGCAAGCGCGTCGTGAGGTCGGCCCCGCTGACGTTCGAGAATCCAAAAGCATCGGCGATGGACGGGGCGACAAACGAGGCCTCGCGTATACCAGCCAGCGGCACGAACACGACGCGAGTTGCACCCTCGTCAGCGACGCTGCGCGCAATTTCCAGCGCAAGCCGCGTCTTCCCTACGCCGCCGGGGCCGACGAGCGTGATCAATCGCGCGGTCGAATCAGCGAGCCATCCGCGCACGGTTCGAAGTTCCGCCTCGCGACCGAGAAGCGTCGTCAATGCCAGCGGTAGCGCCGTGCAACTCAGCTCGTCAACCGCGGTCTGGTGGACGGGTGCGCGTGCGCTTGCCAACAGGGCGTCGCGCGCTGGACCGGACAGATCCAGCGCCGCGGACAGGGCGCGGACCGTCTCGATGTGAGGACGGCGCCGCTCCCCTCGCTCCAGCGCACTGACCGCATGGACAGAGAGCCCGGCGATCGTCGCGAGCTCTTCTTGGGTGAAGCCCGCTGTTTCGCGAAGCGCTTTCAGATGCGGCCCAAACGAACCCGGAGCGCCAGCTTTCATGGCACCTCATCTTACTGCCAGGCTCGGCCCATTGCGGCGGGTTGCGCCAAACGGCGGCAACGGCCGTCCCTCCGGCTACTCTTCCCGGTGTGAAAGAATCGGGCTCTACACGCACCTACTGAGTAGGGAGACTTTGAGATGAGATTTGCGAGCCGCGTGTTCACAGCCGCTGGGATCTGGGGACTCCTCGTCGTGCCACCATTGTTCTTTCTTTACGACACGGTCGGCCGTCTGAATCCCCCCCCGATCAACCATCCCGAGTACTACTATGGCTTTGCCGCCATCACGTCGGCATGGCAGGTCGCCTTCCTGGTCATGGCGTCCGATCCGGTTCGATATCGCCCGCTGATGCCGGTGGCCATTCTCGAGAAGCTTGGATGGGTCGTCACCGTCACCGTTTTGTACGCACAAGGTCGTGTCGCCGCCAACGCGCTGCCGCTCGGCGCCGCCGACATGGTGCTTGGGACTCTGTTCGCGATCTCGTTCGTGAAGACCGCACGATGAACGGCGACGGTGCGTCGCGCGCCGGGGATCACACCAGCACGCGCGATTCATCAACATTCCGATACTTGTCCAGGTAGTACGACAGCGCGCGAGGACTGATGCCCATCAGCCTCGCGGCGTCCTGCTTGACTCTGGACATCGCAAGCGCGCGGCGGATCGTCTCGCGTTCGACCCATTCGACGTTCTCTCGGATATTCAGCGATGGCATGCCGGTCCCGCGGACGCTCATCGATTCAAACGTAACCGCAGTGCAGGTGAGCGTCGAGCCGGTCGTTAAGACGACGGCGCGCTCGATGGTGTTTTCGAGTTCACGGACGTTACCTGGCCAGGCGTGATTCATCAGCGAGGCGATCACACCCTCTTCGATTGACTCAATTGACTTGCCGCATCGCGCGGCGTGCTTGCGTATGAAGTGCACCGTCAGCATCGGGATGTCATGGATCCGTTCACGAAGCGGTGGCACCGCGATCGGAATGACGTGCAGCCGATAAAACAAATCGTCCTGAAACCGTCCCTCCTCCACCAGGTGGCGGAGGTCGCGGTTGGTCGCGGCGATCACGCGAACATCGACACGCTCGCTGCGCTCGGCTCCGAGCGGCTCGATTTCCCGCTCCTGCAAGACGCGCAAGAGCTTCGCCTGCAGCGACGCGCCCATCGAGCCGATCTCGTCGAGAAAGATCGAGCCGCGGTGGGCAAGCGCGAACTTTCCCTTCCGGTTGCCGGTCGCGTGCGTAAACGCGCCTCGGACATGTCCGAACAGTTCGGACTCGAGCAGGGTCTCGGGAATTGCCGCACAGTTGACTTTAACGAACGGTAACAATCCGTGGCCGGCGCACTCATGCACCGCGCGCGCGACGAGTTCTTTGCCGGTCCCCGTTTCTCCGGTGATCAACACGGTACTTCGGGTTGCCGCGACCAGTTCGATCCGCCGAATCAGGTCGACGATTGGCCGGCTCTGGCCGACAATCCCGTGTGATTCCATCTGCGGCCCGGCAATTGCGGACAGCGGCACGCACGCATTCGCGAACTTCACGATCCCTCCATTGACGCGTTGCTGATTACCCCGCCGAGGAGTGCACCGCGGAGCGCTGCCCGGGCGCGCGAGAGCCGCGACATCACCGTTCCAATCGGCACTCCGATTTCATCGGCCAGTTCCCGATAAGACAGGCCGTCGAACTCACGACGTACGAACAGTTCATGAAGACGGTCCGGCAGCTCATGCACGGCTCGAGCAACTCGTGCGGCTTTGTCCATCTGTACCAGAAGAGTTTCCGGATCGGTCGAGGGATCGGCGCCGTGGCGGTGTTCATCGAATGCATCCGTCAACGTGTCGACACGCCGCCTCCGCCGGGTGGAGCACGTGTTGCGAACGATTCGTAGAAACCACGCGCGGCCGTCACCGCCTGCGAACGTGCGGAAATAACGAAAGGCACGCAGCGATGCTTCCTGCAACGCGTCCTCGGCGTCGTGTTCGTTCCGCATCAGCCAGCGCGCCAGTCGCAGACCGGCGTCGAGATGCGGCACGACGACTTCATCGAAACTCGGGCCAGGTGCAAGCGGCAACGCTTGCCGAAGAAGCTTATGCATTCAGCGACTCCACGATCTGCCGCACGCCCTGTTCGAGCGTCGGATACACGAAATGAAAACCCGTTCCTCGCAGTCGAATGTTCGCGTAGGACGCGTTGCGACACAGGTATTCGGCAAGAACCGGACTGGCAACGAATCGGGCCGCGGCACTGGGCAGAGACCGCACTCGAAGCGGATGGTTCACCATGCGCGCGAAAACGGCGGCGAATTCGCGCACGGTGGTCGGATTGCTGTTGACCACAAAATAGCGGCGTCCCGCATGGCCGTGCTCGGCGAGGTGCACCAGCGCGCGGGCGCAATCGTCAACGTGGATCGGCGAAACCCAGCGATCGGATCTGCCGAACTGGATGACTCGACGACCGGCAAGGACCGGATCGACGATCCGTTTTCGAAACCACGATCCGTTGCCGTAGACCAGTCCCGGCATGGCCGTGACGATTGGAAGCCCGGCGATGATGTATCCCTCGAGGCGATCGAGAGCCGGCGCGTAGCGACGGCCGCATGCCGAAGGGTGCAGCGGTGCGTCCTCTGTTATGGGACGTTCGCTGGTTGATCCATAACAGCACGCGTCGGCAACGTAGACGATGCGGCGCGTCGCGCCCGCGGCTACGGTGTCGAGAAGCAGCGCATCGGTCGTGACGCGCGCCCGCGCCGCGAACGCGGCCCTGGGCGAACCGTCTTGCGGACGCCGATCCAGGTACGGCCGTACGTGGAAAACCCACTCGGCGCCTGCTTCGTCCTGCCACGCACCCGCGTTTTGCAGGCTGCCGAGCACGGGGACTGCTCCACTCGCAGCCAACCGCTCGGCGGCTTCGGGGGAATCCGCGAGAGCCCACACGCGATGACCCCGGAGTGTCAGGACTTTGACGAGAGCGGTGCCAATGAATCCGTCACCACCGGTAACAAAGGTCGTGGCTGGCGTGCCGGCCGTCATGAGTCAAGTCTGGGGTAGCCATGAATCGACAACCACCCACAGTACCCGCACATGACTCGTACGGCACTCGTACGGTACGCGACGATCGTGTAACGCCCATGAAGTCCAGCGACAGTGCGGCGCGAACGGGAAATGGATCGCGTGAGGATTCCTGTCTTCATGGGGTCTTAAGGAGGCCCCACTGATGCAGTACTTACGTGCGATTCTTCGTTCCAGGATCTCCGCCTCGCTGGCAGGACTTTCCATTGCCGCATTGGCGCTTGCCGCAGCCGCGCGCACAAGTCAGGCCGCGCTCATCGATGGTGGCGACGGACCACAGCTGCTCATCGGAACCGACGACGACCGACAGGACAATGCGGACGTGCAGGCTGGGGCGGCGACGGACCAGTCACTGAAACGGACCGACGTGCTGATCGGCGGACGGGGCAACGATGTCATCTTCGGACTGAATGGCAATGACGTGATCGATGGAGGACAAGGTCAGGACATCATCCTGGGTGGACCGGATGGCGGGCCGGCGCCTGGTGGTCCTCCGAACAGCGACATCATGTTCGGCGGCCAGGGTAATGATGTAAATCTGTGGGCGCCCGGTGATGGCAGTGAGGCATTCATCGGAGGTCCCGGGCTCGATGCGCTCATCTTCGGGATTACCGATCGCGAGAATGGGTCGGTGAAACTTCTTCAGGGCGTCCCCGGCTTCCCGCAAGGCGTGCCCACAGCGAACGTGAGCGGTCAGCCAAACTTCTGCACGGTCGAGGCAAGTCCGCTCCCGGGTTACGATCAGCTGATCCGGTTCCGCAACCAGGCCGGCAACCTGATCGTCACGGTGCGCGTGCGCGACGTCGAACAGGTTTTTTGCAGCCAGGATGGCGGCATCACGTTTGCCGACCTGACGCAACCGGCGCCGGGGTTCGTCAATGTCTCACCGTCGGAAGTCGTGGCGCTCAACCCACTGATCGGGGCAATGATCCGGTAACGACCGTTCGCAACATGGCGGCGCCTCGGCATCACCCGAGGCGCCACGTAAGGAGGCTGCGTCGTGCGCATTGGCATTATCGGAGCGGGCATGATCGGATCGACGCTGGCGAGGTTATGGGTCGACGCCGGCCACGAGGTTCGCGTCGCGTCGCGGCATCCGGAAGATCTGCGAGAGTTGGTCGAACGACTCGGCTCGCGTGCGTCATCGGGTACGGCCGCCGAGGCTGCGGCATTCGGACAGGTTGTCATGCTGACCGTGCCGTTGAAAGCAGTGCCCGATCTCTCGCGCGAACTGGCACCGTCACTGGCCGGTAAAGTCGTGCTCGATACCGGCAACGCCTACGAAGGTCGCGATGCTGAGATCGCGAAAAAGGCATCGGCGCATCCGCAAGGGTCCGCGGGATGGGCCGCAGCAAAGTTTCCTGGGGCTCTATGGGTCAAGGCCTTCAACTCCGTCTACTTCAAAACGCTCGAGAACGAGGCTCATCGAAGCGGCGACCGGGTGGGCATTCCCCTCGCGAGTGAGTTCCCGTCGGCGATGCAGACCGCTGCCGATCTCGTTCGTGACGCTGGCTTCGATCCCGTGATCGTTGGCGCGCTCGTCCGCGGCAAGGAGTTCGAGCCCGACACGCCCCCCTACAACACCGGCATGAGCGGACCCGAACTGCGCCGACTGCTCGATCGAAACGAAGCGCAACAGACGCGGCGTTCGTGAGACGGCTCGCTCGTCTGCTCGAGCGTCACCCGGCGGATGCGGGTGTCAGGCGAGCCGTTTGCTCAAGTTCCTCTCGCCACTCAACAGGTCGAAGAGATGCGCGCGCTCGAGTGTCTCGCGGACCCATGCGGTCGCGTTGACAACACGAAGAGCTCCGTTCAGCGCGACGGTCATGTTGAATGCCCGAATCAGCTCACCGATCCCGGCGGCGTCGATGCTCGACACCGCGGTGAGATCCACCACGATCCGGCGCTCTCCACGGCGAAGCAGCGCGTGCACGTCAGAGCGCAGCGATCGACCTACGGGCAACTGCAGCGGGCCTGCGACGTGAACCGTGCGATTTCTACTGGGACATAGGTTCAGGACTGCGGGCATGTGATCCTCTCTACCTTCTAGACGATCGCCAGAGTGGAAATTCGACAATGGAAACACGCGAGTGGCGTGTTCAATTCCCTCGCGTCTACGATGGGCTCACCCCCGGGCAGGGATCACTCACTTTTCGGCTGATGGCGGCTGGGCGGCGGTCGGCGGCGACTGAACCCATCCGTAGCGGGGAAACCCGGCACCGGTCCACGCTAATACTTGACTAGTCAACTATTGACGTGTATACTAATCTTCGATGGGCCGATTACAGCAGGAATTGAAGCAACGGAAGCCCTTCCAGAGCGTGGCGCAGGAAGCGCTCCTCGGCTTGATGCGGACGACGGATCTGGTGCGGCGTCAGGCCACCGCGGTCATCGAGCCGCATGGCATCACGCTCCAGCAGTACAACGTGTTGCGCATTCTCCGCGGCGGCGGGACCGACGGCGTGCCGACGCTCGACGTCGCCGAGCGGATGGTTGAACAGACGCCAGGAATCACGCGGCTGCTGGATCGGCTGGAAGAAAAAGGCTTCGTCAAGCGGCAGCGATGTTTGAAGGACCGTCGCCAGCATCTCTGCTGGATCACACCGAAGAGCGCCGCGCTCCTCGAGAAGCTCGACACGCCGATGGTCGAGTTCGGCGAGCACCTGATGAAAGGGTTGAACCAGGAGCAGCGGATTGCTCTCGTCCGCCTGCTCGACGCGCTCCGTGCAGCGCACGAATAACCGACAACCGAGAGCAGTACTTTTGAATTGAGGTAACACATGGCCACCACCGCAGTTCCAACATCGACTCGCACGTTCACGATCGATAAGACCCATTCGGAAGCGACGTTCCAGGTCCGCCACCTCGTCACCAAGGTTCGCGGCCACTTTGCCGACTTTGCCGGCACGATCCAGTTCAACGACGAGGCGCCCGAACAGTCATCCGTGTCCTTCACGATCCAGACCGCCAGCATCGACACCAAGACCGCCGATCGCGACGCGCATTTGCGGTCGGAAGATTTCTTCTTCGTCGACCAGTACCCGGAGATCAGTTTCGTCAGCTCGAAGATCACGAAGAAGGGCAACGAGAACTACGACGTGCGCGGGACGCTGACGATTCGCGGCGTGGCGAAAGAGATCGTATTGCCGGTCACGTTCCTCGGTCATGCCATGGATCCCTGGGGCAATGCGCGGCTTGGCTTCGAGGCCGAGACCACGATCAACCGCAAGGATTTCGGCCTGACGTGGAATGCCGCGCTCGAAACCGGCGGGTTCCTCGTCGGCGACGAAGTGAAGATCGGCGTGCAGATTCAGGCCATCGCGCAGGCGTAAGGGCCGCGGCGAGGAGGGGGTCATGTCAGTACGACCAATCAAGCAGGTGTCGCAATCGACACCTGCGACAGAGGGCGCCGGCGTCAGACTACGGCGCGCGTTCGGATTCGGCGACACGACGGCGTTTGATCCGTTCCTGTTGTTCGACGATTTCCGCAACGACAATCCCGACGATTACATGGCCGGGTTCCCGTGGCATCCGCATCGCGGGATTGAAACGATCACATACGTGCTCGCCGGCTCGGTGGATCATGGCGACAGCCTGGGCAACCGGGGCACTCTTGGCGCCGGCGATGTGCAGTGGATGACCGCGGGGCGCGGCATCCTGCACCAGGAAATGCCGAAGGGGGATAGCGGCGGTCGCATGCATGGCTTTCAGCTGTGGTCCAACCTGCCATCGTCGCTGAAGATGACGGCGCCGCGCTACCAGGACATCTCCGCTGCCGACATTCCAGAGGTCGTTGATGACGATGGGACGCGGGTCCGGATTGTCGTCGGCGAATTCTGGGGCAAGAAGGGGCCAGTGGACGGCGTCGCCGCCGATCCGCGCTATCTCGATGTATCGGTGCCGCCGGGCGGCCGCAAGCGGCTCGCGGTTGACCGCACGAATCATGCGTTCGCGTACGTCTTTGCCGGCTCCGGGACATTTCGCGATGCCTCGGCGCCGCAGGGCATTCTGACCGAACAGGTCGACGGCGCGACCACGCGAACCCTGCCTGAGGAAAGCGAGAATCGATCGCTGATCCTCTTCGATCGTGGCGACGAGGTCGTAGTGCAGGCTGGCGATCACGGGATCCGCTTCCTGCTCGTATCGGGAAAGCCGATCGAAGAACCGGTAGCCTGGTACGGTCCGATCGTGATGAACACCGAACAGGAACTGCGACAGGCCCTACGCGACCTGCGCCAGGGCACGTTCATTTCACGATGAGCCAGACGACCTGTTCGACCATGAGCCAGACGTAGGGCGGGGTCTCCAGGCCCCGCCGTATGGAGCTACCGCTCCGAGGCCCAGCGAATCGCGTTGAGGAACATGGTCGTGAAGGCGCTGTTCTGGAACAGATCGGGTTTGTGGCCGAACTGGAAGTACACGTTTCGCGCCGCGTAGTGCGGGTTGGTCCAGATGACAGGATGATCGCCCATCTTCAGGCTGCGCGCCGGCGCGTAGCTGTTCTCGTCGACGTTTGCGAGCACGTGCACGTCGGGCCGAGGTGACCGGTCGTAGGTATACCACTCGTCGTTCTCAATCGTGAATGCGGCCGGCAATCCTTTGAACACCGGATGCCCGGAGTCCTCGACGCGACGGCATCAGCGAACGGCTGATGAATCGTCTGGCCCGGTTCGGCCAGGGCTATGAGTCGACGAGTTCTCCCTCCGATCTCCGCCTTGGGCTTCTTCGCGAATAGTTTGTCGACCGGGAGATCAGCGTCGAACACCAGATTGAAAAATCCAATCATCATCTCGTCCCAACTCTGGTCGCCCCACGTCACTTCCTTGGTCGGATCGGCGTTGTCGGGATTGCCGGGTGAGTTGTCGAAGTGCGCGGTGCAATCGATCCTGGTGCCCTTCGGCAGCGCGATCGGCTGGTCGAGGTTGTACCAGTTCTGCCAGTGCCAGTTGAAGCGCGGCACTTTGAGCAGGACGTCGGTCTTGCCGGAGGGAAACACTGCTCGGTACTCGAAGTCCTTCCCGCGTCCGTGCATGTGCGGATGCAGGCTGGCGAGTTTGACGTCTGTCCCGACCTCGAAGCTC
>Ga0207701_10000125_pt1 | contig 69861 bp, 50 predicted proteins | sample KBSSwiSSwithPhiX_FD_184294 | JGI IMG/M metagenome (GOLD analysis project Ga0207701, IMG submission 184294) | Switchgrass rhizosphere bulk soil microbial communities from Kellogg Biological Station, Michigan, USA, with PhiX - S5 (SPAdes) (version 2) | ecosystem: Environmental > Terrestrial >... | reverse complement strand
CGGCGTGTACGAGATCAAGACCGACCTGCAAGGCTTCAAGCAGGCCATCGTCAGCAACGTGGTGGTCGGCGTGGACGCGCAGTCGAACGCCGACTTCAGTCTGTCGCCCGGCGCGATCAGCGAGAGCGTCGAGGTCACCGCCACAAGCCCGTTGCTGAAGACCGACCGTGCCGACGTGTCGACGCGGTTCGATACCAAGGAACTGACTGAACTTCCTGTGCTCGACCGAAACTTCACGAAGTTCATCCTGCTGACCCCTGGAGCACAGCAGCTGGGATGGCAGCACGCCACTGCCGAGAACCCGCAGGGATCCACACAGACGCAGGTGAACGGGCAGCATTTCAGTGGCACGGGGTACCAGCTTGACGGCACCGAAAACCGTGACCCCATCCTGGGCATCATCGTCGTCAACCCGAATCTCGAATCCATTGGCGAGACGAAGATCACGTCGCAGAATTACGACGCGGAGTTCGGGCAGGCGACGGCAGGCGTGGTTTCAGTGCAGACAAAGTCCGGGTCGAACACGGTGCGCGGAAGCGGGTTCGAGTTCTTCCAGAACGAAGCGCTGCAGGCGCGCAATCCTTTCACGCAGGCGCGGCCCGATCCGACGACGGGCAAGTTCATTCCTGATTCGAAGAAGAACCAGTTCGGCGGCTCGGTCGGCGGTCCGATCATGCAGAACCAGTGGTTCTTCTTCGGGGACTATCAGGGCACCCGCCAGGACAGGGGCGGGTCGGTTCTGACCTCGGTGCCCACGGTACTCGCGCGGACGGGAAACTTCAGTGAATACGGCCAGCGGATTTTCAATCCCGTCACCGGACAGGAGTATTCGAACGCAACCATCCCGCAAGGGCAGCTATCGCCGCAGGCGCTCAATATCATTCAGTTGATTCCCACTCCGAACGCGCCCGGCAGGGACAACGGCACGCGCGACAACTTCGCCGCGTCGGGTAGCGAGAACTTTACTCAGAACTCAACCAACGTGCGAATCGACGGCCGGCTGAGCCAGGCGATTAACACTTTCGGTCGTTACTCTCTCGGCAAGTTTCACCGGGAGGCCCCCTCGGCGTTCGGCAAGGGCGGCGGCCCGGCGGTCACCGGGCCGGGAAATCTCGGTGGAGTGTCGGACTCTCGGAACCAGAGTCTCGCGTACGGCGTCGATTACGCGCTTTCGTCCAGCCTGCTTGCCGACTTCCGCTTCGGCTGGTTCCAGTACAAGGTCGATGTTTTTCCGGGTGATTTCGGGTCGACGCCAGCGACGGATGCAGGGATTCCAAATCTCAACAAAGATACGAATTTCACGAGCGGGCTCCCGTATTTCGGAATCCGCGGAAACCAGGCCGACATGGATTGGGGCTGGAGCCTCAATGACAACGCCAGCCGGTGTAACTGCCCTCTTAACGAGAACGAAAAACAATGGCAGGCCGTCGGCAACGTCACAAAACTGTGGGGCAGTCATACCTCGAAAGTTGGCATCGACGTTCGTCGGGCCTACAACTTGCGCGTTCCCTCGGATCGACATCGTTCCGGTGAATTGATGTTCAATGCGTTGCGTACGAGCAGCGCCGGCCAGGGAGGACTCGGTCTGGCCACGTTTCTGTTGGGGGACGTCTCGAACGGGACCAACAGAGCGTTCGGGCGATACGTGAGCACGAGCCTGGAGGCACGTGAGCGGCAGTGGCGTCACTTCTACTATGCCCAGGACACCTGGCGCACGAACGCAAAGCTGACGCTCAATTACGGGCTGCGCCTCGACCTCATCAACCCGCAAACGGTCAACGAGGCGCGCAACGGGACATGGATCGATCTCACCACCGGTCGCGGTCTCGTCGGCGGTGTGGGTGACATCGACCTGTCCGGAAATACCGAGAACCGATTCAATTGGGCGCCGCGTGTCGGCGCGACGTATCAAGTGAATGAAAAGACTGTGATCCGGTCCGGCTTTGGGCGCAGCTACGATATCGGGGTGTTCGGTTCGCTGTTCGGCCACACCGTCACCCAGAACCTGCCAGTTCTGGCTGCCCAGAGCATAACGGCGCCGGACCAGTTCGCCGCCGTTTTCAACCTTGCCCAAGGCCCGCCCGACCCAACCTTCATCGAGCCGGGCGCGGATGGGACGTTCAAGTGGCCTGATGGCGTAACGCCTCTCGTATTGCCTCGCAAGCAACGTCCGCCGACAGTGGACGCATGGAACGTCACGGTGCAGCGGCAGCTGAGCAGCACAACGTCGGCGGAGGTCGCCTACGTCGGGAATTATGGCCGTCACGTGTTCTCTGGCAACAACCCGGATGACGATTTCAACACCGTTTCTCTCGAGGGGTTCATCACACCTGGATGTACGGCGACACCGTGTGTAGCCGCCAACCTGCGGCGGCCGTTCTACGCTGGCGGGTACGTGCCGAACGTCCTGGGCCTTGGAGGCAACTTCGGCTGGACTGGGAGGGTTCAGTCGTACTTCAACGAGGCGCACAACTGGTACAACGCCCTGCAGGCCAGATTCACGCGGCGCTTTTCGGACGGGTGGTCTGCACAGCTGAACTACACACTGCAGAGGGCGACGAACTACGATGACGACTACTGGATCTACGACCCGGGCTTGAACAAAGGGCCGGCAGATTTCGATCGCACGCACAATTTCACGGCGGCGGTCTTGTACGAACTGCCGTTCGGCAAGGGCAAGACGTATGGGGCGGACTGGAACGGTCTTGCCGAGGGTTTGCTCGGTGGCTGGCAGCTGAACACGAACGTGTTCATTCTCAGTGGTACCCCGTTCGACGTCCACTATCGCAACGCGGGTGAGGACCGCGACACGGGTACGGGCGGTCTGAACGACCGGCCAGACCTCATCGGAGATCCCGATGGTGCACGGACTCGCGACCAGTGGTTCAACGCGGCACCTATCGGTTCCCCGGGTAGCGCATTCGGCCGACCGGCCAAGGGGACGTTCGGCAATCTGGGCCGTAACGCGCTGCGCGGGCCCGGCTTCTGGCAGGTGGATATGTCGATCTTCAAGAACCTCTTGGGGGGAACCAGCCGCCGCCTCGAGGTGCGCATCGAGTCCGTGAACGTATTCAACCACGTCAATCTCGGCAACCCGGATTCCACGATTGGCGTGCCCGGAAACGATAATCCGAACGCCGGACGCATCACGGGAACCGTGGGCGCCTATACTGCCAGGAACTTCCAGTTTGGCCTGCGATTTGTGTTCTAGCTGCCGCAGCCGTAGGCTGTACGCCGTATGGAGCGGCAGTCCATCAGTGATTCCGCCTGGGGCGCGGCGTTCGTCGCCCTCCTGATTAACAGCGGCTATCTGGCGGCCACCGCCAGCCCGACGCTGTTCTATTTCGCCAACGTCGTCCTGCACATGGGCCTCGGCGTGGTGCTGGGGATCGTGTGGGTCCGGCGGGTCCTTCAGGCCCGCACGGCGGCCGATCGCACCGAGCGGCTGGCCGCCGCGCCAGGACCGTTCGCCCTGGCCGCCATCGTCCTGGCACTCGGCGGGGTCGCCGGCCTGACGATCATGGTGGTGGGCGCGGCGGGTCGCACCCGCTGGCTGCTCCCGGCGCACATCGGCCTGATCGTGGCGGGCGGCGCGCCGCTCCTCGCGCGCGCGGCGTGGATCGCGATGCGGCGGGCGCAGCGGTCGCGCAGGCGCGCCCTCGCCGGCACCTACGCCGTCGTCCTGCTCGCCTTCGCCGCGTCACTCGGAATGGCCATGACCCGCGACGGGCGCATGAAGGCGGCCTATAGGATCACCAATCCAGCGGTCGTGCCGGCCAGCATGCAGCAGGAAGGCCGCGGCCCGCACAGCCCGTTCTTTCCCTCGTCGGCCGACACCAACGTCCGCGGCATCATCCCCGCCAACTTCTTCATGACCAGCGAGAGCTGCGGCCGGTGCCACAAGGACATCTTCGAGCAGTGGCAGTCGTCGACGCATCACTTCTCGTCGTTCAACAACCAGTGGTACCGCAAGTCGATCGAGTACATGCAGGACGTGATCGGCACGCAGCCGTCGAAGTGGTGCGCCGGCTGCCACGATCACGCGGTCTTCTTCAACGGCCGCTTCGATCGGCCGATCAAGGAACAGATCGACACGCCTGAAGCGCAGGCCGGCCTTGGCTGCACGTCATGCCATGCGATCACCAGGGTCGGCAGCACGATGGGCCAGGGGGACTTCGAGGTCGAATACCCGCCGCTCCACGACCTCGCCGCCAGCGACAATCCGATCCTCCGCTTCGTGCACGACGAGCTGACCTACGTCGACCCGGCGCCGCACCGCGAGATCTTCCTCAAGCCGTTCCACCGCGACCAGACCGCCGAGTTCTGTTCGAGCTGCCACAAGGTGCACCTCGACGTCCCCGTCAACAGCTACCGCTGGTTCCGGGGCTTCAACGACTACGACAACTGGCAGGCGTCCGGCGTCTCGGGCCAAGGCGCACGCTCGTTCTACTACCCGCCGAAGTCGCAGAAGTGCGCCGACTGCCACATGCCGCTGATCGCGTCGAACGATCCGGCCGCCAAGAACGGCAAGATCAAGTCGCATCGCTTCGCCGCCGCCAACACCGCCCTGCCGACGGTGAACAAGGATCCGGTGCAGCTGAAAGCGGTGCAGGACTTCCTCCGCGACGGGCAGATCTCGGTCGACGTCTTCGGACTGGTGAGAGGTGCCGCCGACACGCCGGCCCCCGAAACTGGACGGACCAGCGAGTCCGGCAAGGAGCCGCGCACGGCCAGCACCTTCGCCGCCGGCGAGGAGTCGCTCGCCTTCGGCGCGGCGCAGAACTTCCTGGCCAGGGAAGCCGACGTGCTCGCCCCGCTCGACAAGACCGAGGTCAGCGTCCGCCGCGGCGAGTCGATCCGCGTCGAGGTCGTCGTCCGCACCCGCAAGGTCGGGCACTTCTTCCCCGGGGGTACGGTGGACGCATTCGATGTCTGGGTCGAGCTGGAGGCGGTGGACGAGAACGGGCGCGTGATCCTCCACAGCGGAGAGGCCGCCGACGGCGGCAAGGGGCCGGTCGACTCGGGTGCGCACTTCTATCGCAGCCTGCAGCTCGACGAGCACGGGAATCCGATCAACAAGCGAAACGCCTGGATGACGCGCTCAGTGGCCTACGTGCGCCTCATTCCTCCCGGGGCCGCGGACACGATTCACTATCGCCTGCAGATCCCCGAGAACGCCGGCGAGCACATCTACCTGCGGGCGAAGGTCAACTATCGCAAATTCGCCTGGTGGAACACGCAATGGGCCTACGCCGGCGTCCGTGATCCGGCACAGCCGGAGTTTTCGCTGACCGGCGCGCACGACGATGGCAAGTGGGTGTTTGCGGGTGATACGTCGAAGGTGTCGGGCAGTGTGAAGGCGATCCCCGACATTCCGACGACGGTGATGGCCGAAGGCAAGGCGACGTTGCGCGTCCTGCCCAAGGGCGTGGCGGTAACGGATCCCGCGCCGGTGATGACCCCCGCCGTCCGCGAACGCTGGAACGATTACGGCATCGGCCTGCTGCTGCAGGGAGACATCCGGAATGCCGAGGCCACATTCCTCAAAGTCACCCGGATGGATCCGAAGTACGCCGATGGCTGGGTCAACGTCGGGCGGGCGCGGGTGCAGGAGGGAAACATGGCCGCCGCCGTCGAGATCCTGCGGAAGGCGCTGGAGGTCGATCCAAAGCTGGCCAAGACGCACTTCTTCCTCGGGCTCGCCCTCAAGAGCCTCGGTGAGTACGACGAGGCCCTCCAGCATCTCCGGGCGGCCGCCGATCTCTATCCGCGGGATCGCGTGGTCGTCAATCAGCTCGGACGCGTGCTGTTCCTGAAGCGCGAATACAAGGCGGCGATCGCCGAGTTCCAGAAGGTGCTGACGATCGATCCGGAGGATCTCCAGGCGCACTACAACCTGATGCTGTGCTATCAGGGCCTGGGCGATTCCGCGAAGGCGACCGAGGAACAGGCCCTTTACATGCGCTTCAAGGCCGACGAGTCGGCTCAGGCGATCACCGGACCCTACCGGCAGCTGCACGCGGACGACAACAACGAACGCCAGCAGATTCACGAGCACACGACCGCGGCCCCGCCGCGTGCGCCGGAACCGGCCGTGCGGGTCAGCCGCAATGGAGGCGGGCACTGAGGTCGCAGATGCGCGCGGCACTGGCGGCGGTGTGCCTGATCGGATGCGGATCCTGGCTGTCGGGTGTGGGCGCCGCGCCGGCGCACGCGCTGGAGACTGCGTCGACCCCGGACTCGTCGTCAACCATCGACGCAACGCCCGGCGCGGGCCGGATGGCCCCGGGTGATCCCACATTCCAGTTCACCGACGTCACCGCGGCAGCCGGCATCCGCTTCAAACACAACAACGGCGCGTTCGGGAAGAAGTACCTGCCGGAGACGCTCGGGTCCGGGGTCGCGTTCCTCGACTACGACCACGACGGCTGGCCGGATCTCTTCTTCGTGAATTCGATGAACTGGCCCGGCCATCCCGGCCCGCCGTCGCTGCCGGCGCTGTATCACAACAATCACAACGGCACCTTCACCGACGTCACGCGCCAGGCGGGCCTGGCCGTCGAGATGTACGGGCTCGGGGTGGCGGCCGCGGACTACGACAACGACGGCGACGTCGACCTCTACGTCACTTGCCTGGGCGCCAATCACCTGTTCAGCAATCTGGGCGGCGGGAAGTTCGCCGACGTCACCGCTCGGGCCGGGGTCGGGGATTCGGGCTTTTCGACCAGCGCCGCCTGGTTCGATTATGACAACGACGGCAAGCTGGATCTGTTCGTCGCCAACTACGTCCAGTGGACGATCGAAAGCGACCTGATGTGCACGCTCGACGGCCGCCGCAAATCCTATTGCACGCCGGAATCGTATAAAGGATCGAGTGCCACGCTGTATCGGAACAAGGGGGACGGGACCTTCGAGGATGTCACCAAGAAGGCCGGCCTGTACGACCCGACCGCGAAGTCGCTGGGTATCGCGCTGATCGATTACGACAACGACGGCAAGCTGGACCTGTTCGTCGCCAACGACACCCAGCCGAACCGGCTCTATCGCAACAAGGGCGACGGCACCTTCACCGACGTCGGGATGATGGCGGGCGTGGCCTTCAACGAGGCAGGCGTGGCCCGCGCCGGCATGGGCGTAGACGCGGCGGACTACGACGGCTCGGGCCGGCAGAGCCTGATCATCGGCAACTTCTCGAACGAGATGATGGCGCTCTACTCGAACGAAGGCACCGGATTGTTCATCGACGATGCGCCTACGTCCACCGTAGGGAAGGCGTCCTTGCTGACGCTGACGTTCGCCTGCTTCTTCTTCGATGCGGATCTCGACGGACTGCTCGACATCTTCGCCGCCAACGGGCACGTCGCGGACGACATCGCCGCGGTGCAGCCGAAGGTCACCTACGCTCAGCGTCCGCATCTCTTCAGAAATCTCGGCGCCAAGAAGTTCGAGGCGATCTCGAGCCGGGTTGGAGCGGCATTCGAACAGGCCGTCGTGGCCCGCGGCGCCGCCTACGGCGATTTCGACAACGATGGCGATCTCGATCTCGTGATTACCGCCAACAACGGCCCCGCGCGGCTCCTGCGCAACGATCAGTCTCCACCCGGCCGATCGGTCCGCCTGGCCCTCGAAGGGTCGGCGTCGAACCGCTCGGCGGTCGGCGCGCGCGTCCGCGTCCAGACGGACGACGGCCGGAAAGCGTTGGCCATGGTGAAGACGGGATCCAGCTATCTCTCGCAGAGCGAGCTGCCTCTGACGTTCGGGCTGGGACGCGCGACCCGGCTCACCTCGATCGAAGTCACGTGGCCGAACGGACGCGTCGAAAAGCTGGCCGGCGCCTCCGCCGGGCAGTCGATCGCCATCCGCGAAGGGAGTGGGGTGACCAAGACCACGCCAACCGCTGCGAGCGGACGATGATCCGCCGGGCGTTCGGCGTGTGCGCCGCGGCGGCGCTGCTGGCCGCCGGGCTCTCCGCCTTCCAGCCGGCCGCCGTCTCTCTCGCCGATCGTGAGAGCGCCTATCGCGCCAACAACGCCGGGATCTCTTTCCTCGAGCAGTTCGATTACGACAAGGCTGCCGACTCCTTCCGCGCGGCCCTGAAAATCGATCCTGCCCTGACGCTGGCCCGCATCAACCTCGCGCTGGCGCTGTTCTACGCCAACAATCCGGACGACTCGCTCAAGGAAGTGTCCGCCGCCGTCGCACAGTTGCCGGACAGCCCGCAGGCGCACTACCTCCTCGGCCTACTGGCACGATCCCAGAATCGCCCGGACGATGCGGTCGCGGAATTCAAGCGCGTGCTCGGCCGCGATCCGGACGATGTGGGTGCGAAGGTGAACCTGGCGCAGGTGTATGTCCAGGAACGCAACTTCCCGGCCGCGATCACGCTGCTGCGGGAGGCCATCGTCATCGAGCCCTACAACGTCACCGCCGCCTACACGCTGGCTACGGCCCTGACGCGCTCCGGCGCGCAGGCGGACGGGCAGCTCGCGATGGAGCGCTTCCAGACGCTCCGCGACAGCACGTACGGGAACACCTACGCGCAGACGTATCTGGCGCAGGGCAAGTACGCCGAGGCGCTCGCGTCGACAGGGGCCGAGCCGGACTTGGTCGATCCCACGCCGCCGAAGCTGACGTTCGCCGATGCGACCACGACGATGATGCCTGGCCCGACACCGGGGGGCGCCAGCGCTGGGTCCACCGGGAGCGTCACCCTGGTGGATGTCGATCACGATGGGACCCTGGACGTGATCAGCGCGGGTCCATCAGGACTGCATCTCTATCGCAACGTCCGTGGTGTCTTGCGCGACGAGCCCTCGCTGCTCGGCGGGCTGGCGGACGGCGCTGCCAGCGGCGTGGTCGCGGCGGACTTCGACAATGACGGGCGGGTCGATCTGTTCGTCCTGCGGCCCGCCGGCAACCGCCTCGTGCGTCAGGCGGCCTCAGGCGGGTTCGATGACGTGACGGTTGCGGCGAAGGTCGGCGGGGCCTCTGGCGCGGCTCGATCCGCGGCATTCGCGGACGTCGACCACGACGGAGATCTCGACCTCCTGATCGGCACCGCACCAGGCGCCGGGTCCGCGAATCAGCTGCTGCGGAACAACGGGGATGGCACCTTTACCGACATCACCACGGCGGCGAAGGTCGGCGGCACCGGTGGCGAAACCCTGGCGGTCGTCCCTACTGACTTCGACAACCGGCGCGACATGGATCTCCTGGTGGTCGCACGAAACGCGGCGCCCGCCCTCTACCAGAACATGCGCGACGGCTCCTTCCGCGATGTCGCCGGTGAAGTCCACTTGCCCGGTGCGGGCGCGTACAGCAGCGTGGCGGCCGGGGACGTCAACAAGGACGGCTACACCGACCTGTTCCTCGGCTCGACCGACGGTCCCGGCACGCTGGCGATGAGCGACGGCAACGCCCGCTTCACAGCGGCGCCGGGCCCCGCGAACAGTGCCGCGGCGATCGCCTCGCAGTTCGTGGACGTGGACAACGACGGACTGCTGGATCTGGTGGTGCTCTCGGCCCGCGCGCTGCACGTCTTCCGCAACCTCGGGCCCCGCTGGGTGGAGATCCCGTCGAGCGTCACGGCACCCGAAGCCAGCCCCTTCCAGGCGATGGCGATCGGCGATCTCGACGCCGACGGCGACGAGGACATCGTCATCCGGCTGGCGACCGGGGAGCTGCGCACGTGGCGGAACGACGGAGGCAATGCCAACCGGTCGATTGCGGTTCACCTCACCGGCCGCGTCAGCAATCGCGGCGGAGTGGGATCGAAGGTCGACCTGCGTGCCGGCAGCCTGCGCCAGCGCCGCGAGGTATCCTCGGCCTCCCCGTCGTTTGCGCCGGCCGACATCCGCTTCGGTCTCGGTTCCCGCACGGTCGTCGACGCGATTCGGGTGCTCTGGCCCTCGGGCACGCTGCAGACCGAGGTCGACACGGGTGCCGGCGGAGCGGCGGCCCAACCGCTCGCCGCTGGAACGCTCCTTCCGATCACGGAGCTCGATCGCAAGCCGTCGTCATGTCCCTTCCTCTACACGTGGAACGGCACGCGATTCGAGTTCGTGACCGATTTCATGGGCGGCGGTGAGCTGGGTTACTGGCTCGGCCCTGGTGAATGGGAACAGCCGGACCCCGACGAATACGTGCGCATCCGCGGCGAGCAACTGAAGCCGCGCGACGGCCGCTACGAGCTTCGCGTCACCAACGAGCTCGAGGAAACGATGTTCGTCGATCGCCTGCAGCTCGTCGCTGTCGATCATCAGGCCGGCGTCGAGGTGTATCCACACGAGGGGCTGAAAAAGCCGGCCCCGGCGTTCGGGCTCACGACCAGCAAAGACGCGCGACCCGTGGTCAAGGCAACTGACGACGCGGGGCGGGATGTGACCGCGCGGCTCGCCCGTATCGACCGGCAGTATCCGGACGGCTTCGCGCTCGACTCGATTCGCGGATATGCCGCGCCGCACACGCTGACGCTCGATCTGGGCAGCGACGCCTCGACCAGCGTGCTTTTGATGACCGGGTGGACCGACTACGCGTTCTCGGCCGACAACGTCGCCGCCAGCCACAGCGGACGCGCGCTGACCGTGCCGAAGCTCGAGGTTCAGGACCCCTCGGGCGCGTGGCGGACGGCGATCGACGACATCGGCATCCCCATCGGCCGGCCGCAAACCGTGGTCGTCGATCTGCGCGGCAAGGTGCCGCACGGCACGCGCGTGGTCCGCATCCAGACGAACATGCGGGTCTATTGGGACCAGATCCTGGTGGACGCATCCGGCCAGACCTTTCCCACGACGCTCACCCGGCTCGATCCGATCGTTGCCAACCTGACCTGGCGCGGATTCTCGGCCGAGGTCACGCCGGACGACCGCGAGCCGATCGGCTACGACTACGCGCGCGTCACGCGCGTGTCGCCGTGGAAGCAGATGATCGGCCGCTACACGCGTGAGGGCGATGTCCGCCCGCTCCTGAATCGCACCGACGACGAGTTCGTGATCTCGCGCCCCGGCGACGAAATCGCGCTCTCGTTCGACGCCACCGCCCTGCCGCCGCTCGCCCCCGGCATGTCGCGCACGTTCCTGCTCTACGCCGACGGCTACAGCAAGGAAATGGACCTCAACTCGGCCAGCCCCGACACCGTCGCGCCGCTTCCGTTTCACGGAATGACCAAATACCCGTACTCCGCGCCCGAAGCGTATCCGCGGACGGCGGATCACGAGGCGTATCGAACCACGTACAACACCCGGTGGATCAAGCGGGTGTTCGGTGGACTGTAGGTGGTCAGGCTTCAGGCTTCAGGCTTCAGGCTCCGAGCGTGTTCACTCCGAGAGTCTCGGTCAAGGGCACGCATCAAACCCGCGAGCGTTTTTGACAACGGCGGAGCTGCGGGCACCCATGTGCTCGGCATCCGCCTTTTTCAGGAAACCGAGGCGATGCGCCAGTGAGAGCAAGTAGCGGGCCTCGCACGCCGACCCGAGCGCAATGTTGAGAAAATGGAGATACTCGCGGCCTGTCCGGCGCGCAGATCCTTCGACGATGTTCGCTGCCGCAGATACAGCGGCGCGCCGCAATTGAGCCTGCAGACCAAATCGCTCTTCGATTGGAAAGTGGAGTGTATTGCGGTAGATGTCGATGACAAGTGCGTCGGCCAAATTGAACGCATGCAGTTTGGTGGGATCTCTGCTCATGCGTTTGGATCAGCAACAGGCTTGCCTGGAGCCTGAAGCCTGGAGCCTGTTACCCGTCGGCGACGTTCACTCCGGGCCAGCCCGGCCCAGATCTCAAGGCCTACAGGGCCCGGGAGCCCCTCGTGACGCGATTCTCCGCCGCCGCCTGTCAGACCGATTTCGCCAATCCGCTCGAGCGCGGGCAGATGGCCGCCAATACCGATCGCATGCTGGGGATGATTGATGCGGCGGCGGCGGGGAGCGCGCCATTCCTGCCGGTGCGGCTCATCGTGTTTCCGGAGTTCGCCCATGCGGCGCCGGTGTATGCGACGGTGGCGGAGTTGCGGGACAAGCTGGCGGTGGAGATTCCGAACGAGCACACCGAGCGGCTGACGGCGAAGGCCCGGCAGCATGACGTCTACATCCAGAGCGGGTCGATGCTCGAGTTGGATGCGCGGTGGCCGGGCGCGGTCTTCAACACAACCTGCCTGATCGGGCCGGAGGGGATCCTTTACAAGTACCGCAAGGTCAACACCTGGATTCCGTACGAGGTCCACACCAGCCCGCACGATCTCGAGGGATATGACGAGCCGCTGTTCCCCGTTGCCGATACGCCGATCGGCCGCATCGGCTGCGCGATCTGTTACGACTGGCTGTTTCCTGAGGCAATACGCCAGCTGGCGGCGAATGGTGCGGAGATCCTGATCCGGGTTTCGGCCTACATGGATCCCTGGGGCGCGACCGAGCCGATGAACTGGTGGACGATCGTCAATCGCTGCCGCGCCCTCGAGAACACCGCCTACGTCGTCGCTGCGAACCAGGGCGCCAGCCTGCGTCACTATCCACCCTACTCGTGGCCCGGCGGCAGCCAGGTGGTGGACTTCGACGGCCGGCTGCTCGCCGAGGCGTCACCCGGTCCAGGCGAGCGGATTGTCGTGGCGCCGATCGACATCGACGCCCTGCGGCACGAACGCGCCACCCGGCGCGGCCATCACATGCTCGCCCACCTCCGCACCGAGGCGTATCCGATCTATCAGCGTCACCTGTTCCCACCGGCTGGTGGCGACCCCGCGTCCCTCTCGTATGACGAGAACACCACTCGCATCGACGCGGCGAAGGAACGAATCCAGAGGCGGGAGAGGTGACAGAGAGGGTTCAACGGGTGCTGAGGTTCCAGAGGGTGCTCAAGGTGCGCGTTCTACCGCACAGTCGCGTCGTCGGTTCCACGGGTGCGCAGGGTGCAGTGTTGCCAAGCGGCGAGAACCCGAGGAACCACGTAGAACGAGCACCCTGAGAACCTCGAGAACCCTGAGCACCCGTAGAACCGAAGGTGTTCTAGACGGCCCCCTGGGTATTCACATACACCGAATACAACGAAGTACTCCCCGCCATGAACAGGCGGTTCCGGTGCAGCCCGCCGAAGCACACGTTGGCGACGCGCTCGGGCATCCGGATCCGCCCGATCAGCTTTGCCGCAGGATTGAAGATGGCGACCCCGTCGAGATCCTCGGATCCCATGCCCCAGCCGACCCACAGGTTGCCGTCGACGTCGGCCCGGAGGCCGTCGGGCGTGCCATTGGTCTCGGCGGTGATCAGCGTGCGGCCGTTGCTGAGGCGCGCGCCGGCGACGTCGTACCCGCGGATCACGCGCGGCGTGAGGCCGGCTTCGATCACGTAGAGACGGGTTTCGTCCGGTGAGAAGCACAGTCCGTTCGGGCGATTGATGTCACCAGCCACGACCGTCAGCGTGCTGCCGTTGGGATCGAGGCGATAGACGTTGGTCGGCAGCTCCGGCGCTGCCTGATGCCCTTCGTAGTTGCCGAGGATGCCGAACGGCGGGTCCGTGAACCAGATCGATCCGTCAGAGCGGCAGACGACGTCGTTCGGCGAGTTGAGCGGCTTGCCGTCGAAGCGGTCGGCGAGGACGGTGATGCGGCCGTCGTATTCCGTCCGCGTCAGCCGCCGGGTGTCGTGCTCGCACGTGATCAGCCGTCCCTGGCGGTCGCGGGTGTTGCCGTTGGCGTAGTTGGATGGGGATCGGAACACGCTGACGGCACCGTCCGACTCCTCCCACTTCATAATCCGGTTGTTCGGGATGTCGCTCCAGAGCAGGTAGCGGCCGTCGCCGAACCAGACCGGACCTTCGCTCCAGCGCATGCCGGTGGCGAGGCGCTCGACTTTCGCGCTCGCGATGCGATATCGGGCGAAGCTCTCGTCGACGATCTGGATCCGCGGATCGGGATAGCGCTGGCTCTCCTGCCACTGACTCGCGGCTCTCGGGGCCGCCCTCATCGCAGCCACTGATCCGATCGTCCGGAGAAACGTGCGCCTGCGCATGATCGCGCTGCCTACGGCTCCATCTCGGCGTATCCGCGCCGCAGGACGGCGACGAGGACGACGGCGGCAATCAGGAAGACGACGAACAGGAGAATCGCCTGCGGCATGCGGCCGTACAGATAATTGCCCTCCGCGAACAAAGCCGCCCAGATCGCGGTGCATCCCGCGACCCAGCCCAGGAGCGCCATGGGGATGTTGTCGCCGGACGGTGGGGCCTGCCCCCCCGCCGCGCCCGCCATCTCGCGGACCTTCGTCCAGCCCGGCCCCGCCGGACGGACCTTGCGCCAGAAGTCGATCAGCACCTCGGGATCCGTCGGCGGCCCGAAGTAGGCGGTCGCGACCCAGCCGATCGTCGTGATCGCGACAGTGATCAACAGCGCCGCGTGTGTGCTGACCGTGACGCCTTGAGCGCGGAGTCCGAGGAACAGCACGGACACGGCAAAGGAACTGACCATCGCGACGATCTCGCACCACGCGTTGACCCGCCACCAGAACCAGCGGACCAGATACAGCAGCCCGGTGCCGGCCCCGACCTGCAGGATGACGTCGAAGATGTCCTTGGCGGTGTCGAGCAGATACACCGTCGCTGCGGCGCAGGCGAACAGGGCGACCGTGACCACGCGGCCGGCGCGCACGTAGTGCGCCTCGGTTTCGTGCCGGGCGACGAAGCGCCGGTAGAAGTCGTGCACCAGATACGACGCACCCCAATTCAGGTGCGTGAGAATGGTCGACGAACTGGCGGCGATCAGGCCGCCGACCATCAGCCCGAGGAAGCCGGCCGGGAGAAAGGTCAGCATCGCCGGGTAAGCGATGTCGTGGCCGAGGAGCTTCGGATCGAGATTCGGGAATGCTCGCTGGATATCCGACAGCTCCGGGTAGACGATCAGCGAACAGAGCGCGACGAGGATCCATGGCCACGGGCGGAAGACGTAATGGGCGATGTTGAAGAACAGCACCGCGCTGAGCGCGTCTTTCTCCGACTTCGAGGCCAGCATGCGCTGCGCGATGTAGCTGCCGCCGCCTGGCTCCGAACCGGGATACCAGACCGCCCACCACTGGACCGCGATCGGCATGATGAAGACCGCAACCGCGAGATCCCAGTTGCTGGTGAAGTCGGGCAGCAGGTTCAGGTAGTGAACGCCGCCCGGCCCCTGCCGCGCCGAGATGGTGGCGACCATCGCGTGGAGCCCGCCGACCTGCGGTGAGGTCACGGCGAAGTACGCCGCGGCAATGACCGCGGCCATCTTCATGAAGAACTGGATCATGTCGATGACGAGCACCCCCCACAGCCCGGCAAACGCCGCGAACGACACGTTCAGGATGCCGACGAGCAGGAGCGTCTGCCAGCGATCGAGGCCGAACAGGATGCCGGCAATCTTGCAGGTCGCCAGGTTGACGGCCGCCATGATCAGGCAGTTGAAGAACAACCCGAGATACACCGCGCGAAAGCCGCGCAGCGCCGACGCCGCCGCCCCCGAGTAGCGGAGCTCGTAGAACTCGAGATCCGTCAGGACTCCGGACCGGCGCCAGAGCCGGGCATAGAAGAAGACCGTCGCCACGCCCGTGAGCACGAACGCCCACCAGACCCAGTTCCCGGCCACCCCGTTGCGGCGGACGATGTCGGTCACCAGGTTCGGCGTGTCGGCGCTGAATGTCGTCGCGACCATCGACAGGCCGGCCAGCCACCACGGCACCGCCCGTCCGGACGCGAAGAACTCGGAAGTATTGCGGCCGGCCCGACGGCCGAAGAACAGGGCCGGGCCGAAGCAAATCAGCAGCGAGACGGCGACGATGAGCCAGTCCAGCAGGGTGAGGTGCATACGCGGACGCCGGAGTGTAAGCGATGTCGGTTCCAATCGCGAAGCCAGGCAGGAGCGCGGCGGCCACGCCCTGGCCGTTCGCTGCTACCATGGGGCATGGCCCTCGACGAGCGCGCGTTCTTCACCGAAAAGCCGGAGACCCGGCCCGGCCGCTATCAGTGTCCGAAGTGCCGGCGTACCGGCGAGTACAGCATCCGCTGGGTTCGCCGGGCGAAGAAGGATCGGCTGCCGCCCGGCGCTACCGAGGAAGACCGCGCGAAGTACGCCAAGCTACGCGACTACCTGCTGCGCCTGGACGATGAAGTGACGTGCAAGACCTGCGGGAAGAAGTTCGAGATCCCGTCGCAGCACTCGCTCGTGTTCACCGATCAGCTCGCCGGCCTGCCGAACGACGACGAGCTCGAGAAGGAGATCGTCGAGGCCTCGGGCGGCCCCGAGCCGGAACCGCAGCCGAAGCCGGCACTGCCGGCCCGGTTCACGCGCAAGTCGACCGGCTGGAAGTAGCGCGCGGCGTCAGACGTTCATCGCCTTGAGCGCGGCGACGCTCGTGGCCGTGAGTTCCATCGTCTGCTCGACGAAGTAGTTCTTCACCCCGCCGATCTTTGCTGCCTGGAAGGTCTTGACCCAGTCGATCGTGCCTTGGCCCACCGCGACCTGCGGGCGGGCCCGGCCGCGCCCGCGGCCGTCGGCCGGTGGAGAAGGGACCGGGGCGTTCATGTCGATGTCCTGGACGTGCATCGAGATGAACCGGCCCGGGTATTTCGTGAAGTAGTCGGCGCCGACCAGGCCGTTGGCGATCGTCGACATCTGGAACTGGAATTTGACCAGCGCCGGATCGAGGAGGCCGAACAGCAGGTCGTAGGTGCGCTGGCCGTCGACCATCGACACTTCGAAGCCCTCGTTGTGTAGCCCCTGCTGCATGCCCGCCTTGGCTGCCACTGCGGCAATGGCGTTGTACTCCTCCGCCGCCTTCTTCACCTGGTCCATCGTCGGGTTGTTGCCGCCGTTGCCGTCACCGAGGCTGGCCGTCATCATCTGGGTGATGCCAACGTCCTTGGCCCAGGCGATGCTCGCGGGCTGGCGCTCGCGCAGCTCCTTCATGCTGAAGTGGCAGCTCTCGGCCTTCATGCCGTGATCCTCGAGGATCGTGCGGACCTGTTTCGGATCGCTGAGTGAAGCGAAATCGGCGCCGTAGCCGGCCGGCGAGCACAGCTCGAGCCGCGTCACCCCCATGTCCGCCATCGTCTTGCAGTAGGCCGGGAAATCCTTGAGCAGGATGCGATGCGGATACACCTGGCTGCCGATCGGCAGCCCGAGCGGATTGGCCTCCAGCCGCATGGCGGGGCCGACGATCGCGGCCGTGGCAGTGCTGACCAGAAATGCGCGGCGGGTGATGGCGGACATCGATCCTCCTCGAGCCAGCGGGTTGCCTGAGGGCAGCGCGTCGGCGTCAAGGTATCACGGGCTCTCTGCTGTTATCAGCGGAGGTGCGGCGGGGATTCCCTGACGCGGCGGCCGGGCCGGAGTGCGCGCAATCGCACCCCGGCCGCGATCCTCCTGCTCCGAACCTGCGTCCTAGAAGCTAGACGCGCCTCTCCACCCGTCAACGGCGCACCCCATACCATGAGCAGACTCAGACTCGTTCCGTTGAATGACGCAGTGATTTTCCCGGGGATGACCATCGCCCTGTCGGTGGACGACGCCGGCAGCGACGCCCGGGTCCTCCTGATTCCGCGGCAGGGCCAGGGCTTCGCCCGCGTCGGCGTCGTCGCCGAGGTCTCCGACCGCGTCCGCCTGTCAGGCCACAGCGCCGCTCTCTCGCTGGTCGGGCTTCACCGCGGCATTCCGAGCATTGCCGAGGCTGACCGCGACGGGGTCCTCCGGGTGACGGTGGACGAGCGGCCCGATGAGGTGCCGGCGCCCCACCTCACACGGGAGCTCGAACGGGAGTACCGCGCCGTGGTGGAAGAAATCCTCGAGCTACGCGGCGACGACGGCAAGATCAGCGCGTTCCTGCGCTCGATCACTCATCCCGGCGCGCTGGCCGACACGTCAGGCTATTCGCCCGACCTCAACTCGCCACAGAAGATCCAGCTCCTCGAGACGCTCGACGTCGTAGAGCGCCTGACGCTGGCGCTGCGGCTGCAGCAGGAGCGGTTGACGGAGCTCGTCGTCCGCAAGCGCATCCGCGAGGACGTCGAAGGCGGCGCGCAGAAGCAGCAGCGCGAGTACTTCCTGCGCAAGCAGATGGACTCCATCCGCAAGGAGCTCGGCGAGGACGATGCGAGTGCCTCGGTCGACTACCGCGAGAAGATCGCGGCGGCCGGCATGCCGGAGGCGGTTCGCCAGCAGGCCGAGCGCGAGCTGTCGCGGCTCGAGCGTGTCGGCGACTCGAGCGCCGAATCGGCGACGATTCGAACCTATCTCGACTGGCTGATTGCCATCCCGTGGTCGAAGCGGTCTGAAGAGCGGCTCGATCCGCTCTATGCGCGAGAGGTCCTCGACGCGGATCACGAGGGTCTCGACGAAGTGAAGAAGCGCATCACCGAGTACCTGGCGGTCCGCAAGCTGCGCACGGAGCGCGGCATGGTGGACACACGGCGGTCGGGGGTGATGCTGACCCTGATCGGCCCGCCCGGAACGGGCAAGACGTCGATCGGCGAATCGATCGCCAAGGCCACCGGCCGGCAGTTCGTGCGGATGTCGCTCGGCGGCCTGCGGGACGAGGCGGAGATTCGCGGTCATCGGCGCACCTACATCGGCGCGCTTCCCGGGCGGCTGGTCCGGGCGCTGCGCGACGCCGGCACGATGAATCCGGTGATCATGCTGGACGAAGTCGACAAGCTCGGCGCCGATTGGCGCGGTGATCCGTCCGCGGCCCTGCTCGAGGTGCTCGACCCGGCGCAGAACCACTCGTTCCGGGATCATTACCTCGACGTCGAGCTCGACCTGTCGCACGTGCTGTTCATCGCGACCGCGAACGTGGCCGACACGATCCCCGGCCCGCTGCTGGATCGCATGGAAGTCATCCGCTTCGACGGCTACACCACAGAGGAGAAGGTGGCCATCGGTCGCGGGCATCTGTGGCCGCGGCAGATCGAGCGGAATGGTCTGCGGCCTGATGAAGCGACAGTGACCAACGAGGTCCTGCGCCAGATCGTCACGCGCTATACCCGCGAAGCCGGCGTCCGGCAGCTCGAACGCGAGCTCGGCACGCTGCTGCGGAAGACTGCCACGCACATCGCCTCGGGCACGAAGCAAGCGCCGATCGCCGTGGACGAGGCCGCCGTACGCGAGGCGCTCGGACGACCGAAGGTGTTCCAGGAGGCCGCGATCCGGACCTCGGTCCCTGGCGTCGCGACAGGTCTGGCGGTCACCGGCGCGGGTGGCGATGTCCTCTTCGTCGAGGCGGCGACCATGCCTGGCAAGGGGCTCGTCCTCACCGGTCAGCTGGGCGACGTGATGAAGGAGTCGGCGCGGATCGCGTTGACCTACGTGAAGAGCCACGCCACGGCGCTGGGCGTTCCGGCAGACGCGCTCGAAGGGCACGAGCTGCACGTCCACGTGCCGGCAGGTGCGATTCCGAAAGACGGGCCGAGCGCCGGCGTTACGATGGTCACGGCCATCGCGTCGCTGCTCACCGGCCGTGCGGTCAAGAGCACGATCGGGATGACCGGCGAGGTCACGTTGCAGGGCCGCGTGCTGCCGATCGGCGGGCTCAAGCAGAAGGTCCTGGCTGCCCACGCGGCGGGGCTCAGCGAGGTCATCGTGCCGGAGCGCAATGCCGCTGACCTCGACGATGTGCCGAGCGAGGTCCGCGAGCACATGACCTTCCACATTGTCGGAACTGTCGACGAGGTGCTGGCGCACGCGCTCGAGCCCCTGAACGCGGTGGCGATCGCCGCGTAAGCCGGCGGGCCGAGTTCGTTTGGGTAGGCGGGTGAAGTCGGATGCGCCGTTGTGGTTCGCGATGATCGCGAGCCGCCCGGCGCATCGCTGATCTGACGCGCTGGGCGCGCTCAGGCAGCCATCAGTGTGTCAACGCGTACAGCACGATGTCGATCCCGACGGCGTAGGCGTCCGGCGAAAACTTGAAGAAGTACTCGGGACTCTCGGCTTCCCGCTCCCACGGATCCGGCAGGTCGGTGTTGTGAATCATCACGACCATCAGCCGGCCCTTTGTGTCGGCAATGCCCCGCGCGTCGGGCGGTGCCCCCTCCGTGTTCCAGCGTTCGATCGTCCCGCCGCCGGTCCGGCGCCAGGTGTTGATCGAGGCCATCTGCGGCAGCTGGGTGATCTGAAACATCGTGTGCCACATCGGATGGTCCGGCGGGGAGAGATCGACGATTGGGAATTCCGCGGGCGGTAGCGCCCGGCCGATTTCCTCGTCGAACTGCTCCTGGGCCCAGGTGCCGTGATAGTCCGACACGAGCAGGAACCCGCCCTTCAATAGATACTGGCGCAGCCGCGTCACTTCGGCTTCCGTAAAGCTGGCGGTGCCGGCGTCCTCCATCAGGGTGAACGGACACTGGAACAGCGCGTCGTCGGTCAGGTTGACGACCACGGCGTCGGGCACCACTTCCTCGCCGTCGTGGGTCATCTTGACGCGGACCTTCGTCAGCTCCGAGAGACGGGTGCTGAAATTGAGGTCGGCGCCGGGATAGTCGGTGGCCCAGCCCTGCTTCTCGCGGCGGTCGCTCGTGAACATCACCCGGCAGAAGTGGAAGCTGCCTTCGAAGGTCGTCGCGGTGGGGAATTTCGGAGGCGTCCGCCCGGCAAAGCCGCTCCAGATCCGCTGGGCGTGGACCGCGCTGATGCTGGCGCCGACGATCGCGAGGACGCCCGCGAGGGTCCTGAACCACCGCCTCCCGTCCGTCCTCATGCCTTTAGCGTAGCGCGTTTCGGCGAATTCGCCAGCGCACGGGGGCACGGTTGTGGCGGCTGGGCGTTCCGACGCTACCTCACCAGCCGGAGCAAGAATTCGACCGTCTTTGCGGCGCGTGTTTGACATAGGTGATCCGCAGAGCTAGTCTCCCCGACACCCAGCACGTACATACACACACGCGATGAACGTCGCCTGGCACAAAGGGGGCGCGATGATCTCTTGGAAAACGACGGGCTTTGTGGTCGCGGGTCTGGCTTCCTTGATGGTCGCCGGCAGCGGGGTCGCCGAGTATCGGGAGCGTGCGCTCCACCATCGCGAGATTGCCTATGCCAGGGCCCGTCTGGGCGGCGCGGCCCTCGCAAGCTTGGCGAAGGGTGGCGATCCAGACGGCGGATCCGAACGGACCATCGTCGGCGCATCGCGAGGAGACGGCGGCGGCCTGCTCGGGGCGGCCGAGGAACTGGCAGCTCGGAAGGCGTTTCCTGCGCAGCAGATCGACGCGGCGCAGACCTTCGGTGCCCAGCAGGCCTTCAACACCATCAAGATTCGCGGCAACCGGGGATCGCGCAAAGGGGCGTTCCTCTGGAACGCCATGGGGCCGACCGAGGCGTTCGTCCCTGGCGTGCTCGGGTTCACGGGTCGCGATCAGGTGACCGGCGGCCGGACGACCGCCCTCCTCGTAGACCGGACCTGCAACCAAGGCAGGTGCCGCGTCTGGATCGGTACCGCCGGCGGCGGAGTGTGGCGGACCGAACACGGTCTGCACACCAACAATCCCGGCTGGCAGTTCTCGTCTGCCGGACTCGGCTCGAACGCGCTTGGCTCACTCGTGCAGGATCCCACCGACCCCCGGGGAGACACGCTGTACGCGGGTACCGGCGAGCCGAACGCGTCCGGTGACTCCGAGGCGGGTCTCGGCGTCTACAAATCGACGGACGGCGGAGACACGTGGAAGCTGATTCCGTCGAGCGCCGCGATCGCCTCGACGCGCGCGATCGGCAAGATCGCAGTCGATCCGACCGACGGCAACATCATCTATGTTGCCGTGGCGCGCGCCGTCCGCGGCATCACCTCCACCACCGGCGGCGCGGTGTCGGTCACCGGCACGGCACAGCCCAACGTGGGCGTCTACAAGACCATCGACGGCGGAGCAACATGGTCGCTGGTGTGGGATGCGCAGACCGCGGGGTCCGTCCGCGGAGTCACCGACGTCGAGATCGATCCGCTCGATCACACAACGGTCTATGCCGCCGCGTTTCAGCTGGGCATCGTCCGGTCAATCGCCGGCGGCACGTTTCGGCAGATCTTTGCCGGGCAGGTGCCAACCGTCAACGTCGACCGGACCGAGTTGGCAGTGACCGTCAAGGACGGCAAGACGCGCATCTACGCCACCAACGGATCGCAGGGGCCGGCCTCGGGTCTGCCGTTCGCGGCCCTCTACCGGACCGACGACGCGTCGGCGCTGGCCCAGGGCAGCCCGAATACGGCGCTGTGGAGGAAGCTGACGTCAAGCGTCAACGGCGACCCGTTCTACGCGACGTTCGACTTCTGCACCGGCCAGTGCTGGTACGACCAGGACGTCGCGACGCCGCCCGGCCAGCCCGACACCGTATTCGTCATCGGCTCCTACAGCTACGGCGAAGCGGGCCTGCGCTCGAACGCGCGAGCCGTGGTCCGCTCCACGACGGCTGGCGAGCCGGACCCCGCGAACGGCAATCGCACGTTCACCGACATGACGTGGGACGCGCAGCCGACACCGTACGGGATTCACCCCGATCAGCACGAGATCGCCTTCAACCGATCGAACCCGGACATCTGGTTCAGCAGCTCCGACGGCGGCGTGGTGCGATCGAGCGGCTCGTACGTGGACGTCTCGAGCCAGTGCGACGACCGTCCGCTCGGCGCCGCCAGCCAGCTGACCTGCCACCGCATGCTGTCCGCGGTCCCGTCGCAGATCTACAGTCTCAACGAGGGACTCACGACACTGCAGTTCATGAGCGTGTCGGTGAACCCGCTGAATCCGACCGGCGAGGTCATGGGCGGGACCCAGGACAACGGCACGTGGCTCTACGACGGCAACACGAAGCGCTGGAACCAGACCATCTACGGCGACGGCGGGACCAGCGGCTTCAACGTCAGCAATCCGGCCATCCGCTTCAACCAGTTCTTCGGCGGGTACGGTGACGTCAACTTCCGCTCGGGCGATCCAACCGCGTGGGTCGTGGTGACGGCGCCGATGTTGAGCAGCGGCGAGGCCGTTGGCTTCTACTGGCCGGAAATCGCCGATCCGATGGTGCCAGGGACTATGTACACGGGGTTCCAGCACGTCTGGCGCACGAAGAACAACGCCGGCGATCAGGACCAGCTGGAAACCAATTGCGCCGAGTTCACCACCCCGGGCGACAAAGTGGGGTGCGGCGACTGGGCCCCCCTGGGCGGCCCAGCAGGTGCCGGCAATCCTGGCGATCTGACGCGTGCCGCGCTGGGCTCACGCGCCGGCGGGGTTCTCGGCCAGGTCGAACGGGCGTCCACGGACGCCGGCACGCTGTGGGCGTCCACGACGGTGGGCCGGGTATTCATCACGAAGAATGCCAATGCCGACAACGCCGCCAGCGTGGTGTTCACGAGGCTCGACTCGCTCTCGGCGAGCGCGCCGAATCGTTTCATTAGCGGCATCGCGATCGACCCCGGCAACCCGAACCACGCGTGGATCTCGTATTCGGGCTACAACACGACGCCCGGCTCTACTGCCCCGGGCCATGTCTTCGAAGTGACCTACACTCCAGGCACCAACACCGCCACCTGGACGGATCGCAGCTACGACCTGTCCGACCTGCCGGTCACCGATGTCGCGCTGGACGACCTCACCGGCGACGTCTACGCGTCCACCGACTTCGGCGTGCTGCGTCTGGATGCCGGCGACACGTCGTGGCAACTGGCGGGGGAGGGCATGCCGATCGTCGAAACGCCAGGATTGACCATCGTCCCTGGCGCGCGGCGGCTCTATGCGGCAACGCACGGCATGGGAGTCTGGTTCATGAACCTGCGCTGACGTCGCGGAGAGGTACGGCGCGCCTGTCAGCAATAGGAGCGCCCAGTCCGTGAGTGTCAGCAGCATCTCAGCGGTCTACCGGGACGGGCTTCAGCAGCAGATCCTGGAAATCGAAGCTGAAGTCCGTCTCCGGCGACACGGCGCGCATCTTCGCCTGATCGATCGTGCCGTCTGGATTGAGCGCGAAGGACACGTACGCATCCGCTCTCAGCTCGCGGTCCCGCCAGCGGACGACGAAGGTGTCGTGCTGGAACGGAACCAGGTCGCCGACGAGCGCCGGCGAGTGGGAGAAGCGCATCACCAGCCCCTGCCCTTCCACAGCGATGGCAATGTCTCCGTACCAGACATCCCGATACGCGCCCGCGTAAGTCGCGAGCGCTAGGAAGGGCTTCGGGCCGGTCTCCCGGATACTTGTGGCCTTGGCTTCCGCCGCGGCAGCCGACGCGAGCTCGCGAGCCTCTACGGCGTGGTAGCCGGCGATCCAGTCGAAGGCTTGTGCCCCGAGGTAGTGATCGACGATGTGGAACGCGATCGAGTCGAAGGCTCCGGCGGACTCCTGATTCGTCAGGACGGCGACACCGACCTTCAGGTCGGGAATCATGATCACCCGCGATACGTAACCGGGCAGACCGCCCGTGTGCAGCAGCACCTTGTGGCCGCGGTAGTCGCGGACGCCAAAGCCCAGGGCGTAGCCATTGAAAGCCGTCTTGAGTGGCGCCAGCTCCGGCGGCGGATCGCCGCTCGGGATCGGCGTGACCATGGTCGTCAACTGCCGGGCGGTGTCGGGCGAGAACAGCCGCGAGCCGTCGGCCAGCAGGCCGCCGGACAGCTGGACGCGCATCCACTTCGCCATGTCCTCCGCAGACGAGTTGATGCCGCCGGCGGGGTTGGTGTTGTCGCTCGAGAACGGCCGGATGGGACGGACTGAACCTTCGACGCGCGCGTGCGGTGTAGCGACGTTGCCGCCGGCCGCGGCCGCGGAATGCCGCACGTTGCTGCCGGTCATGCCGACCTTCGCGAGGATCCGCGTCGCGACGAAATCCTCCCAGCTCTGCCCGCTCACCGACTCGATCAGCTCACCGGCGACCAGATAGAGCACGTTGTCGTACGCGTATGCGCTGCGGAAGCTCGTCGCCAGCGGAATGAAGCGGAGTCGCCGGGCAATCTCCTTGCGGTCGTACGTCGACTCGGGCCACCACAACAGATCCCCGGCGCCAAGGCCGAGCCCGCTGCGATGCACGAGGAGATCGCGCACCGTCAGCTCACGGGTGACGTACGGATCAGACAACGCGAAGGCCGGCAGGTAGCGAACGACCGGCGCATCCCACTCGATTTTGTGCTCCTCGACGAGGAGGCCCAAGGCGGTCGCGGTGAAAGCCTTGGTGTTGGAGGCAATGCCGAACAGGGTCCGGGCGTCGACCGGCGCCGGCTCGCCAAGCCTGCGGAGGCCGTATCCCTTCGCTACCACGACGCGGTCGTCCTTGACCACCGCCAGGCTGATCCCCGGCACCTGGAAGGTCTCCATCGTCCGCGCGACCCAGGCGTCGAGGTCAGGGGGTTGCGCCAGCGCAGCGGTGGAGACGACGAGCGACAGGAGGAGGAGCAGTGGGGTGGCGCGTCTGACCATGGTGCGAGAGATTACATTGCCCGTCGGGTATGCGGCGCACCGAGGCCGTACGCGAGGGCCTGGCCAGTGAGGCGCGGTCTTCTGCTATCGTAAAGTCGTCCCGGTTCTTCGGCGCAGAATCGCCTGACGCTGCATGCCTCAACCAAATTTCAACGGTCTGCGAGTGCTGGCACTCGAGAGCCGCCGCGCGACGGAGATCGCGGCGCTCATCACGACATTCGGCGGGGAGCCGCGCGTCGCGCCATCGCTGCGCGAAGTGCCGCTCGAGACGAATGCGGAGGCCCTGGACTTCGCCGCGGCGCTGATGCTCGACGAGTTCGACATCGTCGTCTTCCTGACCGGCGTGGGCACCCGCGCGTTGATGAAAGTGGTCGAATCGGTCTGCACGCGCGAGGTGTTCGCGGCCGCGCTCGCCCGGACGAAGGTGGCCGCTCGCGGGCCGAAGCCCACGGCGGTGCTCCGCGAGCTACAGGTCCCGGTCTGGGTCCTGGCGCCGGAGCCGAATACCTGGCGGGAGCTGATGGCCGCACTGGATGCCAAGTCTGACGAACGTCCACTCGCCGGCGCGCGCGTGGCGGTCCAGGAATATGGCGTGGCGAACGTGGAGCTGCTGGACGCGCTGCGTTCGCGCGGCGCTCACGTCACGCCCGTCCCCGTCTATCAGTGGGCGCTGCCGGAAGACCTCCAGCCGCTGCGCGACGCGGTCACCGCCGTCACCAATGGCGGGGTGGACGTCGTCATCCTCACCTCGGGCGTGCAGCTCGCGCACTTGTGCCAGGTTGCCGTGCAGATGGGTCTGGAGCAGGCACTTCTGAACGGGCTGGCGCGGACGGTCGTGGCCTCGATCGGCCCTACGACGTCCGAAGAGATCGGCCGGCACGGTCTGCGTCCCGACTTCGAGGCGTCGCATCCGAAGATGGGCGTGCTCGTCCGCGAGGCGGCGGAGCGGAGTCCCGAACTGATCGGCGCGAAGCGCCGCAACTAAGCCACACGGATCCGGCAGGAGCACGATTCGTAGGCCCCCGCCGTCACCTCTTTTCCGCGAGCCAGACGAAGCTGGTGTCCGAACTTCACCTTGGCCGCTGGATCGACCTGATTACACGTGGCGAACCCGCGAGGTGCTGCGCGCATCGGCGTCGATCAGCGCACGATCAGCGGACGCAGCGGACGCACGTAGATGTTGCGGAAGGCAACCGGACCGTGGTCGCCCTGGATCATGAGCGGGTTCAGGGGCGACTCCGGAATCTCTAGATGCGCCCGGGTCGGGCCCGCAGCGTCGACGTCTTTCTGCACGAGTTGACCATTGAGGAGGACGCGCAGGAAGCGCGCCGGCTCCAGCTTCTTGCCGGAGGCATCGAACCGCGGCGCCCGGAACCACGCCTGATACGACTGCCACTCTCCGGGCCGCCGCGCCGCGTTCACGAGCGGCGCCGATCCGCCGACGCCCTGCTCGTCGACCCACCGGTGATAGATCGCACCGGCATCCGACGTCTCCATCGGGCTGGTCGAGCCCCAGCTGTCGAAGATCTGCATCTCGTAGAGGCCCTGCAGGTACACACCTGAATTCGAGCCCTTGGCGAGCATGAATTCGAGATAGATCTCGATGTCGCCGAACGTACGCTCCGTGCAGATGTTGGCGGTGCGTCCAGACCCGTTGATGATCACGCCGCTCGGCGAGGGCCGGCCGTTGAGTTGTGTCGGTCCGAGATAGCGCTCGTAGCGGACGAACCTCGTGGTGTACCACTCGTTCTTCGCGCCGGGGTCACAACTCCTCCAGCCGGCGAGATCCTGGCCATTCAGCAGCGGTTCCCAGCCTTCCTCGAGCATGTACGGGGGATCCCCGTGGCTGTCTCCGTCCTGAATCACCGACGGACGCGGCGGCTGCTGCAGCAGCGCGGTGAGCGCGAACAAGGCGATGAAGGCCCGCATGGCGCGTCACTATACTCCCGCTCCTCCGGAACACCGCACCCACGACATCCCAACCTGTTCATCGGCGAGGGCAGCTGCCTGGTCGCGTGAGCAGATCGCCTGCTTCGCGACGCGCAGGGGGACCTGAAGCTGGCGACGCAGTATCGAGAGAGCTCAGTCCGGCAAGTTCAGAGGGGGGCCCGCCAATTCCGGAAGGCCCGGCGAGGCGGCAGCCGCAGCGTTCCTTCGTACCGCGGTGCCGTCAAGTCCGGCAAAGAACTCGCGCACCTCGGCCCAGGAGGACACTCGCGGGTAGCGGTGCTCGTGATGGTTGTGCGGCGCGGAGAACAGCAGGCCGCGGCCCTTGAACCGCGTGAAGTGACGGGCCCGATCGTCGATCAGGTAGTCGGCATCGACGACCGCCTTGTCCCCGCAGAAGACGATGTGCGAGGGGGGAATGAACGGGAAGTGCTGGCGAAGCCAGCGGTACTTGGCGTCGAACGAACACGGCACGTCCATCGCCGCGGACGCGATAATCACTTCGTGGCGCGCCGCCAGTTCGCCAATCACTTCCCGGCAATCGGGTAACACTGCCAGCCGTTCAAAAAATGAGGCATCGAGCAGGGCCTCGGTGGCCTCACGCTGCGCCGGAGGCACACACTCCTCGAGATGCCGGCCACGAAGGTCGTCGGCCGTAAGAGTGGCGTTGAAGGCAGCGTTGTAGCGGGCCAGATGCTCGCCGAGGGCATCGGCCATGACCTCGTCCATATCGATAGCGATGCGCAGCCGCCGCGTGGACGCACGCCGGTCGCCGGCGATCTTGAGCGTCGCAATCGCCGAGACGAGGACGATCACGACGACGTTCGCGGCGATGACGGCCATCGCGTCATTCAGGACGCCATAAGCCAGCCACAGCAGCGATCCGACCAGGTACATCGCCAGCATGGTCAGCGACAGATCGCGCCCGCCCTGCCGCCGCACGCTCACCAGTTGCGGCAGGAAGGACATCGTCGTCCACACCGCGCCGCCGGTCCCAACCACCGTACTCCACGCTTCGACGGACATCATCACACCTCGGGGACGATCGTGGCGCAGCGTGGCTATGCCGTCCAATGAAACGTGTGGCCGCTTCTGATAGCCTGCGGTTATGACGCTCTCTCTCGACGATTTTGCGGCCATCACCGCGCTGGCGGACACCCTCCACTTCGGCCGGGCCGCGGATCGGCTGTACGTCTCCCAGCCGGCCTTGAGCAAGCGGCTCAAGAAGATGGAGGACGCGGTCGGCGGTCCGCTGCTGGTGCGCGGCTATCGCGATGTGCGGCTGACCGAAGCCGGCCGGCTGATGGCCGAGCGCGGGCGCCGCCTGCTCCAGGAGTCGGCCGCCACGGTGGCACTCTCCCAGCGGGCCGCGCGCGGTGAGGCCGGCTTGCTGCGCATCGGCTTTGGCATCGCCAGCATCCTCGGCCTGCTCCCTGACGTCCTGCTGCGTTTCCGCCGTGCGTGCCCGGAGGTCCACCTGCAACTCAGTGACATGTCCACGCCAGACCAGATCAGCGCACTCGCCAACCGCGAGATCGACGTGGGCTTCGTCCGCCGTCCGGTGTCCGACGGACGCCTCAACATGCGCCCGGTGCTCGACGAGCGATTGGTGGCGGCACTCGGCCCACGCAGCCCGTGGGTGGCGCGCACGGGCCTGCGTTCCGTTGCCGCTGAACCGTTCATCATCATCGCCCGCAGCCGCTCCGCCAGCTTCTACGACCACGCTCTCAGCGTCTGCGCCGCCGCCGGATTCGCGCCGCGCATCGTCCAGGAGGCGAGCGAGCTCTTCACGGTCTTGTCGCTCGTGCGCGCCGGCCTCGGCGTCTCGTTGGTGCCGCGATCGGCCGCGCTGATGCGCCTGCCAGGCGTGCGCTTCCGGGAGCTGGTCTCTCCGAAGGCGGCCTGGAACATCGCCCTCGCCTGGCATCGCGACGCGAGCGACGCCCCGCTCGTCAGGCGGTTCGTGGAGATGGTGCCAGCTCTGGACCGGAGGCCACGGTCAGGACGGGGCTGAACGCGCTCACACGCGACATGTCGCCGGACGAATCCGCATCGCTTCGCGCCGGCATGACCTGACGCCCGATCGCGGCCCGCAGTCGACCGGCTGAGGCAGATGGGTGTAAGCTCCGCACGCATCCGCGCGCCACCAACAGGACACGCCTCGCTGTTCGGCGGAGCGCCAGCGCGAATTGCACGTCGGCCGCCGAACGCTGCGCGACGCCATGGCCGCCGACGCGAATCTTCAGCGCCGTCCGTCTATCCGTCGGGGGGTTAGACATTGAAGAAGCGACTGCTCGCCGCCGCTGGTGTGCTCGCGATCGTCGCGGGCGTACCGGGTCCTGCCCGTGCCCAGATATGCACGCTGGAGCCCGCCGCCGCCTTTCGCGGGCAAGTCGTTCAGGTCACATTCGCGCCGGAGCCGACGGTGGCACCGGGGAGCGCCGCGCCGACAGAGGCGACCGTGACCTTCCGTGGGACGTCGAACACGGCGCCCACGGCGAAGGTCACGCTCAACGGGCCGCGCGGTACGTTCACGGTCCCGGGCAACCTCTCTCTTGGCGACTACCAGGCCGAGTTCAGCATCGGCTGCCGGGTCCCCATGCCGGTACGTTCGCCCGTGCGTCTGACCCTCGCCTCCATCAGCCCGGCGGGTACGCGTTGGGCGGCCGAGAAGGATGCGCACGGCAACGATGTCGAGGCCAAGGACAACGACGGCAACAAGACCGCGAAACAGCAGAACGTCACGCTGGCCCTCCATGGCACCGGCTTCATCACCGATAAGGTCAGCGACAACTGGACGGACAACGAGCTCTGGATCAATGACGAGCTGATGCGCGGCGTGCGGTGGAACCCCCCCGGCGCGCCGAAGTGCGACGACACGAACGCCACCGGCACCCAGGCCGATGTGTTGAACAGCCAGACGATTCGCGTGTGCGGGCTGGATCTCACGCCGTTCACCGCCGGCTCCGATCAAGGGCACCTCGAGGCGTGGGGCATCCGCGCGGCGACGGTTCGCGTGGCCGTCGGCCAGCCCGGCATCCATCGAACCGATCCTCAGGCCTTCCGGATTTACCCGCGATGGGCCGGGGGCGGGAGCGTGACGATGCTCTCGATCGTGCTCACGTTTCTGCTCGCGGGAGTCGTCCTCTATTGCGTCGCTCAATACAAACGTGTGCGCGCCGGCACCGGCACGCCATTTTCAGCGCGCACGGTCCTCTTCCTCGATCCCGAGACCGACACCTACAGCCTGTCCAAGCTGCAGTTCTATCTGTGGACGCTCGCGGCGGTGTTCGGCTACCTCTATTTGGTCCTGAGCCGGCTGTTCGTCCAGGGCGCCGAATGGCCGCAGGTGCCCGACAACCTGCCGGGCATCGTCGGCATCGGCATCGGGACGGCGGTGGGGGCGCAGGTCGCGACCAACATCCGCGGGCCGAAAGGCTCGGGTACCGAGCTGCCGAATCTGGGGGACTTCGTGATGAGCGGCGGCGTGGTGGCCGTCGATCGCGTGCAGATGCTGGTGTGGACGCTGCTCGGCGTCGGGATCTTCGTGGTGGCCGTGGCGCAGCACGGCCCGACCGACATCGAGAAGCTGGATTCGATTCCCTCGACGCTGCTCGTGCTGAGCGGCATCAGCACGGCGGGCTATCTCGGTGGCAAGCTGGCGCGCAAGCCCGGACCCGTGCTCGACGAGATTCACATCGAGCCGCCGGCCTCGGACGAGGCGCTCGCACAGACAGCGGTCCCGCCGCCGGGCACCGTGAATCTGGCCAGCGCACTGAACATCGCACAGAACGTGGTGCTGCCGGCATCCGCGGCCGTGTCGATCAAAGCGGGCCTCGACGCGCTCGTCGAGGCGAAGGCACTCGCCAGCGGCATCCGGACGGTCGCCCAGGCCGGCGAGGCGCTGCCGGCGCTCGCCGCCAAGCGGCAGATCGCCGAAACGATAGCGATGGCTGCGGCGGATGCGCTGGTCAAGGTGGACACGGCCGAGAACGCGTTGGCTGCCGAGACGGCGCAACGAGCGGCCGCGGCGATCGCCGATCTGGAGACGGCCGTGCGCGGCGCGGCGGGCACGTTCGCCAACCGGCCGGCCGACGCGCCGACGTTCACGCGCGTGATCACGCTTCGCGGACGCAACCTGTCGCCCGCGGCAATCTTCTCCATCGACGGCATCGCGCTTCCCTTCCGCATGCTCAAGCCGGATCCGCTCGACCCGGCAGCGAAGCGCGTGCCGGAAGTGCTGATTACGGAAAGTGGCAATCCGGAAATGGCGATGTTGCTGCGCCTCACCATCGATCCCGGGCAACTCGGGGCCGCGGACCGAGCCGTATACGACCGGTGGTTCTCGAGAGGCAGCGTGACCGCCCATGTGTTCAAGCTCACGAATTCCGACGGGCAGCAGGATGATCTGAGCTTCAGCGTGCCACCCTCCGCGGCCCAGGCGCCAGCCAAGGGAGGCGCCGCGCCGTCCGGTCCGGACACAGCCACAATCGGCGCAACGCCTGGTTCGGGAACCGTGGCCAGCGGCACGAGCATCACAAGGGCGGATGAACCGGGTGGCGGCACGCAGGCGGGAGCACGGCCATGAACGAACTGCAGGGCAAGACGGCGAAGGCCATCGTCAACGTCTTCGAGACCGGCCGGGTGCGGGGCAATTACGGCTCGGTGACGCTGCTGCCGGGCGACTCGGGGCATCTCACGTATGGGCGCAGCCAGACGACGCTCTCGACCGGCAATCTCTTTCTGCTGATTCACGGCTACTGCAACGCGCCGGCGGCGGCGTTCGCGAGGGAGCTCGAGCCATTCCTGCCGCGGCTGCTGCAGCCGGACCTGACGCTCGACGTCGACGCGCCGTTTCGCGATCTGCTACGACTCGCCGGCGACGATCCCGTGATGCAGCAGGAGCAGGATCGTTTCTTCGACGCGCACTATTTCGATCCCGCGTGCCGCCTCGCCGCGGCGCGCGGCCTGCAAACGGCGCTCGGGCAAGCGGTGGTCTACGACAGCGTCGTCCACGGCAGTTTCAAGATGGTCGCGGCCCGCGTCGGGAAGCCGATCGGCAAGGGTGACGGTGCGCTCACGGAGCAGCAGTGGACGACCGCCTATGTGGATGAACGCCGGACGTGGCTGGCGTCACGCGGCGGAATGCTGGCGAAGACGGTCTACCGGATGGACGCCTTCAAGGGGCTCATCGCGGGAAACGACTGGGAGCTGCCGCTGCCGCTGGACGTCCATGGCGTGACGATTACTCAGACCGCCCTCGAGGCGGCAGGCCCGCCGGCCGTCGTCCGCGCCTCCGCGCGTGACGCCGCCGAGGCACCCGCGCGCGTGCTGACCCTGACGTCGCCGTATATGCGCGGTCCGGATGTCGTCCTGGTCCAGCAGGCGCTCGACGCCAACGGCTTTACGAACGGGACGAAGGGGCCGAACGGGATGAAGGTGTACGACGGCGTCTTTGGTCCGTTCACCGTGGTGCTGCTGCAGAAGTTCCAGCGCGCCAAGGGATTCGTCCCGGCTGACGGCATCGTGGGTCCCCTGACGCGGGAGGCTCTGGGGCTGTAAGGCGGGCGCGAGTGACGTTTTACGCGCCGGCGCGGCGATCTTCCGCCGAGTTCCTGCTCGAGGGCGCATCAGCCGCCGCGCAGGCGCGTACCAGGCCAGTGCCGCTTACTGGGTGGCTGGCGTCTTGATCGTCTTGGCGGTGATCGTGTCGCCCTGGATGGTTCCGATCAGCTCGACCTGCTGCCCGGCGTGACTCGCAATCGTTTTCGATTTCTGATTGGCGAGCTGGTAGACCTTGCCCTCTGACACGAATACGTACTTGGCTCCTTTCTTGATGCACACGTTGGTGCATTCCGCGTCCGTCATCTTCTTGCCCTCGTGCTCACCCGCTGCGTGCTTGCCATTGCAGTTGCTGTCGCTGATGGCGCCTTTCCACGTCTGGTCCTTCTGAGCCGCCGCGGGCACGACGGCGAACGCGCCGATGACGATGAATACGGCCAGTGCTGATCTCATCGAAGCCTCCTGAGTTGAAGAACCGAAAAAATCGCGCCGATCATACGCCTTTCCTGAGCCTTCCGCACGCACATTGGGAGACACGATTGGGCGACCGATCTTACTCCACCTCTCCACAAGAAGCGGTCGAATCGCTGCGAAGATTGCGCCTTTATTGTCGATGGCTTCCGCCCTCTATCAGCACGCAGTCTGGCGCGAGATATTAGACGTGTCATGTGGCGACGATATGTGTTACACAGTGGCGTCGCTGCGGTGCCAGATAGATGCCCGGTTTCGCCCCTCACAACTTGGGGGCGCTCACTGGATTTCAATATTCAGAGGCTTACATGAAGCTCGTGAGTGTCACCATCGCGCTGTCAGTGCTCGCGTTCGTGCCTATCCCGGTCGCGGCCGCCACGATTGCATTCTCGGGCGTCGGGTCGGTCCTGGCTAGCCCATGTTTTGTTGGCCAAGTCGATCCCGCTGCCTGTTTTCAGCTCACGGACACTTCATCGTCTTATCGCGTCAACGGCGATCCCGGTTGGACGTTCGTGTTCGAAGGCCAATTGATTCCGAACCCGGAGAATCCATATCCGTTTCCTACGTATGTGGGCTCGGGCGTCTGGTCGTTGACGAAGGGCTCGAACGGATTGTCCGGCAGCTGGACCAACCTCTTCCTGCCCGCCGCTCCGCCGCTTGGCTGCGATGCCATCTCGCCTGTTGGCGACTCCGATTGCTGGTCGGCCGTCTCGATAGCTCTGCTCTCGTACGTGATTGCGTCCGGAACGGGCCTTTACGCCGGCGTCCTCGGCCTGGGTGAGTCAACGATCAACGTGACCACCGGGTTTCCACCAGGGAACATACAGAATCCTGCCGCCGGTTCACCCTTCGTCGAAGCTGGCGAGTTCCACACCGTCGCCGAACCCAACGCGTTGGCGCTTCTCGCGCTGGGCCTGCTCGGCGCGTCCAGAACGGTCCGCCGGCGACACAGACGGTAGACGTTGTCCAGTCGGAATTCGAGGTGCGAAGTGAGTCATCGTGGGCGGGCCGACGCTCCCCAATGACGCCGATCGGCGCAGCACTGCGGCTACCAGCTCCAAACCCATCGTCGCCATTCAGTTAGACCTTGTCTGGCTTGGCAATTCAGAACCCGCCAACTCTCGGACGTTCCAGATCGGAATGCGCTGGCCAAGACGCCAGTCTCAGGTCGCGTGGTAGGACGAGATTTCGAGACCCTCGCCGTTCGTGGGCGCTGAGCCCCCGCAGAGCACAGCGCGATCTCGCCGCTCGCACCAGTCTGACCAGAATCACACTCGGAACGAGGTGACTGCCTTTCCCCGAGCACACTTCGATAAGCCCGGCCGCCTCCAGCTTGCAAGTCACTTCGGGCCCGGGCCAAAAAGGCGCGTGAAGCCGCAACCCACGAGTGCAGGAAGCTCGAGACATCTCGAACTACCTACGACAGCCGGCCTTGACAACTAAAGTTGTCAAGGCTACTATCCCGTTCGTGTTCGACGTTCAGGTCATCGACGACCCGGCAACGGCGACAGTCGCGTTGGAGCCGATGCGAAGCCGCCTGCTCTCCGAACTGGCCGCCCCGGCGTCGGCGGCGACGCTCGCGGCGCGGGTCGGACTGGCCCGCCAGAAAGTCAATTACCACCTGAACGCGCTGGAGGCGCACGGGCTGGTGACGCTGGCGCAGGAACGCAAATGGGGCGGGCTGACCGAACGCCTGCTCGTGGCGACAGCGGCGTCCTACGTCGTTTCGACGGGCGCCTTGGGCCCGGCCGGTGCGAATCCGAACCGGCAGATCGACCGCCTGTCCGCCAGCTATCTCATCGCGCTCGGCGCCCGCATCGTCCGCGAGGTGGGTGACCTCGTTCGTCGGGCCACGGAAACAGGCAAGAGCCTGGCGACCCTGGCCGTCGATACCGAGGTCCGCTTCCGGTCGGCGAAGGACCGCGCGGCGTTCAGCCAGGAGCTCACCGAGGCCATCACGACCCTGGTGTCGAAGTACCACGATGCGTCGGCTCCCGGCGGCCGCTCGCATCGCCTGACCGTCGTGGCGCACCCGCTGCCATCCGATTCCAAGGAGCCATCATGAGCGTCAAGAAAGAAGCGTCCGGCCGCCGGTCGGTGCAGGTCGAAGTCGAGGTGCCAGGGACGCCCGAGGAAGTCTGGCAGGCCATCGCCACCGGGCCGGGCATCGCGTCCTGGTTCGTGCCGACGTCATTCGAGGAGCGCGACGGCAAGCCCGTCGCGGTGACCTCGACGTTCGGCCCGGGCATCGAATCCCGTTCGGCCGTGACGGCCTGGGATCCGCCGCACATGTTTGCGGCGCAAGGGCAGGGGTGGGGGGGCTCGCCGCCGATTGCCACCGAGTGGACCGTCGAAGCGCGGGCGGGTGGCGTGTGTCTCGTCCGTGTGGTGCATAGCCTCTTCGCCAGCACCGAAGACTGGGACAACCAGCTCGAAGGCACCGAATCCGGCTGGCCCGGCTTCTTCCGCACGCTGCGGATCTATCTGACGCACTTCCGCGGGCAACGCTCCGCACTTATGCAGTTCGTGACGCCCGCCGCGGGGACCGAGGCGGAGGCGTGGGATCGGCTGACGGCAGCCTTCGGACTGGCCGGCGTGAGCATCGGGCAGCATTGGACTGCGCCGGCAGGGGTCCCGCCGCTCAGTGGCGTGGCGGAGTACATCAGTCAGCGTCCGCACGATGCCCTGCTGCGGCTCGAGACGCCGGGGCCCGGGGTCGCCGCCCTTGGCACCTTCACCATGGGTGACCAGAGCATGGTGGCCCTCAGCTTCTATTACTACGGCGATCAGGCGGCCGAGACCGCCGCCCGCGAGACACCGCCGTGGCAGGCGTGGATCAACGCACGCTTTCCGCTGCCGGCCGAGACGTGCGACCGCAAGTAGCAGTGCAAGCGTTCGCTTTGCCTCCTGATCGCACACGCGTGTCCCGTGAGGCCCGTGGCGAGCCGACGCGTCCGGCTGCCATCGTGTATCGTTGTGACGACATGCAGGACGATCGTGAGCTCACACGCGAACCCGAACGGGAGCGCGACGACGAGGAGGCCGTGCCGATCAGAGTGGCGCCTGACGATCTCGAGCCGGACACGCTGCGGGCGGTGATCGAATCGTTCGTCCTGCGTGAGGGAACCGACTACGGGCTGCACGAGACGGCGCTCGAGGTCAAGGTCGACCAGGTCCTGACGCAGCTTCAACGCGGCGAGGCGCACATCACCTTCGATCCAGCGACCGAATCGATCAATCTAGTGGTCACGAGCGCGATCGGCGGATCAGCGCGCCGCTGAACGACGAGCGGCCCCGCTCCTGGGGACGCCATTGCCACACCCGCACGCTGGACACGACAAGCGCCGCACTGGGTTATACACGCGGGGCCGCGATCTCGACCCGCCTCCGTAAAGCTCCTCGGCCCGTCCTAACTCCTTCGACGCCCCTTTCGTTGTAAACAGCCACTTGCCTCGGACCGCTTGCCGTCGGTATCGCTGCCGGGCGCGCGGACGCCATTCCGCGGACCAGTCGGCCCGACCTTGGTCCGCGGACCGCCTTGGCGATATGTTCATGCAAACGTCACGCATATCGACGCTGGCGCGAGCGCCTGCGAATGTTTGCACAGCTTCGCTCGACCTCGTCGTCGCGGGTTTTGCGCCTACAATTCTTAGCGGTGTCCTTCGACGGCAGTCACGAGCGCGAGAGTCAACCCACTATGGACGGAGTGCCTGCGAGCGACCACAGAATCGGCCGGTACCGCATCCTCGGCCTCCTCGGCGAAGGTGGGATGGGAACGGTCTATCGCGCGCTCGATCCGCATCTGGGTCGAGAGGTCGCCATCAAGGTGCTGAAGAAGCAGGACGACGCGGTCGCGGTCCAGCGGTTTTTTCGCGAAGCGACAGCCGCCTCGGCGCTGAACCATCCCAACCTCGTGACGGTATTCGAAGCCAGTGAAGCCGAACAGCGACCCTTCATCGTCATGGAGCTCGTACGCGGTCACGTGCTTCGGTCGCTCATTGGCCAGCCGATCGAGGTAGCGACATTTCAGAGTCTCGCGCGGCAGATGGCCGAAGCGCTGAGCGTCGCTCACGCCGCGGGCCTCGTGCATCGTGACGTGAAACCCGAGAACATCATGGTCCGCGACGACGGATACGTGAAGATTCTCGACTTCGGCCTGGCTCGGCTCGATCCCGGCGCACATCAGGGCATGACGACGCAGACCGCGTCGGGAACCCACGTGGGTGTGCTGGTGGGGACGATCAAGTACATGTCACCCGAACAGACGAAGGGCGGACCGGTCGGTACGCCGTCGGATGTGTTCTCGTTGGGGATCGTCATGTACGAGCTCGCTACCGGCACGCACCCGTTCGACGCCGAAACTCAGTTTGGCGTGCTGAACGCGATCCTCACGCACCATCCGGTTCCCCCGTCCCGTCTCAACGCGGAATTCTCGGGCCGGTTGGAAGCGCTGATGCTGCGGATGCTCAACAAGGATGCCGCGCTGCGACCGAGCGCGGCTGAGGTCTCGGCCGCGCTGGCGGCCTCGCCGACTGGAAGGAGCCTGGTCCGGGCGGCGCTCGCGGTCGCGCCCAGCCGTCACTCGGTGGGACGGGTAAAGGCCCTCGCGGAGCTGCGGGCCGCCTTCGAGCACGTCGGCCGCGGGCGTGGGCTGCTCGTCTGTGTCTCCGGGGAGCCCGGCATCGGCAAGAGCACGCTCGTCGAAGATTTTCTGTCCGAAGTCGCCGCATGGAGCGGGACGTGCCGCATCGCGCGCGGACGTTGCTCGGAGCGGTTGGCCGGCACAGAGGCGTACCTTCCACTTTTAGACGCGCTAGAAGATCTGCTTCGCATCGACGATGGCGCACTTGCTCGATTGATGAAGATGGTCGCGCCGCTCTGGTACGTGCAAATCGCTCCCGCCGTGCTGCAGGACTCGTCGTTCGGCCGGCTGGTAGTCGAAGCCAGGAGCGGCACGCAAGAACGGCTCAAGCGGGAGCTCGTGACCTTTCTCCAGGAAGCCTGTCGTCAGCAGCCGATCGTGCTGTTTCTCGACGACTTGCACTGGGTCGATCTGTCGACCACCGATATGATCGGCTACCTGACGAGCCAGTTCGCGTCCTGGCCGTTACTGATCATCGCAACCTATCGGCCGGAGGAGCTTCTGGTCCAGAAGCACCCGTTTCTTTCGACCAAGCGCGAGCTGCAGACGCGCGGGCTGTGCCGCGAGATTGCCCTCGAGTTCCTGACCCGGAAGGAAGTCGAGGAATACGTCGCGCTGAGGTTTCCCCGCCACCGCTTGCCGGCAGGCTTCGTGGACTTGATTTATGCCAAGACGGAGGGCAACCCGCTTTTTGTTGTAGACGTACTGAGCTACCTCTCCGAGCAGCGCGTGCTCAGTCGCGAGCACGACGTGTGGACGCTCACGCGATCGGTCCCCGACATCGCCCGTGAGCTGCCCGAGTCGGTCCGCGGGATGATCCAGCGGAAGGTCGATGTGCTGGCCGAAGCCGATCGCCGACTGCTCGTTGCCGCCAGCGTGCAGGGCTACGAATTCGATGGCGCCGTGATGGCCAAGGTGCTCGGGATTGACCCGGTCGACATCGAAGAGCAACTCGAGGTCATCGATCACATCCACGGGTTCGTGCGGAGGATCCGCGAGCAGGAATTTCCTGATGGAACGCTGACGCTGCGTTACCGCTTCGTCCACGTGCTCTATCAGAACAGGCTGCACGCGTCGGTCACGCCGGCGAGAAGAGTGGCGCTCAGCCTGGCGGTCGGCAAGGCCCTGGAGACGTTCTACCGCGACAAGACGGTCGACATCGCGTCGGAGCTCGCGGTGCTCTACTCGGCGGCGCGCGAGTTCTCGCTCGCGGTCGACTACTTCCGGACCGCGGCCAAACGAGCGGCCGACGTGTTCGCCTACGAGGAAGCCCTCGTGCTGGGTCGGCGCGCGCTCGACGCCCTGCGAATGCTGCCCGACACGCCTGAGCGTCAGCGGCGCGAGTTGGCCGTGCTCATGACGATCGGCGTGTCGGCCAGCGCCAGCCGCGGATTCTCGAGCCCGGACGTCCAGGACATCTACAACCGGGCCAGCGCTCTGTGCGTGGCGCTTGGCGAGATCGAGCCGCTGGCGCGCATCCTCTACGGGCTGATCAGCTCGAACATCGTTCGATTGCAGCTCGAAGCCGCACAAGCGGCAACCGACCGAGTGCTTCAACTGGCGCGCGACAGCCAGGATTCGAGCGTGGCCATCCACGGGACTCAGGGACTCGGGCTGGTCAGCTACTATCGCGGCGATTTTGAGGCGACCATCGGGCACTTTCGACCGAACCTCGCGTCTTACCCGTTCGATGTGCGCCGTTCGCTGTGCAAGACGTTCGGCTACGATCCAGCCTCAGCGGCGCACATCTACGTGGGCTGGTCGCTGTGGTGTCTGGGGTATCCCGACCAGGCCGTGCACGAGGTGGAGGCGGGCGTTCGATCGGCTGAGGAGGTCGCGTACGGATACTCGCTCGCTACCGCGCTGTGCTTCGTCAGCGTGGTCTATGGCTGGCGCCGTGATTGGGAGTTGATGCGCGCCGCCAACCGACGGCTGTTCCAAGTCGCCAAGGACCAAGGGCTCTCCTACTTCCTCGCGACCTGCGACGTCCTCGACGGTCTCTGGCTGGCCCAAGCGGGACAAGTGGACGACGGTCTCGCCCGCATGCGCACCGGCTGGGAGAATCTCCAAGCGATTGACGGGCGCACCTCATTGCGGCGTTTTGCTACCGACCTCGCGGGACAAATGGCGCGCGCTGGACAACTGGAAGCGGGGCTCACCCTTCTGGACGCGGAGATCGATGCGATACGTTCCGATCGCTTTTGGGAAGCCGAGCTCCTTCGCGTCAAGGCCGAGATTCTGCTGCAGCGCGGGCTCGCGCCGGACGCCGCGGAAGCTCAAGAGTGTCTCCACCGTGCCCTCGAGGTCTCTCGCCGGCAACGTGCTAAATCCTTCGAGCTCCGAGCGGCCATCAGTCTGGCCCGGGTGTGGCATGGACAGGCGCGGTCGCGTGACGCCGGAGCGCTCTTGTCAGAGATCTACGCACGTTTCACCGAGGGTTTCGAGACGGTCGATTTGAAGGAGGCTCGAGCCTTGTTGACGCTGACGGGCACTCCAGTCCCGCCGCCACCGGTGCCTGACAGCGACCGGTCCAGCCATTAGGCCGCTCCGCCCACCCGTCTAAGGTGCTAACATGCGCCGTTCTCAACGCCAGTCGTCTCCAGACGGAGGCTACGGATGGCCGTTCACCTAGTCAATCCCAGCGAGATCTCGTTCGGCACGGCGGTGATTACGTGCCGGTGGCTCTACGTGCTCGCCGGCGCGACCCCTGTCGAACACGGGGTGCCCTCGGTTATCGACGAGACGCTCGAGCCGATGGACGTCGATCGCGTTCGGCCGAACGATGTCGTCGGCATCGGCATTCACACGATGAACGCCGCCCGCGGGTACGCGGTCGGAAGGGCGGCGCGCGAGCGCGGTGCCTGGGTGGTGTTTGGCGGCGTGCATGCGAGCCTGTTCCCAGAAGAAGCATTCGCGTCCGGGGGCGCCCACAGCGTCGTCACCGGCGACGGCGATCGCGTGTGGCCTCAGGTGCTCGCGGATTGCGCCGGCGGCCAGTTGCAGCGCCTCTACCAAGGCGGCAGGGTCGAAGGCGCCGAGATGGTCCAGGCGCGCTGGGAGGTGCTCCCTGGAGATCGCTACTTATGGGGCGCCGTGCAAACGACGCGCGGTTGCCCCAAGCACTGCTCATTCTGTTCGGTCTGGCGGACCGACGGGCAGCGCCCGCGCCTGATCCCCTCGTCAGTTGTGATCCAGGAAGTGGTCGCGCTGCGACGGCTGGGTTTCCGCTACATCTTTCTTTCGGACGACAATTTCTACCCGATCACGCTGCACGATCTCGAGCTCGCCAAGAAGCGCAGCGATCCGACGCTGTTCAACCAGCTCCAGACGGTTCGGCAGGCCCGGTTCGAGCTGATGGAGCGGCTCGCCGAGCTGCCAGACGATCTGATGTTCTTCACCCAGATCACCATGGAGGCCGCGGAAGATCCGGAGTACTTGCGGGCCATGCGCCGCGCGCATATTCGCGGCGCGCTGGTCGGCATCGAGACGATCACCGCTGAAGGCCTCAAGTCCGTCTACAAGGGGTTCAACAGCTCGGGTGACGAACTGGTCGCGCGCCTGCAGACCTTTGCCCAGCACCGGATCCATGTGCTGGGCTCCTTCATCTTCGGCCTCGCTACCGATCGCCCGGACACTTTCGACGCGACGGCCGACCTCGCTCAGCGGGCGGATGTCGCGGCGGCGCAGTTCGTGATTCTCACGCCGTTTCCGGGCACGGTGGATTTCCTGAGCTGGGAGAAGCTGGTCGAAGGTCAAACCATCGACGGGGTGCCGATGAACCGCTACTGGCTGGCGCCGTCGCATCGACGCATGGGGGTCAGAGTGCCGAATCCCGTGATGTCCCGTGAGGAGATCAGCGCCGGCACGAGACGCGCGTGGGATCGATTCTACAGCCTGCGATTCCTGTGGGCGCGATCGCGCCGGTCGACGAAGCTGCGCGAACGTCTCGCCTTCATCCTGGTGTCCAAGTTGTATCGCCAGATGTACGCGCGCACAGGTCTCGCCGCCGACAGCGCTCGCGCCAATCGCGCCGCTACGTGGGTCCGACTGATGGCGTGGCCCTGTCGCTCACTCTTCAAGACAGCACCGATGCCGGCGCTGGTCGCGCCGCGCGACGTTCGCTAGAAACTGAATCGTGCGGCGAGCTGCGCTTGCCGAGGAGGCAGGCTCCCTGTGTACCGGCCGTAGGCCGGGAGCGGGTGCGCCGGAAATGCCCCCGAGCCAAAGATGACGAACGACGACTGATTCGTGTCCTCGAAGAAGTTCGTGTGGTTCAGGAGGTTGAACACCTCGAACATGACCTCGATCGAACGGGTCTTGCCGAACGTCCATGTCTTGCTGGCCCGCATATCCACGTTGTAGATCGCCACGGTCGTCTCGCTGTTCCGGCCGACACTCGTTGACTCGCTGGCCGGATCGCGGCGCGCGCGATCCGGCGGAAAGCTGCCACCGTTTCCATCACCGTTGAGATCCGCGCCGGCGAGCGGCGAGAATGGATGACCCGACGCGGCCGACACGATCCCCGACAGATGAACCTTCCAGGGCAACTGATAGAAGCCGGACACCACGAGACGATGGCGCTGGTCGTGCGTCGCGGGCCCGCGCTCCGACTGCGGATCGAACCCAACAGGCAACCCGAACTTGTCATTCGGATCGCGACCGAAACCGCTGTTCTGGACGATGAACGTACTTTGGAAGTCTGTAGCGGTGTCTTCAGCTTTCGACAACGTGTACGACAACAGGAACTGCGAGCCATGGCTGAAGCGTTTACGGAGCGATCCCATCAGCCCCTTGTACCAACTCTCGCCAAAGGACGTGTACTGCAGGACGGAAGCTGACGTTCCAGGAATGCCGCCGTTGACGCATGTCGCGGCCGGATTGGCCGCGCACGGCAAGTCGTTCGGTCGGCGTCCCGAGCCCAGGCTGGCGACCACCGGGTTGTAGTCGATCGTGCCCGGCATGTTGTACCCGCGTACATAAACGCCACTGACGCTGAGCGCGAGGTCGTGACCGAGCGCGCGGTCAATGCCGATCGACGCCTGATGAGTGTAGGAAGTCTTCAGCGCCGGATCGAGACTGGTCACGGTAGACGGATACGCATTGCCGACGAGCGCCTTCGCCTGGTCCTCGCTCAGGCGATGACTCGGTGCATTCCAGGCGATCGCCGCGCGCGGCGCGCTGAGGACCAACGTGCGCACGCCATCCTGTGCGCCATTGACGATCCGCCCGACAGTGGAGAGGGCGGTGATGACCTGGTCGTAAAAGATTCCGTACGCGCCGCGGAGCACGGTGTTGCCGTTTCCGGCGAGATCGTAGGCCACCGCCATGCGGGGCGCCACGTTGTTGCCGTCGCTCGGCAGCGGGTAGCTCAGTGTCCCGGCGCCCACGTCGGAAACGCTGTAGGTGTACGGCTGCCAGAACTGGCGCTGATAACGCACCCCCGGCTTGATCACCGCGCGGCCGACTTTCCACTGATCCTGCGCGAAGAGCGCGAGGTCGGCATATCCGATGTCCGAATACGTGGAGTTCCCGTAGCCCTGGACGTAGGCCGCCGGCGTTCCCTTTTGCAGGCCGTCGAGCGACGACGTGACGCCGAGTGCGGGAATCGGACTGAAGATGTAGCGCCCGCCGAAGTGCAGCGGCAGCGTGTTGCCATCGCCGGGAAACGCGAGGTGGTTGTACTCGCCGCCAGCCTTGAACTGATGCGCGCCGGTGAAAAAGCTCAGCGTCTCCAACAGCTGCAGCCGCCGGTTGACGCGCAGTTGCGGCGTGACGCGCTGGCGCCCGACGCTGGCCACCCCGGTGACCTCGAGCGTCGGACCGCCCTGATCGACTTCAGTGCACTCGCCGCCACAGAGCGGGTCCAGGGCTTGGACGTTCTGCCGCTCGTAGGCGTATTGCGCCCGCGCTTCGCTGATCCACGTGCGGGCGAAGACGGCGGTCTCGGCCGCCGAAAGTGACCAGTCAGTGCGAAGCTGCACGGTGCCTCGACTCCGCGCGACGATGCCGCCGAAATCGTCGATGCCCTCGCGGGTGATGTCGGCGAGATTCCCCCGCAGCACGAGCGCATGGTTCGATGACAACTGGTGATCGACCTTCCCGAGAAGCTCGTTGTTTCTCACGTTCAGTGGGACGTTGCCCAACTCCACCGGAAAGCCAACGCTGTTGAGCACAGCGGCCGCCGTCGGGTCGATCGTGACGAGCCGGCTGTCCTTGGCGTCCGTCCCCTCATAGGACAGAAAGAAGAAGCTCCGGTCCTTGCGGATCGGGCCACCGAGCGTCGCCCCTCCTTGCTGCTGCCGGAACGGCGCCTTCTCGAGATTCACGGGATTGCCGAACGTGTCGAACTGTTCGAAGTAGCTCTTCGCGTTCAGGCTCCGGTCGCGAAAGTAGTAGAACGCGTTGCCATGAAAGGCGTTGGTTCCGCTCTTGGTCACGATGTTGACGACCCCGCCGGCACTCTTGCCGAACTCCGCCGAGTATGAATCCGCCAGAACCTGGAACTCTCGCACCGCTTCCTGGCTGAAGGTCGCCCGCACCGCGCCGACCACGGGATCATTGTTGTCGAGGCCGTCGACCATGACGTTGTTGGAGCGGCCACGCTGCCCCGTGAATGAGAGCCCGGACGTCGTCGTGACGCCCTGCTGTGGTGTGTGGTCAATCGACACGCCGGGGGTGATCACGGAAAAACTCATGAAGTTGCGGCCATTGCTCGGAAGGCGCTCGATCTGATCCCGGCTCACGACCGACGACAGCTCGGTGCGACTCACCTGGACCAGCGGGACCTCGGCTGCGGCGGTGGCCGATTCCAGGACCATCGCCAGCGTCAACTTGAAATCGATGGTCACGGATTGGCCGAGCAACAGGACCACGCCCTCTCGCGTCTGGGTCGTGAAGCCGGCGAGCGCCACGCTGACGGTGTAGGTGCCGGGTGGGAGCGCGGGTACGTCGTAGTGGCCTTTGTCGTCGGTGACGACGGTGCGAGCAATATTGGTGTCGACGTTGGTGACGGTGATTCTGGCCGCCGGCACCAGCGCCTCGGTCTGATCGATGACGTTCCCACCGAGATCGGCGCCCGTCAGGCGCGCCTGGCCCAGCGCACTGACTGGCAGCGCGAGCAGCAGGGCGACCGCCGCGAGCGTGATTCGTCCACTCATGTCGCGCAGGACCATGTCACCGGCGAAGGTCGACGAGTTTCATGATGAGCTGAGGATAGACGATATTCGGTGTAGATCCTGCGTCCCCTCCCTGCCGACAGGAAAGCGCGCCCGCGGACGGCGCGAGGCCAACCGGCGCTCCAAGAGCGTGGATCGCTGGAAGGAACGGCTGTGAGAGACCCATACTCGTCGCTCACCGGAGCTCGATCAGGCGCAGGCTCGTGATCGCCGCCTGCTCCGCGGCCGCGACGCGGAGCTCGACCGCCGGATCGTTAGGGAGGCGGTCGCGCAAGAGCGCCAGCATCTCCTCCGCGGAGCGCCCGCGGGCACAGACGATGAAGATGTAGCCGAAGGTCTCCTTGTAAAGACGATTCGCCTCGGACAGGGCGGTCAGAACCTCGCTGCGGGCACCCTCGAGGCCGCGCTGTTCGACTGCCGACAGATGGGCCGTTGTCGCGAACCGCCGCTCCAGCGCATCGCGATCACCGATCTTCGGATGCTGCGCGAACGCTAGCCGCCAGTCGTCCTCACCAAGGCTCCACCACACCTCCGCTGCCGACGAGAGCAGCGCCTCTTGATTGCCGAACGGACGCCGCGCCGCCATGCGCTCGACCCAGCGCGTCGAACCGCAGCAGGTCCGCAGCAACTCGCGCGCTTCGGCCGCGCTCGCCTCATCGAGCCGGCGCCACGATGCCATGGACCCTCAGACGGCTGACCCCGCCGTCAGGAAAGATGTTGAGCCGCACGTGCGACACCGGTCCGGAAGGCAGCAACTCGCGCGAGAACAGGTGACGATGGTGAGCCCGGAGCTTGGTTTCGGGAAGCACCGGAAACCAGCCGGCGATATCCATCGCTGCGACCTCATTGCTGGGCACAAGGCACCCTTCAACGGTGGCCCTGTCCGGATAGTTGCCTTTGAAATGGTTCGTGTCGATCTCGATTCGCGTCAACAGGCCGGGCGCGCCCAGGCGAACGACCGCCCAGTCGTGACCAGGTCCCCGGCGCCGGCGTGTCTCCCAGCCATCGCCCATGTTCGCCGCCCGGTCCGGCATGAGCATGTTCCCCACCGCACCGAAGTGCATGTCGCTGGCGGCGATGACGCGACCGCCGTTACGGATGCTCGCGAGATCGACCGATCGCCGCGTTGTCGCAAGATCCGTCCAGTCCAGAATGACGTCGCCGTACGCACGAAAACGGGCAACGCCGCCGTCCGGATAGATGTTGAGGCGCAGGTGAGTCCAGGCTGGACCGGGCTGAGCGGCCGGCGGCGAACCGTCCGCGCGGTTCGCGCCGCCGGCATCGATCGCGAAGTAGTTGTGGCTGTTTCCGTTCAAGGGCGACCGATCGAGAATGGTGACCCACGGGGCACCGAGTCGCCCGGCGATCGACGGGGTGAGCGGCCGTGCGTGGTCGAGGGCATCGATCGAGCACTGGGACGGGTGGTTCCCGACGAAGAAGCTGGTGTCCACGTCGACGCCGCGAACGGCCCCGCGCAGGCCCAAGCGGATCACGCACCAATCGTGACCTGGCGTTCGCTTGCGCCGCGACTCCCAGCCGTCCATCCATTTGCCCCGCGAGGTGAATTTACCAGGGACGAAGATGGGCGGCTGCGGCTTCAGCAGGTTGGACCGAGGTGCGAAGAAATCGTCGCTGGCGTCGAGCGTGCGCCCGCCCACCCGCGCCGACGCCAGGTCCGCGAGTCGCGCGAACGCCGGAGTATCATCGTCGCCAATCGGTCCGGGGCCGAGGTGTTCCGCGGAGTTCTGCATGCTCACTCAGTCGTCGTACGGCAAGGAACGCATCCGGCTCGTGCAGGTGCTGCGACGCGCGGACCGGGATGACCTACGCGATGTCACCGTCGCCGTGCGCTTCGACGGCGATTACGGCGCCGCCTACACGGAAGGCGACAACAGCAACATCCTGCCCACCGACACGATGCGGAACACGGTCTACGCGCTCGCGGCGCAGGAGGCGGTCCAGGACATCGAGTCGTTTGGCCTGCGCCTCTCGCAACACTTCCTCGCAGGCAACAGATGCCTGACGCGAGTCACCATCGACCTCTCGGAGCACCACTGGGACCGCATCGCAGACGGCGATCGCGAACATCGGCACGCGTTCCTGCGGCGCGGCCCGGAGACGCGCACGGCGTCGGTGTCGGCCGATCGCGACGTGTCTACTGTCTCGGCCGGGGCGGCGGACCTGCTGATCCTGAAGTCCGCGGAGTCGGCCTTCACCGGCTTCCCGCGTGACGAATACACCACACTCGCCGAAACCCGAGACCGTCTGCTCGTGACGTCCCTGACCGCCACCTGGCAGTACCGCGACCACTCGATCCCCTTCGATCCAACCTGGCAGACCGTCAGACAGACGATGCTGGATGCGTTTGCCGGCCATCGCAGCGAATCCGTTCAGCACACCCTTCACGCAATGGGCCAGGCCGTCCTCGACACTGTCGACGCGGTCGCGAGCATCCGCCTCGTCATGCCGAACCGCCACCACCTGCCCTTCGATCTCTCGCGCTTCGGGCTGGAGAACCGCAACGAGATCTTCGTGGCGACCGAGGAACCGTACGGACTCATCGCCGCAACGCTCGCCCGATGACGACCGGACGATTATATGAAACCAGCGTTCGTGCGCAGTACGCGGGTCGTGCTTCCTGACGGGACCCAGCCGGCCACGATTCACCTGAAAGAGGGGCGGATTGCGGCCGTTCGTCCGCACGGGGATGCTGCGTCGGGATCCGGCGGCCTCGATGCTGGAGATCTCGTGGTACTGCCGGGCCTGGTGGACACGCACGTCCATCTCAACGAGCCGGGCCGCACCGAGTGGGAGGGATTCGCCCATGGCACGCGCGCCGCAGCCGCGGGCGGCGTCACCACGTTGGTCGATATGCCGCTGAACAGCCAGCCGGCGACCGTCAGCGTGGCAGCGCTGGACGCCAAGATGCACGCGACGGCTGGGCAGCTCCATGTCGACGTGGGGTTCTGGGGAGGCGTCGTGCCCGGGAACAGCGCCGCTCTCGGACCGCTCGTCGAACGCGGCGTCCTCGGGTTCAAGAGCTTCCTGGCGCCGTCAGGTGTCGAGGAATTTCCGCACGTCGACGAGTCCGATCTTCGCGAGGCGCTGCCTGTCGTGGCGGCGATGGGAGTCCCGCTCCTGGTCCATGCGGAATGGCCCGCACTGCTGCGCGAGGCGGACGCCTCCAGCGATCCGGAGTTGTACCAGACATGGCTCGACACACGGCCGGTAGCGAGCGAGCAGGCGGCCATCGACCTGTTGATCGGCCTGGCGCGCGAGTCCGGCGCCCATGTGCATGTCGTCCACCTCTCGTCGGCGGCGCCGCTTGCGGCGATTCGCGCCGCGCGGGCGAGCGGCGTCGCCATCTCGTGCGAGACGTGTCCGCACTACCTCACGTTCGAGGCGGGACAGATCGCGCGCGGGGCCACCGCCTTCAAATGCGCGCCGCCCATCCGCAACGCGCGCGAACGTGACTCTCTCTGGCAGGGTCTGACGGCCGGCGACATCGATGTCATCTCGAGCGACCACTCACCCGCTCCAGCGGCGCTCAAGGCGGGTGACTTCATGACGGCGTGGGGCGGCATCGCCTCGTTGCAGCTCGCCCTGGCAGCCGTCTGGACGGGTGCGTCTGCGCGGGGCATCCCGTTCGATCGGATCGCGCGCTGGATGTGTTCGGCGCCGGCAACGCTCGCCGGGCTCGATCAGGTCAAGGGCAGCATCGCCGTTGGCCACGATGCGGATCTGGTGATTTGGGATCCTGAGGCCGAGCAGCGAGTCCAACCATCCGCTCTGCACCACCGCCACCCGATCACACCGTATGCGGGCCTGTCCCTGCGAGGCGTCGTGCACACCACGATCCTGCGCGGGCGGGTGATCTTCGACAACGGCACGTTGTCGGAGGCCACCGGAAGGATGATTCTCGGCCGTCGCGCGGCATTAGAGGCGCCGGCGCCATCGTAAGGACGAGGCTCGCCATGAACGGAATCACGACGCACGTGCTCGACACCTCCCGCGGCCGCCCTGCCGCGGGTGTGCCAGTCACATTGGAGCGGTTGACCGGCGCGGAATGGACGATCGCTGCTGCCGGCCGTACTGATGATGACGGCCGGTTGATCGCGTTGGCGGGCGACACCGCACCTGGTACTTACCGGCTCGTGTTCGACACCGCCGCGTATTTTCAGGCGGATGGCAGGCGCGCATTCTATCCACACGTCAGCATCGCGTTCGACGTTGGCGAGAGCGAGGCACATAGTCACGTGCCGTTGCTCCTGAGCCCGTTCGGCTACACGACCTATCGGGGGAGCTGAGCGAGAGCCGCGCGTGCCCTGTTGGATGCACTGGAGCAGCCATCACTGTGGATGAGTCTTCCGGAGGACCGCCACGCCCAAGTCCAGAACTTGACCACCGCCCACCGTGCCGTGCTACGCTGTTCATCCTTCTGAGAAGTCGATGAAGATTGACACCGCCATTCCGACCGGGTTCTTCCTGCTCGCCGCACCGGACCGCTTCTAATTTCAAGCGCCCGGTCCCGGGCACCCGCTCCCAGTTTCATAGTCGTTTTCGCTCGGTCCCCTCCGCCGCTGGCGTTCAGGGCTGACCCGCTGGATGGTGCATCACATGTCATTGACCCTCGAACCCTCGTCTGCGGCGGCACCCTCCGCGTCGTCCGGGGAGCAGAACTCCGGTCTATGGACGACGTTTCGCGAGGCGGTTCGCGGATCGGCGATCGACTACACGACGGCGCCCATCGGTCGTGCGGTCATCATGCTGGCCGTCCCGATGGTGATGGAGATGGCGATGGAGTCGATCTTCGCCGTCGCGGACGTGTTCTGGGTCGCCCATCTCGGCGCCAATGCCGTCGCCACGGTTGGTCTGACCGAGTCGATGCTGACGATGATCTACACGGCGGCGATGGGGTTGTCGATCGGCGCGATGGCACTCGTATCGCGCCGTATCGGCCAGCGGGATGCCGACGGCGCCTCGCGGGCCGCCGCCCAGTCGATCCTGCTCGGGGTCATCGTCGCGGCGGCGATCGCCGTTCTGGCCGCGCCGCGCGCCTCCACCCTGTTGCACGTGATGGGTGCCTCTCCCGAGGTGATCAGCTCGGGGCACCTGTTCACTCAGATCATGCTCGGCGGGAACGTCACCGTGGTGCTGTTGTTTCTCATCAATGCGGTGTTTCGCGGGTCGGGAGACGCGGCGATCGCGATGCGGGTGTTGTGGCTCGGTAACCTGCTGAACATCGTGCTCGGCCCCTGTTTCATCTTCGGGCTCGGACCCTTCCCCGAGCTCGGGGTTGCCGGCGCCGCCGTCGCGACCAACATCGGACGAGGATGCGCGGTCATCTATCAGATCGTGACGCTCGTGCGCGGGAACGGACGTGTGCGCCTGAGGCGCGAGCATCTCCGCGTCGACGTTTCGCTGATGCGGAGCGTCCTCCGCCTCTCCGGATCCGGCACCATACAGATCCTGATCGGCACGGCGAGTTACATCGGTCTGGTCCGGATCATCTCCGTGTTCGGGAGCGATGCGCTCGCGGGTTACACGATCGGTATTCGGGTCATCATCTTCGCGCTGCTGCCGGCCTTCGGCGTGAGCAACGCCGCCGCGACGATGGTCGGGCAAAACCTCGGCGCAGGTCATCCGGATCGCGCGGAGCGTGCGGTGTGGACCGCCGCGCTCTACAACATGATCTTCCTGGGTAGCATCGGTCTCGTCTTCCTGCTGGCGGCGCGGCCGATTGCCGGACTCTTTACCGCCGATCCAGCCGTCCAGCCGTTCGCCGTCAGCTGTCTGCGCACGGTGAGCCTAGGGTTCCTGTTCTACGCGGTCGGCATGGTCCTGACGCAATCGTTCAACGGGGCAGGCGACACGTGGACGCCGACGCTCATCAATCTGGGTGTGTTCTGGCTGTGGGAGATCCCGCTGGCGTGGTGGCTGGCGGTGCACGCGGACTTCGGTCCCCGCGGGGTGTTCATCGCGCTGACCGTCGCCTACTCGACGCTCGCCGTCGTCAGCGCCGCGCTCTTCAGGCGCGGAGGGTGGAAGACGCAGAGGGTGTAACGGGCAAAGCCGGACGGCTTCCCGTGCATTGCGGCCACCGCGGCTCAGTCGTCGTGATGATCGTGACGATAGTGGCTGGCTTCCTTTTGTTTCGCCTGCGATTTCTGGCGCTGTGCCGCCGCGAAACCAGTGCGGTTCCGCTCCGAGGCGCCCTCTGAGCTGACGGCAAACATGGACAGCAGCCGCTCGAGGGTGGTCGCCCCGCACGACGGGCACGCGGGCGTGGCGGCACCTCGGACGAGGAGCTCGAACTGGCTCTCACACGCGAGGCAGCGGTATTCGAACAATGGCATGTCTACACTCTGGGGTTTGACACTGTCCAGGTTGCCAATAAGTACATCGAATTCGCGGGCGGGACGCAAGGCTCGAGCGGAGTTCAACGCGACAGGACTCGGCAACTCGTGTTCACGCATCCATGTCCACTCACGCTTATCTCGGCCGCTCATCAGCTTGCGGCGCTCGGTAAGTCACGTCGCGTATTCTTGCCGTAACGACCCTCGGGACGGAACAGCCGCCCGACGCGAGACAGTATGCGAGTGATCAGGCCGTCAACGCTTCTGCTGCTGGTTTTCGCTCACACCCTGGCCGGGCAGCAGTGGCCGCAATTTCGTGGGCCTACCGGACAGGGCCTGGCGGACGCACACGACGTGCCGCTTCACTGGAGTGACGACGAGAACGTCCGGTGGAAAGTGCCCGTCGAGGGACGCGGGTGGTCGTCGCCGGTGGTCGGCGGAGGCAAGGTCTGGGTGACCAGTTCCGTCGACGCGCCCGACTCGACACCTAACAGGCGCGGCATCTCGTTGAGAGCGATCGCCTTCGACGCTGCCACCGGCAAGCGCGTGGTCGACACCGAGGTGTTCAGGGTCACCCGGCCGCGCGAGCTGAACCCGAAGAACAGCTTCGCATCTCCGACGCCCATCCTCGACGGCGACCGTGTGTACGTGCACTACGGCGCCGACGGAACGGCCGCCTTGACGAGCTCCGGTGAGGTGGTGTGGCGCGCGCAGCTGTCCTACGCATCGCAACACGGCGGCGGCGGCTCGCCGGCCCTCTACCGCGACCTGCTCATCATCAACTGCGACGGCAATGCCTCCGAGGCCTTCGTCGTCGCTCTCGACATCCGCACCGGGAAAGAGCGCTGGCGGCGGGATCGCCGGCGGCCGGCCGATCAGGCGTACACGACCCCGCTGGTGATCAACACCGCAGGACGCGATCAGCTCATCTCGGTGGGCGCCTACCGCGCCACCTCCTACGACCCGCTCACCGGACGAGAGATCTGGCGCGTGGGCTATGACGACGGGTTCTCCAACGTGCCGCGCCCGGTCTTCGGCAACGGCCTGGTCTTCATCGCCACCGGCTTTCAGCAACCGCGGCTCATCGCCGTGCGGCCCGACGGGAGCGGCGACGTTACGAGCACGCACGTTGCCTGGACGTTGACCCGCGGCGCACCGTACACGCCGTCGCCAGTGCTCGTCGACAACGATCTCTACGTCGTCAGCGACAGCGGCATCCTCACGCAAGTCGATTCGCGCACGGGCGGGGTGCGCTATCAGCAGCGCCTCGGCGCCGGCAGCTACTCGGCCTCGCCGGTGTTCGCGGAGGGACGCCTCTACTTCCTCAGCGAGGAAGGCGTCACGACCGTCATCGCGCCGGGGCCGGCGTTCACGCGTCTGGCCGTCAATCGCGTCGACGGCGCAACGCTGGCGTCGATGGCCGTGGTGGACGGTGCCATTTTTCTGCGCTCGGATCGATTTCTGTATCGGATAGGAGAGTAAGCGCCTCGCACTCGGGGCGCCTCAGATACTGAAGCGGCGCTCCGCACCGGAAGCTGTTGGCGCCTTGGAGCCGCGAGGAGTTTCACGCCCGGGCCCAGCCGGCATGCCGAAACGTCAGTGAAGGAACCCCGTCTCCATGAACACCGCATGCGACGCGATCCGTCCACCTCGCGCTCGAACCGCGCGGCCGGACTGCACTCAGCTTCCAGGCCTCGCTTGAGTCAGGATTCGGTAACGTTGAAAAGCGCGCGCTCCACAACCTTGACTTCGTCGCGTCCGTAAGGAGGCGAGATGCGACGGTGCATCGTGGCGGATCGCGTGAGGCCGACGTAGTCGCCGTGAGAACGCCGGAACTCTACGGGCGATCGCCCAGCCCTCAGACGCCGCGTTCGTCGAGTTCCGCGAGAACGGCGGCAATGGTGGCCCCGCCGAGGGCCGCGAGCGCCGGGTCGTCCTCAGCGTTGGCCAGGTAACTCAGGCTGAGCGCCAGTGCCCAGCCACGAGCGCGTGCCCAGGTGTGTTCGTCGAGGGGGTCGCGCGTGTCACGCGACGCCCGCCGCAGCGTGGCCCGTGCCGTTGGTGGAAGCAGAAACCACGCCACGGACAGATCGGTCGCCGGATCGCCGCAGCAGAGGTCCCCGAAATCGATCACCGCCGTCACGCGCCCGTCGTTGACCAGCAGATTCGCGGGATGCAGGTCGCCGTGCAGCCACAATGGCGGACCGTTCCAGGGGGGCCGCTCGAGGAGCCGCGCCCACGCCGCACGGATCCGCGGCGCGTCGACGCGCGAGTCGAGCTGCGTCAGGTGCGCGTGCAGAGAAGCCGTCCGCTCCGCGAGCGGGGTGCCGCGCCAGGCACTGCGCGGTGCGTCGAGTGGCGCCGCCCGGTGCAGCGCGCGCAGGAAGCGCCCCAGCACGACAGCCGTCGCGTCGGCGTCAGCTAACGGCGCAGTCGACGCTGTCTCGCCCGGGAGCCAGCGCACGATGCTCCACGCCCAGGGAAAGGTGTTGCTGGGGCGACCGACGCGCACGGGCACGGGCACCGCGAGCGGTAGTCGAGCCGCGAGCTCCGGCAGCCAGCGCGTCTCGCGCTCGATCAGTGGCGCCGCGATCGCGCGCCGGGGCAGTCGCACGGCAAGGTCGTCGCCGAGACGGAACACCAAATTGTCCCAGCCGCTCGCCACCTCGATCAAGGGCAAGCCCGCGAGGTCCGGATGCTGAGTCTCGAGCAGCGCTCGCACACGGGAGGCGTCGAGCGTCACCTCGGCGGGCGGCTTCGGCTTCCACGCCATCGCCGCTATCTTGCACTGGGTTGCCGGCGTTTCATCGCGACCTGACCAATCCGACGCAGCCCGCTCCGCGCGACTCACGGGTCGCGAAGCGCGTTGCGATATATTGGCCCGCATCCTGGGCTCGAGGCGCCGGACTGCGGCGTCGGGGCAGGCCGGTTCCTCAGTCCATCGGACGCGCGGTAGACGCCTCAGGCGCCTGGACGCATCGGCGACGGGCGGTTCCATGGACTAAGGGCGGCCCATCTCCGCATCGGCTGCGCTTTCTCGAGGACGCTCACGACTCGATGGTGACAACACGGCGGGCAATCCCGCGTTCAGCGTGGAGCAGACGCTGCACGGTTCGCCCGCCGGCATTTGACTGAAAATTCAGGATGCGACCGGACCATCTGCCGACCGGCACGCCGCGCGGGGATGCTGCGCCGTCCCGGATGCGCGCCCCACGCAATCGACGCGACCAGAAGCGAGGAGAGGACCGATGAGCACCCTGGGCACCAAGCAGGTCGAGGAGCTGATGGCGCTGATGAAGCGCTCCGACAGCGTCGAGCTGAAGATGACCGTCGCCGATTCGGCAATCCGCTCGACCGCCGACGCGCTGGGCATGGATCCGCTCGAAGGGGAGATCCGCCAGGTCGTCTTCTTCGACACGCCCGAGTTGACACTGAGCAAGGCCGGTGTCGTCGTCCGGGCGCGGCGGATGCAGGGCGGCGGAGGTGACACGGTCATCAAGCTGCGTCCCGTCAACCCGGAGACGCTGTCGCCCGAAGTCCGGGGGTCCGCCTCGGTCAAGGTCGAAGTCGACACCATGCCCAAAGGGTTCGTCTGCTCCGCGTCGATGCGGGGCAAGACGACCGCCGACGACGTGCGCGCAGTCATCCTCGGGACGATGAAGGCTCGCGACCTGTTCACGAAGGATCAGCGCGCCTTCTACAAGGCGAACGCTCCCGACGGCCTCAAGTTGTCGCAGCTGGCGGTGCTCGGCCCCATCAACCTGATGAAGCTCGAGTTCAACCCGGGTGGCCTGAAGCGCAAGTTCGTCGCGGAGCTGTGGATGTATCCGGACGGAGCGCGAATCCTCGAGCTCTCGACCAAAGCCTCTCCCGGGAACGCGTTCGAGGTGGCCGCCGAGACCCGCAGCTATCTGAAGAAGAAGGGTCTCGACCTCACGGCCGACCAGCAGCCCAAAACGAACCGGGCGCTCCAGCACTTCACCGAGCTGCTCAAGCAGGTTCGGAGCTAGGAATCCGCGATGGCTGACATCACGCCCCGGTGGGAATGGCGCACCTTCGGAACACGCTTCCCGCGCGCCGAAGCGGTGTTCGCCGGGCTGGAGACAAAGGGCGTGCAGGAGACCGACGAGGTCTACTTGCTCACGGAGAAGGGCGCCAACGTCAAGGTCCGCGGCGGCCTGCTCGACATCAAGGTGCTGCAGAAGGTGAATGACTGGGGCCTCGAGCAGTGGCTGCCGGTCATGAAGAAAGGCTTTCCCGCCAGTGCCGCGACGGTGCGCGACGTCTTCACGGCGATGCAGGTCACTCCGCCCGATCTGGCGCGCGAGCACTACACGTTCGACCAGTTCCTTGCCGAGGTCATCGCGCCGACTCCCGGGGTGCGCGCCGTCCGGGTTCACAAGCGCCGGCTGCGCTACCTGGTGGGCGGCTGCACGTCCGAGCTGTCCGACGTGACGGTGGAGGGTGTGGCGACCCGAACCATCGCCGTCGAGACCGACGATCCGGCCGCGGTCGTGGCGGCGGTCGATTTGCTCGGCCTCTCCGGCTACGTCAACACGAACTACTCGCGTGGCCTGACCGCCACACTGTCCGGCAAGCCGCCACGATATGCGGTGCTCGACGTGGGCACCAACTCGGTGAAGTTCCACATGGCCGAAGCCGCTGCGGACGGCAGGTGGAAGGCGGTCATCGACCGAGCGGAGATGACCCGGCTGGGCGAAGGGCTCAAGGAAGGCGGCTCCATCCAGGAGGACGCCGCGCAGCGGACTGCCTCCGCCATCAAGGGCATGGTGGACGAGGCGCATCGGGCCGGCTGCATCGCGATCCCCGCAGTCGGCACCGCCGGCCTGCGGATGGCCAGGAACTCGGCCGACGTCCTCGCGATCATCCGCGCGAGGACCGGTGTGAAGGTCGAGATCATCACAGGCGATGAAGAGGGGCGCCTGGCGTATCTGGCCGTCCGCCGCGGGCTGCCGCTCGCGACGGGCAGCCTGGTGGTATTCGACACCGGTGGCGGCAGCTCGCAGTTCACCTTTGGGCGGGGGGACCAGGTCGCCGACCGTTTCAGCGTCAATGTGGGAGCGGTGCGCTACACCGAGCGGTTCGGGCTGGACAGCGTGGTGTCAGCCGACGTGCTGGGCGAAGCCATGAAGGCGATCGCGGAGGACCTGTCGAGTCTCAGCAATCGTCCGCAGCCCGAGACACTCGTCGCCATGGGTGGTGCCGTGACCAACCTGACCGCGGTCAGCTATGCGATGGCCCAGTACGACCCGGAGAAGATCCAGGGAACGGTGCTCCATCGCGACGAGATCGACCGTCAAATCGCGCTATATCGCACCACCGCGCGGGACACGCGCGGCGCAATCGTCGGCCTCCAGCCCAAACGCGCCGACGTCATCCTGGCCGGCGCCTGCATTGTCCGCACGGTGATGGAGATGCTGGGCAAGCAGGAAGTGACGGTCAGCGACCGCGGTCTGCGTCACGGCGTGCTGGCCGAACGGTTCGCGTAGGCGACGGTGGTCCGGACCGCACGGCACCGCCCGGCTCTCGGCCGGAGCCGAGCCGCCGATCCCTGTGTGGACTGCACAGCGTGAACCACGCCGATGATTCAACGCTCCGCGTCGAGTGGGAACGCCTGGCGAAAGGCGTCAAGCACCTCGATGAATCGCGGAGGCAACCGCGCTCGGACCGCACCAACAATCGTTTCAGGCACGTGTCTATAGAACGCCTCGGCTATGCCACCCGCGATTGTGGCCTGTGTGTCAGCATCCCCCCCGAGCGACACGGCGAGTCTGATGGCGCTCTCAACATCGGTGGAATCCAGGAACGCCACGATCGCTTCAGGGACAGACCCCTGGCACGACACGTCCCATTGATAGCTGGGTCGAATCTGCTCAACGGTGCGGTCCAGGTTGTAGCCGAAGCGCTGCACGAGATCTCGTCGGATCTGATCCTTCGGCGCGCCGGCGCGCGCCAGGAAGACTGCCAGCGCGGTGGCCTGCGCGCCCTTGATGCCTTCCGCGTGGTCGTGAGTGACCGCAGCACTGCGTGCGGCTTCGAGCAATACATCGTCGACGTTACCGAAGGCAAAGCCAACGGGCCCCACTCGCATCGCCGACCCGTTGCCCCAACTCTGGTACGGAACAGGATCTTCGGCCAGAAGCCAGCCATAAAACGCGCGGCTATACCCGGCATCAGGGTGCTGTCGTCCGAAATCACGATAGGCGGCCTTGTAGGGTGTGCCGGTAAGAATCGCGTACGCTGTCGCGACGGTGAGGACGGTATCGTCCGTGAATCGGCAGAGCGGATCGAAGAGCGTGAAGGCGGTGGACTTCGTCAGGGCGTGCTCGTGGACTGACCCGATAATATCCCCGGCAATCGCGCCGATCATGTCCACCTCACCGCGCGTGCTCGCGTCCGACATTCAGTACCATCACCGCAGCCAAAATGGACTCGACCGCATGGAGCGATCGTACCCAAACCCGCCAGACGCCTTCCGGTGCGGCGAGGAACGCCAGGCGTCGCCCATCAGTCGAGACGCTGGTGTACGCCGTGTTTGGACCACCGAAAAACGTCGTCCTCTCCGGTGCGCTGAGGGCAAGACGGACGACCCCGAGGCTGACCGGCTCCTCCCGCATGTCTTGCTCGACGAGCAGCAACGCGCCGCCGCCTGCGAGCAACAATCCTGCTGCGACGATACCCGCAAGCACCCGCCGGCGGACGCCGCTCCCGCGCCGAGCCGGCGCTCGCGTGACCGATGAATCGATCGATGCGGCATCGATAGCGATTCTGGCATCAGCAATGTGATGGAGGAGGGCCGGGCCGGCCCCTCAAGCAGGCGGCCCGCCTGCGGCCTTCGGGACGGCGATGTGCAAGGAGCGTTGCTGGTGCTGGACGAGGTGCAGACGGTTTCATGTCCGTCCGCCAGCTTCGCCGGAAATGTCCCGCTGCGGCGGCCACTCCCAGGCTGCTGGGAATTTGGAGGTCTCGCCGGAGACGATACGCCTCCGCCACACGGCCTGGACGGCGTTAGGCATTCCGCGGAACATTGGATGCCGATGGTGCAGCACATCGTCTTGAAGCGTATGCATCATAGTGCCATACTGATGCATATGCGGACGACGCTGAACATCGACGACGCGTTGCTGGGCCGCGCGACGGAACTGAGCGGTCTGAAAGAGAAGACTGCTGTCGTGCGCGCTGGGCTCAAGGCTCTGGTGGCGCAGGAGAGCGCCCGCCGACTGGCCGCGCTGGGCGGTACTGAGCGAGGAGTTCGTCGGATCCGGAGGCGCCGTCCGCGGCCTCTCGCCGCCAAATGATTCTCGCCGACACATCCGTGTGGGTGGACCACCTTCGCGTCGGTGACGCTCGGATGGCGGACTTGCTCCGTGATGGTCAGGTGCTCTGCCATCCGTTCGTGGTTGGTGAACTGGCATGCGGGAGTCTCCGGCGCAGGGCCGAGATCCTCGCGCTGCTGGCGGACCTTCCCCAGCTGCCGGCGGCGCCCAACGCAGACGTGATGAGATTCATCGAACTCCATCGCCTCATGGGAAAGGGACTGGGGTGGGTCGACGTGCACCTGCTCTGCTCGGCGTTCGTGTCACACGAGAAGTTGTGGACCAAGGACCGGCGACTGGCGGACGCCGCGACCGACCTCGGATCGGTCATCTAAGTCGCCACGGCATCATTCCGGCAACACTCGACCGCCGATCCCGTCCCCCGGCGTTACTCGTCGGTCACATTTGTAGAGCCGCGGAACTGACGGCGCCAACACCGATGGCACCACCTGCGGCACACCTTCGCGTCCTGGGTGGTGATGCGTGGCGCATCCCTGCGCGCCGTGGCGGAACTGCTCGGCCATCAGACCATGCAAGTGACGATGCGGTACGCACGACCTTTCGCCGGGGTGCCTCAGCACTGAGATTGGGTTACTCGATGGTGTCTGTGATCCGAAAAGGGCCAGGGGTTCGAGCCGGCACTCAGGCGCGAGCGAAAGTCGGCGGAATGTCGAAGGAAAGTGGTGCGCCCTGCACGACTCGAACGTGCGACCTCCTGGTTCGTAGGCGGAAAAAGATACGTTAGTGGCGCTTTGCAGCGGGTTGCGCCGACTTGTCGAATCGCGCGATGCGGTCCGTAGAATCGAGCGGTTTTCCACTTTCGCCCTGTGCCCGTGTTTGCTGCGCTTTGCCCGCGCTTGTTGCTCGGAAAGGGCAAGAAAAGGGCAACGCCGCTGCTGAGCACATCGGATCATTGGCTCAGCCGACGCGACCTCAGCCAACGCGTGCAGAGCTGGCTGACGGAGGCGCGGTGTCCAAAAAGTACGCCACCTCGCCTTCAGACGCGTCGAGCGCGCGCCGTCACTGCGTGCGCTTTACCGCCAGCTTCGCCGTCTGCTGCTGGCCCTCGCGCTCGCGGGTGACCTCGCCGGCCAGCTCGTCGCCTTGCTGCTTGAGCGCGAACTTCATCACTCCGTCTGGCGTTTCCACTTCGAATGTGACGGTGTCGTTGTCGACCTTGCCTTTGCTGATCGGATGGCTTTCGTTTGCGTCCGGGCCGGCGGTGCCCGTCACTGCATTGCCCTCCTGCTTGAGGATGAGGAGCGCGGGACCGGCATCGCGGCCGTCGGGAGTGAGCGTTCCGCGCCAGGTACCGGTGACGTCCGCAGCAGCGAGGGCCGTTGCGGCAAGAGCAATCATGAGCATTCGAGTCATACGCCACCTCTACGATCCTGGTACGCGCGACGTTCAATGGAGATGCCGCGCGGGGCGGCCCGTGACGCGGACCTCGAGCGCGGCGTAAGCGTCGACACACCCAGCGCCACTCCAGAGGAGTACGGCGACGCCGAAGCCGACCGGCCCAAGTTCGAGCCCGGCTTCACTCCGTTGATGTCCGCAGCCGCTCACGGGCAGCTCGCGACGGTACGACATCTCATTTCGATGGGTGCGGACCCTTTCAAGACGGATTACTACCGTGGCACTGCACTGCATTCCGCACCCGCGAGTGGATCAGCGCCGGTCGTGAACGTCCTTCTTGCCGCTGGCTGCGATCCGGAACCTGAGTGCGGCTACAAGGCCATTTGCGAGGAGCTGGGGTTCTACTGGATTGGCACCCCACTCCACATTGCCGCCGCGGCTGATCACGATGCTGCAGCGAGAGCCCTGATCGGACACGGTGCGGCGGTGGACGCGCTGGGGATGCTGGACGAGCGTCGACCGCTGCATTACGCCCGCAGCAAAGGGGGCGATCGTGTTTGGATCGGCTGATCCTCATTGGCGAAGGCTCGCTCCGTCACGCGATTCAGGAATGGTCGAGCATTACCATCGCGAACGCAACCATGAAGGCATGAGCAACGGGTTGCTCTTCCCCGTCGCTGCGGCCGCTCGCGGCGACGGGCCGATTGCGTGTCGTGCACGATTGGGTGGACTGTTGAAATACTACGACCGACCCGCGGCATAGATCGGCGCCGCGTGGCTCGTCGCGTTGCAGCTCTCCAGCGCCAGGGTTACAGGCCTGCTGAGCGGCCGCACACGAACCATCGGTGATCGACGCCGCCTCGAAGAGCGACGCACACCCGTGGTCCACACTCAACGGCGAGTTGCCGAGGCGGACCCGAACCCCTGAGGCAGCCGTCGATCAGTTCGCTGGACAGTCCGCGAGGTCACCTCCAGACCGGAGTGGAGCCAGCAATCCGATTATTGGACATAGCGGGATCCGCCCCGGTCCGCGAGGCAATCCGCCCGCCTCGCAGGGCCGAAGCTGACCGACAAAGCTGATAGCCGCAGGTGTCCCCCTGCCCCCTACTCAACCAAGGTCCGTTCGCGGCCGCGCAGAACGTGAGAGCACGAGCAGACGCTCAGCAAGGTCCAGCGCATCGACGGGCCAATACGTCTCCGGCCGAGGCGTCGGCGCGGCATAGTCACCGCTCGCCCGGCACGTGAGCACTGCGGAGCGCCAGCGCGTGGGGACGGCATCGCGGCCGTGAACCGCGCCGAGCAGTGCACCGGCAATCGCGGCATTGGTGTCGGTGTCGCCCCCGGCCATGACCGTCGCGACGACGCCCTCCTCGAGATTCGGTTGGTGCAGGAGCCGGAAGAACGCGTTCTGGAGGGCGATCAACACCCAGCCTTGCTGGGTCTGGAAATCTGCGGGCGGCGCATCCGCCGCCGCTTCAAGGGCGCGCGCAACCGAGTTGTCCCGGGCCGACGCCCGCGCCCACTCGCGTGCCGCGGCATATGCCGCCTGCGGGCCGTCGCCGTGGGCAATGGCGTTCGCAATCGCGACGGCGAAGGACGCGCATGCGTCCTGACAGATCGGGTGAGGATGCGTCAGCCGGCTGTCAGCACGGGCCCAGTCGGCGATCTCCTCGACGGACGAACCGGCCGCGAAAATCCCCAGAGGGCTCACGCGCATGAGAGAACCGTTCGCCTGGCTTGTGCTGCTGGCGGCGGCCCGAACGGCGCGCAGGCGGGCGTCGCGATCCGGACCGACGCGGGCGGCGGCGGACAGAGCGGAACCCGTTGTCGTGCCACAGTCGAACGGGTCCGACTCGTACCAGGAGGCGTAGGCGTCAATCGCCGCGCCCGGGTGGTAGGTTCCCTCGGCGACGATCGAGCGCGCGAGGGCCAGCGCGAGCTCGGAGTCGTCGGTCGGCTGGCCGGCGATGGTGTTCCAGGTGCCGCCATCCGAGAGGTCTTTGACCCCGTCTGGGTACTGCTCGGCGATCCTCGGCGCGGACTGGAATTCGACGAGAGAGCCGAGTGAGTCCCCGGCCAATTGTCCGAGGAGGCAGCCTTGTGCGCGGGCGAGCCGGCCCGGACCCAGGGCGAGCCAACCGGGGACGGGCTCGACGAAGGAAAACGTCCTGTGCGACGTCCGCTTCCGGATCGAAGCCCAGGATCGCTCCGCGAGCGCCGCCGCGGCGGCAGGCGCGCCGCCGAAACACGCCTGACCAACACTGCTGGACCCGTCGCGTCCGTACGTGACCTTGGCTCCGCGCTGATCGAGGAGCACACCGCCTGCCGCGGATACTAGCGCGTGGCCCGCCGCATAATCCCAGCCGACAGGCCCATTGAGCGACACGGCCGCGACGCCCTCGCCCGCGGCGACCAGGGCGAGTCGGTACGCAATGCTCGGCATCGTGCGGAAGCGGGCCGGCGCGACGGCCGCCAGGTTGGCGGGTGCATTGTGGTCTCCATGCTGGGAGACGATTACGACCGCCGTGCGCGCGAGACGGCCGGTCCCCAGGCTGTTCTCGACCGGTTTCCCATTCCGCCTGATCGGCCCGCAGCCCTCGGCCCACGCGAAGAGATCACCGGCATCATCTGGTGCGGCGAAGGCGTAGACGACCCCGAGCACCGGAACGCCATGACGGAGCAGGGCAATCGATACGGCGGAACCTCGCATTCCCCGTGTGTACGATTTTGTGCCGTCATTGGGATCGACGAGCCAGAGGTGTCCGTCCGCCGAGCGGCCGGCCGTACCTCGCCCCGTCTCCTCACCGAGATAGGCGAATGGAAACGCGTCGAGCAGCCGGGCCCGGATCACGCCTTCGGCTTCCGTGTCGGCCTCTGCGTGACCGCCCGCGCCGCGCGCTCCGTCCGGGCGGTGCAGGTCCTGCCGCAGGAGTTCACCCGCCTCACGAGCCGCGGCCACGGCAACTTCGAGGGCCCGTGTGTAGTCCGTCATTGTCGAAACATCTCCTGACGAACACACCAGACTACGGTCGGGAATGTCGTCTTTGATGGAGAACCCAGAATTTTGACCAGCGACGTAGATTGGGTTCCGTATCAACTGCCCGGAAGCCTCGGGCGACGGCGTCAGGCCTTTCCGGTTCCCGTCTGGCCTCGGTTGCGCGGCCCACGATCGCATGCGCTTCGATATGTGAGACGGAGATCGCCGCCAGCGAGATTGTCTACTGCTTCAGCGCCTCGTAGTTCTCACAGGCACGAGTGTCGCCTTGGTCTGAAGGATCCGTGTTCCTGGCTTGACGGCCTGCAGCTTCGCTTCTCTCACGCCCTTCGTCAACGCACCCACCAGCCCACCCGCCTTGACCTTCACTTCTTTCTCGATCCAGCGATTCTTTACGAGAAAGGCTGCCGTCACGACCGATGTGCGGAGCTTCTCCAGATCGCGCGGCGGGCGCGGAACGTATTTGACGCACCCGCAATCGTCTACGCCACAGTCGTTGCGGCGCGACGGGTGACCACAATTCTTGCAAGACGGTTCATCAGTTCCTCTTGGGGTTCCTTGTTCGAAACACCACTCACATCAGCCGCCTATATGGGGAGCACACCCTCACAGCGTCGTGGAGACGCAACCTGAACGACGCGACGGACCTACTCGCTGAATCCGCTCAGGTGCAGCACCTGGTCGTTCACGAGGAGCGCCGCACCGACCAGACCGTTGCCAGACACGCGCACGTCGTCCCCGAGGCCAACCGCCGTTGCGCGCTGCTGGGGCGCGGCCGCGATCGCGGCGAGGAAGCCGGGGACCAGATGCGCGATAGCTGTTCGTGCGGGAGCCCGCCGCGTCGTGGCCAACAAGGTCGAGCCATTCGCCATGTCGATCGCGTCCACCGCGTAGCTGCGCACCAGCTTTGGCAACAGCTTCCGGAACGTGCCGGCATGGTCAAACAGGTCGAATCCGACGATGTGGTCGCCGATCGCGAAGAGCGCACCGATCTGTCCGTCGACCGGTGCAAGGCCCGAGACATACGTGTCGATCGACACCGCGTGGTCCGTGAACATCTGCTCCATCGCAGAGGTCGACGAGCTCGAGTGCATCCGCGCCGATTTGTCCGCGATGTCGGCCCAGACGGCCGACTGGTCGGACGTGCGGTCACCGCAATGCGCCATCGAACGCGAGACCTGTGCCATCCGCTTGGCGCGGCCGGTCGCATACTGCGTCCGCGGCGCCGTCGCGAACCGGCTGGACTTCGCACGCCAGCGGCCCGCCTCGACGCACGACACAGGGATGATCAGCTCGGACTCCGCCGCCACGAGGATAGTCAGGTTCACCACCCGGTTCTGCTTCGCGCCAACGAGCTCCTCGCCATCGATGATGAGGGTCGGTTTGAGACCGCGATTGACGATTCGGAGCTCCGGCACTACGCCGTTCGCTGACACTTCCGTAATTTCGGACACCCGCCGATCAATGGCATCGTCCAGGGTCACGTAGTCGATCGCCTTCACCGAGGGTCCCAGCAGCGGAAACATCAGGAGGTTCTCGAATACGACAGGGTCGCCGACGGTGATGGCGGCGAGGGCGCCGCCGACGGGGTTACTTTGCATATAACCAGTATAGGGAGGGGTATGGACAGGGGTGGTCACGGTTTTGGGATGATGTGGTCGACACCACACGCCTTCGATCGTCACGCGGCGATCGGCGATAATTGCACCCATGGCACGTAACTCCGAGTTGATTCGGCAGTGGGAAATCCTCCGCGCGATCGATGCCGCTCGGAACGGAATCCCCGTGCCAAAGCTCGCGGCCGCACAGGACGTTCACCAGCGCACGATCAGGCGTGACATCGAGGCGCTCTCGAAAGCCGGCTTCCCGCTGTACGACGAGCAGGTCAACGGCACGACGATGTGGAAGCTTCGCGCGAAGCCGTTTCGCGGGCTCGAGGAAACCGGGCTCGGCGTAACCGAACTCTGCGGGCTGTACTTCAGCCGCTCGGTCATGAAGGCGCTCGCTGGCGCGCCGTTCCAAGACGAGCTCGAGCGCGCGTTCATGAAACTGGAACGCGCTTTGCCGGTGGCCAGCCGCAAATTCCTCGACCGCTTTCCGTCGATACTCAAGGCAAAGGTGACCGGCCGGAAGAAGCAGGACGAGAAGAAGGTGCGTGAGTTCATCGCCAGGGCGATCGACGCGTCCCTTCGACAACGGCGTCTCTCGATGCGCTACGACTCCGAGTCTTCGCGACGAACCAAGGAGTACAAGGTCGATCCGCTTCGCCTGTCGTACGCGGATGGTGGCATCTATCTGATCGCGTGGGTCGAGGAGTACGGCCAGGTGCGAACGTTTTCAGTCGAACGCATCCGCGCCATGGGTGTGCTAGACGAGCATTTCGAGCCGCGGGCGCTGCCGACAGAGCCTTTCCCGCACTCGATGGGCGTGCACTCTGGCACTCCAGGTTCCGTTCAAATCGAGTTCGACGCCCGTGTCGCGGACTACGTCAAGGGTCGCGACTGGCACGGGACGCAGGTATTCGATGAGCGCCCGGATGGATCTTTGCTCATGACGCTGACCGTCTGCGACGACCGGCCGCTGCGCAGCTGGATCCACAGCTTCGGGCCCGTCGCCCGCGTCGTCGCCCCTGCTCGCCTCGCCCAGGAGATTTTCGAGGAGATCGACGAAGCGCGCGACCGCTACATGCCGCGCTTGACGTTTGATGTTCCGCGGATGGTGGTCGATGCAGGCGTCGCCGTGGGGTCCAGGCACAAAAATCTGCGGTTGCCGCTCAAGGCCAGGAAGTGGCGCGCGTCGTAGCTGAAGGGCCCGCCCACGATCCTTTTTCGATTGCGAGCGGAAAGAGCGCGGCACCGAGCGCATCTAAAGCAGGCGGAAACTCCTGAATGGTCATTCGCAAGTCCCTAATCCGAAAACCAATTGGGCGCCGAGGCGAAGATCCCGTGTGGGCAGCATTCGAGCTCGAGACGTTCAGCCCATCTCCGTCCTGACATTGACAACCGACGCACCAGCCACCGAGCAACCAAGCTTCCGCAGTGCCGCCTCGTACGCGGCCAACTGCGCCGCGTACCGACCATCCTCGATCGACCGGTCCGTCTTGTAGTCCACGACCTGCCAGCCCGCATCCGAGGCGAACAGCATGTCCATCACCCCGTTCGTGAGCTGACGCCCGTCCGCCACCGTAAACGGGGCCTCCACGGATGGCGCGTGGCCCTGCGCGGCTGCCCAGAAGTCCGCCCGCGCGGCACGCTCGACGGTGTCCAGTGCTTCCTCTATCACTACCCGAAGCTGCGGCTCCTCCACAGTCAGCCACACTGCCAGCCGTCGCAGATCGTCCTGGGTCGCGTCCTTGTGCCGCATCGCGTGCTCGAGCAGCCCATGGATCAGGCTGCCCCAGGCCGTACCCGCATCAGCGCGGCGCGACGGCGTGACAGCGGTCAGGATTTGTGTCGGGTCGTCGGGCACGGCGTCAATCGGACGGGCCACCTTCGCTATGTGCCGCGCCTCGGCGGTGACGGATGTGATCGACCACGCGACCGCGCGGGCGACGCTGTGCGCCGATTCACGCTGAACTTCCGCGTCGGAGCGCGAGGCAGCGGAGATCTTGGGCGGTCGGACGCCCGGCACGGCAACCTTCGCTGGCACAGGCAACTCTGGCGCCTCGGCGAGCGAGTGGTCGAAGGAGTCCCATGGCCGGTCATTGCCCGGCTTCGCCCAGCGCCCCACAACGAGCAGCTCGCGGGCACGGGTGGCCGCGACATAGCGGAGGCGCACTTCCTCGGCATCGAGGTATTGCGATTCCTCCGCGACCATCGCGTCCCAGCCGGCAGGCTGCGCGAGCACCGGACGACCCTTGGCGTCGCCTTCGATCCTGAACCACCCCCGCGCGCCGTCCGCATGGCGCTCAACCCGTTTCGAGACATGAGCCCACCGATCCCCACAAGGATCCGCCAGGAACACCACTCGGGCTTCGAGCCCCTTGGCCTTGTGCAGGTTCATGACGCGGACAACGGCCGACCGCCCGGGCTCGAGCGGGAGCGACTCGATGTCGCCCGTCGTTTGGGAGTCGGTTTCAAGCGCCTGAGCTGCTTCCGCGAGACTCGCCCCGGTCTCCATCACCTGGCGCACGCGGTCAACGGCGTGCACCAGGTCGCCGGCGGCGACGCCGTCGGGTGTCGTTGTGGCCAACGCCAGGTATCCAAAGAATCGAGCGGTTTTCCACTTTCGCTCTGTGCCCGCGTTTGCTGCGCGTTGCCCGCGTTTGTTGCCCTGAAAGGGCAGGAAAAGGGCAACGCGGCTGCTGAGCACATCGCATCATTGCCCAGCCGACCCGACCTCAGCCAACGCGTGCAGCGCTGGCGGACGGACGCCCGGTGCCCAAAAGTAGCTAAGAGGATGCAAAGTTGTAGGCGGGTAACTCAACCGTCGGCCGCACAGGTGCAGGCGTCCCGGGGTTGACCACGCTAATGAGCTCCGACCCCACTACTTGCATCCTCTCTTCTACGGGTAAACGGCTGATCCACACCAGGATTCGTTGCAAATCCCTTTCACACCCTCCGGACACGCACGGGCCGGTCGGCCCGTTACTGCTTTTCGTAAACGACGACGTTGTGTACCTTTTCGCCGGCAGCATTCACGCCAGTCGTTGTGAGCGTCCGCGTCTTGCCATCGGCGGCCATGACCGAGGTCTGTGTAGCGGTGACTTTCCCGGCCTTTTTGTTGACACTCCGGACAGTCCTCGCATCTATGCGGCTTCGGGCAACCGTGTCGCCATACGGGCTGTTGCCGGTGATCGGATAGTCCTTGCCGTCATACGCGCTAATGGATTCGTAGTGCCTTGTGGTCCCGTCCGCCTGCACGCTATCCACCGTGACCCTGACTTTTTCCCCGACCATCTCGTATTTGGTCGTGGTGCTTTTTGCAGGCGGCCCAGGGTCGTAGGTCGACTTAGCTACATTTGCCTTCCAAACCCCAATGATGGGGTCCGGCGCTTGCGCGGACACTGAACCGGCGAGCAAAGTCACGATCACTGCTGCGAGCGCAGAGCGCGCGTAAACGAAAATCATGTTGGCGTGCATCAGGGCCTCCCGATCATTCGGCAGCGGAGTGCCGCCGACCACCTACTCAGGGCTCACCGCCCGAGTGGCGGGCCGATGGTATCGCGAGATGGTTTGGGTGTGCAGAGGTAAAGTCTGCTTGGAATTGACTGCTCTCTCCGTCGCGGTGATCCAGAAGCGTTTGACAGATTTCTAGCAGGGTGCTGAACAAGTAAGCGTCATGGTCATTCAGCCGGGTCGTTGGTGTGCGTTCGGTGGAGTTGTGGACGCAGGCGAGGCACGCAAAACCGACGTGCCCGCGTGTCATTGACCGTCGGTCACGCACCCGCCGTCAACAATCGACGCATGCGGACGATGTTGTCGGCCGCCGCGGCGAACGTAAACACCCACGTGACCAACGGCCCGCCCCGATGTCGCAGCTTGCGCAACCCGCCCACGGTCTTCATCCATCCAAACCCTTGTTCGACGAGTTTACGTTTCCGCTGGCTGACCGCGTAGCCGGGATGCCGCGTCGTCCGTCGGTCGATCGCACTGCGCCGGTGGCGGGTCGTCGTGTATTGCGCCACGTGCGGCGTCGCATCCATCGCGCGCAGATTGGCCACGAAGCCGCGCGTGTCGTAGGCCTTGTCGCCGGCGACGGTCACCTGATGGCGCCCCGGCACGGCTTCGAGCATGACCAGCGCGGCGTCGCGTTCGCCATGCCCATCGGCGGGTGTCACGGTGGCCTGGACGATCAACCCGGAGCGGTGTGCCATCAGCACATGCCCCAAGTAGCCGAGCCGCGCCTCCCGACCGCGGGCCTTCTTATAGAGCCGCGCATCGGGGTCCGTGGTCGATTGATGCGTGTCATTCGTCCGGCGCTCGCCGTGGAAATCGACGGTGGGATTGCCACCGCCGCTCGAGGGCGGCTCCTCGTCCTTCGGCCGGAAGCTCTTGTGACTGGCCCACGCCTCCAACAACGTCCCGTCCACGGTGAAGTGCTCCGCCGACAACAAGCGTTCGCGATCGGCGTGCAGTCGCACCGCCTCGAAGAAGCCCTGCGCGATGTCGCCGCGGAGCAAGCGGTCGCGATTCTTGCTGAACGTGGTCGGCGACCATACGCGATCGTCGATGCCCACGCCCACGAACCAGCGAAACAGCAGGTTGTAGTCCAACTGCTCCATCAGCTGACGCTCGCTGCGGATGGTGTAGAGCACCTGCAGCAGCAACGCCCGCAACAGCTGCTCCGGCGGGATCGATGGACGACCGAAATTGATATACAGCCTACCCAGTTGGGGCGAGAGCCGCGCCAGGGCGCGGTCCGTGATCTGGCGAACCATCCGCAACGGGTGGTCTGCGGGCACTCGCGCCTCCAGCGACACGTAGCTGAACATCGATCCCGATTGCTCGTCGGCTCCACGCATGTATTCGCTCCCTTCGTTGGTGGGAGCATGGTAGTACGCGGCGATCGCCGTGTCGATCCCCTTGTGCTTACTTTTTCAGCAGCCTGCTAAGGGATGCCCATCTGCCAGAGCATAAACGAGGAGGTGAACGCGGTCTCGCGGAGCGCATCATAACGCCCTGACGCCCCGCCGTG
>Ga0207701_10000122_pt1 | contig 70454 bp, 72 predicted proteins | sample KBSSwiSSwithPhiX_FD_184294 | JGI IMG/M metagenome (GOLD analysis project Ga0207701, IMG submission 184294) | Switchgrass rhizosphere bulk soil microbial communities from Kellogg Biological Station, Michigan, USA, with PhiX - S5 (SPAdes) (version 2) | ecosystem: Environmental > Terrestrial >... | reverse complement strand
TGAAAGAAAGTGAAGAACGGTTCCGGCTGCTTATCCAGAATGCTTCTGATATTATTACCGTATTTGACCAGGATGGAACTATTAAATATGAAAGTCCTGCGGTGGAATCTGTACTAGGCTATACGGTGGAAGAAAGAATAGGGCGAAATATTTTTATGGATCCTATTGTTCATCCTGACGACAGGAAAATAAAAATTGATCTGCTCAAAGAATCGGTTGCAAAACCGCGGGAAAATGTTTATGGCGAATTCAGACTACTACATAAAGACGGAACTTACCACACCATTGATGCCATTTTCCGAAACCTCCTTGATGATAAGAAGATCAATGGCATCATCGCTAATTTCCGGGATATTACCGAACGTAGGATCTTTGAACATCATAAAGATGAGTTCATGGCGATTGCCAGTCATGAACTGAAGACGCCGGTCACCAGCATTAAGGCCTATACCCAGTTATTAGAAGAAGGGTTTGCCGCATCAAATGATAAAGATTCGGCGGAACTACTGGGCAAACTGAATACACAGGTAGACCGGCTGACAACACTCATTGTGGACCTGCTTGATTTTACACGGATAGAAGGAGGAACTTTAAAATTCAGGGAAGAACTTTATGACATGAATGAACTTATCACCGAAGTCGCTGAAGAAATGCAGCGAACTACGACGCAGCATAAAATTGAATTGAAGTTGGATAAGAAGGTACGAATCAAAGGCGACCGCTTCCGTACCGGGCAGGTGCTGGCCAACTTGCTAAGTAATGCGATAAAATATTCTCCCAAAGCAAAACGGATCATTGTCAGCTCCAGGATTGAGAAACCAAATATTGTGGTGAGTGTGCGTGATTTTGGTATAGGGATTGCCCAAGGTATGGAGGAGAGGGTGTTTGATCGTTTTTTCAGGATAACACAAACTTCGCCCAACACCTATCCCGGATTGGGATTAGGATTATACATAGCTGCCGAATTTGTAACAAGGCAGGGAGGAAAAATATGGACCACTAACAATAATGACAAGGGGTCCACATTTTCTTTTTCCCTTCCGTTAAGTAAAAGCGGATGAAACGAAACGATTTAAGCATGGCGCAACAGAATGGTGGGGTTCAGAATAAATCGGCAAAAAAAATCAAGAAAAAAATTTTAATTGCAGACGACGACCCGGGAATACAGGATATTTTGACCATTATATTTGAGCGGGCGGGTTTTGAGGTGGAAATAAAAAAGAATGGTGAAGACCTTTTGAATAACAAATTCACCATGCCCGATCTTTTCCTGGTAGACAAACAACTTTCCGGTTACAATGGACTGGACATATGTAGGTATTTAAAAAGCCAGCGACATACAAAAAATATTCCCGTCATCATGATTAGTGCTTCTCCCGATATCGGCCGATCATCCCGGGAAGCCGGCGCTGATGCTTATATAGAGAAACCATTTGAGATCAGCAACCTTGTAGACCTCGTCAACAGTTATGTTTACCACAACGAATAAGCGTAATCGACTCTGCCCCGAATCAGCGGCACAAGGAGATATTTGAAATAAAATAATTTGCTGGTTGTCGCATTAAAAAAAGCCGCGATAAATCCTTGACCAACGCATCGATGGTGTTAGCCTTTTGAATCCAGGTTATCCCTATACCGGCAGATTTGTCCTTTGTTTCCTGGCTGACAAATGTCGAATACAAGAACAACTGTGAAGTGCGAAACCTTTCCAGGGTTTTTATGTAGTGCAACAACTCAAGCCCGTTCATGCCGGGCATGTTATAATCGGCGAAAACATAGTCCGGCACCAGGTATTTCAGCATTTCAATCGCCTGTGCCGAAGTGTTAGCATAAGTACATTTGAATCCGTCACCTGACGGCACCTTGCGCAAAGCATCCATAAATATAACCAGTTCGTCCCGGTCATCGTCGATCAGTATTATGTGTTTTTTCATTCCGGTTATTTTTTTCAAGTTTTTCAGAAAATGGTCAAAGAAGTAATGGTGCACTCCATAAACTTCCGGCAAAAAAGTTTGAGGAGAACGACGGTTATTTATTGAGTATGCAGCTGGATTGATTAAGTAAGATCGGGTTGTCCTGTAGGGTAGCGGGTATGAATCAGAGTGAAGCCCTTACGTACCCCTCGTTATACGTTCCATTGATTCGGCGTGTGCCGGCTTTTGAAATCCCATGAAATTGGAAGGCGAGTAATTATCCTGCGGTAATTTAAAATCGCGGGTTTCCTCATCACCGTTTTCCGGGTTTAGGAACATTGCGTTAAAACACGTGAATTGATTCCGGTAATTTTTCAGGAATACATAGGACGGCAACAGTTCTGGCGAAAAAATGGCCTTGAATTTATGAATAAGGTCGCTTTGTTCTGCGCTCATCTCAATGCAGCCGGTGGCGCCCAGCATTCTTGCCATTTTGCTGTTCTCGTCGGTAATGTTGTCTGAATACAGGTACACTTTTGTTTCTTTAAGCCTTGACTGAAACCTGATGGCCGAAACCACCTGTAGTGCGTCGATCTCGGATAGCTCGTAATTAATAAAAATAATGTCAGGCACTGTATGCTGAAGCAATTCGATCGCTTGCCTCCCGCTGGTTGCGTGAGTGCATTTAAAAGGTCCCTGGCAATGTTTAAGTATTTCAAGGAATGAGATGAGTTGGTCCCTATCCTCATCTATTAATAAGATGCGCTTTTTCATACATTTTATTTTTAAGGGAATTCGCAGGATATCGTTTGCTACAGTAATCGATCTCTTAAAAAAGAAAAAACTTCAACTGAAATTAGTCCGACTTCAAAAAGGCGGAATTACAGAGAATTAGTACAGAAAAAAAAACAGGCCCTAAAGGGAGAAATCAGAAAAACAACAGTTGAAGCGGGGCAAATGTATTTTTCAAAGCAGGAGCTGCTTGTAAACATAAAGCTAGGTTATTTCATCAAACAGTGAAAAAGTGAGGAAAAATTTTTTTCCAGAATCAAAAAGAAATTTTGTTCTGTAAAATGATATTATCAAAATAAATAAGCTGAAGGGAAATGCAGGTGAAAAGTTTAAAGGTGGTTTACCTGAACGACGGCCAATTTTTAACAGTTTTTACAAAGCGAGCGGAAGCACTTGTTTTAAAAAAGGCGACAGGAAACAATTCGCTGGGATAGAGCTTCCTGTCGCTTTCTGCAAAGTTACCTGTTGGAGGACCGGGCCCTTCCTCCTTTCCGTGCAACGCGTCTCACTTCCTCTCGGGACATGGCGCCAAAACCGCGACGGCCCGATGAAGGTCCGCGTGAGCTGCTACTTCTGCCAAGGCTACCTCCGTTCCCGGAACTACTTGTCGAACGACGTCCATCTGATTCATCGCGGCCACTAAAACGGGATCCACCAGTTCTTCCGTTTCCTCTGCCGCCACCTCTGCCACCGCCGAAGGCACGTCCTCCCCTCCTGGCTATACGCCTCACTTCTTCACGCGGCATCGATGCAAAGCCACGCCCATCTCTGCCCCGCGAACGGTGGCGTTCATCTTGGTAATTTTCATCTTCGTCGTCGTACTCATCTGCGTAACCCTCGTCATCATCATAGTCATCACCTTCGCCATACACATTTCTGCGGTCATCGTCACGGTCGTCGTCTTCATCATCATACTCGTCTTCTGGTTCATACGGGTCATAATCTTCATCATCCTCATACCTGTTCTGTGGATCTTCGTAGTCATCGTCTTCATAATTTTCATCATCATAATCTTCAACTTCACGGCGAGCTATGCCACGAAGTGACGCTCTGCCGCCTTCACGGCTTATCCTTCGTCGTTTTTCGGGATCCATTGACTCGAATCCTCTCTGCGTTCTGATTGCCATAACGGTAGTTTTTAGTAGTTACAAAGAAATTGTCTTTTAGCTGCCGACAAACGATATGCCTTCTGGCCAGATGTGCGCAATAATCAAAATTTCAGCGTTATATTTTTTTTATTTCTTATTCATTCGTCAATGATGAAATTCATATTTCCAAAAATATGAGTCAACGACGAAACAGTGCCAGTCACAGCGCGTGGAAATAATTACGCAAGTTTGATGGAGCGTAATGTTCAGTCCGCAGAGCTGTGAACAAATTGTTTCGCCGCAATACAGTTTTTCTTTTTGAGAAATCAATTGTGTCTGGTTATGGCATGTTTGTAGTATCTGCTAGCTTTCAAATACTATTTTAATCACCTTTAAATCTTTTTTATGGCAAATCGTAATTCCAAACACAAGGAAGGAGAAGTAGCAAAATCAATCGAAGAACAAACCGCGAAAATACCGTCGGATGTGTATTTGTGGGCTGCTGTTGGAACAATGGCGCTTTCCGCCACATTATTCTTTACAAAAAATAAACATGCAAGTATATTTTTTGGACAATGGGCTCCGTCATTACTTATTATCGGCCTTTACAATAAACTTGTAAAACTTGAAGGGCACGATAAGGAAGACAAGGCACAAGAAAACAAGGGACAGGAACAAAGAAACCAGGAAAAACCTGCTTCAGCGTTTTCTTATCAGCAGGGATAGCAGTTGTTTACGAACCTCAATCCACATGACGACGTCACGCAAAGTATATAGGCCCTGGCTTATATACTTTGCTTTACGGGCATTTGCTGATACCAAGAGTTTTGATATGGTCACCATATGTTAAGATTGTATTGAATGAACTTGCTACGCTTTAATTATTTTAATCCCGCTCAGGGTTCTGCCACATGAAAAAGCAGGATGACGGTTGACGTTTATGCTCTGCGCTGTGTATTAAATTTCCCAAAGGGGCAGATATTTCAAGCCGATCTATAGTTGCTCATTATTATGAGTGAAGGCAAGGAAGGACACGGGCGTTTGGCAGTATAATTGAATTTGTTTACCAATACTAAAATCATAATTATGAAAAAGTTGATAAGTGTATTGCTGACGGCGGCATTTCTTGCATGCAACAATGAAACAACCACAAAAAAAACCCAGGCGGATTCAGTACCGGCACAGGACAATACAATTGTTCGTGATACGGGAGTAATCAATTCTGATACCACCAGTCGAAAGATTCAATGAGACTTAAGCATTCCAGAATTGTTGCTGCAAGGATAAACGATCCCGTGCGGTTGGCGATGTTGTATGAACCGCATTGCTTTTATTGATCACGCTACCAATTTTTTTCTTCTTCGTTTCTTCTGATCGGTTGTCTTCTGTTCATCGCCCAACAGGTCGCCCCACGGTTTTAACCCTTCCACCCTGTCAAAAATCGTCTTGAGTAAAGCCATTCCTGGAATAGAAAGAAACATACCTGAGATGCCGGCCAATGCTCCTCCCACGAGGACCCCTACAATAGATACCAGGGCGTTGATGCGAACCCTGGAACTGACTATGTAGGGCATGATAAAATTGTTATCAATAAACTGAACTACGATAAGCACTACACCAACCCAGATAATGTCGGCAATGTTATTGGAAGTTGTCAGCGTAACAGCCATACAAATAATAGATGCCACGAGCATTCCTATATACGGGATCAGGTTAAGCACAGCGGCCAGTACAGCAAGAAAAATCGCATACTGAACTCCTATAATTAAAAAACCGGTTGTGTTAAGGGCTGTTACAATTGCCATTTCGAGCAGCAGGCCAACCATGTATCCCTGCACAATGCTTTGTGATTCGGTCAGCACATCTTCCACTTTTGAACGATGACGATCGGGAAAAACATCGGTCAGGAACTTATGAATGAGCTTACGATAATACAATATCAGGAATGTGTAGATGGGCAAAAGGATCAGCATGACTAAGATATTGGCTACACCAAGTAAGGCAGTCCCGATACCTGAAGAACCCTGCTGCATATTCTCTTTGGCGCTTTCCACCGCGGAATCTTGTTGCTTAATGCTGATATTAAGTTGATCATTGATCCATTTCTGAAGCGTTGACATATGCTGGCCCAGTTTTTCTTTTATAGCCGGCAGGTCCGTCATAAAATTTGCTACCTGGGAGGAGAGAAAATAAATAATCCCGCTCACAAAAAGCAGGCTCAGCAGGATAGCCAGCAACATCGATGGTACACCTGGAACTCCTCTACGCATCAGCCAGTTGACAACAGGGAGTAAAAGCATGGCCAGAACTATGGCAAAACAAATGGGCATGATGATGTCCCGGCCATTATAAACCAGCATGCCCAGTATAAAGATACTGACGAGGTGCAGGCAAAGTTTAGCGTAAAAAGGGATGCTGTTCGTGCTCATATACCTTGTTTAAAGGGTTTAAAGTCTTAATGTAAGGTGATATTAAATGAAAACAGATAGGTCACTAAATAACGGCCGGGTTCAATTTACATGTTGGCGGCAAACAAACGTAGTGCATGCAAAATTTTCATCAATCATTTCGTACTAAAGGCATACCAATTTGAATTCCGGGTTAACGGCATATCCTTTGATCTTTTATTCTGCAAACATATACGTTAACAGAACTCGAATACAAAAATTTAAATTATGCCGAAAACAAATTCATTGCCTGCCAAAAGCAAAAAACCTCAAACTAAGACTGCAGGCGCAAAGGGAAACTCGAAACTGGAAGAATTTTTTACAGACGCTTTAAAAGACATCTATTGGGCAGAGAAACACCTTACCAAAGCATTGCCTAAAATGAAAAAGGCTGCAACCACTGAAGAATTAAAGTCCGCTATTGAGCAACATATTGCCCAGACTGAAGAACATGTATCACGACTGGAACAAGTTTTTGAATTGATGGGAAAAAAGGCCCAGGCAAAAAAATGTGATGCGATGGAAGGTCTCGTTAAAGAAGGCGAATCGGTTGTGGAAGAAACGGAAGAAGGTACTATGACAAGAGATGTGGGTATCATCATCGCCGCTCAAAAAGTGGAGCATTATGAAATTGCCACATATGGAGGATTGGTACAACTCGCAAAAACAATGGGCATGGATGAAGCAGCGGGCATTCTCGAACAAACCCTGGAGGAAGAAAAACAAACAGACCGCGGCCTGACTGAGATAGCCGAAAACAATATCAACTGGGAGGCGGAGCAGGAAGACGCCGAAGAAGAATAACGTACTCTGCGGTATTCCCATAGACAAATTTATTTGACTATTGACTCAATACACTATTTAAAAGGCAGCGCCTTAGTGGTATATCCTTTGTCATTTTTTCGAGGGAAGATCGCCGCCTACCTGTAAGTGATCAACTAAACTTCATTGCAGATAGTTTAATTCCAGGAATAACGTATTATAACCATTAAAACAGTGAGCTATGTTTTACCACGTTCAGAATTTGATTAACCCAATTGTGGCCGATGAACCTGACCCGTCGGCAGCCAATGCTTTACAAGAGGGTTTAGGAGGCCAGTTTGGCGAAATGCGCACCATGATGCAGTATCTATTCCAAAGTTTCAACTTTAGAGGGGATAGTGTTCCGTATCATGATTTAATCCAGGGCATCGGGATAGAAGAGATTAGTCATGTGGAACTTATTACTAAAACTATATCTGCACTTTTGGATGGATCACCCGCCTACCAGGGCAAAAAATTTGACGCACCGGGAAAAGGCGGAGCTGCTCCCATGGATATGGCAAAGGAGCAAATGAATCCCCACCATTTCATAGTCGGAGCGCAAGGTGCATTGCCCGTTGATGCTGCAGGCAATCCCTGGAGTGGGAGCTATGTGCATTGTAATGGCAATTTAGTTCTTGATTTATTAGACAACCTTGTTCTGGAATCGACAGGTAGGCTACAAAAATGTCGTATTTATCAGATGTCCAGTAACAAAACTTTTCGTGCTACAGTTGCCTTTCTGATAGCAAGGGATGAGTCGCATGAAATGGCTTTTGCTAAAGCACTTGAAACGTTGGGTGTTAACTGGAATAAGGTGCTACCAATACCTAAATTTGATTCTTCTCAATATCCGGAAGTAAAAAAATTAATTGATGCCGGGGTGAACCGTGAGCAATATCATTTTAGATTGGATGGTTCCGAAATGGCAAAAATCTTCAATGGACCGGCACCCGCAAATGATGGTACGGATTTAACTACATTAGCTGAACCTAAAGAAAGTTTTTCTAACTCACCTGCTCCGGAAAGGCCTGAAGAATTTTCCCCTGGTTTGGATCCTGAGCTACAAGACCTGGCTGATGCTTTATTTGAAGTAAAGGAAAAAATAAAAAGAGGGCAGAAACCTTCCAATGGTAATGGCGTGGGAAAAAGAGTGACAAGTAAGAAATAAATACCAATAGTAAAGCTAGATCGGAGGTACTTATTAATTTCCTCCTTGTTTTTGGAGTCTTTTAATTGACGGTATAACAGCGGATGTATTCCAATTAAGATAGAGAAGGGGTTGTGAAATAGTATGCTGTCTGGATGAAAATGATTCTTTCAAGCGGATCTTAATCTAGCCGACAAAAAAACCTACTGCTTAGACAGTAGGTTTTTTAAAGGGCTATAGGAAGCGGGCAAGTATCTTGCTCAATAAATTAATTATCTGATTTAAATGATCGGAAGTCGCAAGAACTATAAATTAAAAGTTTGTGTGCCTTCGTCTACAACCCACAGCAAATAATAGGTTCCGGTGGTTTGTTTTACTATAATTCCCCAAAAATTGCCATGGGAATTTTGTTAAGCATGATAAAGACGCTACAGTTGTCACGCGCCTTGCAACGCAATTAAGAATCGACGAAAATTTTATTCTTTCAGCCTGTTTTTTTTATCACTTTAGTCTCTTTTTTGTTATGCGTTATATCACCTTTTTTGAATAGCTGTTCCTGGCCTTCCCTGCTGTCAAGATTATCTTTATTTTCCGGGCGGCGCTTGTTTGCGTTGAATTGCGGATTTGATTTTCGGTCCCGATTGCTATCGGGAGCGGCTTTCGTATTTTTCATCTGTTAATCATTTTTGATGATTGAAAATTTTGAATTGTTGTTTAACATTACTTCTTCGTGCTATCGGTTGCCTGCTGCGGCATGCGCTCATACGAAGCAGTATCCCGGCGGCCCGCGGTATCTCCTGCATTTCCTGTGGTAGCCGGAGGTAAGGGAGTACTATCATTTTTGTCTTTCTCATTACTGCATGACATGCACAAAACAAAGACGGCTGCGATAAACAATAGTCGTTTCATACTAATTCTTTAAAGAACCTGTTTCAAGAATGTTGCCAATAGGAATGTTTTGAAAAATAACCAGTGACAAAATCTGCGGGATGAGTGTTCAAAGACAAATAGGTAATTCGTTCCACTATGGGGAGAGTAAGCAACAAGAACCAACTGCTTCTCCCGCCAAAGGCGGGATCGCTGTGACGAACTCCAAGAACCAAATAAAGTTCATTTTCAAAACAAGAAGTGCGAATAAATTCCCGGATTAATTTTCGGACCTACCTACCGGCGGCCATGTTCGGACTTTTGATTTCGGATTTTTTGATTCTTCCCCCGGTATTTCGAAAGCAAGGAACCAAAAATACAACAAGTAAATAAGGTTCATTCCAAACGAGAAGTGCTTATAAATTCCCGGGTTTATTTTCGGATTTCGACCTTTTGATTCGGATTTTTTGATTCTTGACCCGGTATAGGTTTTCGAAACTAGTCGTACTCCGTAAGGTTATGCTTTCGTATGGCAGCAGTGATATTCCGCTTCCATTCATCAGGAACAGTGGAATAACCGGCTTTGCTTATCGCCTCAAGCCATGCTTTATGATCCATGTTGCCTTTTAGCTTTGGATAAAATTTCTTTTTCGTGATCAGCTTGCTAAAAGCAATATAACATGACCGGCCATCCGGGAATTGCTTATAAGCCGATTTTATCCCCTTAGTTTTCAGGAGATCATTTTTCCCCTTTATTCCAAAGTGATTATTTAGAAGTTTGCAGTTGCGGCTTGACCCGGCGCCGGATTCAATAATGGCAATACCCAGCATGACTGAGGTAGGAATACCATAAACACCGGAAAGAGAATCAGCAATGGGCTGGTACTTTTTAATATACCTGGACTGAGCCGTAGCGGTTAAAACTGAGGAAAGCAACAAGACTCCAGCCAGGCTTGTCAACCCATTTTTTAAGAAGGATTTTTTTTTCATACAGTTGTTTTTCATACGGGGCTAAGTAAATATAATACCCTCTTTTCGTTTTTTATAATCCTTTACTTTGCAAAAAATAATTCACGCCATGAGTACCAGGCTGGTAATCGACGCTAAAAACGAACTCCGCGAAATGAGAGAACCTGGTTTTCAGCCACGCAACTCTGTGATTCGCCTGGTGGCGAAAATTATTTCATATGTCTTTCATCCGTTATTTGTACCGGTCTATATTGCATGGTTTCTTATTTCGGTGCAACCCTACATGTTCGGCAGTTTCACGACTACCGAAAAGATGATTACGGTGCTGCGGTTCTTCATCATGTACAGTTTCTTTCCATTAGTGACGGTATTATTGGCCAAAGCGTTGGGATTCCTGGATTCCATTTTTCTTAAAACACAAAAAGAGCGGGTTATTCCTTATATCGCGTGTGGCATTTACTATTTCTGGATGTGTTATGTGTTGCGCAACCAGGACCAGTTTTCTAAAGAAGTAGTTCAGTTATCAATGGCGATTTTTATCGCTTCCTCTATTGGCCTTATTGTGAATATTTATATGAAAGTAAGTATGCACGCTATTTCCGTCGGGATCCTGCTTGCATTTATGGTATTGCTCGCAATGACCCAGCCCGGCAATTACACGGTCTACCTTTCCATTTCATTTTTAATGGCCGGCATGGTGTGCACATCGCGGTTAATTTTATCGGATCATACACCCGCGGAGATCTACATTGGACTGCTGGTTGGTTGTCTTTCGCAATGGCTTGCCGTATGGGCTGATGGAATACTTCCCTGATTTTTTTTCACAATACAAAAAATATTAGTTTTTATTTGCTAAATACTTTAGCTTCGCATTGTTTATAAATTTCTCTGAACGGCAATATGTAAATCCTAATTTTGAAAATGGCAAAAACTGAAAAATCTACCGATATGTCAAATAATAATAGTGAAAAGCTAAAGGCTTTAAAGCTGACCATGGACAAGATTGAAAAGGACTATGGCAAAGGAAGTGTAATGATGATGAACGAAAAGGGAGAAATCCAGCAGGAAGTTATATCGACAGGCTCTATTGGCCTTGATGTGGCACTGGGCATTGGCGGGCTGCCAAGGGGAAGGGTTGTGGAGATCTACGGCCCTGAATCTTCGGGTAAAACTACGGTTGCGACCCACGTCATTGCTGAAGCTCAAAAGAAAGGGGGCATGTGCGCCATTATTGATGCAGAACATGCTTTTGACAGCAGCTATGCGCAAAAATTGGGTGTGGACGTTGACAACCTTTTAATTTCTCAGCCGGATTATGGTGAACAGGCGCTCGAAATAGCTGACCGGCTCATTCTTTCAGGAGCTTTGGATGTGGTTGTAATTGACTCCGTAGCGGCCCTGGTGCCAAAGAGTGAACTGGAAGGAGAAATGGGTGACAGTAAAATGGGTTTGCATGCCCGGTTAATGAGCCAGGCTCTTCGCAAGTTGACTGCAACCATTTCGAAGACAAACACCATCTGTATATTTATTAACCAGTTGAGGGAAAAGATAGGGGTCATGTTTGGAAATCCCGAAACAACGACCGGTGGCAATGCGTTAAAATTTTATGCTTCCGTGCGTCTTGATATCCGCAGAAGCAGCCAAATTAAGGATGGTGAGGAAGCTATAGGCAACCGTGTAAAAGTGAAGGTCGTTAAGAATAAGGTAGCACCCCCATTCCGTGCAGCCGAGTTTGATATCATTTTTGGAGAAGGAATTTCCAAAAATGGTGAGATCATTGACATGGGTGTGGAATTGGGTATTGTCCAAAAAAGCGGGAGCTGGTTCAGTTATAATAGCGATAAACTGGGCCAGGGCCGTGAGTCGGTAAAACAATTACTGACGGATAACCCTGAGCTGGCAAATGAGATCGAAAATAAGATCCGTGAAAAGATAAAAGAGGTCCAGGCATCTTAACAATTCATTCTCAGCCGAAAAGGCTGATGATGGTTTAGTGAGTTCAAAAAAGCTGTTTCGCTACGAAGCAGCTTTTTGCATAATATTAAGACGCGGAAGGCAAGGTCGATGTTTAAACATTGTACATTTGTCTACCAAATTAGTATACAATAGAACTAGCTGATTTTTTGCGTTTCAAATAATGGCAATGGCAACAACAAAGAGACGCTGGCTAAAAAGACTGCTTGTGACAGTGCTGATCCTGGCAATCATTGTTGCGGGTGTGTACTGGTATGTGGCGACAGAGAAATTTTCAGACACCAAAGACATGCAGGCTGCCTATACCGTGAACGCGGTTGACTTTCTGCACGAATTTGAAAAAGATGTGGCAGCCGCCAACCAAAAATATAAGGACAAGATAATTACAGTTAATGGAAGGGTGTCTGCAGTTGAATCCGCGGACACGACAATGAACATAAAGATGGCAGATTCAACAAAAAATTCCTTTATCATCTTTGCGTTCCAGGAGCAGCATGTATCCGAACCAAAAACAGTGAAGGTGGGAGATAGCGTCTCTATAAAGGGCAGCTTTAGTGCAGGCATCTTTAGTGAAATCCTGGAAGTAGTAAAAGTTGATTTTAAACGAAGCGCATTAAATAAATAAAACTATACAGCTAAACACGCAACAATGAAAAAAACGATTCTTTTTCTCGCACTGGCTTTCTTGACGACCGGCCTTTTTGCCCAAAAGAAAACTACCACCTCTGCCGTAATCGCGTTTGATGCTTCCACATCACTCGACAACATGCCTAAAGCTGAAAATAAGACAGCCATCGGGGCTCTTGACACGAAAACGGGTTCTCTTGCATTCGAGGCAACGGTAAAGAATTTCACTTTCTCTAATCCTACAATGCAAGGGCATTTTAATGGAGACAAATGGTTAAACTCGGACGCTTATCCAAGTTTCATTTTTAAGGGTAATATCGTAAATCTCTCTTCGGTTGATTTTTCCAAAGATGGTTCTTACAAAGCTGAGGCCGAAGGCACACTAACCGTTAAAGGCAAAGAGAAAAAGATCAAAGTGCCGGGCACTATTGTGGTAAAGGGTGAAACCATCGCAGTTTCCTCTAATTTTTCAGTTGATGTTGCCGATTTTGATATTACCGGCGTGCCCATTGATGCAGGGAAAGTATCAAAACAGCCAAAGATCACGGTGAATGCAGAATTTAAATAAGGTCGGCTACGAGCTCAGGCGATTACTTAGTAACCAGGAAAAGATTGCTTCGGACTGCAAGTGATTTTCTATGTTTATCAAGTTTCATTTTGCAGTCCTCGCAAAGACGTGTTAGTCGGAGGTTCATTCAGTAGTCCTCGCATCGCGCGTTGGTCGGGTTTAATTCTGCAGTCCTCGCAATGACGTGTTAGTCGGGGTTTCGTTCATCAGTCCTCCCAATCACGGATCAGTCGGCTTTCATTCAGTAGTCTACGCAATCACATGTTAGTCGCGTTTCATTCAGCAGTCCTCGCAATCACGTGTTGGTCGGGGTTTCATCAGTAGTCCTCGCATCGCGCGTTGGTCGGGTCTCATTCGGCAATCGTGGCCATAGGTTAGACGGAGGTTCATTCAGAAGTTCCCACAAAGACGTGTTACCCGGGATTTCATTCAGCAGTCCTCCCAATGACGTATTAGTCGGGGGTTCATTCAGTAGTGCTCGCAATGACGTGTTAGTCGGGGTTTCGTTCAGCCGTCCTCCCAATCGCGTGTTAGTCGGATTTCATCAGCAGTCCTCGCAACCATGTGTTAGTCGGGTTTCAAACAGCGGTCCCCCAATCGCGCGTTGGTCGGGTTTAATTCTGCAGTCCTCGCAATGACGTGTTAGTCGGGGTTTCGTTCAGCAGTCCTCCCAATCACGGATCAGTCGGCTTTCATTCAGTAGTCTACGCAATCACATGTTAGTCGCGTTTCATTCAGCAGTCCTCGCGATGGCGGGTTAGTCGGGGGGTCATTCAGCCGTCCTCGAAATGACGTGTTAGTCGGGGTTTCGTTCAGCAGTCTACGCAATCACGTGTTAGTCGGGGTTTCGTTCAATTGTCCTCACATCGACGCTGGTGCTGTTTCCGTTTAGCATCGGATGCAGTAGGTTTTGTGTGGGGTTCATTGATCAGTCCTCGCAATGACGCAATTTCCACGCCCTTTCCCAGTAATCACATTAATCCTGTAAACCTGGCTCCCTACCTTGCTTTGCCGAAGCTTCGCAACGCAGCAGCCAGGACCCAGTTCAGACATCTAAAAATCAATATGTACATTCATATCGATTTTTTTGATTCCTGGGTCCTTGAACGGTTGCGCCATAAACAACCTAAAACTGAAGCAATGAATACAAGAAAGCTGAGCAGCCGCAAACGCATTGCACTGGTGGCTCATGACAATATGAAAGATGAAATAATTGAATGGGCCATTTACAATAAGGCAGCCCTTGCAAAACACCGGTTATATGCAACGGGAACAACCGGCGCCCTTCTTGAAACAGCGCTCGATCAGTCCATATCAAAATTTTTGAGCGGCCCCCTTGGAGGTGATCAGCAAATAGGCGCCAGCATTGCGGAAGGAAAGATGGATGCGCTGATCTTTTTTTGGGATCCTATGGAAGCGCAGCCGCATGATCCGGATATTAAAGCACTCCTCCGTGTGGCAGCCACGTGGAATATCCCAACAGCCTGCAACAGGGCCACCGCTGATTTCTTAATGACGTCGCCGCTGATGCACCAAGAATATGAGACGATTCTCTCCGACTTTTCTTCTTATACTAACAGGAAATTAAAGTAATGATGCCCGTCGTTTTTTGAGGCATCAGTGTTTCACAAATTGCAGTCGTTCATTAAGAGAATTACCAAACAGGTTAAGGTAATAAACACCGGCAGGTAGTTCACCGATATCAATCGGCAGGCTGTTTGTTCCCGCAAGGATCTCCGTCGATTGCCTTATTACCATTCTTCCGGCATTATCATAAACGAAATACTGTATTTTTTCTTTGCGTGATACCGACAATGTAAGGTTCACCTGGTTTGTCGCAGGATTAGGATACAGCATCAGCCGGCTTGCCGTTTTCAGTGGAAGTGTCACTACTTTAGAATAAGTAAAGTGACCATCGATATCCATTTGTTTGAGTCTGTAGTATACAATACTTGCCCCTAAGGCATCCACATTATCATCGGTGAAGCCATACGTATGTATGCCTGGTGCATTAGCGGCCGCTACACTTCCAATTGCATTGTACTGGCTTCCATTAATGCTTCTTTCAATTATAAAGTGATCTGTATTTGCTTCCTGGTCCGTCTTCCAGCTGAGTATTGCGTCATTATCATTGATCCATCCTTTAAATTCAATTATGTTAAGGGGTAAAACGGATGAATATTTTACCGTCCATAATTCCCTTCCTACGTCGGCCTGTGAAATGCTTGCAAAAATTACAGTGTCTGTTTCTGCGAGTTCGAGCATACTTCCTGGAGTACCAATAGATGCTATTTTAGTGCCCTCGGGCGAACCATCACTTTGCCAGGTAGTGTAACCGCTCACTCCATCATTGCCCGTGAAAAGCACTCTATTTAAAAGCTTTGAAAAATTACCCGCCGCGCCACTTTGTATTCCCGGCCATATATCCTTTACCATGACAGTACCACCGCTTGTGCCATCACTTTTCCATAGTTCATCACCTTTGGTGCCATTATTGGCAGAGAAGAACAATTCACCATCAACACTTTTAAGGCTAAATGGGTAGCTGTCGCCAGATCCGGCCCAAATATCTTTTACCATCGAGGTTCCCGCAGTTGTTCCGTCGCTTTTCCATAACTCTGTTCCGTTGATATTGTCTCCCGCCGCAAAAAATAAAGTACTGCCCACACCAATGAGACCATATGGATAACCACCATCAGGTCCCGGGACCAGCTCTTTTACGAGTAATGTGCCACCTGGTGTACCGTCACTTTTCCAAAGCTCCACGCCCTGCGTTCCATTATCTGCCGCAAAGTAAAGCGTACCGTTTACGTCGGCAAGCGCCTGGGGATAGCTGCCGGCGCTGAATGTATTTATATCTTTTACCAATGTAGTGCCGGCGGTCGTCCCATCACTCTTCCAAAGTTCCATACCTTTTATCCCATCATCAGCGGCAAAATATAGTGTGCCATTTATATTGACAAGTCCGGAAGGATTGCTTCCCAGCGAACCGGCACGTACATCTTTTACCATCACAGTACCCGCCGTGGTACCATCACTTTTCCAAAGTTCTGTTCCGGCTGCACCGTTATTTGCTACAAAAAATAATGTGCCATTAACATTTGTGAGATACCCTATGCTGCTGTTAGCCGCACCCGGCCTGATATCTTTCACCATGATTGTGCCGGCCTGGGTGCCATCGCTTTTCCAGAGCTCCATTCCATGTACACCGTTGGTAGCGGCAAAAAATAATGTATTGTTTACTTCCGTCAGGTAACAAACATTAGCGTCCTGGGGTCCCGGATTGATGTCCTTTAGTAGTGTAAATTGTTGAGCCGGGCAGGCTATAGAAATGCCGGCAATAAAAGCAGTAAGTAACGGTTTAATCATACTGTACCGGATATTGGATGGTGGATCAGGAAAGCCGTTCGAAATACCTGGAAACTTTTATTATTTCCTGGCCCGTAGCGGCTTCCACCGAATAACAACAAACAACGAACTTTATTGCGAAAAATCCATGCTTATTTGACTGGAAAACCACAAATTAAGTAGTAACCCATACCGATCAAGCGGGAAACCAATGGTAAAAATTCATAACGCGCAGACTGAAACACAATTCACGATACGCAAAAAAGAAAAACTAATTGGCTCTTAGCAAAATGCAAAGGACATCGCATCGTAATTAGTGCAATCAAATGGGATGTTACTAATGAGAATTACGTTATTGTTTTACCACTTTTATGGATTGATGCAACTTGAAGCCATTGAACAATTGGAGGTAATAAACCCCCGAAGGTAACAGGGTGGCATCCTCAGCAATCACATTAAGCCCCTGTGAAAGGGTATAATGTCCGCCTGTAATGAGCCGGCCGGCATTATCAGTAAGGCGCCATTGGATTTTTTGCGACTCGCAGCTCCTGATCTTTAAGTTTATTTGATTGCTTACGGGGTTCGGATATAACTGGACGGTGAGTTTTTTGTCGTCAACAGGAATAGGCACAATGCCAGAATACTTATAAATCCCATCGAGGTCAACTAATCTTAACCGGTAGTAGACAATGGAAACGCCGAGCGACACAATATTTGCATCCGTAAAGTTGTATTGATTAATTCCTGCGCCGTTGGCGGCAAGTATCGTTCCCACCTGGTAATAACTACTTCCATCAAGACTTCTTTCAACAATGAAAACAGAAGTATTTGTTTCATGTTCCGTTTTCCATTGCAGGTATGCGTTGTTGTTTACAAGCGCTCCTTTAAATTCCAATAATGCTACCGGGAGCGCTGCTTCAGCGGGGGCGTTTGCAGTCCATACTTCATTCCCGAAAGCAGCAGTTGATGCACCTGTAAAGATTTTTCCATTTGCTTCCGTGATCGCTCCTTTTACTTCAAAAATTTGTAGTGGCATGGAACTAGCGCTGCCGGGTTCTATGTCCTGGAACATTTGTGTACCTGTGCCTGTGCCATCGCTTGTCCATATCTCATTTCCGTTTACTCCATTGTCGGCAGTAAACATAAGTTTGCTTCCGACTTTTGTGAAGGCATTCAACTCACTGTTACTGGCACCGGGATAGATATCCTTAACCAATACTGTTCCGGCTGCCGTTCCATCACTTGTCCATAACTCTAATCCATTTGTATCATCATTACCGGTGAAAAAAAGTTTGTTATTAATTGCGATCATAAGTTCAGGCGATAATGAAGATGTCCCGCCTTTTTGTTTGAGCAAAACAGTTCCCCCCGGTGTAGCGTCGCTCTTCCACAGTCCATCGCCTTCCAGTAAATACAGGAGGCCATTCATGACTGTAGGATGGTTGTTGAAATTACCGCCAGGCATTGCCTTTACCAGGGTTGTGCCGGCCGTTGTACCATCGCTTTTCCAAAGTTCACTTCCGGATGCACCTCCGTATACAGTTAATACCAGTGTTCCGTTGAGGTTCACAAAATTATTGAGTACATATCCCATCACACCGGAATAAATGTCCTTTACCATTACAGTTCCTGCAACCGTTCCATTCGTTTTCCAGACTTCATGTGTTTCTTCGCCACCGCTTGCGGCAAAATATACTGCCCCATTTACCAAAGTAAAATTGTTCGGATTACCACTGCGTGGCACACCCGCATTCATACCTTCGGCAAAAGTTCCCTGGAATATATCCTTTAATAAAATAGTTCCCGCCGCAGTGCCATCGCTCTTCCATAATTCAGTGCCGTGAACGCCATCATCTGCCTGGAAATATAAAACACCGCCAGCGGCAAACAAGGATGATAACAACCCGCTATTGATGCCGGGAAATATGTCCTTAACCATTACAGTACCGGCCGCAGTGCCATCACTTTTCCAAAGCTCGCTACCATGAACTCCATCATCTGCACGGAAAAACAATATCCCATCTACGTTGACAAATTCCTGCAAATCTGAACCCGCACTCCCGGGATTAATATCTTTTATTAACACGGTGCCTGTGGACGTTCCATTACTTTTCCATAATTCATCGCCGTGTACGCCATCATCAGGTCTGAAAAAAAGCGTACCGTTAACATTGGTGAAATTAAAAAACGAACTGCCGCCACTGCCGGGACTTATATCCTTTAATAGCGAGAATGTTTGACTAAAAACTGATGTATGGAGAAAAAGAAAAGTGAAGATGGTGAATCCAGGGTAGAATTTTCTAGGCATCGCCGAGGTTTAAAAGGGTGATAGGAAATTTACTTCGGCTTTTCTAGAAAATTGAGGGTTAAATATATAGCGCGGTTTCCAGATTTTCATGCTTTTGTGGAAAAGAAAATCTACGATCGCTCCCCAACGTCTGATTATTAAACATAATTTTCTCATTTACAGCATGAACCAAAAATCGTTATTCAGTAACTTGCAAAAATGGCTTTTAAACTACACAGTCCATTCCCTCTTGCAGGCGATCAGCCGCAGGCAGTCAATGATTTAACGGATGGAATTAAGACGGGAGAAAGGTACCAGACCCTGCTGGGCGTGACCGGAAGTGGCAAAACCTTTACCATTGCCAATGTGATCCAGAATGTACAAAAGCCGGTGCTGGTATTGACGCATAATAAAACATTGGTGGCTCAGTTGTATGGAGAATTTCGCCAGTTTTTTCCTGAGAATTCAGTAGAGTATTTCGTTTCGTATTACGATTATTATCAGCCGGAGGCATATATGCCTGTAAGCGGTGTTTATATAGAAAAGGATTTGAGCATAAATGATGAATTGGACAAGTTAAGGTTGCGGGCTACGTCCAGTTTGCTCAGCGGAAGAAGAGATATCATAGTGGTAGCATCAGTGAGTTGTATTTACGGTATGGGTAACCCCACGGATTATGAAAACAGTATCATCAGGATTGACAGGGGACAAAAGATTTCCCGGCAGGGATTTTTGCATTCACTTGTCAATTCACTCTACAACCGCACAACGTTGGAGTTTAACAGGGGAACTTTCAGAGTGAAGGGCGATACCATAGATATTAATCTTCCCTACGTAGATTACGGATACCGAATTAGTTTTTTTGGAGACGAGATCGAAGAGATCGAAAGCATGGATGTGGTAACGGGTAAGCGGATCGCCAAAATGGAAAATGCGGCCATCTTTCCCGCCAATCTTTACGTGGCCCCGAAAGACATAATGCAACAAGTAATTTATGAAATACAGGATGAATTGCGCGCCCAGGTAGATTATTTTAAAGCGTCCGGCAAGTTGATTGAAGCACAACGATTGAAAGAAAGAGTAGAATATGATCTTGAAATGATAAAGGAGCTCGGATATTGCAACGGTATCGAAAACTATTCGCGGTTTTTTGACCGAAGGGTGCCGGGTACAAGACCTTTTTGCCTGCTTGATTATTTTCCCAAAGATTTCCTGCTTATAGTGGATGAAAGTCACCAAACCATTCCGCAGGTGAGTGGCATGTATGGCGGCGACCGGAGTCGCAAGCTCATTTTGGTTGACTACGGTTTTCGACTACCATCTGCGCTGGACAATCGCCCCCTGAATTTTCATGAATTTGAATCGCTGCTTAACCAGGTAATATTTGTTTCAGCAACACCCGACGATTTTGAACTGGAACGAACCGGTGGTGTAGTCGTAGAACAAGTGGTGAGACCTACAGGTTTGTTAGATCCGCCGATTGAAATAAGACCGAGTGTTAACCAAATAGATGATTTACTTGATGAAATAGATAAGCGCGTTACAAAAGGCGACCGGGTACTGGTTACGACGCTGACAAAACGCATGGCAGAAGAAATGGATCGGTACCTGCACCGGATCAATATTAAATCAAAGTATATCCATAGCGAAGTAGATACGTTGGAACGGGTGCAAATATTAAGGCAACTGAGATTGGGCGAAATTGACGTATTAGTGGGTGTCAATCTTCTTAGGGAAGGATTGGATCTGCCTGAAGTTTCATTGGTCGCTATACTGGATGCAGATAAAGAAGGTTTTTTACGCAATGAGAAATCACTTACGCAGACTGCAGGACGAGCTGCCCGCAACGTAGACGGACTTGTCATTTTCTATGCAGATATTATGACGGAAAGCATGCAGAAGACCATTGACGAAACGAATCGGCGCCGCGAAAAACAAATCGCTTTTAATATTGAACACAACATTGTTCCCAAAACCGTGGTGAAGTCGAAAAAAGAGGTGTTTGCTCAAACATCTGTACTCGACATAAAAGGATATGATCCCGCTAACCCTTATGCGGTTGCCCCCGATGAAGACCTTGTGCCCGTTGCGGCAGAAGACCAGGCTGAATACAAGACGATTCCTCAAATGGAAAAAGCAATCGGGAAGATCAAAAAAGAAATGGAGAAAGCTGCCCGGAATCTTGACTTCATGGAAGCGGCCCGTCTCAGGGATGAGATGTTTTTGCTGCAAAAAAAATTAGAGGAATTAAAAAAATGACACCCTCGGATTCCATTACATTATAGCAAATAACCGATTGTAAACCGGTAGGGCACAGGTAATTTTACGGACTGGTACAAGGTGATTGTTCTTATTATCATCAAATACCGAGGGTGTTTTGTTGCAGGGATTATGCTACTGATTTATCTTAGTTGACCCAAACCAACAAATCCGTCTCTATGAAAAGCCGCGTCCGCAAAATAGCCAACTTCTTTGCTTTTAACCTCCTGTTCTTCGCTATATACATCAACTTTATTCACAAAGATCAGCAAAGCTCCGGCAATACCGACCGTGCGGGAAAACGTAAGGCGGCTGCATTTAGTGGTACCGTACTGGCAGAACATCCGGAAAAATATTTGCATAAAAAATAGTGCATAAATCGCTGGGAAAGCCAGTGATGTTACTCTTAAATTTTTGCCTGCCCCATCATTGTGACCAGTGATGGGTTTTGTGTTTGGTGAACTGTGTCGCCCAAATCTGAAATAATTAACTTAGCGGCATGGCAAAAAAAGTTTTTCTCTTAGATGCATATGCCCTTATTTTCCGGGCATATTACGCATTGATACGCAGTCCGCGACTTACGTCCAAAGGAAAAAATACCAATGCGCAATTTGGTTTTACAAATACGCTGATTGAGCTGATCAATAAACAAAAGCCTTCCCATCTTGCCGTTTGTTTTGACACAGCGGCTCCCACCGAACGGCATACGGATTTTGCCGATTACAAAGCAAACCGGCAGGAAACTCCCGAAGACATTTCAATGGCTGTTCCCGATATTAAAGAAATCATCAAAGCTTTCAATATTCCCATCATGGAACTGGATGGCTATGAAGCTGATGACGTGATTGGTACTTTGAGCCGGAAGGCCGCTGATGCCGGGTATGAAGTTTACATGGTCACGCCGGACAAGGATTACGGCCAATTGGTAACTGATAAGATAAAAATTTATAAACCCGGTTACCAGGGAGGCGATGTAGAAATCATGGGCCCGCCGGAAGTCTGCGCGAAATGGAATATCACTAATGTTTCGCAGGTGATAGATATTCTTGGATTGATGGGCGACGCTGTAGATAATATTCCTGGTATAGCGGGAATAGGAGAAAAAACTGCTTCCAAACTCCTGGCAGAATTTGGCACGCTGGAAAATGTGTTGAGTAACGCCGATAACATCAAAGGCGCGTTGGGTGAAAAAGTAAGAAAAGGAAAAGAAGCTGCTTCAATTTCCAAAAAACTCGCAACGATCATCGTAAACGTTCCAATAGAATTCCACGAAGCGAATTTTCAAATAAAAGACTGGAATAAAGAACGACTCAGGGAAGTATTCGCTGACCTCGAATTTAAAACATTAGGAAAAAGGATTTTGGGAGACGAATTTACTGCCTTTAAAACGGCACCGGAAGCTGTTCAGACCGACCTCTTTGGAAATATTGTAACACGGGAAAATGGCAAGCCCGACCTGCAAACAACTAGAGGGCCAGAGGATGCCGGGGACGAAGAAACCGGCCTGAGAGTAGACAAAACGATTCATAATACAACGCATAACTATGAAGCTATCGAAGGCGATGAAGCTATTAAAAAACTCGTAAGTGCATTAAAAGGCCAGGCTGAAATATGTTTTGATACCGAAACCACGGGCATTGACGCCAATGACGCCGAATTGGTGGGTTTAAGTTTCGCAATCATACCAGGCGAAGCGTTTTATATTCCAGTGCCTGCCGACCAGGATAAGACAAAGAAAATACTGGCACATTTTGAACCACTGTTTTCCGATCCTTCCAAAACCTGGATAGGTCAAAACATCAAGTATGATATGCTGGTGCTGAAATGGTATGGTATTGAAATAGCCGGGCGACTATTTGATACGATGCTCGCCCATTACGTCATTGAGCCTGACGGTAAACGCAGCATGGACCTGCTCAGTGCAAAATACCTGCATTATGAACCCGTGCACATTGAAGAACTCATTGGTAAAAAAGGAAAGGCACAAGGCACGATGAGAGATGTGGAACTGGAGAAAATAAAAGACTATGCCGCCGAAGATGCAGATATAACGCTGCAGTTGAAAAATGTTTTCATGCCGCAGCTTAAAGAAAAGGAAGTCGAAAAAGTTTTTAATGAAGTGGAAGTGCCGCTGATAAAGGTATTGGCGGATATGGAGTACGAGGGAATAAAGATTGATACAAACTTTTTAAATGATTATTCCAAAGAATTGGAACGAGACGCTAAAGCCTCCGAGGAAAGCGTATATAAACAGGCCGGTGTCCGATTTAATCTTGCTTCTCCAAGGCAGCTAGGTGAAGTACTTTTCGACAAATTGAAACTGGATCCTTCGGCAAAAAAAACCAAGACGGGCCAGTATCAAACGGGCGAAGATGTGTTACTGAAACTTGCTGCCAGGGGTAACACGATTGCAGATGATATTCTTGCATTCCGTGAACTTACCAAGCTAAAGTCAACTTACGTTGATTCCTTGCCATTACTGATCAACCGTAAAACCGGCCGTGTGCACACCACTTACGGGCAGGCTGTCGCTGTTACTGGCAGGCTTGCGAGCAATAACCCCAATTTGCAGAACATCCCAGTGAGAACTGACAGGGGAAAAGAAATACGCAAAGCTTTTATTCCAAGAGACGAAAAATACGTATTGTTATCTGCCGACTATTCCCAGATAGAATTGAGAATTGTAGCCTCTATAAGTGGCGATCCCAATATGTGCGCAGCTTTTAAAAAAGGAACAGATATTCACACGGCCACAGCTGCACGGGTATACAGTGTTGCTGAAACCGAAGTGACCAAAGAAATGCGGTATAAGGCGAAGAGTGTAAACTTTGGTATCATCTATGGCCAGGGCGCGTTTGGATTGGCAGACAATCTTGGGATTTCCCGGACCGAAGCAAAAACGATCATTGATAACTATAAAAAGGAGTTTTCAGGCATCCAGCGATATATGGATGACACGATCAATTTCGCAAGGGAGCATGGCTATGTACAAACATTGATGGGGAGAAAAAGATGGTTGAGGGATATTAATTCAGCTAATTTTACAGTGCGCGGATTTGCCGAAAGAAACGCGATCAATTCACCGATACAGGGGACGGCTGCAGACATGATCAAGCTTGCCATGCAAAAAGTACACGAGGCGATGAAAAAGCAAAAAATGAAAAGCAAGATGATCCTGCAGGTGCATGATGAATTGGTGTTTGATGCCGTAAAGTCAGAAGTAAAAGAACTAAAGCCATTGATACTTGAAAATATGCAGGCAGCTTTGCTTTTGCCGAATGGAGTGCCCGTAATTGCTGAGTGCGGCGAAGGAGTGAATTGGCTTGAAGCGCACTAAGAATTGACAATACCGAATTGAAAGATATAATCCGTTGTGTGAAGGGCCCGACCAAACTAAATAATATGCCCGCGCATGGAATACCAATATTTATATAAACCACCACAACACCAGTCTTCATTTCTGCACAGCCTGGCAGACAGTCTTTCTGATCCCGCCATAATCATTGACAAAGATTTCATTGTTGAATACATGAATAGTCCTGCATGCCAGCTTCTCGGGACCGATGCTGACGCGGCAACCGGGAATCACATCACGAATTTTTTGTCTGCATATGATCACCTCAATTTTTCCGAAACGATCGCTCATCATTTTGCGTCGCAAAAAACCTGGATAGGCATTCTTAAGTTTAAAAAAACTAATGAAAGCGAAAACTCCGTGCCTGCCACCATTCTGTCGGTAAATGATGACCACCAGGAAATTAACGGTTACATTATTATTGGAAAACCTATCCGGTTGAAACCCGATCAACTTCCGCCCCAGTATATTAAAAAAGAAGAATTAATTCTTTCAGAACTAAAATGGCGATCGCTGCTTGACAATACAAGAGGGGCTATTTTCCTCATCGATACCAATTATTATGTAGTAATGGTAAACGAAAAGGCGCAGAAAATCCTGGATAATATAGCAGCTCAGTCATCGTTGCCGAGTGATTCGGTGTATTTACCTGATCTATTGCCCAAAGAAAGACAGGAATCCGTGAAAAAGATATTCAGCCGGGTGCTAAAAGGTGAGAAAATAGAGTATGAAGTATTTTATACTAAAAAGGATAACCAGAATTTATGGCTGTTAGTTAGCTGCGTGCCGGTTAAAAATAGTGACGGCGAAGTGTACCAGATTTGCATGACCACGTATAATATCACGAACCTGAAGGAAAAAGAAGCGGCGCTTATCAGGAGCGAGCAACGCTGGAAATTTGCACTGGACGGCGCTGGAGATGGGGTTTGGGAATATAATTTTCAAACGAAGGAATCGTACTTCTCCCCTTTGTATAAAGCCATGCTTGGGTTCAGCGAAGATGAATTTTCGAATCGTGACTATGAGTGGCAGACAAGGGTTCATCCCGAAGATTTATATAAGATTTCCAATATCGATACGCTTTATGAAAACGGAACAATTGAAAATCATTCCGTCGAATACCGGCTAAAAAATAAAGCTGGTGAGTATCTCTGGATCCTCGACCGTGGAATGGTTCTCGAGAAAACGCCGGATGGAAAACCACTGGTGCTAATTGGTACGCACACGAATATCACGGAAAGAAAAAAAGCCGAAGAGCTACTTACTAAGTCGGAACAGAGATTCAGTTCCTTCATGGCTAACACCCCAACCATCACCTGGATCATTGATGAATTTACAATTTTCCGTTACTTAAATGCCTCTTATTTGCGTTCGTTTAACCTGACTGAAGAAGCCGTTGGCAAGTCGGTTTATGATGTTTTTCCCCGGGAAATGTGTGATCGCTTTATCGAAACAAACCAGCAGGTTTGGGAGACAAATGCAGCACTTGAATTAACGGAAGAAGTTCCGGGACCGGAGGGTATTACACGCATCTATCAAATCTATAAGTTTCCTCTTGATCCCGAAAACGGGGTAAGGCTTTCCGGCGGTGTCGCATTGGATGTTACCAAGAAGCTGGAACTTGAAAAGCAGTTAGCAGCAGAAGAAGCTCAAAAGAAAAGAGAAGTGATACAGGCCATAATAAACGCACAGGAAAAAGAAAGAAAGGAAATATCCTACGAGCTCCACGACAACGTCAATCAAATACTATCTTCCTCAAGGCTCATGCTGGAAGTAGCCGCCGAAAAGCCGAAAGAAAGCAGGGAATTTATTCGCCGCTGCCTGGTTTACCTGCAACAGGCAATTGCCGAGATCAGGAAAATAAGCCATAACCTGACACCGGTGGCGCTTACGGACATAAGTCTCGAAGCAGCGATTGAAGACGTGGTCCAGAACATTAATGCAACCGGTAAGCTTGATATAGCTTTTTATAAAAATCTCAAAGGATTGAAGGAAGGTGTTCACCCCGAAAAACAACTGGCGCTCCTGCGCATTATACAGGAGCAATTCAACAATATCCTGAAACATTCGCGTGCGTCAGAAGCTACGATCTCACTGGTTGCCGATGATAAGAAACTATTCCTTGAGATGCAGGACAACGGTATTGGATTTGATCAACAAACGACAAAAAAAGGATTGGGCTTTAATAACATCTTTAACAGGGTAGAGTTTTACCAGGGATTGGTTCAATTAACTTCCGTAGTTGGAAAAGGATGTACGCTACAGGTTGAAATACCTGTATAAGTTGCAAAAGTTAATACCTGGTTTCTATTTTTTTTGGATCACCTCCGGCTTGTCACTAATCGTCAGCAGATTTTCAATTTATAAACCTTAAAATAAAACTCACTATTATGAAAAAGATAATCCTGGTTCTCTGCAGCATAGTAGCTGCTGGTACTTTTTCTGTCATGAAGGCTCAAACACAGGAAGAAATGAAAAAAATGATGGAATATGCTACTCCTTCGGATATGCACAAAGAGATGGCTAAATGGGATGGTGAATGGACGGAAGACATACAAATGTGGATGGCGCCGGGTGCTCCTGTTCAAACCATGCAAGCGACCTGCGTAAACAAAATGGTAATGGGAGGCCGCTACCAGGAATCGAAAATAACGGGCAGCTTTATGGGCATGCCCTTTGAAGGCGTCAATACAGTTGGATACGATAATGCAAGAAAAGTTTTGGTAAGCAGTTGGGTAGACAATATGGGTACTGGAATAATTTATATGGAAGGGAAGTGGAATGAGGCCACAAAATCTGCGGAATTCAAGGGGAAGTCAACCGACCCGATGACAGGGAAAGCGATAGAAACACGGCAGGTAATGAAAATTGTGGATGACAATACGCAGATCATGGAGCAGTATACTACTCCCGCCGGTGGAAAGGAATTCAAAAGCATGGAAATAAAAATCACCCGGAAAAAATAAAATCCGTTCTTGCTATTATTTTTCAGGCAGGTAACCTAAACTTTGGGACAATTCGGTCTTGCGAGGCCGGCCAATGGACGCGTTGTTCCAAACATCGCTTCCGACCGGTCGAAGCAATCTATTTTATTGCATTTGATATTAGATTGTTTCGTCCTGCCGCCAGGATCACCAGATTACGAAGATCCAGCCGGCAGTCCTCGCAAAAACGGCGATGCCTAGAGTTGCAATCGGGCAGGCGCGGCAACCGAGTTTGAAGTCCTTGCAGCTGTGTTGTGGGTAATCTTTATCTATTCACCCTGATTTGTTTTCCAAAATAGACATCGTCTTTCTTTCCATCCCTATCCCAGTCCACATTCGCTTCAAAAGTGGCCGTGTCATTTTTGATGTCAAGGTCGTAGGCAGTGGTGTCCGGGGAAGGAAAATATTGCATCATTATTAATTTATCATTTTCAAACCACCATTTCCCGGAAGGATTGTAAACCAGCGAATCCTTCAAATTATAATGGGCGGCATTCCAGCTGCTGTCTGCGCGAAAGAAAGTCCGGATCGGTTTTATTTTCAGGGTTTGTTCCCAAACCGGACGATCCACTTCAAGCAGTTCGTTGCTGTCGCTGTTATTTTTTGAGTTCATGCTGATCTTAATCGAAAGATTATTCCACTCACCTATCAACTTCTCCCTAACCGGCGTTTTCGCGGGATCATTTTTTTCAGGATTGCCACATCCTGCCAGGCACAGTAAGAAAAAGAAAACATTTTTTGTCATAGTTGTCTTTTACCGGTAAAATAGAGTTGCTTTATCCCACCCGGAACAACCTTTATGTTTTCAGCTACCAGTTAGGGTCGTCATTCCGTGCGTCGCGATTGCCATGAGATTCAATTGTCACATTTATTTATAGCAATCGCATAAGGATAAACTTTAGTCAGCATGATTTTATTCTTTACTGCAGGATCGTCCATCATAAACTGAAGTGCCGCCTTTTCGTCTTTTGCATAAAATATGACAAGACCCTTCATTTCGGGATTATTAAAATCCAACTCTGTCCGCCCGGCTAGCACCACCACTCCCTCTGTTTTGTATTTAACCAACCGCTGAAAATGTTCTCCCACAACAGCCTGGTCGTTTTGACCCCAGTTTTTTTCATCCTTGTACTTATCAGCCAGGGTAAGCACACCCAGCCAGGTCTTAGGCTTTACGTTAGTTGTATCCTGCGCCGTTGCGTAAATGGCGATAAAACATGCGCACATCAAAATAAGGCTCTTCATTTGCTATAATTTTTAAACTATTAATATGTAGAATTGAGCTATTCTGTATATTAGAAACTCATGATCCGGAAATATTCTATCCATGGCCCGATTTCACTCTTATACTGTTTTGCCATCACCCTTGTTATTTGCGCAATATGCGTCAGGTCGTGAATAACCCAGGTTGATAATAATTGACGAAGTGTGACTTGTCCCAGTGCAGGGTGAGTTCCTTTTTTATTAAAATCCTCTTCCGTAAGATTTAATGACTTGAGCCAGGTAAGGCTGTCGAGCCTTAGTTTTTCAAAGTCATCGATCAGGTTAGTTAATGATTTCCCTTTGCTTGCTTCAAACTGGGCAAAGCGATCAAAAGGAACAAAGGTTTTTTCAGTACCATGCTCCAGTATCATGACGGTCCTGTCACGCCAATCGGTCTTTTCGCCATGTATTAAGTGTCCCATTACATCATATGGTGAAAAAGTTTCGGGCCCTTCATTATTCATAATCCAGTCATCGCTCAGACCTGACAACAGGGTGCGAAGAACGGTTGGCGTCCGTTCCAGTATTTCAAATGACTTTTCCAATGTAAAATTCATCGGCCTTGATTTATCAGTTCTTTTTCTTCTTACCTGGCTTTTTTGAGGATTTAGCGAACTTGTTATACGCCAGCGCCAGCTGAACCCAATAGTCGAGCTGCTTTTTTGTTTTCAGTACACCTTCATTCACAAACACAAAGCCGCGCATTATTTTGCCGGTAAAGTTCATGGGCTCACAACCATCTTTATCGATTACCGCATCAAAAACTTCAGGATCCAGTCTTACCATGATCCGGTCTTCATGTACTCCCACGCACATTTTATCATTCACCATGAAACAAAGGCCGGAAAACATCTTTTTTTCCTCTACATTTTTATGAGTAAGGGAAATGATCTCTCTTATCCTGTCAGCTAACTTCTCGTTGTAAGGCATACAATTGTTATGAATTGATCACCTGTTGTAGTTTTTCGTTCCTGTTGCGCAAATCGATCCCACCTTCATATAGTGATTTCATATTGGCAAAGTAAAAAGTCCAACCTGTTTTGCAACCAATGTGCCAGTACTGCTTTCCATGCTCGTCATCCGGTATATTATCCTGGATAAGTTCGACAATCGTTTCGCCTTCTTCTTTCTTAATGGTTACCGCACAGTTTCCAGCTTTTCCAAAACTAAACTTGAAAAAATCAATTCCGTTACAATCGAGGATTGTTCCATGTTCAACTGTGTCGTCGGACCATCCATGCCAAAGCCATTTGTACGTGTCGCCTTTCTGCACATGCTCCTTTGTACCGCGTACTTCGCCGTTTTCTTTCCGATATTCAGACAAGCGCAGAAACCAATACTCTATACCGGACCGTGTGGCCCAGGCATCGTATAAGATTTTACCGGCAGCATTAATATTGATCCGAACGACGAAACGGCCCCAGTCAAAATCATTTGCTGACATATGAAAGGATTTTAGTCTTTAAAGTAACGCATAATGGGTCTTGCTTCACTTCTTCTTTCAACCTCTTTGAATCCCGCTTTAATGAAGGTGTTACTGAACCCGGTCCATGCAAAGACATCCGGCGTTTTACCGGGTTTTGGGTCAACCGGGTATCCTTCGATGATTTTTGCACCATTTGATAGGGCAAAGTCAATTGCTGATATTAACAACTGCCTGCTAAGTCCCATGTTTCGAAACCGCTTTTCAATAAAAAAACAAACAATGCTCCAAACCGGTTTATCATCGACCGGTTTCAGAATTCTTGATTTTTCAAGCCGCAGATATTCTTCTCTTGGAGCGACGGCACACCAACCGGCTGGCCTTCCATCCGCGTAGGCAATAATACCTGGCGAATTTTTCTTTACAATTTTAGCGATCGCCTTTTTATTCCCCGTGCCTTTTAACTGGTTATAGTCTGATGCCTTCGCTCGCCAGTACATACACCAGCAACCACCACAGGCTCCCTTTTCGCCAAACAACCTCACAAAATCATCCCAGTTGTCAGTTGTCAATGATGAAAAACTGAATTTCATAATTCTACCTTGCAGGCACACTGTGCAGCCCGATTCGGTTTCCTTCAGTATCTATGATCACGGCCATATATCCATATTCCGGCGAAATTTCTGTTTTTGGCACCATAATCTTTCCGCCCGCATTTTCTACTTTATCCAAAACCACCTGCACATCCGGATTTCCATTAAGGTATATTAATGGTCCATCCGTTGCAGACGGTTTATAAAAACCACTGCTGTAAACAATGGCGCCGCCAATCCCGGTCGCCGGGTTATCAACCGGAAACATTCGCATTTTTATATTGTCAAGATCTAATGGTGCAAGTGTGACACCAAAGATCGTCTCGTAAAATTTAGTTGCGCGTGCAAGATCAGATGAGGGGATTTCAAACCAACTTATTGCGTTTTGCATAAAAAATTATTATCCGTTTACTAAGATTTGTTGCTCTGTCATTAGCTCGATGATTAATTCACGTCCTTTCCATCCTTCAATTTTACTATTTGTCCCTCCAGCGTTTTTCTTGCGGCATCATTTGGCGCCTGCGCCATTGCCTTTTCTGCGGCTTGCAGCGCTTTCTTAAAATCAGACTTTGCAGCATATCCGTACATCAATCCATTATTCACGGCAAACACGTCACCATTCTTTTTCTGGTTGGCCATAAAAATTTCCATTGCTTTATCCATTCGCTTCTGGCTGATCAGGGCCCGGCCGTAACCGGTAAACTGATTCACGTTCGCCATCGTTAACGCTTCAACCATTACAGAATCTGCCTGGTTTAGCTTGTTCAGTTTTTCATAACCTGTTGCCAGGTTTCGTAAACTCGGATAACTTTTTTGACCACCAATTCCGGTAATGGCCCTTTGAGCCCAGCCCACCGCTTCCTCAAGGTTGATATTTTTATTGAAACAATATTGACATGCCTGGATCAAATTAGTGCTATTAAAACCCTTTTGACTCTTAACCTGGTCGCGAAGTGAGGCGAGTACTATATTTTCTACGTCTACTTCCACAGTGAATGGTATCATCCATTTCTCCCAGAACATCGCAATCGTGCAGCTCTTTTCCTTATGATTGATAAATTCATATTTCAGCCATTCCGTACTTTTTTCCTGCTGCACTGGTTTTAGAGTTACACGGAGCGCATCGTCCTTTTCTTCATAATAAAAACTCCCCCAGGCGTTGGCCTGGTTGGAAAGGATCAGAAGCACGCTGTCTGGCCACACGGCAAAATGTAAACCGTACACACCTGCCTTTACATCTTTGCCCTCGAGTTTAACATCATGTTCGAAACTGATCGTGGTGTTTTCATTTGCCCCGGCCCGCCACGGGCTGGTGTTCTTACCGGTAATAAAATTTGGCGTGGTAAATCCGTAGCTCACAAGGTCGCCCCAAATCTTTCCCTCCCTGCCCGATACATCTGGCCGGGAATATTTAATGGAAATGTCAGTAATCCCAACTTCTTCGGTAATCCTGGCCCTTGGATTGCCTCCCGATGGAGGAACATCCATCTGCGCTATGATCGTCGTGAAAGATGAAATTGAAATAATGAATAGCAATAATTTTTTCTTCATAACAGTATTTTGAAATGGCATTAAGATTGGCGCCCTGTTTTTGGGTCAAAGACAGCCGCCTTAAAAATTACACCATTTCTACCATATGCCTGTTTCTGCATTTTGCGAATGGTCATAAGTAGTTTTAGAAGTTGTCTGGAGATATGGGAACGGCTATTTAAGTCTATCTCCAAACACCAATTATCGCTCCCATCAAAGTAAGTGCGACTACACTATAAAATCCGTTTATAAGAATAAGCCGCCACGGCTTCAATTCAAATAGACTGTGAATCGCAATTGCACAAAATGTCCAGATACCTGCGAGAAAGCCAGCCATTGCGCCCCAGCTAATATCTACCTTTTGCGCACAGTCAGCCGGGCAGGTGGATGAAGAGTCGGTCAAAAACATTCCGAGGTTGGCCGCCATTATCAATGAAAAGATAAATGTCCAACCAAATATTTTTCCTTTGTTTCCTCTTTTAATGTCTTCGGCGGTAAAATTATTGTCTTTCATCCAGGCTTTCCCAAAAAGTCCGGGTGAATACCAGATACCTCCTACCACAAAGGATGAGATTCCGGCTACCAGGACGGCAAGCCAGTTGATCGTGCCCATTTCCATAAACAGTGATTTTTATCGTTAATAATTTTCCTAAGCTATTCCCCCGCCTTGTCTTTTCCATGCAAAACAAGATGAAGTGGGAAAAGGGGATGACTAATCGGTAAATGATAAAGATGGGTTTGGTTGTTGGTCAGGGCTGCGGGTTTAGTCTTTAGTCATGGTTTAGGGATATCGTAAACAAGATAATATTTCTTATGCAGGGAAAACCAATAACCAATTACCTACAACCAAACCCGTAGCTTCCACCTAAAACAATGACGGGCTATGGTCATTGGTCAGAGCAGCGGGTTTAGTCTTTGGTCATGGTTTAGGATACCGTAACCAATATAATATTTCTTATGTTCGGAAAACCAAAAACCAATTACCTATAACCAAAACCGGTAGCTACGACCTAAAACAATGACTGGCTATGGTAATTGGTCAGAGCAGCGGGTTTAGTCTTTGGTTATGGTTTGGGATATCATAAACAAAATAATATTTCTTATGCTGGGAAGCCAAAAACCAATTACCCACAACCGGACCCGCAGCAAAGACCAAAACCATGACCTGCTTTTGAGTGCCCCAAGTATCGAAATATTTTAGACGGCAAGGGCAAGTTTGATTTATTTTTAATTTTTGCATTATTAATTAAAGGAATCGGGTGAAAAAGGAAACGCTGAACATAGAAACGAAGGAGGTCAAACAGAACAATGGCACTTACGTCAATGACCTTGGCTTCCGGCTCATCCTCGTGCCCACGTTCGGGATCATCATTCCGCTGATAACGGGAATGATCAATCCCTATAATTTTTCGAACTGGGTGATTAAACTGAGTTTCTTGTACACGATTGGAATTGCTGCGGTGGTCTGGCAAGGCAATCGCTACCTCCATTACACGATGCGCAGCTATTTCGACTGGCACAATAAACCGCTGCAAAAAATCATAGTGCTTCTTTTCAGCGTCACATTTTATACCATACCTGCAAGTGTGCTTTTGCTGGTGGGGTGGTATAAGTTGTTTGCCGACGGAGTTCCGGATTGGAATGTGGTATGGCAATCTTCGCTGATCATCCTGGTTTGCGTGATATTCATCACCCATGTGTACGAAACTGTTTTTCTCGTGAAAGAAACAGAAAGTGAAATGGTAAGAAATGAACAACTGGAACGAGCAAAAGCGGAAGCGGAGCTCGAAGCGTTGAAAAACCAGATAGATCCGCACTTCATTTTTAATTCTTTGAATACCCTTAGCCACCTGATTGAAGACAAACCCGTAAAGGCAAAACAATTCAACGACAACCTGGCTGATGTATATCGTTATATTCTTCAGAACAAAGCAAGGGACCTTGTTCTGCTAAAGGAGGAGATAGGCTTTTTGGAGAACTATTTTACATTGCTCAAAATTCGATTTGAAAATGCGGTTCAGATGCAGGTATTGGTGGACGAGAATAAAACAGATCAATACTTAATCCCGCCGATCTCGCTGCAAATACTTGCGGAGAATGCCATCAAGCATAATGAATTTTCAGAAAAGCAGCCTTTGACGATCGAGATAAAATTGACCAATGACGAACTAAGCATCAGCAACCCGGTAAGAAGAAAGACGCTTCGTAAGCCATCTTCAAAAATCGGTCTGCAAAATCTTAGGGAAAGATACCGGTTGATTACCAATAAGGAAATTGCCATTCATGAAGGCGAAAATGATTTTAATGTAACACTGCCTGTATTGAAAATTGTTTGACATAAGATGGTGTGGAGAATTCAGGATTGGGACGTGGGCATAGAATACAATGAAAAATATTTATTCGAATTTTATGATTAATGGACAGGGTTTGGCAATGCCCAACGTTTACCGTTAATTCGTCTACCCGCTACAATGGGCGCAGACGATGCCTGCGAAACGTTATGTTTGAAAGCAAAGATTATTCAAAACGAAAAACCCGGCGCAGAATAATTGCCGAAGCTGTTGCAAAGGTTAAGGAAGATTAAAAGCCTTTACTGTAATATTACCCGTGTTAAAACTTAGTTGACTGTAATCAGGCATAGCCCAACTCTATTGGTACACTGAAAAATATGTATTCGAGTTCTATGATTAGGGAAAAGGGTTGGGCAATGCCCAACGTTGACCGTTTATGCGTCTAACTATCAATAGGCGCAGGCGATGCCTGCGAAACGTTATGTTTGAAAGCAAGGATTATTAAAAACGAAAAATTCGGCGCCGAATAATTGCCGAAGCTTTTGCAAAGGTTAAGGAAGATTAAAAGCCTTTACTGTAATATTACCCATGTTAAAACTTAGTTGACTGTAATCAGGCGTAGCCTGAGCCCATAGGTAGCACTCAATTAACATCGTCGTTTTGTTGGGCATCGCCCAACCCTCCAATAAAAAATAAATAAAAATCAATTTATGCCCAATACCTATACACAATTGTTCGTACAAGTCATATTTGCGGTCAAACGAAGGCAATCCCTAATTCCAAAACAACACCGGGATACCCTGCACAAATACATGACCGCCGTCATTCAAAATGATAATCACAAATTGTTGTCTATTTTTTGCATGCCCGATCACGCCCATATTCTGGTCGGTCTGAATCCAGATATCTCAGTTTCAGACATGGTACAGGACGTTAAAAGAGCCTCCACCAATTTTATCAATGATCAACATCTCATAAAAACACATTTCAACTGGCAAAAGGGATTCGGAGCATTCAGTTATTCCAAAAAACAAGTACCCAATGTTATAAATTATATTCTCCGCCAGGAGGAGCACCATCGGAAAAAAACGTTTCGCCAGGAATACCTTGAATTTCTTAATTTGTTTGGCATAGAATACAATGAAAAATATTTATTCGAATTTTATGATTAATGTAGGGGGTTGGACGATGCCTGCAAAATTTATCAAATGAAAGCAATCATCATTGAAGACGAAAAACCGGCGGCCGAAAAATTGCAGAAAGCAATCCTGAAAGCCGACCCCTCAATGGACATAGTGGCGGTAACCAATAGCGTCTGTTCATCTGTGGAGTGGTTGCAGCAAAATCCACAGCCGGACTTATTATTTATGGATATTGAACTGGGAGATGGTTTGTCATTCAAAATCTTTGACGAGGTGAAAATCACCAGTCCTGTGATCTTTTGCACGGCTTACGATGAATACTGGCAGGAAGCTTTCGAGCACAACAGTATTGATTATCTCTTAAAGCCCATCCGGCAGGACAAGCTGGAAAATGCCCTGAATAAATACGATAAGTTGAAACTGCATTTTACAACAAACTTTCAGCAACTGCAGCAATGGTATCGTTCCGGGGAAAACGGATATAAAAAAAGGTTCCTGGTAAAGAGAGGCACCGACTATATCAGTATCAAAACGGAGGATGTTGCTTATTTCTACGCTGCACACAAGCTGGTTTGCATGGTCGACAAAAAAAATCAAAAATTCATTTTGGACCAGTCGCTGGCTGAGATTGAAAAACAATTAGACCCTTCCAAATTTTACCGGGTAAACAGAAAATATTTTGTTCAGCAAAATGCCATCAAAAAAATAAAGGCTTATCCAAAAAGCAAGCTGCAACTGGAACTGGAACCGGCCATTGATGATGAAATTATCATTAGCCAGGAAAGTGTTGCCGCTTTTAAGGAATGGATGGGCCGATAAAAAACCTGCACATATCAGTTTTGCAGATCGCGGAGTGATCCCGGAAAGAATTGTACAACCGTCACGTAATATAACAATCCATCGAACGTATAGTAGGTGTCAGGAACGATTTTAAGCTTTTCAACTGCGGATTCCTGGTACAAGTTTCTCGACAATTCGATTGATCGTTTTTTGCCCATGAAACAAATTATATCGTATTGGGATGTTTACATTCACTCCAATAGTCAAGTATCAATCGAATGGCATTCTTAATTGCTTCAATTGAATTCTTTTTCTGGAAAAAACCCTGGACTGTCATTTGAGTGTAGGCCTCGTTCACAGTTTTCTGATCAACAGATGTCGAATAAAAGACAAAAGGAATACTTTTTCTTCTTAACTGCTGATCGTCGTCTATGCGTCGCTTGAATTCAATACCACTCAAACCGGGCATGTTAACGTCGCAGAAAATGACAAAAGGCTGATCCGCGGTTGTTTTTAAATAGTTGAGCGCATCATTGCAATTATCCAACAAGACCAATTCGTTTGAAACCCCCAGGCTTTTCAAAACATCTTCAAAAACTTCCTGGTCATCAACATCGTTATCAATAACTATAATAGGGCCTGATTTCATGTCGTCTGTTTAGTGAACAAAATACCTAAGGCTATTCAAAAAGAACGCAATTGTAAGGCCAATGGCGTTGGTACAAGAAAGCGTAAAGAGAAGAAGTTATTTAGAAGATTAAAGAGCAAGTTATTGGGGAAAAATTTGCGCTAATAGTGGAAGATTTATTGAAACCAATTTCAGGGAAATGCCGACCGTGGGTAGCTATGCCAACATAAGTGGGAAATCGAACGCTTTTTACTGCGCCATTAAACGGGAAGAGCAAATCCAATACAGGAGAGGATTTGCTCATTTCCCAACTAGGAATTAACTACCATTAACCCTAATCAATTATTACATGTTATTTATTATGCTCTTTATGATCTGCTTTATCACTATCTCCATGACGGAATGGTCTTCCCATTTTTCGTAACAGCCGAATTACCAAAGAATCATAATGAGGTAATTGTTCAGCAGTGCAAAGCATCCTCACCCGTCGAAAATGATTGAATGTTTCGATATCCAGTTCTTTCTGCCTTTGCGCAATAACCTCGCCGGCCCTGTTCAGCACCGAATCAGGAGTGTCAGGATAACTTAAAAGCCCGAACAGACTGTCTTTGGCCTTCCGCATGTTATCATACATCGGCTTTATTTTTTCCCTTTGCTTATCTTTTAGCTCTTTATATTTTGCTGTTTGTTCGTCATTAAAACCCACTTCCTCCTGCAACATTTCTGTAACGGTTGAACGTGGTCTATCGGGCTGTTGTGTCGCGGCCGCTTTCTCCCGGCGTAAAAAATAAACGAGTACAGCAACATTGGTAAGCAATAACGCTCCAATGATGATCAGTAAATTTCTATACCGTGATCTGCTCATGGCTGTACCAGGTTTTCAAAATCAAAACTGCTGCTGCTCGCAATGTAAGACTCACTATCTGATCCGGACTGTTCACTTTGAGCGGCAATAATTGTGGCAGGTGTTTCTGCCGGTTGGTTAAAAAGCAAAATGCCGTTAAATAGCAAGATTACACAAAGAGATGCTATCGCAACCGCCGGCTTTGAAAGAAACGATCCCAGCGCTCCCCATACGGTTTGTTCCTCTGCCTGTTCACGACCGAGTCTTGCCTTTATGCGTGAAAACAGCCAGGGTTGGGGCTGCGCTCTCTTGATCCCATCAAGACTACTTAATACCACTTCTACCTTTTTCTCTATTTCATCGTTGTATTTCATGTCATTTAATTTGACGTTCACTAGTTAAAAAACCTTTGCTCAGGTTTTGTCTTTATAATAATCTTCAAGTTTCTTTTGCAAATTAGATTTAGCCCTGTGCATCAGGGATTCAACGGACGAAACCGTTGTTTTCATGATATCGCTGACTTCCTGGTAACTCAGGCCCTCGAGTTTGTGCAGGGTAAAAGCAACACGCTGATTCTCAGGAAGAAGATTGATGGCCTTAAACAGTGTGGCGGCATTTTCCTTTTGCTCCATGCTTACGCCGGGGTGGTGAAAATCAGGGGCATCGATGGGCATCTCGCTGTCTTCCCCAAACAAGCTGCGCACAAAGCCGAATCGCTTCTTTCTTCTTTTTCGCCTCACATGGTCCAGCGATTTGGTAACGGCAATCCGGTATAGCCAGGTCGAGAATTTTGAGTCACCCTTGAAAGAGCCGACGGAATGGTAAACCTGTACAAATACTTCCTGGGCTATATCCTCGGCATCTTCAGCATTCTGAACAATGCCTAAGGCAGCGTTGTAAACCATGTCCTGCCAGGTATCAACAATTGTTCTAAAAGCAGCCTCGTCGCCTTTTTTCAACTGTTCTATAAGCGTCCATTCATCCAAACCCTTGCTGTTGTTTCAACGATATTACGGAAAAAATCATTCCGGGCGGACGCCACGGTTAGTCCTGTTCATAGTTGAGCGCGGCTTCCCGAAATTCTTCAAACTGTAAGTAAAGGTCAGCATAAAATATTGCTGCAATACCTTATTTTGAACATCCTGGATATAGTTTGCAGTAACCTCGCGAGTAATACTTTGATTTTGTTTCAACAAGTCAAACACCGACAATTTTAATTCTCCAACCCTATTCTTCAGAAATTTTTTCCCGATTGCTGCATTCCAAAGCAAAAAATTCTGATTGAATCCTTCCGATAGTCCGCTGTAGGATTGATGGTTTAAATCATTTTGCAAAAACCAACCATTTTTAGCAAGTAAGTTAACCTGTGCCCCGATCACCTGGTTATAATATTTTGTATTTGACTCCGGCTCCTTATTGTTGGTGGCTGTACTGAAATTCCCGGTATATGATAGATTGAAGTCAACGTACTCACTGATATTGCTGGCCACACCCACCCCCGCAGTATAAGTATAATTGTCTGTCATGTTATTTATATAATTCACCTGGCCGGGAAGTTTGGAATAAGTAAAGCCGGCGTTCAGGTTGAGATTAGATTTAATAAACCTGAATGGCAAACTATATGTAAGGAAGGATCTCAGGCTTTTGTATCCATCAAGGTTAACAGGTTTTATCAATTGCGAACCCTGCTTCAGCATCACGCCGCTTTGAATAACAGAATCCTGCGAAGCCCTGAATGTCGCATTCGTGATATAATCCTGGCTTGCCTGTAAAAAAATATTCGCGAAAAGGCTTCTTCCTTTCTGCGTATTGGCAAATGTGTACCGGCCGGATAAGAAATGTGATGTTTGCTGATTTAATGCAGGATTACCGGTCGACAGCAACAAAATGTTATTGCTATTTACCACATCCTGCAATTGAGTCACGGTGGGCGTTATAGTGTTCGCGCGGTAGAACAGCCGAAAACTGCTTCTCGGGTTGATTTTCCGGCTCCATTGCAAACTGGGAAGTAAATTACTAAATGATTTGTCCAGCGACGCAATAGTTGGAAATTCACGATCACTTTCAATTTTTGTATGCTGCAAGTTCACTCCTACCGCAAACATGTTATCCCTGCTATTCCCCAAACGATAGGTAATGCCACCACCCTGCAGCCTTACGATATTATCAAACACATTTGACTGTGTACTGTCAAAAGCAGAATACTTTCTCGTCGCATCGTCAAATTGAAAGGTCTTCTGGTCAGCGTCATTGCTGGAAAAGGAAGGAGCATAACTGAACTGCAATTGTCCTTTTTTGCCAATGGGTTCTGAATAAGTCAGATTAGTTGAAATAGTATATCCCCTGGTTACGTTATCCAAAAACTGGTTTTGAGTTGAATCGCTGTACGCACCTCCTTTGTAGAAACGCGTTTCAGAAAGCACATAGGTTTCACCATCCGTATTATTAAGTACGGTGTTAAGGTTTAATGACAGTGTACGCCCTCTTTTGCCAAAATTGTGGCGGTAAAGAATATTATTCCTCAAATTGTATCCCGTCCTGTTATTGGTTGTTAAGTTTTCAGTTTCGTTAGCTATATTTCCCTGTGTGTAGGAGGAAGTAGCAGAATAATCATTTACTGAATTATTCTTTTGGAAATTCAAACTCGGTGAAATGATCAGTGAATTAGCAGAGTCGATCTTATATTCTAAACGCAAATTGAACCGGTGGTTGAAGTTTTCACTTAGCTGGCGACTGTCTTCATCATAAAATTGTATGGTATCGAGTCCAAGATTGCGGCGGTTTAATATTTGTTCATTATCATTTTTGCTGTGATTAAAGAAATAGCTTCCCGAAACATCAACTTTTTTAATCCATTTATCAGAGTAATTTATGCCAAAGGCATTGGTCTTGCTGATGCCCGGCTGCTGACCAACAATAAAATTCTCCTGGCTTCCTCCCCAGCCCTGGCCACCACGTCCGCCACTTCCCCCACCGCGCGGAGTGCCACCGCCACCACCACCGCTGCGGCCGTTTGCACCGCTCGACGTAACACCCAACAAATCCTGTGTTCCAAAATTTTGCTGGTTGATATTATTTAGCAACCCGACAACGGAAATGCGACGGTTGTTCTTAAAAAAACTCACATTGCCGCCTGCAGCATAACGTTCATCTGTACCATAGCCGGCATACATGCGGCCGAACTGGCCATTTCTCATCCCTGTTTTGGTAACGATGTTTATTGCTTTTTGTGAGTTGCCATCATCCACTCCCGTGAACTGCGCCTGGTCGCTTAATTTATCAAACACCTGGATTTTGTCTACAATTTCTGAGGGAAGATTTCTCAAAGCGGCAGAAGCATCATCGCCAAAAAAATCGCGGCCATCAATGGTTACTTTTCTTACCTGCTCGCCCTGCGTGGTTACTGTTCCATCCCGAGCAACGGTAACTCCTGGCATCTTCTTTACCAGGTCCTCTACGGTTGCGTCGGGATTTACTTTAAACTGGCTCGCATTAAATTGAATAGTATCTCCTTTTTGTTGAACCGGAGGAGTTTTGGATGTTACGGTTATGCCGCTCAGTTGCACAGTGGTCTTAGGGACATATACCGTACGCAGATCCTGGTCAGGAAAAGAATCACTTATAGAAACTATTTGCCTGAACTCATCATAACCAACATAACTAACTTTTAATAAAAAAGTATCTATAGGAAGTTCTGTGAACTTAAATACTCCCAAACTGTCGGATGTTCCGGTACGGGTTGCATTGCTGTCTTTAACAGGAGCCAGGGAAACAGTGGCGCCGACTAAGGGTTTATTATCGGCAGGGTCGGCCAGCTTCCCCTTAATGCTTTGAGAATGAGCAACTACGTTCAGTATAAGTACGGTAAATGAAAGTAAAATTGTTTTCATTGATAGCATTACTCAGAGTTGGACGATGAAACTGAAAACAACTTTCGGGCCTGACGGTAAGGTCCATTAATTCAAGCATTCTTTAACACCCTATCGCCCTAAAAATTTAAGGCTCAAAGTTTGCGACCGCCTTCATTTACCGGAACTCAAGTATCTTGCGCCTCTTAAAAAATGATTAAGAATTATGGATTATAGTAAACTAGTAGCCGTAACGGGCATGCCCGGATTGTATGAATTGGTCAATAGCAAATCCGATGGCGCCATTGTTCGTTCTCTTGAAGATGACAGCACCAAATTTGCATCTTCGCGCATACATAACTTTTCTCACCTCGAATCTATCGAAGTATATACTGTTCGCGACAATGTAAACCTGGTGGAAGTGTTCCAGGCCATGGAAAAAGCAGGCGGTTCCCTGCCCGATACTAAGGATAGCAACGTATTGAAAAAATATTTTGAAAATACTTACCCGGACCTCGATTTTGAAAGGGTGTATGCCAGTGACCTAAAAAAAATGGTAAAATGGTTTGACATTTTAAAAAAGAAAAACATTGAAATCAAACTATCGGAACCAGTAGAAGAAGAAGAAATTGAAGAACCAGATAGTGAAGAAGTAGAAGAAGTGGAAGAAAAGCCAGTTAAGAAAGAAGCGAAGAAAAAAGCTGCGAAAGAACAACCATCCGCGGAAAAGACTTCTGCAAAACCCGCTGCAGCAAAGAAAAAAGCTGCGACTAAAAAGGAGACCACTGCTTCAGCTAAACCCAAAAAGGCGAAAGAAGAAACACCTGCAAAGAAAAAAGCAGCGCCTAAAAAGAAAAAATAAAACAGCGCTCTTTGAACGGACTTATTATTTGAAATGTGGCCAGGGATCATGGCAGAAACAATTTGAATTATGACGTACAGTGCGGAAATAAAAAAACTACCCCGGCACTACTTGCCGGCTGATTTTGAAGTCAAGAACTGGACATTGCTAGAACCCTATTTTAAAGAATTGGTTGAAAGAAAAATAGATTCAGCCGAAACCCTCGAGCAATGGCTTAAAGATGTGAACGAAATAGAAGCAGCATTAAGCGAAGATGCATGCTGGCGACAAATCCGGATGACCTGCGATACGGAGAATAAAGACCTTGAAGCAGCTTATGCCTTCTTTATGATGGAGATCCAGCCAAAGATCCAGCCCTACGCCGACCTTTTGAACAGGAAGCTGATTGATTCCAATTTTACAAAACAACTGGATAATAAAAAGTTTTTCACTTACCTGCGAAACGTTAGCAAGAATATTGATCTTTTTCGCGAGGCCAATATTCCATTGCAGGCGGAAATGAATGTGGAAGCTCAGCGATTCGGCGTGATTGCGGGAAAAATGACAGTGGAAATGAAGGGGCACGAATATACTTTACAACAAGCGGCGAAATTCCTCGAAGATCCTGAAAGGTCCGTCAGGGAAGAGGTTTACAGGAAGATCAGCGAAAGGCGATTAAAAGATAAGACCGAATTAAATGACCTTTTTTCATCGCTGTTAAAAAAACGACATCAAATAGCGATTAATGCAGGTTTTGAAAACTATCGCGATTACCGGTTTAAAGAACTCGGCAGGTTTGATTATAAAAAGGAAGATTGTTTCCAGTTTCATGAATCGGTCAAACTGCACATAATGCCGCTCGTTAACCAGTTGTACGAGGCCAAAAGAAAAAAATTAAAACTGAAAACGCTTCGTCCCTGGGATATTGAAGCAGAACCAGAGGGTGTGCAACCGCTTCGTCCCTTTTCAACAGGTGACGAGTTGATCGAGAAAACTGTGAAGTGTTTTAATCAACTTCGCCCATTTTTTGGTGATTGCCTGAAAAAAATGAAGACCATGGGACACCTTGACCTGGAAAGTCGAAAGGGCAAGGCCCCGGGTGGATATAATTGCCCGCTCGCGGAATCCGGCGCTCCCTTTATTTTTATGAATGCAGCCGGCCAGTTTGATGATGTGACGACTATGGTACACGAGGGCGGGCATGCGATTCACTCTTTCCTTTCGCACGATTTGGAACTACACGGCTTTAAGGAATATCCTACTGAAATAGCGGAAGTGGCAAGTATGAGTATGGAACTGTTCAGCATGAATCACTGGCAGGTATATTTTGACAGCAAAGAAGAATTAACAAGGGCTAAAGAGCAACAGTTAGAAAGAGTCATTACGATTTTTCCCTGGATCGCAACGATTGACAAGTTTCAACATTGGCTTTATGAAAACCCGGGACATACCGATAATGAAAGAAACGAAAGATGGTTCCAAATCTTAGAAGAATTTTCGTCACCAGCGATCGACTTTTCCGGATTGGAAGAATACAGACTTTATAGCTGGCAGCGCCAGCTTCATTTGTATGAAGTGCCATTCTATTACATTGAATACGGAATCGCACAATTGGGTGCTATCGGCCTCTGGCAACAATATAAAAAGGATCCTGACGCGGCAATCAATAATTACATCCGGGCATTGGATCTCGGAGGTACCCGAACCCTGCCAGAATTGTTTGAGACGGCTGGTCTGAAATTCGATTTTTCACCTCAACACATAAGCGGCCTGATGAAGTTTGTCAAAGAAGAGATGGATAACATTCAAAAAAACTAATGAAATACCCTTAGTGTCCATGTCTTAAATTCGGAAAATTCAAATACACATATTACATTTGAACCCTCATTAATAAAAAGTATTTTAAAATAGCTACTAATCAGAGCCTTAACCTAAGTCCCCGTGTTTCTACACGGGGGCTTTTATTTTTAATAGGTTTCGACGATAAAATATTCCTGGTATCCTGAAAGACCAAAGACTAAATACATACAACCAAACCGGTTGCCATGACCTGTTTAATTGATCTTCATCAATAACGGGAGGAACTGCAATTAACGCAAACACCTTCAGCCAGTACTTCAATATGAGAAGATGAATAACCCGCGGGAAGCTTGATGTCAGGGGTTACAATGTCATCGAGGCAATAGGTGTTTTTACAAATGGTGCAAACAAAGTGTATATGATGGTCGTGGTGATGACCTTCTTCGCAGTTGTCTTTGCACAAGGCATACCGGATAGAATTATCGGCAGTAGGAATCGAATGAATAATTCCTTTTTCAACAAATGTCTGTAAGGTGCGGTAAACGGTTACCCGGTCAAATTTTGCACCGGCTTTCTTTTCAATATCACCATGCGCAAGAGCGCCTGTCCCTTCCAGGAAGAGGTGGAGTATCTTTTCGCGACTTGCTGTAACGCTGAGCTGGTTTCGCTTTAGAATTTCTTTGACATCCGGGTCCATCTTTATTAATGCAGTGTTTTTTCAATTTCTTTTATCATCGCACGAATCTCGCTATCCTTGAGTCCATCATAGATTTTTTTCACTTCTCCCTGCCTGTTTACCAGTGCCAGGTACTGAGTATGTAAAAAATCATCGTCAATGTTTCTCAAATTATTTGCGGGATCATCTATAGTGTAACTAATGCGTGCCATTGTATAGAGGCTGTCTTTCCTGCCGGTCAGAAACATCCATTTCGATGTATTAACACCCAGGGAATCGGCATATTTCTTTAGTTGTTGCGCAGAATCTGTTTCCGGATCACTTGTATGCGACAGGATGACAAAATCTTTTTCGTCCTTAAACCTTTCGTAAACCTTTTTCATGTTGGTATTGAGTCTCGGGCAGATTCCGCGGCACGTTGTAAAAAAATATTCTGCTACGTATACCTTTCCTTCGACATCCTTGTCCGTCACAATTTTTCCATCCTGGTTGATAAATGCGAATGGCTGAACCACCGAAATGGTATCCTTCCTCTTGATCCAGGGTCTCACCGTGAGAAAAAAAATAGTTATAAGTGCAACAAAAAACACGCTATAGAAGGTCGCCTTCCTGGACATGAATCCTCTCTTTTTTTGCTCAAAGGTACCGATGGCCGGATAAATAAAAGATTAACACAAATCCTGAAAAATCGTTTTGCAACGACGTTGCTTTTTCATAAATTTGCTTTTCTATGAAGTTGAGAGTGAACTGGGACACAATGGGAATTACTACTTCTGTAGCTTGCGCAATTCATTGTGCCATACTGCCTTTATTTGTTACTGCATTTCCGTTATTCGGCGTCAATATTATCCATAACCTTGGATTTGAAGCCGGAATGGTGGTGCTTGCGTTTTGTATCGGTGGCTGGTCATTTTACCATGGCTACAGAAAACATCATCACTCCTGGTCGCCTTCGTTTCTTTTTGCAGCCGGGATCTTATTGCTCAGTTTAAAACTGTTTTTTATTCATTACGAAACATGGTTACTCCTACCCGCTGTACTGTTAATAGTAACCGCACATTATCTTAATTTCCGATATTGCAGAGTACACAATCACGCACATGCCGGTGATTGTAATCACTGATAGATTTTTAAAGTACGATTAATCATAATTGCAAATATTATTGTGTCATGAAAAGTGTTCTGCTGTTTTTTTTCATGCTGCCGGTACTTTACAGCTTCGCACAGTCAACCGATGAGTCGGCCATCAGGCAAACGCTCGGGGAGCAGGTACAGGCATGGAACGAAGGCAACATTGGACGTTTTATGAAAACTTACTGGGAAAACGATTCACTGATGTTTATTGGCAAAGGTGGAATTACGTATGGATGGCAAAACACCTTAAACAACTATAAAAAAAATTATCCGGACACTATCGCTATGGGTAAGCTTTCCTATAACATCTTAAAGATTAGTCGACTTTCACCGGAGTATTTTTATGTAGTAGGCAAATTTCATTTGCAAAGAAGCATTGGCGATTTGAACGGACATTATGACTTACTCTTCAGGAAGATAAATGGCAGGTGGGTTATTATTGCAGACCACAGTAGCTGATCGATGTTTGTGAATCAATTTAAGAACGGCTAAGCCCTTATATTCTAAAAAGTGGTAAATCTGCCAATCGGAGAATATATCTAAATTTGAACTAAACTATTGCCAATGAGAAAGAATTTTAGTCTTTTGTTTTTGGTGGTTTTTACTGTTGCGCTGGTTTTCTCCTGTAAAAAAGATAATTCCGACGATGTAAAACCTCAGCTTACCTGCACACTGGCCAAAGCGTTCTATTTCGACAGTGTCGGGACAATCAGTGATAGCATAGTTTATACCTATACGGGCTCATATATAACTAAATTGTCAAATGCCGCGGGGTTTGCAACGCTTGAGTACACAAGTGACAAGGTTACCAGGAGAAACTTCTTTAGCGCAGGCAGCTCTACTGCTGATGCTTATGATGTTATTGCATATAATGGTGACGGCACGATAAGCACTATCAAAAGCTATGTTATTTTCGGTACTACGATTCAGTATGCGCAATATGATTTTACGTACAATGGAGGAAAGCTATCCAAACTCGATCTTAAGGAAGTTGACTTTAACAGTGGCCTGCTCAAGCCGTCATCATCCTCAACGTTCACTTATTCCGGAGAAAATATCTCTGAGTCGGTGACAACTTATTACGATGATACCGGTGCCGTCGATGATGTAGCTACCCTGACATATGCTTTTGATACTAATGCAAACTATTTCAGGAAAAACAATGCGATTTTCACCGATTACCTTTTTGTGGATGCACTTGACGGAACAATAGTCCCCCTCCTGTTAAGCGCCAATAATGTAACAAAAGTTACAGACGGAACTGATGAAACAGCGCTCGTTTACACACTTGACAGCAACCAGAATTTTTACGAATTTTTGTTTGGTGGTGCAAAATATGCACGCTACATATACGATTGCAAGTGATGGTGAGCTGCGAGGAAGCATCTCTTATTTCCACATCCGGTAATAATATCGCAATAGCAAACCCAGGCTAACTGCAAGGCCGACATAAAATAAAATAATGTAAAGTAATTTTTCATGGTAGGCAAGTCCGAAATATACACCTGCCGTCAGCGCCGCCATCATCCATGCAAGGCCTGCGCCGATAGTGTTGAGGATTTTGCGAAAAAACCTCTTTATCTCAGGGTCCCATCCCTGCTCCATTATTTTTTGTGAACAAGGTACGCTATTTGAATACGACAGGATAAACAGGCAGTTCATCTCCGCTAGGGAATCAACAAATTCCTGAACTCAACGGAATCTCCGCTGAATACATTAAAGTCAACCCTGGAGACAATACCGTTTACATTTCCGCGGTCGTTGTGTTGCCAGAAAATCCATCCCCGGGTAATACGCGGTTGTTCGGTTTGATAATAGTGGGCAACCCACAAGGGATATTTGTCGAACTCGCTACCGAGGTTTTGAATATAAAAGTCAACGTTTGTATAAATAATAGGTGTTACATGGTAATACGATTCGACGACATCCAGCCATTTCTTTATTTCCCTTTGCAGAAGTGCTTTTGATACGCCGTTTCGTTGCTCGATATCGAGCACCGGGGGAAGATCTCCTGATTCCAGCTCCACCCGTTTAATAAAATTTTGAGCCTGCATTCTGCCGTCTTTGTTTGGGTTGAAAAAATGATAGGCCCCGCGGATGATATCATTTTTTTTGGAGACGCGCCAATTGCGCCTGAATTGCGGATCCATACTCTCAATGCCTTCAGTTGCCTTGATAAATGCAAAACCAAGTTGGATATTGTCCACCTTCATGAGCTTTACTTCTTCCCACGCTATTATCTGCTGGTATCTTGAAACATCAATTCCATGAATCGTATATTCATTAGGCAGGCTTATCCCGAATTCTGGATATCTGGTAAATTTTGCATTGCGATATCGTAACCATTGGTAGAAAAACCATCCGCCAACTCCGATCAGAGCAATAAATAAAGGACTGATGATCCACCAGGTGAATTTCTTTTTTCGGCGTGATGGCATGTAAGAACAAGGATCTGCTTTGGTTCTGATCAGGGCAAATATAATTCGCGCCCGATTCTGAAAATATTAATTTGATCGATCATGATAATAACGAAGCAAATCGCCTATTCTTGTTAATGGGGCATATAAATGGGAAAGGCAGTGAATTAATTGCGGATATATTTCACAAAGAAACTGCTGTTGAAACTTTCAGTGGCTGCGAGTTGTTGTTCCACCGCCGGCATCTTGGTTATTTTGACAAGACCTTTAATTCCGGCATAGTCCCGTGCTGAACTATATGGGTAGTCAGTGGCCGTATCTACAAACCGATCCCTCACGGGATTTTCATGGATGAATGAGATATTTTCAACAAGTATGTCGGTTTTCCTCATGTCAAGGACAACAGCATCATTTGACCCCTGCCATACATTATATTTTTTCGTAAGGCCTAACAGGTTGCCAAAACTTTCAAAACGCTTCAACATCCAGTCCTTTCTGGCTGCAGGCTCTGTATCTATGGCTTCGAGGATCTTTGTAGTAGTAAAAGACTTGAACTCCTTTTCTATATCGGTCATTATATGGCCTTCTTTTGCCTGGGCTACAAGGTGAAGATGATTGGTCATAAGGCACCATGCGTTAATCGTCAGGCCTTTATTATCAATAAAGTGATTAAGAGTATGTACTACCACTTGTTTGTATACGGTACGGATAAATACGTCGACCCAATCGACCGTATTAAAGGTGATAAAAAAACAGGATTGTTTTCCGTGGATATGGTTATCACTAAAGCTCACTTTTCAATTATATTCTTAAACTTGGCTTTCTAAACGCAAATGCTGTTCCAATTATGAAAATTTCAAAAATAATTGCCGGAAACCGGATATATACGACGATCTCAGCGCTTCCAAAGTGCATTTAACGACGATGGAACCCCTTTTTATGCCCTATACACCTTTGTCAACTTTGATTAAACTTCTATATGAGAATTCAGATTGTCCGTCTATAACTCAATTTCCGAGCTTCCGCCAACATAGTTTTATCCCGGGAAAGGCAAAAATGAAATTCAAAAAAAGCTCCTCGAAGGGAGGGTGTTCCATGCTGCCCGAAAAGATTTCATTCGCACGCATCGCTCGTTCATAGTATCTACGCGTCACATTGAGTCATTTACTGCCGAGCTTATAAAAAGGCGAAATATGAAAATACCGATCGGTAAACTATTCGTGAATGAAGTGATGAAAAGCTGCGTTGAGATGGTCAGGGTTTTAAGTCGGGGCTGCGGGATTGAATAAATGAAATTTCGTGTTGGTTTCTTATGCCCAAAAAATACTCTGTGGCTCTTATTCCTAAGACCAGATGAAAGACTAAACCCGCTGTTCTGACCAACTAACCGGAGTATCAGGTTACGATTCGCAGCTTCGCATAATTAAGCATGATTTTCTTTTCCCCGTTCTTTTCAAACTTCACGGTGGCTACAGGATTATGTGCCGCGCCTTCCATTTTAATGACTTCACCAAAGCCAAACTTTTGATGTTCTACTTTTTGTCCCACTTGCAGATTTGATGTGTCACTTGCTACAAAATCAGGTGCCGGCTTGTGCTCGACAACTTTGGGATAGGGATTTTTCGGACCAAAATAGGACGGAGTTTCTTCTCTTCGTTTATTCGGCGGCGGCCCGTATCTGTTTTCTGTCTGCGCCGCATTGTCCCAGTCACGGCCGCGGTGCATTCTCTCATAAGCAGAAGTTGCAAATCCTGAATGCCCCCTGCTAGCCGCACCGGCAAAACTCCTGTCCAGATATTTTTCAGGAAGTTCATCAATGAAACGGCTGGGATCATTTTGTACCAAAGAGCCAAACTTATAGCGGGTGCTTGCATATGTAATCCACAGGCGGGTTTTCGCTCTCGTGATTACGACATAAAACAAGCGCCTTTCCTCTTCAAGTTCTTCCCGGGTGTTTAAACTCATCGCATTTGGAAAAAGCAACTCCTCCAACCCTGCTGCAAATACGCAGCTAAACTCCAGTCCCTTTGCAGCGTGAATCGTCATTAATTTAACAGTATCTGCATTCGGATCTTTTTCATCTGCATCCGTAAGAAGGGTGATCTGTTGCAGGTAAGAACCAAGACTCTTATCAACTAATTCCCCTTCTTCATTATCGGGGCTTTCGGTCCATTCCTTGATACTGTTTAATAATTCCTGTATATGTTCATATCGCTGCACTCCTTCCGTACTTTTATCATTGAAAAGTTCTTTCACAATATTGGTTTGCTTACCCACGTGAAATGCGACTTCATATGCATTCTTTGTTTTCAGCATGCTTGCAAAACTCTTTATCATGGTCACAAATTCTTCAACCGACTGCAATGTGCCGGCCCTGAAACCAAATTCTCCAGCCCTTTCCAATACTTCCCACATCGAAATATTGTTTTCATTGGCCAAAAGGATCGCCTTATCAATGGTTGTTTTGCCAATTCCCCTTGCCGGATAATTAATGATCCGTTTGAGTGCTTCTTCATCTCTCGTATTAACCAGCAACCGGAGGTAGGCAACGATGTCTTTTATTTCTTTTCGTTGGTAAAAGCTGATCCCGCCGTAAATCGTATAGGCAATTCCCATCCTGCGCAGGCTTTCCTCAAAAGCGCGGCTTTGGGCATTGGTGCGGTATAAAATAGCGAAGTCTTTGTTCTTATAGTGATTGCGAAGCTTTTGTTCCTGTATGGAATCGGCTACAAATTTCCCTTCATCATTGTCGGTAGGCGTGCGGACTAATTTTATCCTTTCGCCTTCCATGTTTTCGGTGAAAAGCACTTTTTCAATTTGTCCCTTATTATTGCTGATCACCTCATTGGCGACATGCAAAATACTTTGCGTGCTGCGATAATTTTGTTCGAGCTTCACCAACTTTACTTCATCATAGTCCTTTTGAAATTGTAAGATGTTCTGAATGGTAGCGCCGCGAAAACTGTAGATACTCTGCGCATCGTCACCCACTACGCAGACATTTTCATGCATAGCGCCCAGCAGTTTTACAATTTCATATTGCGCAGGGTTTGTATCCTGGTATTCGTCGATCAGAATGTATTTGAATTTGTGCTGGTATTTACTGAGGCTGTCCGGGAAATTTCTCAGCAATTCATAAAACTTCAGCAACAGGTCATCAAAATCCATGGCGCCGTTTTTAAAGCAACGTTTTACATACGCCTCATAGATCTGTGTAATCGCGGGCCGGTTGCTGCGCATATCTTCCTGTTGCAGGTAATAATCTGTGGCATATTCCGCGGGACCCACTAATGCATTTTTTGCAGACGAGATCCTGTTGTAGATGGTTCCCGGCTTATAATGTTTATCATCAAGATTTAGTTCGTTGATGACCGTCTTTACCACAGCTTTGGCGTCATCGGTATCGTAGATGGTGAAGTTGTTGGGATAACCCAATCTTGGAGCTTCAGTGCGTAGTATGCGTGCGAATACGCTATGGAAGGTTCCGATATAAAGGTTTCGGGCTTCATTATTGCCAAGGATCATTTCTACCCTTTCCTTCATTTCCCTGGCTGCTTTGTTAGTAAAGGTCAAAGCAAGTATGTTGAACGCGTCTACGCCGCCGGCCATCAGGTGAGCAATGCGGGCAGTCAATACTTTTGTCTTACCACTTCCCGCCCCGGCTATGATCATCAGTGGGCCGTCTTTATGCAGCACCGCTTCTTTCTGCCTTTCATTTAGATCTTTTAGATAGTCTTGCATAGTTTCTATTTCCTCCCAGTCCTTCGCGCCGGGCAAGACTGCAATTTACGAATCACCGGAATGAGCTGACGGCTTGTTTGTAAATAATTGCGTACAACTGCATTTGCAGATGATCGGGGTTAATGACGTCTTGGGTTATCTGCAGAAGAAATGGCGCCGGGGAAAAACGATGACTTTTCTTTTGTAGTGATATTAAGCATTAACTGGATAATGCATGACAGGGCAATAATCGCCATACCAATCCACACCGTGAGAATCAAATCTGCATAGAGGCCCGGGTTAATTGGCTTTCTTTTTAGAATAATTCCCCAGAGTCCCCAAATGATAACAAGTCCAAAAAAGACATTTCGACGACTAAATATCACCACTAAAGTCAGGAATACAGTCAAACCAATGATAATGCGGGTCCATTCTATTGGAGAGTAATGTAAACTGAAACCTGTCCAACCGGATGCAAGCAGGAAAATACTGGTATTGGCAATCGTCGCAAATGTGACCCAGCCAAAATAAATGCTGAGAGGAAATTGAGTGAAAACCTTGAGGTCAACGGGACTGTGCGGATCATGAATGCCGGTGCGAAGATGGATAATGATAAGTGTGATCAGCTGAAAAAAAATAAAGACAAGTGAAAGTACAATCATTTCGTTGGTCCATACGAAAAGCCAGGCGGCCGCCCCAACATTATTCAATATAAACCATGGCCCTATTCTTAGAGTAAATACGTTGGCATAATGAATTTCCGAATGGCGCAAAGACATTACGAAATGATAAATGCAGAAAACGAGCGCACCGGTGTAAATCAGGCCCCAGATACCAAACGTAAGATTAGCAGGCGTAAGCAATGAATTATACAACTCAGACACATCGCCCACATTTTGGTCACCAACGACCCTGAGTTGAGTCAGGTAAGCCACAGCAATTTGAGCAGCTAGTGCCAACAAGTTAAAAAATGAGAGGAGTTGTGTCTTTTTCACGAACGGCTTTTAATACGTTGATAAAAAACAGTGCCATAAAGGTGCGGGGTATTTTCTGTTACGCAATTGTGAAAAACAGTTTTACTGAATGATGAACCACATTAGGCCTTTATATCACAACAGGATTGCACATAACTTCTATGTGCATGCTATGTGACCTATGTCCTATGTGGTTCAGATCGTAATCGTCGCTTTTCGAAATGAGTCACTCCCGGGTCATCGCCTTTTGCTTTCCAGGTATTTATTATGTATGATCTCGCTCATCGGTTTTCCATAAACCTTGCTTTCGACCCACGAAATAATGTCCAGGTAAGCGAATGCCCGGGTTTCAAACCGGTTCTTTTCAAGGTGCTTAATCTTAGCCAGGAAAGTTTCAAGCTCTGGTTTTAGTTTCTTTGCCGGTACATTTTTAAATGAATGGCGGATGAAACTAAACATTGCTTCTTCCACAACGGTGAGATTTTGCATTTTGGCCATGAAGCGGTAAACGGATTTTGTGAGCGACTCCAGGATATCAAAATTATTAAGTTCAAAGTGCGCCATCAGGTGAACCAGGCGGGCATAACATTGAAGATCTGTCCGCAGATCGCCGGTCTCATTGATGATTTTTTGCAGGTAATCAATACTTGTGCTATAATCGCCGCTTCCAAAATATAAGGTTGCTATTTTATAGTTCAACACCATGATCCGATGCTGATCGAGGAACAACGCATATTCGCGCAGCTGTTCTTCGATATGTGGTACTTCTTTTAACCCGTCTTTAAAAGTACCTGTTATGAAGTGATGGTTGATCTTGGCCGTGCTGATATAAACAAATGCCTGTATGCGAAAATTGTCGTGCTCTTTTACCCTGGTCGTTTGCGCAAAAGCTTCGAATTGTTTTAAGGTGATCGCAAATTGCCTGTAGTTGCGCAGGTCAAAGTGAGCATTCATCAGGTAATGCATCCCCTTAATGTAGTGGCTCGTTTCGACGCGTATCATAAGCGGCTGTGCGCGGAACATATCAACCCATTTTTGCGCGTACCGGTAGTATTGTAAAAAATCCTGGCGGATAAACGCATACCAGCAATAGCTCTGGTACAGGTATAATTTTTCATAGAAGCCGGTCAGCTTATGTGCATCGGGCGGCAAATTGTCGTGCATGAATTTTTTGACACCTGCTTCATCTTTTTCATTACGTGCATGGCCATGCCTCGTAAACCAGCTAAATAGAAGGAGCGACAGATTGCTCAACCGCGCTACCGCATCAATATGATGACTGACCATGTTTGCTTCTCCCGCTAAAGCATCCGCACGTGTTTGTATGCTTCGTGTGATATGAAGGTTCTCGATTCTCTTTTCCAATGCAATCACCTGCGCGAGGTAATAAAACTTCTGGTGGGTCCTCGCGACTTCCTTGGCCCGGTCCAATATTTTCAGGCTTTGGGCAAAGAGTCCTTTCTTATAAAGTATGTGCGCATAATCAAATTGCTCATTCAGCTGAAGATCGAGGCTGTCGGTGCTTTTCAGCAGGCGAAGACTGGCCATGATCTGCTTGTACAGGTGCGTTTTAAGATTGTAGAGCTGGCGCTTTTCAGTACCCGGCAGTTTCTTTAATAATGATTTTTCATCATACTCATTCTGCCTGTCCAGGGCGTCGAATAGCCGGACGATTTTGAGGTCTTCTTTGGCGGAACTGCGGTTGATATAGAGCTTAAAATGCCTTTTTTCTGCCTTTTCAAGGGATTTAATAAGCTGGAAAAGTATGTCAGAAGAGCGGTTGGACATCGGGCAGAAATTTTCATGGAATTGGCCATCAGTAAGGGTTTCGTCGATTTAGGGCCCCTTTTGGCATGCTCAAAACAAGCTTAACTTGTCTTGAACGGTAAGGCGCACCCGTCTACTTTTGTACTGTTCTTTAAAAGTTCAAAAAAGGCAGGCAATCGTAAAAGGCAAAAGTCGCTAGAGGTTCTGGAATCTGAAGCCTGCCACATCCCGGTAAACCGGGACCCCGCAGATACTTCGAAATTTTTCATATGGCAAGCAATCGTTAGAGGTCAGTCCGTTTCTACGGAAGGACCTTTTTTGTTTTAAGGCCCGCTAAATTAGGGGTTATTCGCTATCTATGTTTCGTTTTTATTAAGTTTTTTCTTAACTGCTATCAATAATTCGAACCGCTCACCCTTATGCGTCAAACCTCGAAAGGAAGAGCCGCTAACTTTATGCTGTTTTACCTGCATGCAGCATATCGAGTTTTTTCATATCGATCATTTTGAGACCAACTATCATCGTATTCCGCCCCCGGCGGGTCTCTCTCATTTAATTGATTTTTTTTGGGAAACCCGTTTTGAACACTTGTGGGGAGAATACCCCGATGGCTTTTCTGATGCACAGTTTCCTAACATAGGTTATACCTATATAATCAACCTGGGTACTCCCTTTGTGATGCAGATCAGGGACAAGAAGTTTCCAATGAAGACCGACGGTTTTCTGCCCCGTTATAATCCCATCGAATGCTTTCATAAGCCGGGTAATCATTTTTTCGGCATCAAGTTTCGCATATCGCCTGTCATATTTCAAAAGAAAGTTGATTTTTCAGAGTACCACGGTTACATTTTTCCATTAAGTTACCTGCTTGATCAATGGGTCATAGATAAAGTAAAGAAAGCAGCTTCGTTTGAGGAACGGGTGAGCATTTTATCTTCATATTTTTTATCACTGCTAAAAGAGTACGAAGGATCCATGCACCCTGTCAAAATAGTTAGTGAGATACTGGAAAAGTGTTTTCAAAAAAATCAATTTACAATTTCCGTTGAATCATTGGCTGCCCAGTATAAGATCTCATCCCGAACGCTTCAGCGATATTTTGAGATGTGTACGGGCATCAGTAGTAAACAAGCACTGCAGGTTATGCGCATAAGAAAAGCCACCTCCCATTTGGCTCATTCTCCACATGATTTTCACTATTCGCTTTACAATTATTATGACCACAGTCATTTTTACAAACACCTGAAGCAGTTCTTGCAGGACAATACATTGAAGAATCTTCAGCCGCATTTGATGTTACTCGAGGGATTGCATAAATAGTTATAGTTGTTGGTCTGGGCAGCGGGTTTGGTCTTTGGTCAGGGTCTCAGGAAAAAACACTTTATAAAGTTTTTCTTCTGGCCTGAGACATCAAAAACCCAATTACATTTAAAGAAACAGATAGGATTATTTGGGGTCAATGGCCAGGGTGGCGGGTTTGACTGCAGGTTATGGTCTAAGAAAATTATAATTAATAGGATAATTTTCGAGATGAGCAAACAGGTACCAATGACCAAAAGACAAAACCCGCTGCCGGGGCCAGAGTCAGTGACCTGGCTTATCAGAAAATATGGAGCACAAGAAAAAAATTACCAGTTACAATGACCTCGAAGTTTATCAACCGGCATACAAAGCTTGTTTGAGTGTGAGCAGTAAACGGTTTATCATTATCTTGAATGAACATTGCGCTCTCAGGCACTCCGTGTTTGCAATGCCAGCCTACGGTAGGCGTTGTTACAAATATCGCTCGCGGTAGGCGGAAGCTATGGTATTATGGTTTGGATTGCTTCGTCCTGCCGCAAATCGCTGCAATGGAAAGGCACTACTGGCAGTCCTCGCAAAAACGGAGACCCGGAAGGGGAGCATTGCCTCCATTTTACGGAAAGCATGAACCAGCTGAGTACATGTATTGCTGTAAATGTACCTACAACAATTGCTATTTACTGCCCGTAATAATTATTTAAGTAAGCAGATTGATAGTAACATCGTGCAGTCGAGTTTTCGCAACGGCGAGCCGGCGAGAGATTCCGATCTCTCCCGACTAACCGTGTTTGCGAAGCCAGCCTAAAGTAGCGTTGTTACAAATATCTCGCGCGGCTGGCCGAAGCCGTGCAATTTGTCAACTAACAATGACCAGTGAAGTACCTTTTTTTGCGCTCTCAGGCTCTCCGTGTTTGCGAGGCCAGCCTACGGTAGCGTTGTTACAAATATCTCTCGCGGCTGGTCGAAGCAATCTAACATCAAAATACAATGGAAAAAGGAGGTTGGGTTTACATGATGTGCAGTTTGAACAACACAACGATATATGTTGGAGTAACATCTACTCTTGCAGCAAGAATTGTTCAACACAGAGAAAACTACTATCAAAATAGCTTTACTTCAAGATATAACTGCAGAAAACTTGTCTATTACCATTGGTTTGATACCATCATTAAAGCAATGGACGAAGAAAAAAGAATAAAAGCTGGTAGTCGTAAAAAGAAGAGAATCTTATCAATAGTATGAATCCGGAATGGAAGGATTTATATGAGAACATTAAGTTTTTGTAGATTGCTTCGTCCTGCCGCGAAAATCATATAATACGAAGATGCGTTGGCAGTCCTCGCAAAAACGGAGACCTTGTAAGTTGTTGGACTTTTGAGCGGCACGATTGCATAATAATGAGTGATGTGAAGATTCTTCTTTTTTCCTGACTTCCGCGTCAGCACAGTCGAATATTTTGGCCTGAAACTTCTGTTCACTGCTGAATACCAGTAAACTTTTCAATTTTTTTTTTGAAAACAAACCTGAGATTGTACTGCAAAAATATTTCTTGCAATTCTGCATCTTTTGCATGAAGTGCCTGCAAGCGAACTATTGGAAATTATATTGCTGCGTCTTGCACATCCTATCTATCAATATCCTTTCAATTCGGTCTGCCAGCGAGCACGTTGTCTCGCCTGGCACAAACTTCATTTCACTTAATGCATCTGCCGCTTCATTTAACATGAAATCATATTTAGCAAACTGGCTTAATAATACGCTTTCATCCTTAGTATCCCAATACAGACCCTCGTCAATTAAGTCGAAAGTTGAGAAGTACTTTTCATTTAGGTAGCCCAACAATTTAAGTAGCGCCATATGTGCATCCGCTCCGCCAAATTGAGTTTTTGCGCTGGCGGTAAAGACCAGTTCAGGATCGAGACCATTCCTTAAATAAATGTCTTTATTCATCAGATTAACGGGTGAACACAATCTTCCACCGGGAAGAAAGGTCAGGAAAATGGGCTCACAGCCGTTGGGCGAATACCAAATACCCTTCAATTGATCTACATTAGAATCGTCAATGGCGCCGTTAGACCAGTTTAAGATTTTACAGATATCTGCAACTTCAGCTACAAGTTCATCAACTAAGGTGGTATCTCTGACGCAACCCGAATAATGGATAGAATGACCCATGGCGGTTGTTTAATATTGAAACTACAAAGGTTTTTGTTTTCAATGGTTGTTGTCTTCCCCTTTTGGTTCGGTTATTTTTCCTCATTTTACAATCGTTTTTTGAATTAACTTAGAGAACCTGTTCTGGTATTTTATTCAATGATATTATTCGGTCGTTAAATCATACTTCATAACTTAAACAGTTATATGGCTGAGATAAATCTAACCCGCAAACACCAGGGCTTTGGTCACACGAAGCGCAAAGACGCATGGTGGATAAATACCCTTGTCGTTTTTATTGTTTTGTTCTCTTTCGTTGTCTATGCCACGTGGGCTGCCTTCCAGGGCAATCATTATTATTACGGGCCCTATCTATCTCCGCTATATTCTCCCGAACTTTTTGGCGAATCACCACATAGCTGGTTTGGACCAAAGCCAGGCTGGTGGCCCGCATTTCTTCCATGGTCGCCCGCACTATTAATATTATGGGCACCGGGGTTATTTAGATTGACGTGTTATTATTACCGCGGTGCATACTACAAATCATTTTGGGCCGACCCTCCCTCCTGCACCGTTACTGAACCAAGAAAAAAATACCTGGGTGAAAATTCATTTCCGTTAATTATTCAAAATGTGCACCGGTATTTTTTATACATCGCCTTGTTCTTCCTTTTGTTTTTAGCCTATGACGTATGGAAGGCATTATGGTTTACCGATTCTGCAACCGGCGAAAAATCCTTTGGCCTTGGAGTGGGCACCCTCGTACTCGCAGTGAATGTTGTGTTCTTAGGAGGTTACACGTTTGGATGTCATTCTTTACGTCACGCTGTCGGCGGCTTTTTAGATCGTTTTTCGGGAAGACCTGTTCGACGTAATTTATACCGGTGTGTAAGTTGTTTCAACCGAAAGCATATGATTTGGGCATGGTTGAGCTTGTTTTGGGTTGCTTTTTCAGACATATATGTTAGAATGTGCTCGCTGGGAGTCTGGAATGATTTTAGAATTTTTTAGCAAGGTCCAGCTTGACGGTCAGGGCGGCGGGTTTGGTCATTAGTTTTTGGTCAGAGGAAACAATCATTTTAAAAAATATTCTTAAAGACGATAAACCAAAAACCTTCGACGAGCAACCAAACCCGCTGCCAGGACTTTAGACGATGACCTTTTTAAACCAAACCCGCTGCCCTGACCAAAGACCATGACCAATTTCGATACATACAACTACGATGTGCTTGTTATAGGAGCAGGCGGCGCGGGACTTCGTGCTGCGATAGAAGCTGCTGCTAATGGTGTTTCTGTTGGGCTGATATGCAAATCACTTTTGGGCAAGGCTCATACGGTGATGGCAGAAGGCGGTGTTGCTGCTGCATTAGCCAATGTAGACGATCGCGATAATTGGAGAGTGCATTTTGCCGACACTATGCGCGGCGGTCAATACCTTAACGAATGGCGAATGGCCGAGCTCCATGCTAAACAAGCTCCTGACCGGGTTCGCGAATTGGAAGCATGGGGAGCATTATTCGACAGAACGAAAGATGGCCGCATACTACAAAGAAATTTCGGAGGCCATAAATATCCGCGGCTTGCGCATGTTGGCGATCGCACGGGATTAGAAATGATTCGTACACTGCAGGACCACGGTATTCACCAGGGTATTTCCGTTCACATGGAGTGCACAATAATAACTCTTCTGAAGAGTGGTGATCGTATTGCCGGTGCCTTTGGTTACGATCGTGAAAAGGGTCAGTTCAAATTGTACAATGCTAAAGCCATTGTAATAGCAACAGGTGGTATTGGCAGAGCATTTAAAATCACAAGTAATAGCTGGGAATACACAGGGGATGGCCAGTCATTGGCTTACCACGCGGGTGCCGAATTGATGGATATGGAGTTTGTACAGTTTCATCCAACCGGAATGGTGTGGCCCCCGAGTGTACGCGGCATCCTGGTAACGGAAGGTGTTCGTGGTGAAGGAGGAATCTTGCTGAACAAAGATAAAAAGCGATTCATGTTTGACGAGATCCCTGAATTGTATCGCAACCAGACTGCAGACAATGAAGAAGAGGGCTGGAAATATACCCAGGGAGACAAGGCTGCAAGAAGGCCACCTGAACTTCTTACACGTGATCACGTGGCGCGATGTATTGTTCGTGAGATCAAAGAAGGAAGAGGCAGTCCGCACAATGGTGTGTTTTTAGATATTGCCTGGATCAAACAAAAACTTCCTAATGCTGCGGAACACATAAAGAAAAAGCTGCCGAGCATGTACCACCAGTTTAAAAAGCTGGCTGATATTGACATCACAAAAGAACCCATGGAAGTAGGTCCTACTACGCATTACATGATGGGAGGAATTCGGGTGAACCCCGATACACAAATGTCTACAGTTCCGGGTCTCTTTGCCGCGGGTGAAGCTGCAGCAGGTTTGCATGGTGCAAACCGTCTTGGTGGTAATTCGCTTTCTGATCTCCTGGTATTTGGTAAACTCGCTGGTGAGTTTGCAGCAAAGTATTCAAAAGATAATGGACAAGCTAACGTTGACGAACAGGAGCTAACAAATTTTGCAAAGAGGGTTTTGGAACCATTCGAGCGCACCGAAGGAGACAATCCATACCAGGTTCAGTACGACTTACAGGAAATGATGCAGGACCTTGTCGGTATTGTTCGAAAAGAAGATGAACTACAGAAAGCCGTAATAGAATTAGAAAAATTGAGGGAGCGATCCAGGAAAGTAAAGGTTTCAGGAAACCGTGAATACAATGCAGGATGGCATACCGCGCTGGACCTGCAAAATTTATTGACAGTTTCGGAAGCGATTGCGAAAGCCGCAATTGAAAGGAAAGAAAGCCGCGGTGCACATTTTCGCGAAGACTATCCGGCCAAAGACGATAAGAATGGAAAGTTTCACTTTATCATTTATAAAGACAGGGATGGAAAAATGCAGGGACGACGGGAACCAGTTCCTGAAATTCGCGAAGACCTTAAACAAATAATTGAGGAAATGAAATAAACTAAAGGGTATTAATATTTCGTACCAGGCTGAAAATGTAATTCATTTTTTGTTAACCAGGCTAAAAATATCAGGTATGAAAAAGAATTTTTCCTTGGCTGTGTTTTTCGTGCTGATGTTTTGCATTAGCTCATGCAACACCAACGACAAAGGAAAAACAACACAAGCCGAAAGCCGGCAATCGCCGGAAGTAAAAAGCATTTTCATTAATGGTGACAGTATCCATTACATTGATATTGGAAAAGGTGATCCTGTTGTGTTTGTCCATGGCTCGCTGGGAGATTTTCGGACATGGGCAGGACAGATGGACACATTTGCAAAAAATCATCGGGTCATCGCCTATAGTCGCCGCTTCGCTTATCCTAACAAACAAGTGATAAATGACTCAGCTGATTATACTGTAATTCCACATGCGAAAGACCTCGCGGAATTTATTAAAGCACTTAAATTGGAACCGGTTCATCTTGTTGGGCATTCCTACGGAGCTTTCATAGCTCTATTAACTACCAAAGATCATCCTGAACTTGTACGCAGTCTTATGCTTGGCGAACCACCAGTTATGCCATTGCTGGAAAATGTTCGCGGCGGAGATACAATACTTAATAATTTTATTGTGAAGGCCCTTCTCCCTGCAGCTGAAGCATTTAAGAACAACGAGAATGAAAAGGCAGTAAAGACTTTTATTGGCGGTGTAATGGGCGATACCTCATCTTACTCAAATATTCCACAACCAGGGCGGGAAATGATGATGGAAAACACTTTGGAATTAAGGGGCTCTGTCTTCACCAAAAACCTTTTTCCCCCGATCAGCTGTGCTGAGATCGGAAAAATTAAGACACCTGTATTACTGATGAGAGGAGACAGGTCGCCCTTAATTTTTATTTCAATTATTAATGAACTTGATCGTTGTTTAAGTAATAAAGATGTGGTAGTCCTTCCGAAATCTTCGCACGGACTGGAATTTGATAATCCGGCGGAATTTAACAGGATTGCACTTGGATTTATTGACAAACATTAAAACCAGGTGGATGGAAACGTTTTCGAATCGGCGTAGCCTACGTTGTCAACGATAAACGCAAACCATGAAGGCCTTAAATAAATGTAGAAAATGATATTATGCCGAAAGTAACATTTACAATATGGCGCGGTGATGCTTCCAAGGGAGAATTTAAAGATTATGCCATCGAGACTTCAGAAGGAATGGTAGTGCTTGACGCAGTGCACCAGATCCAGGCTGAACAGGCAAATGACCTTGCCGTGCGATGGAATTGCAAAGCTGGAAAATGCGGCTCCTGTTCCGCCGAAATAAACGGTCTGCCGAAATTGATGTGCATGACACGCCTTAGTGATCTTCCGCTGGACAAGCCCGTGCTGGTGCAACCCATGAAAGCATTTCCGGCCATTAAAGATTTGGTAACGGATGTATCATGGAATTATGCCGTAAAGAAGAAAATAAAAAAATTCAGGCCGAGACCGGCAGATGCAGCAGATGGTACCTGGCGCATGGCGCAGGAGGATATCGACCGGGTGCAGGAGTTCCGCAAATGCATCGAGTGTTATTTGTGCCAGGATGTTTGTCATGTGTTACGTGAGCACCACCTGCATAATGAATTTATCGGTCCGAGATTTTTAGTATATGCGGCCGCACTGGAAATGCACCCGCTCGACGTTGAGGACAGGCGGGAGGACTTAAAGAAAAGGGATGGTGTTGGTTATTGCAACATCACCAAGTGCTGCACCACAGTTTGTCCCGAAGATATCAAGATCACTGACAATGCCATTATACCCTTGAAGGAAAGAGTTGCCGACCGTTTTTATGATCCGTTGAAAAGACTGTTCCGGTTTTTCGGATCGAAAAAAGATTAGTCATCCTGAGCTCTAATTTGTAATTTCAGAATCAAACGAATTGCCATATGTTCCAGCTTAAACCTATCTCCAAAGAGAGCATTCCTGCGGCTATTGAAAAAGCCGAGCGATACCGGTTGCTAGAGGAACCCAACCTGGCTGAAAGCATTTGTCTCGACATACTGGAAGCCGATCCCCAAAACGCAAAAGCTCTTGTGATATTGATTTTAGCAATCACGGATCAGTTCAACACCCTGGCATCCGGAGATGTGCATCGTGCCCGGCAGCTGGTTAGCAAATTAGCAACTGACTATGAAAAAAATTACTATGCCGGAATCATTAGCGAAAGAGAAGGAACGGTTTTGCTGAACAGGGTCAAAGGGGGTCATTTTGCCGTTTATGAATGGCTGAGAGAAGCGATGGATTTCTATGAAAAAGCTGAGACATTGCGCCCGCCTGGTAATGATGATGCGATACTTAGATGGAATACATGTGCAAGACTCATCATGCGGCATCACCTGACGCCTGCTACTGAAAAATATGTGGAACCGCCGCTGGAATAACCCTGGTCATAGTCTTGGGTCATGGCGGCGGGTTTGGTTTTAGGATAATGGTTTTTAGTCCCTGCCGAACAGAAAAATTACTTTATTAATTTGTTTCTTCCTCGGACCTGGACCAAAGACCAAACCCGCTGCCCTGACCAACAACCAAAACCCGCTTACATTTTCATCTCACGTTTACTCTGCTGCTTCCCCGTTTGATCCAATGCTGATCTCAATGTTTTTGCTAATTTTTCAGCGTTGCCAACTCCCCAATAGTGCAAAAAGAAAATACGCGGCTGCTCATGTACCATGTGATTGTGCAGGGCAACCACTTCAATGCCGCCACTGATCAAGGCCTTTAATACAGGTTCTACTTCATTTTCAAGCATGGTAAAATCGCCGGCCACAGCAGCCTTTTCCGGTGTCCCCTGCCACGCTGCCCATGTATTAAATCCTAAAAAAGTTGAGATGGGCACGCCATGCTCACTAAGTTTTACATCAGGTCTTCCGATCGTGTACTTATAAACGCCTTTGCTCATTTCTGCCTTGTAGCCAAGAATTTCATCGAGCTTTTTTGTATCCAGCGTATTTTCGACGGCTTCATTCGATGCAGTGCCCTTCGATGGATCACCATTTCGAGTCTCATTCACCTTGTCAAGGATCGCCTTTGCTTTTTGCGCCATCAATTCCGTGTTCCCTGAACCCCCTATGTGCATGTACATAATATTGGGGCTGTTCCTCACAAAGTGATTGTGGATAGCGGTGCTTGTCAGACCCTGTTTTATGATCTCCTGCTGCACTGGTCCAAGGTCATTCTCAGTAAGAACAATATCTCCCATTACCATTGCGCCATCTTTGGCGGGTGTAAAGGCAATCCATGTGCCCAGGCCCATCGCTGGTATGATTTTAAAACCATCTACTTTAACATCAAGGTCATTTTGCGGAATAGCGATCTTATATTCTCCTTTATTTGATTTTCCTTTAATTCCGGTAATCCTTTCAATGGCCAGCGTATCGAGCACCGGTAATGAGCTAATACTTTTGACTTGCTTAGCCTCTTTGATCTGCGCATATGCCCTTTGAAACCAGATTGAGGAAAGGGCAATAAAAATAATAAGCGATAACCGCCTTGTTATGTTCGATTCCTTTTTCATAATGTTACTTATTTAAAACAATAAAAATCACGTAAGGTCTGCTAAATAGTCACCACAAAATTGTATCCAAATAACGATTTGTATTTTATTTACTTATTTGAGGATGTTTATTTTTTCCCGTTGCGATAGTGTTGGTTGTTTTCCCCAGAGATAAAAATATTCAGTAGTTTGTACCGGTACTAATTCTTACTCTTCAATCGTGGCAGATGAAATGGATCACCAGAGAAAGACCAAAGATAGATCGAATTGCCTGTCCGTGGCTGATCATGAATTTTGTAGATAAAGATGCACAGTTTATCTATGTCCCTGCCGAACAGGTGAAAGAAAAAGCAAAGCAACTCGATGCAATTCCGTTTGATATTCCGGGTGTCGAGTTTTCACATTATGAGGACAAATGCACGTTTGATTACATCATTGAAAAATATAAACTAACCGATCCGGCTCTTAAAACCCTGGCTGTAATCGTGCGGGGAGCTGATACTGACAGGCATGACATTGCAAGCCAGGCCTCGGGCTTATGGGCAATTTCAGCGGGCCTGGCATACAATATAAACGATGATCATGCTTTACTGGAAAAGGGAATGCTGCTTTATGATGCGCTCTATAGCTGGGCAAAACATTTACAAAAGGAAAAACATACACAAAATCCCGTGGATCATATATTCATTGATGTCTACAACAAATTTATCAAACAGAAGTCTGCACGAAAGAAGACCCCGGATTGGGTTAAAGAATTAAGACAGATTATCCAGGACCAGGTAGACTCCAACCTAAACCTTACTGAAGTTTCCAAAAGTCTTGATATTAACCCTTCTTACTTATCAAGGGAATTTTCCAAACACTTTAATAATCTTTCCTTTGGGGAATATATAAGAAAGCTGCGTATTGAAAAAGCAAAAGATTTAATCAGTCAAAAGAAATATACGCTGACTGAAATAGCTTATTTAACCGGCTTTTCTGATCAAAGTCATTTCACCAGGATATTTAAACAACATACGGGAAAGAGTCCTTCCGCTCACAGAAAAGAATTGGAAAAAAGTAATTCAAATACAAAAGGATAATTCCGTTCTATTTTTTAGATAGTTGTCTGCCCCACATTTGCTTTTAAACCTCCAAACCATGAAATGGATAACAAGAGAGCGGCCCAAGATTGACCGCATTGCCTGCCCGTGGCTCATAAAGAATTTTGTAGATAAAGAAGCTGAATTCATTTATGTTCCAAAGGACCAGGTTTTTGATAAAGCCAGGGAGTTAGATGCAATTCCATACGATTTGCCCGGAGCTGAGTACACCCATGATGGTGATCAATGCACGTTTGACTACATTGTCAAAAAGCATAACCTCACGGACCCGGCTGTCACGCAAATTGCGACGATTGTACGGGCTGCAGATACCAACAGTTTTCATTTGGCACCCCAGGCTGCTGGATTGTGGGCCATCTCCGCAGGGCTTTCGGTAAATTATAAAGATGACGATCATGCTATGCTTTTTATTGGAATGAAAATATATGATGCTCTATACAGCTGGTCAAAGTTTGCACAGGAGGAAAAACATGTATGGCAACAGAAATAACGATGGGCGAAACATCTGCGCCGGCTTACACATTAAGACAACTGGTGCAATACTTTTTCAAACTTGGTTATGCAGGCTTTGGCGGTCCCGTTGCACTTGTGGGGTACATGTACATGGACCTCGTTGAAAGAAGAAAATGGATCAGTGAAGAGGAATACAAAGACGGGTTGGCCCTTGCCCAGCTTGCACCCGGACCATTGGCAGCACAGTTGAGCATTTATATGGGGTATATACACTACAAAGTGCTGGGTGCAACTTTAGCGGGTTTAGCATTTGTGCTGCCTTCCTTCATCATGGTCGTTGCCATTGGCGTTGCTTACAAAATGTTTGGGGGTCTGCCCTGGATGCAGGCAATATTTTACGGAGTGGGCGCAGCAGTCGTAGGAATCATCGCAATAAGCAGTTACAGGCTGTCCGAAAGATCAGTAAGTAAATTCACTATCAGTGCCATCAGGCGAAACTGGATGCTTTGGATGTTTTTCGCAGCGGCCGCCATATTAACAATAATTACCGAACAGGAGGAAGTACTTCTGTTCATTGCCGCCGGCCTTTTTTACATGTTCATGAAAACGCCTCCAAAATGGATCAAAAAAAATTCATCAACTAATTCAATCATACTTCTCGGTATCGGTTTTTGGGAATATGAACCAAATGTTGTCGGCAAAATAGCATGGTTCTTCACAAAAGCCGGTGCTTTTGTTTTTGGCAGCGGCCTGGCAATTGTCCCTTTTTTGCATAGTGGTGTAGTGACAGACTATCAATGGTTGACCGAACATGAATTCCTGGATGCTGTTGCAGTTGCCATGATCACGCCTGGACCTGTCGTTATAACAGTTGGGTTTATAGGATATTTAGTTGCTGGATTTCCCGGCGCAGCGGTTGCAGCGCTAGCGACCTTCTTACCGTGCTACTTATTTACAATCATACCAGCACCTTATTTTAAGAAGTATGGCAGACATCCTGGTATCAAGGCTTTTGTAGAAGGCATCACCGCAGCAGTTGTAGGAGCACTTGCGGGAGCAGTGGTGGTAATAGCCGGCAGAACTATCAAAGATATACCATCAGCATTAATCGCATTTGCAACGATTGTTGTCTTACTAAAAGTGAAAAAAGTTAAGGAGCCCGTGTTAATATTGACAGCGGCTATAGTTGGACTGGTTCTGACGTGGTTTCGAAGTTGATACATTTCGCAGCAGAGAAGCGAAATGTTGCTGGTGCGGAAGATGTCCCTATTAAATATCTAAAGGTCAAAATAAAAAAGCCGCCCCGATTGAATCAGGGCGGCTTGTTATTGAAAGATCTTTTACATTATTTCTTAATGATCTTCTGGATCGCTGTTTCGCCATTGCAAATTGCAGACAATATATAGATGCCCGGAGCAATGCTGGTAACATCTACTGTTTCCATTTGGTTCGCGCTGCCGGAAATACTTCTCTTTACAACCTGGCCACTCTGGCTTATTACCTGGAAGGTAACTTGTTTACGATGCCAGTTTGAAGGAAGTGTAATTTTTAATTGACTGTTTACCGGGTTAGGATAAGTTGAGATTGCAACTCCTGCACGATTTTGAGAACCGACGGTTACTGTTCTTATAGCTGATAACTCAAAAGACGCATCGAGATCCACAGAACGGAGTCGATAATAAAATGTCTTATTGTTCGCATCAAGTTTCTTATCTGTGAAGCTGTAATTCATAAGGTCAGAGCTATTACCGGCTGCGAAAACCAGGCCGATCTGGCTGTAATTTTCACCGTCCGTGCTTCTTTCGATTGCAAAATGACTTACGTTCTTTTCCCACGACGTTGTCCATTTAATATCAACTTCATTTGAAGAGTTCAACGCGGCGGTAAAAGAAACCAGTGTTACCGGCAGTGAGCCTACTGCAGAAAAATTAATAGTTACCAGGCCTACATTGGAACTAAACGGATCAAAGCCACTATCAGTTAACTGGTATGTAAACGTTGCTACTGGTCCAGTGAAACCGACATTCGGAGTGAACACAAAACTTCCGTTGGGGTTCAAAACCAGAGTGCCATCAGGAGAATTAGCTACAACAGCTGCTGTCATTGATTCACCGTTAGGATCACTGTCATTTGACATTAAATTACCAGATACAGTTGCACCAATTAATGCGTTGTAGATATCGTCTACAACAACTGGTGCACTGTTACAGAGACCTGGACCTACTATACCATACAATGTGTTTGCATCAACACTAAGATCGTCAAACCTTAATCTCGCTGTTCCAGGGCCCTGCCATCCACTTGCGCGGAGAGAAAATTTTGTCCAGCCGTTGGATACGCTGAAAGTTTTGCTATAACTAACAACGTTTGTGGAACTGCCGTTGTTAAATTGCAGTGTATCCAATAATGTGAAAGCACCGGAAGGGCTTACAAGACCCACTTCCAATAAACGGCCTGAGTTTCCGTTAAGACTATTAACCAATTGATAGTTGAAAGAAACCGTTATAGAGCCGGAAGTAATATTCAAAGCGGGTGTACTTAGCTCTTTGACCGAGTTACCCGTCAGCGGCTGCGTTAAAATACTTCCCGCACCGGTGATTGGATTGCTGTTGCTAACGTGCACATTGGTCATCGTCCAGCAATTACCAGTGAGGTCGGCGTCTGTTCCTTCAAAATTTTGGGAGTACTGTGCTTTGGCGCTGACAAGGACAAAGATTGCAGCGAGAGAGAGTAAAACTGTTTTCATGATTGTTTTCTTTGGGTTAAAGATTAATGTTTGTTAAACCTTCGGCCCGCGGATCACATTGAAGACAGGTTTTCATTGGACGGTCGAAACATGGTGGATAGTGGTTTTACGACGTGATGTCCAATATTTTCTTAGGGCTTACGAATTCGATGCCAAGATAATTTGCGTAGTTATTTTATGCAAGTTTTGCGAGGAATTTTTCATAAAAATTTTCGTGTTTTCCACAGTAATTATACTATTTCCTATGGCAAGCAATGTGTTGCAACCCGGGAAAATAACGACGAAGAAAGCCAATAGATGTGCATCTTTCTATAAAATGCCGTCTGAATCGGAAAAATGCAGGCGAGTGTTGCAAATATGGAAACACTTAAATGCTGTTGGTGAGGGGTACTAAATAAATTCCGTAGTTATCAGTCGCCTTCGACTGTACTTTCATCCTATTTAAATATCACTACATACTTCAACATCATTTTTTATAGGCGCTCCCCTACGGAGACGCGAGGGTTATAGTCGCTTCTGCAATTCAATGTTGCGTAAGAATGAATGAAGCTCCTGCTTTGTCGAGGGTGACGAGAATTTCGGTTGATATAATCGCCGCTATAGTTGTGGATGGGACTAATAAGTTGAAGTTTTTGCCGCCAGGAGCTGTTAGATAACCCCGATCTCTTCCACTCTTCGCTTGCGAGGTCTGCTCAAAGGTGTTTCAGCGTTATAAATCATTGGTTGCAGACCGAAGCAATCTCTCTCCCACTCTTCGTTTTTGCCAGGTCTGCTCAAAGGTGCTTCAGCGTTATAAATCGTTCCTTGCAGACCGAAGCAATCTCTCTCGCACTCTTCGTTTTTGCGAGGTCTGCTCAAAGGTGCTTCAGTGTTATAAATCGTTCCTTGCAGACCGAAGCAATCTCTCTCCCACTCTTCGTTTTTGCGAGGTCTGCTCAAAGGTGCGTCAGCATTATAAACGTTGTTTGTAGACCGAAGCAATCTCTCTCCCACTCTTCGTTTTTGCGAGGTCTGCTCAAAGGTGTTTCAGCTTCATAAATCGTTCCTTGCAGACCGAAGCAATCTCTCT
>Ga0207701_10000121_pt1 | contig 70603 bp, 56 predicted proteins | sample KBSSwiSSwithPhiX_FD_184294 | JGI IMG/M metagenome (GOLD analysis project Ga0207701, IMG submission 184294) | Switchgrass rhizosphere bulk soil microbial communities from Kellogg Biological Station, Michigan, USA, with PhiX - S5 (SPAdes) (version 2) | ecosystem: Environmental > Terrestrial >... | reverse complement strand
GCCGGGATCAAGTGGCGAATAATCGTCGTATCCGCGTGCTATTCGGGAGGATTCATCGAGCCGCTGCATGACGAACACACGCTGATCGTCACGGCGTCGCGGGCCGACAAATTGTCCCCAGGGTGCGGCAAGACAGCGCAATCCGCGTATTTCGGCGAAGCGTTCTTCCAGAATGGCATGGCCCACGCCGGCACGTTTGCCGCGGCGTTCGACGCGGCGAAGCTACGCGTTGCGGAGCGTGAGCGCGATGAGAAAATCTCGCCGCCGTCGGAACCGCAATGGTGGATCGGCAAGGAAATGGCCGCCAAGCTCTCCGGGTTGCACCGCGGCGGCCCCGCCAGCGGCATAACGACCCGCCTCAACGAACGCCGCGGTTCGTCCTGGGTGCGTGTGGCCCATTCGCGGCGTTTGACGCCGGCATCCCGCGCCACGACAATGCGCTGTCCGTCCTGGTCGTCGAACTGCCCATAACAACATCCGGAGGTTGCATGATGCGTTTCCTGACGCGCCTGGTCCTGGCGCTGTTTGCTCTCGTTACGCTAGCGGTGCCCGCCATGGCGCAGGCGCCCGAAAAAGCGAAGCTGACGATTGGCGTCGGCGGCAAGCCGCTCTTCTACTACCTGCCGCTGACGATCGCCGAGCGCAATGGCTACTTCAAGGCCGAAGGGCTCGAGGTGGAGATCCTCGACTTCCCCGGCGGCGCGCGCGCGCTGCAGGCGTTGCTGGGCGGCAGTGTCGATGTCGTGTCCGGAGCGTATGAACACACGATCACGCAACAGGCGAAAGGCCAGTTCATCGAGGCGCTCGTCATGCAGGGCAAGTACGCGGGCATCGTGCTCGGCATGACCAAGGAGAAGGCCGCCGCCTACAAGTCGCCGGCCGATCTCAAGGGCATGAAAATCGGCGTGACCGCGCCGGGTTCGTCGACCAACATGTTCGTCAACGTGCTGCTGGCGAAGGCGGGGCTGAAGCCCGACGCGGTCGCGATCATAGGCGTGGGCGCGACGGCGGGCGCCGTGGCCATCATGAAGCGCGGCGAGATCGACGCCATCTCCAACCTCGACCCCGTCATTTCACAACTGGAGTCCGACGGCTCGATCGTACCGGTGATCGACACGCGCACCGCCAAGGGCATGCAGGACGTCTACAACGGCGCGTACGCCGCGGGATCCATCTACGTACCCGTGGACTTCGCGAAGAAATACCCCAACACGGCACAGGCCGTGGTCAACGCGATGGTACGCGCGCTGCGCTTCATCCAGGCGTCCACGCCCGACCAGATCGTGGCCGCGGTGCCGCCGGAGTACTACACCGACAAGGCGCTGTACAAAGCGGCGCTGATCAAGAACCTCGACGGATTCAAGCACGACGGCTTCATCAGCCTTGAGGCCTCGCAGAACGTTTACCGCGATCTCAAGACCTTCGATCCCGGCGTGCAATCGGCCACCGTGGACTTGGCGAAGACCGTGAACATGACGTTCCAGCAGAAAGCCGCGCAGAAGTACAAGTGATGTCCGAAGCAGCGCCGGACGCGGCCGCGCTGGACCTCGAAGGCGTCACGTGCGCCTTCGCGGCGCGCGGTGGCGAGGGGCGCTACGTCGCCGTGCGGGACACGTCGCTGACCATCGGCGCGGGCGAATTCGTGTCCGTGGTTGGCCCAACGGGCTGCGGCAAATCGACGCTGCTCAACGTCGCGGCCGGACTTCTGGCGCCGTCGTCCGGGCGCGCGCTCGTTCACGGCGTGCCGCTGACGGGAATCAACGCGCGCGCGGGCTACATGTTCCAGTCCGATGCGTTGATGCCTTGGCGCAGCGCGCTGCACAACGTTACCGCAGGGCTCGAATTCCATGGCGTCGCGAAGGCGGAGGCCGTGGCGAAGGCGCGCGAGTGGCTGACCCGTGTCGGCCTGACCGGTTTCGAGGATCGCTACCCGCATCAGCTGTCGGGGGGGATGCGCAAACGCGTGGCGCTGGCGCAAATGCTGATCCTCGATCCGGAAATCCTGCTGATGGACGAGCCGTTTTCCGCGCTCGACATCCAGACCCGTCAGCTGATGGAAAACGAGTTGCTCGAACTGTGGTCCGCCGATCGCAAGTCAGTACTCTTCATCACGCATGATCTGGAAGAGGCCATCTCCCTGTCCGACCGCGTGATCGTGCTGTCCGCGGGACCGGAAACGCACCCGATCGGCGAATTCGCGATCGACCTTGCGCGTCCCCGCGACGTGGCGGAGATCCGCATGCAACCGCGCTTCAACGAAATTCACGAGGCGATCTGGCAGGTGCTGAAGTCGGAGGTGCTGAAAGGCTATGCGCAAAGCAAGCGGTGACGTGAAGATCAGCGGCGTCACGCTGGCATTCTGCCAGGCGCTGCTGTTGTTCGTCCTGTTCGGCACCTGGTATGTGCTGACCGAGACCGGCGTACTGGCGCCATTCTTTTTCGGCAGGCCGCTCAAGGTTGCGCACGTGATCTGGGAATGGTTCGCCAGCGGCAAGATCTACCCGCACCTCGCCATTACGCTGCTCGAGACGATCCTGGCGTTTGTGGCGGGCAGCCTTCTCGGATTGGGCATCGGATTGTGGCTGGCGCTGACGCCGTTGGCCTCGGTGCTCGCCGACCCCTACATCAAGGCGATGAACGCGATGCCGCGCGTGATCCTGGCGCCCATCTTCGCGGTCTGGTTTGGGCTGGGCGTGACATCGAAGGTCGCGCTGGGTGTGACGCTGGTGTTCTTCGTCGTGTTCTTCAACGTCTACCAGGGCGTGAAGGAAGTGAGCCCGGTAGTGCTCGCCAATGCGCGAATGCTCGGTGCGTCGAAGCGCCAGCTTCTGCGCTACATCTACCTGCCGTCGGCGACATCGTGGGTATTCTCGAGCCTGCACACGTCGGTGGGCATGGCGTTCGTCGGCGCGGTGGTCGGCGAATATCTGGGGTCGGCAAAGGGCGTGGGCTACCTGATCCTGCAGGCCGAAGGCGTGTTCGACATCGACACGGTAATCGCAGGCATCTTCGTGCTGACGGTATTCGCGTTGCTGCTGGATTACATCGTCACGCGGATCGAATCGCGGCTGCTGGTGTGGCGGCCAAAGACCGCCGAGACGGAGGCAATGTAGTCCCCGGTTTGACCCGAGGAGCCTCCGCGGGCTATAATTACCCTTCTGACGCGGGGTGGAGCAGTCTGGCAGCTCGTCGGGCTCATAACCCGAAGGTCGAAGGTTCAAATCCTTCCCCCGCAACCAATAAACAAGGGCTCGCCGATGGCGGGCCCTTCGTCTTTTCAGGCCCGCGTCATATCCTTAGGTCTTTCCAGAATGTGCTCGAGCATCTCAAGCGAGGCTCGGGCAAAACAAAACCGGCAGGATTGCCGGTTTTGTCGGGGATGGCGAACTACGGTTTTTGCGTCAGGTGCGGCGGCGGATAGCGCACAAGCAGAGCAGGGCCGCGCCAAGCAACATCAGCGTACCCGGTTCCGGTACGAAGGCTCCGTTGGTCGCCAGCATCGTCTGGCTGCGACCAACCAGCGTCGGCTCGGCACCGGGTTGTCCGTTCCATGCTGCCAAAGTACCCGTAGTGCCGAGGCTCATGCCAAACGCCCCGCCCGCGGCGAATGGGCCGGTGGCGCTGAAGGAGAATGCATCTGCCGGTCCGACTGCGGTGTCGCTGAAACTGGCCAGCAGAAGTCCGGGCAGGTCGGTTGGATTGTTGGCTCCCTGCGTGTTGCTGGCATCGCCGTAGTACGACAGGCCGATGCTTGACCCATTGGCGTTTTGCCATACACCGGCGCCTGACGCTGAGTAGTTTGCAACGGGGCCGAGGAAGTTGATTCCGTTGATTGCAAACTGGATCGTGGCGGCGGTCAGGTTGTGGTTGATGATCTGGAAGCTGGCCGTGTTCAGCGCATTGGACGGGCCGATGATCTGGAACTGCGACGAGCCTACGATTTCGACTCCGCCGAGAGTCTGGTTTGCAATTTGCATTTGACCGACGATCGGATTGAGATCGCAGACGTTGTTGTCCACGCAATTGAACACAGTTCCGTTGATGTCCGCGCTCAGCTGCAACGTGGCGTATGCAGGCGCGACGAACGCGGCGGACATTAAGGCTGCGAGCAGTAGCTTTTTCATGGCGGCTCTCGGTTGAGGAATGCACCCATGCCGCAAGCAAAATTCATCCCAAACGGACAACCCGCTGAAAAACAAAGGTTCGTTTTTTGGGCTGGTCCTTCGCCTGTAAACAGCACCGACGCACGCTCGATGTTGGACACGTGTTCAACACGCATTTGCGTCTCCAAAGGGAACGTGTAGCAGCCCTTATGTTGAACGCGCGTTCAACTCGAATCCGCACTAGCCTTGCCGCATTCGCACCACGTTTTATCGAACTCGTTAAATGTAATAGCGGCTCAATGCAATTACAGCTGCAAAAATTCCAGGCAATCGTGCTTTATCTGTCATTTGGGCGCACTTTGCTACACTCGCGCTCCAATAATCATTTGCGGGATCGCATCTCGTGCCAGCCGCCGACAACTCCGACAACGACACGCGCGCGGCGCGCAGTGGCGGCTCATCCTATTTTCTGAGCGGAGGGGGCGAGATGGGCGCGATCATGCGCGCCTACGATTGGTCCCAGTCCGCGCTTGGTCTTCCCGAGAAGTGGCCGCAGTCGCTGAGAACCGTCGTGCGACTCATGCTCAACACCGGGCATCCTATGTATGTCTGGTGGGGCGAGGGTCTCGCTTGTCTTTACAACGACGCATACGCGGCATCGATCGGTTCCGAGCGCCATCCTGGTTCCTTGGGGAAACCCGCGCGGGAAGTCTGGGATGAAATCTGGCCAATCATTGGCCCCCAAATCGAGCAGGTCATGTCGGGGCGTGGCGCGACGTGGCATGTCAACGCGCTGGTTCCCATAACCCGACATGGTCGGCGAGAAGACGTCTATTGGACATACAGCTACAGCCCGATCGACGACGACACGGCACCAAACGGGATCGGGGGGGTGCTCGTGGTATGTACCGAGACCACGCAGCAGGTTCTCGCCTCCCGCCAAATCGCCACGGAACGCGATCGCCTTGCGCAGCTATTCGAACAAGCTCCCACATTCATGGCAATGTTGCGTGGTCCCGAGCATCGCATTGAGCTCGCCAATCCCAGCTATATGCAGCTGATCGGGCACAGACCTTTACTCGGCCGAACACTCGCCGAAGCAATGCCGGACGCGGTCGCTCAGGGCTACCTCGTATTACTCGACGATGTATATCGAAGTGGCAAGGCATATTCGGCAACGAGCGCCAAGTTTGAGATTCAAGCCCTGCCGGGCGGCCCAACGGTCGAGCGGTTTGTGGACTTCGTGTACCAGCCCATCAAGGACCAGCTCGGGGAGGTTACGGGCATTTTCGTAGTGGGCGCTGACGTGACCGATCGTGCCAGGGCGGATGCGGCCCTGCGCGAAAGCGAATTCCGTCTTCGCGAGACGGCGGAGAAACTGCGCGCGGCTGATGCCGCCAAGGACGAATTTCTCGCGACCCTGGCGCATGAGTTAAGGAACCCGCTCGCGCCTATGCGCAATGCAGTCGAACTATTGGGGTTGGCACCCCAGAACGCGGAAGTCATTTCCACGGTCCGCGCCATCATGGGGCGGCAGATTGCGCAAATGGTACGCCTGATTGACGACCTTCTCGATCTTTCACGCGTGAGTCGCGGCCTGGTGGAACTGCGGCGCTCGCCGGTGCAACTTGCGAAGATCATGACCGAGGCAGTCGAGACAAGCCGTCCCTTCATTGAGGGTTTCGGGCACACGCTCGAGGTCGCCGTGCCGGCAAGTGATCTCGTGCTTGACGCCGACCATGCGCGCCTCGTTCAAGTCTTCACGAACCTCCTCAACAACGCAGCGAAATTCACGCCCCGCGCCGGCAAAATTGACTTTTCGGTTCCGGAAATCTTGCTGGACTCCGTGACCGTATCAGTCCGCGACAACGGGATAGGGATTCCTCCGGAAATGCTTGGGGATGTCTTTAACATGTTCACCCAGGTCGACCGTTCTCACGCGCAATTGGGAGGCGGTCTGGGGATCGGCCTGACTCTCGTGCGCCGCTTGGTGGAAATGCACGGCGGATCGGTCGCAGCGGAAAGTGGCGGAGCCGGGAAAGGCAGCACGTTTCTCGTAAGCTTGCCTGTCCTGCCGAGGAAGAGGGAGGATCGCCACGCAGGGGCGGATGCGCCAATAACCGTCTCGCCCGTTCGGGCGCGCAAAATCCTGGTCGCGGACGATAACGTCGACGCCGCGAGCAGCCTGGCTTTGATGCTGAATCTGGACGGACACGACACTCGCGTCGCCCACGACGGCGAAGAGGCCTTTGCCATTGCAAGCCGCTTTCTACCGGAAGTCATGATCCTCGATATCGCGATGCCGCGCATGGATGGCCTGCAACTCGCTCGTCGCGTTCGAGCAGAACCTTGGGGCGGCGCTGTGCTGCTCATCGCCGCAAGCGGGTGGGCGCAGGCAGATCATAGAAGCCAGTCGCAGGCTTCCGGCTTTGATCACCACCTGGTGAAACCACTTGACCCGACGGCGCTCTCGGAGCTACTGCGCAATTCGCAGTAATCGAATTCAGTTGGTCCGAGCAGGACGCGCGATTGACCGCGTTCCATTTGACGACCAGGCGCGGATTGCCACCGAGAGCGCGAACATAAGGAGCGCCGGCAAGGCCAGGATCAAGACGATCAGGCATACCGCGAGAGTAAGGCTATCGCGGCCTCGGGTAAAAATGATCGCCAGGGGTACTGCCAAGATCGCGATTCCGAAACACAAGCCGCTCCCTTTGCGCAGGGCAATCGCTGTTCGGGCGACGTTCATTTGGTCGACGTGAACGTTCTAGCGTTTCCGTCGTGCGCGCTTGGTCTGCGCGGCGGGCAGCTTTGGAGTCCAGAATTCGACTATCTGGCGAACTGCCTCGGTTCGGATCGCGTCGGTCTGACGACGACCCTCGGCCATCAATTGCCGGCGGACAGGAGCGCTCGCCCTATGCGCGCCGCTGAGCCAGATGCTCATCCAGGGATTCTTCGCCAGCCAGGGATTTTTCATGGGTAGTCCGTAGATTTCAACGCCCGTTTGGCGTGGGTACCATGTTGGCCTCTTCGGCAGGGCAACGCTGTAGTCGATGTTGCCGACGTGCGTAGGATGCGTCGCCTTGCGGACAGAACTCCTGAACGGCATGCCATTCGGCGGGCCGTTCTCATGTTGGAACTCCCGCAGGTGCGCAGCCAGCGGTTGTAGGATTATTCCTACTTTCAGTTGCCACCTCGTCAACATCCGATTTGTCCTTTTGCCTACAGAAGTGGAGTCTCGGCGAAAATACGCTACCTCTTCCAGGCATGCGGAATCGCGACTATTTCGAAGCGGCGGCAGAAGGAGTTTGCATGGCTTCATCAGTACAGGTTCGGCTGCTGAGTGCCCTTCTGGCTGTCACCTCCGCTTCATTTGCATTTGCCCAGGACTTGCGCGCGCCCGAAGCGTTCTCGTCCATTACCAATCCCGCTGAGCGGTCCCGTGCGCTGTTTACCGAGGCAGGTCGCGTTCTTCAGCATCCGCGTTGCCTCAACTGCCATCCGGTCAGCGATCGGCCGTTGCAGGGTAATGACTCCCATCCTCATTCACCGTTGGTCGTGCGCGGTGCGGACGACAAGGGCGCTACGGGCATGCGCTGCACGACCTGCCACCAAGCTGCCAACTTCGAGCCGTCGGGCGTGCCGGGACATCCGCTGTGGCATGTTGCTCCGGCGACGATGGCATGGCAGACAAAATCGCTGGGGCAGATCTGCGCGCAGATCAAGGACCCGAGCCGCAACGGCGGCAAGAATCTCGCGGCGATCCACGAGCACATGGCGCACGACTCGCTGGTGGGCTGGGCATGGATGCCCGGCGGAAATCGCGTGCCCGCGCCAGGCACCCAGGCGCAACTGGGCGCTTTGATTGCCGCCTGGATCGAATCCGGCGCCGCGTGCCCCGCATCGTGACGACTGACTTTGCGGGGCAATGCCCTTCCAGAGCAAGGAGTTTTATATGTCCGTCACATTGATAATCAACGGCACGCGGCGCGAATACGAAGGCGACCCGAATACGCCGTTGCTTTGGGTCATTCGCGAGGATGTTGGCCTTACCGGCACCAAATACGGATGCGGCATCGCCCAGTGCGGCGCCTGCACGGTCCATGTCGACGGGCGACCCCTGCGCTCCTGCTCGGCGCCGGTCTCGGCGGTCGCCGACCGCCCGGTAACGACGATCGAGGGGCTCTCGTCGCGTGCCGCCAAGGCGGTACAGAAGGCGTGGGTGGATTTGGACGTCGTGCAATGCGGCTATTGCCAGTCGGGACAGATCATGTCGGCGACAGCGCTGCTTGAGCAGAAGCCCAAGCCGAGTGACACCGACATCGACCATGCGATGGCAGGCAACATTTGTCGTTGCGCGACCTACCAGCGAATCCGCGCGGCGATCCACGCCGCGTCCGCGCAACTCGCAGGCTGAGGAACTTCCATGCATCCGCTGATAAGTGGCTTTCACGCCGACGAGCAGCGCCGCATGCTGGAGCTGCTTGGCGACCTGCAATGGAGCGCGCCATCGCTGTCACGCCGCGTATTCCTGCAAAGTGCCGGAGCAACCGGCCTCCTGCTCGGGTTCGGCTGGCTGACGCCCTCAAGCGCCGAGGCTGCGCTGCCGGGTGCCGAGGGTGCCGCTGCTGGCCCGCTCGCGCCAAACGCCTTCGTCCGTGTAGGTTCGGACAACCTGGTCACCGTGATCTGCAAGCACCATGAGATGGGTCAGGGCAATACGACGGGCCTGGCTTCGTTGGTGGCCGACGAACTCGACGCGGATTGGGCGCTGGTGCGCACCGAGTACGCGCCTTCGGACGTAAAGCTCTATAACAACCTCAACTTCGGACCATTGCAGGGAACCGGCGGCTCGTCCGCCATCGCCAATTCGTTCCTGCAATACCGTGGCGCCGGCGCGACCGCGCGCGCGATGCTGATCGCCGCGGCGGCTGAAACCTGGCAGGTGCCGGCGAGCGAAATCCGGACGTCGAAGAATACGCTCACCCATGCTTCGGGGCGTCGCGCGACGTACGGCGAGATGGCGGTGGCCGCAAGCAAGCAAGCGCCGCCCGACAATCCGCCGCTGAAAAGCCCGGCGCAGTACACGTTCATCGGCAAGGATCGCTCGGCGCCCCGTGTTGATTCGCCTTCCAAGTGCAACGGCACAGCGATGTACACAGCAGACGTGAAGCTGCCGGGATTGCTCACGGCTGTCATTGCATGGCCGCCAAGCTTTGGCGCCAAGTTCGTGTCCTTCGATGCCACAGAGGCGAAGAAGGTGCAGGGCGTCACCGATGTCGTTGAAGTGCCCGAAGGCGTGGCCGTGGTCGCGACGGGAACATGGGCAGCGATGCAGGGCCGGCGCGCGCTCAAGGTGCAATGGGACGAGTCCACGAGCAAGGCGCTCGATTCGGACGCGCTTCTCGCGGATTATCGCGCTCGTGCGGCGCAACCCGGCACGCCGTTCACCAAGCCGACGGGTGCGTCCGCCGCGAATGCGACCGGCAAAACGATCGTGGCGGTCTATGAGTTTCCGTTCCTGGCGCACGCGTCGATGGAGCCGATGAATTGCGTCGCATGGTTGCACGACGGCATCCTCGAGACGTGGTCCGGGCACCAGTTTCCGAGTTTCGACCACATGTTCGCAGCCAAGGCGGCCGGCTTGCCGATGGAAAAGGTCAAGCTGAACACGCTCGTCTCCGGCGGAAGCTTTGGCCGTCGCGCCAATTCATGGAGCGACTTCACCGTGGCGGCCGTGAATGTGGCCAAGGCGATCGGCGGCCGCGCGCCGGTACGGGTGCAATTCACCCGCGAAGACGATACCGGCGCCGGATTGTATCGGCCGATGTTTGTGCATGCCGTCAAGGCGGGACTCGACAGCAACGGCAACATTGCGGTCTGGGAGCACACGATCGTGGGTCAGTCGATCATGGCGGGCGGGCCGATGGCCATGATGATCAAGGACGGCATCGACCCCACATCGGTGGAGGGGGTCGACAAGAGCGTCTACAACCTCCCGATGCTGGCTGGTTCGCTGCACTCACCCGTGCTGTCCGTGCGGCCGCTGTGGTGGCGCTCGGTGGGCAACACGCATACGGCGTACGTTATGGAAACGATGATCGACGAGCTTGCTGCCGCGGCAGGTCGTGATCCGGTCGCTTTCCGCTTGGCGCTCCTCGAGAAAAGTCCGCGCGCCGCCGGTGTACTAAAGCTGGCGGCGGAAAAGGCAGGCTGGGGCAGGCCACTGCGTCCCGGTGTCGCACAGGGCATTGCGGTACACGAGTCATTTGGTTCGTTCGTCGCGCAGGTCGCCGAAGTGTCCCTGCGCAAGGGCAAGGTCAAGGTCGAGCGCGTGGTGTGCGCCGTCGATTGTGGCGTACCGGTCAACCCGGACGTAATCCGCGCCCAAATGGAAGGTTGCATCGGCTTCGCCCTCGGTGCGATGTACTACGGCGAAATCGAGATCAAGGACGGGCGCGCGGCGCAGCGCAATTTCGACACCTATCGCTCGTTGCGCATCCACGAGATGCCGCGGGTCGAGGTTCACATCGTCGCTAGCAACGAGAAGCCGAGCGGCGTGGGTGAACCGGGCGTCCCGCCACTTGCGCCCGCCGTGGCCAATGCGGTTGCCAAACTGGGCGGGCCGCGCGTACGCCGATTGCCGCTGACGCGCGCCGGAATGGTCGAAGTCTGACGCGACGATCGATTATCCAAGCTCCATCGCCAGCTCATCGATGTAGCACCAACTCCAGTCTTCCCCCGGCTCGAGCGAGGTCATGATCGGATGCTGCGTCGAGCGGAAATGCTTTGTCGCATGCCTGTTCTTCGAATCATCGCAGCAGCCGACATGGCCGCAGGATCGGCACAGGCGTAGATGAACCCACGTGTCGCCCATGGCGAGGCATTCTTCGCATCCGTCGGTATTCGGATTGCTCGTCAGTACGGAGTTCAGATGGCTGCAGCGCGATGGCATGGCACCGCTCCTTTGCTTGGTTCTGCCGACGTCGCCACCGGCTTTTCGGCATGCGCCGAGAAGACGGACGCACGTTATTCGCAGGATCACAGTCTAACGCGTCGCTTCTTTGGTGTGCCTCGCGTTCTGCCTCGGAATTTTCTGTAGACTGTCGGCCTGTTGGGGCGTGCCGCCAAGGTTGATACGCGCGGCGCGCGCCAATGGGTCGCAAATGACGCAGTACTCCCCCGGCAGAAGAATATAGGGACCCAGTTCCCGGGGGGAGGTGTGAAATTCAATCGCGTTTCGGAGGGTTCAAGTGCTGAAGAAATACTTTGCTCCTGCTGTGCTTGCATGCATCTTCTCAATTTCTGCTCACGCCGAAACGCGGTGCGAGCACATTCTCAAGGCATTTGGCGACCAGCTCGCCGACGCGACCTGCTTTCAAAGCACCGATTTGACTACCAATAATCCGTTAACCACGCCGGCGAACAATTCGATCCTCACGTTGCCGGCATTTGCATTTACGCCGGTCACGGATCGCGGCGTCATTGCGCCGTCCGCCGCCAAACGGCCACCCATCACCGTCGCAGTCCCCGGCGTACAGATCCAGGCACGCATCGCCGACGATCCGACAGGCCAGGCGCGATTCCTTCTCAGGCTCCCCGACAGCTGGAACGGTCGCCTGGTTGTCGCCGGCGCGTCCGGCACTCGCAGCGAATTCAATGGCGACTTTGCGTGGAGCGACTATGTCGTGCAGCAAGGATTTGCCTACGCGTCCCAGAACAAAGGAGTGCTCAATCTCCAGTTCACGACATCGGCCGATCCCCTTGGCTGCCGCTTGAATCCCTCCTCACCGCTGTTCGTCTCTTTCTACGACAACGGCCCAGGTCAGCAATTCACGCGCTGGACGGACTACATGGTCAAGGCCGGCACGCTCGGGCGGACTGGCGTGAAGGCCGCGTTCGGCAATTGGCCTCGCTACACCTATGCCGTAGGCACGTCGAATGGCGGATACCAAGTACGCCGCGCTCTCGAGACCGCGTCGAACGTCTTCGACGGCGGCGTCGATTGGGAAGGGACCTTCGTCGACGAAGCTGCGCCCAATCTGCTCACGGATCTGCCGCCGGCCATCCTCAACTGGCCCGACTACGTTGCCTCGCTGTACAACCCGACCAGCACCGCCGCGAAGAACATCTTGGCGGCCGGTTACGCGCCCGACATCGTATTGCCGTCGGTTCCCGCTGGTGCGAGCTCGCAATCCCTATGGGGCAACTACTCAAATTCGTTCTGGGAAGTGACGCAATGCCAATGGCAGAAGCGCCTCGACCCGGCGTATAACACATACGTAAGCGGCACCGGGACCTACAATTATGTGCAGAGACTCTCGTTCTCGGATGTAGGCGGTCAGATGGCGGATTTTGCGAACAGCGGGCGGATTGAAAGACCCCTGATCACCGTCGCCGGTACGATGGACCAGCTGTTGCCGATCGATCATCATGCCCGCGCCTACGCTCGCAAGGTTGACGCAGCCGGTGACGGCAACAACGGTCACGGTAATGACGATCGCAAGCCTGCTTACCGGTTGTATGAAGTGCAGAACGGCAACCACATCGAGACCTATCAGGATTTCTTTCCACAGCTCGAGTTGATCATGCCGCACGCGCAGCGCGCATTCGACCTCTTGGTGCAGCATGTCGAGAAGGGCGCCAAGTTGCCGCCTGACCAATGCATTCCACGCGCCGGAGCGATCGCGACGTCCCCGGCACAACCTGGCCATTGCCTAAACCTGTTCGTTCCCTGAAACTCGCGTCGTCACGCGCATGGGCCCTGCCGAATTTGGCAGGGCCTTTCCTTTTGCAGCGTTGAGCCGAACCAGCAGGCGTCCGAGTTATCCACAATTTCTGTGGACATCCTTGTGGACTAACACGCAATCGCCGCAACTGGCGCGGTCTATCGCGAGATGCCAGCAAATCGCGCAATGAAGGTCGACGGCTCGTTGTGCGGCGAGACAAACCCAAAGCAAACGGCCAACCCGAAGGCTGGCCGTTCATGTAGCTGAATCGCTCCGATGGTTTGCCGGATCAAACCCTCGGCTCGCCTTCGGCGTTGACAAGGATCGTCGGGCCAGGCGGTACGGTCAACTGCGCGCGATGCTCGAAACCCCCGAAGACATAGGTAACGTCCCAGTAATCCGCACGCGCCGATGCCGGCACATATTCGCAGCGCTGCACATTTTGACTGTAGACCAGCCCGTCCGACGTGCGACCCACGTTCGCGCCGACGGCGGCTCCGCCCACTATGCCAATGCCGGTGGCGATGTCCTGTCCGCGACCGCCGCCGATCTGGTGGCCAATGATGCCGCCGATCGCACCGCCCACGATGGCACCGGGAATATTGACGCCGGCGGGCTTGCTATTGTCGATTCGCGCAGGTTCCACCCAGCAACGCTGCTGGGGCGCGCCGACCACAGCGCGGACGTATGTCACCTGGGCCTCGTACAACCGCTCGTTTTCGCGTCTGCGGTAATCAATTCCCGTCGCCGGATAGGTCCCGCGCATCGAAGCCGCGACCCGTTGTGCATCGTCGGCTTCACGCTGCGCAACCGCTGCCTGAAGCTGCGCCGACTCCGCCTGCCGCCTGCTCAAGTCTGCACTCAGCTGTGCCTCCGTCGCTTTTCGTGCCGCGAGCGCGGCCGCTTCGTCACTCCGCGCACGCGCGACTTGCTGGCTGAGCGCGGCACGCTGGCTAGCTAGTGTCGCGAGCTTGTGTACCTCACCAACCGAGCCACCCCGCGCGGCCAAATCCTCCGCTTGCCGCAGCGTATCGACGGCCTGACCGAATTCCAGCGGAGCGTAGGCAGCGACTTGGGGGTTGCTGCGCGCTGCATTTACCGACAACCGCGCATCTTCCATGAGCGGATCACCGGGTGGCACCGAGGTACAGCCCGCGGCGGCAAGGACCGCAAGGATGACGATGGATGTACGCGTGCTTCTAAGCATGATTTCCTCCGACGGGCGAACGTGAACGAGACGAGCTTTGCGCTAGGCTATGTCGCTTCTCGCTGGAGGAAAGTCGGACGGATTTCTATTCCGGTGTAGTCCGCAGGGTCATCCGGACACGTGGCAGTTCGGAAGGTGGCGCCCTGACATGAGCGCGGACACGCGACCGCCTCAGCGGGCTCCGCCGAACCGGTCGCGAACGCGTCGGGCGCGAAACGCTTCTAAGCGCTTGGCGCAGCATCCCACTTGGGCTTCATTTCCTTGCCCCACTTCTCGGGATCTTCGTTGTGCGTCCTTTCCATTTGCTTTGCCACGTCGGGATGCTTCTCGATCACGTGCTTGGTCATCACCGACACCATTTCTTTCCAGGACGCGGCGGACAACTGCGTGTCGCAGGTGCCGCCGAGCTGCCTGCAGGTCAATGTCTTCACGCGAATGGCCCGCGAGCTACATCGGAGGCAACGGATTGATCTCCATCACCTCTATGGAGGATTTAGGGATCTGCAAGTGCGGGTGACCCTCGAACGTTTTCGCTGCCGCATCGTGCGAGTCCGCCTCGACGACCGAATACAGCATGATGTCGTTTCGCGCGTCGGCCGTGCCTTGTCCGGTGACACGCTTGGTCTTGCCAACGCCGGCTCCGGCGTCAGAGAACAGCTTGGCGTGATCGCGCATCCAACTCTTCCATTCGCCTTGCATCTTCTCTTCATCCTGTTTTCTTTTCTCGGGCGCGGTCTTCTTCCAATCGTCAACGACCGATGCGGGCGCAAGATACGTTACCAGGAATTTCTTCATGATTTGGCTCCATAGACTTGTTGCGTCGTGGCGAATCCAACTCCGGTTTTGCGTGAAACCGCTTTCAATTCTCCCCGGGAAAGATTGTCGTCGATTCAGACTACTACGTCTGTCAGCGTCGAAGCATTGGGTTTGTAGGAAGGCTTCGCCACCGATCTAGTTCCTTCTGTCGGCTGTCCACTGGCCAATACGCACGATCACGAACTCGGCCGGCCGCACTGGCGCCACACCGATCAAACAGATCAATCGCCCGTTATCCAGGTCGTTCTGGGTCATCGTCGATCGGTCGCAACGCACGAAGAAAGCCATTTCGGGCTTGTTACCCATCAGCGCGCCCGCGCGCCATTCATTGAGGAGGAGTCCCTCGATGCTGCGCCGAACAGCGGCCCACAGTACTTCCCCATTCGGCTCGAACACCGTCCACTGCGTGCCGCGATCGATGGACTGTTCCAGGTAGGCAAGGTAGCGACGAACGCTGACATATTTCCATTCCGAATCCGAACTGGTTGTACGCGCACCCCACACGAGGACGCCGCGTCCGATGAAAGTGCGAAGGCAGTCGATGCCTTCCGCATTCAGAGCGTCCTGCTGCGCGTCGCCAAGCAGGCTCTCCAGACCGATTGCCGAATGCACCACCTGGTTCGCTGGGGACTTGCTTACCCCCTTCTCGATGTCGTTGCGCGAATAAATCCCGGCAATGAATCCGCTCGGTGGCAAATCGATGTCTGTCGTCGTAATCGGATCGCGTATCCGTATCCACGGGTAATACAGGGCGGCAGAGTCCGATTCGACCTTGGCACGCATTGCTCTGACTTCCGAGGTGTCCAGACCGTCTCCGCTGTCGAGAACGGCGATGCGATACCGCATGCGCTCAGCATGCGCGATAACGTGTGCGATGATGCGGTCCGCCTCGTCCTTGTATTCACCCAGGTAGCCAAAGGTGGCGCCGGGCACCGCTACGATCGAGATTTCCTCGACATCCTCCAACGCCTGCAGTCCGGTCTTGGCCGACAAGTCTGAAATTCCCTCGAAGGCGGCGGACGTTGGCCGCGCGCCATCATTCCCGCCGGCGAGCAATACATCGACCGACCTGTCCGACTCGGTACTGTGTGGGTCGTCCAACGCTGCGCGCAGAGTCGGCTTCGCCTTAAGAAGCGCGTTCAGGACATCCTGGCTCTCCGTCATGCCGTTCCCTGGCGTGATCGTCAATGGCAAAGGGTCCTGAAGGGCGCCGACAATGGCCAGCAGGCGCGCAAGATCGGTTGGCAGGTGATCCCACACTCGCACTGAACCGTCGTTGAGCAATACGCTTATCGCGATATCGCTGGCGCCCGGGCGGACAGTGAAGCGAACCAGAAAGTTGCCTGCGGCTCCGGAGAAGCGCGCCCGAAGTCGCAGTGACGCGGCGCCACCCTCCGCAGGCAGGCTGCAACCGGCGACACCATCATCGTCCTGGCTGCGCGGCAGGAAGGCACGGGCAACAAAAAGACGACGCCCGCCTTCAGCGAAGAAGGCGCGCACGGCATGCCACAGAAAGTTATGCATCTGGCCGAAGTCGGAAAACACAAGCTGGCCGCCATCGCCGTAGGTTCGTTCAAACTCCTTGAGACTGGTGATGACGCACGATGTCGAGCCAACCGGACCGAATCGCGCCGGACCGACAAATCCCGCAGTTGACGTACTCACTCCGTCGATCGGCTTGTTCCGAAAAGAGACTTCTTCGATATAGACGCCGGGGGCAAGATACTCGGGCACGACATCTCCTTGCACGGAATGTTGGGGAGGTCTGCTTCAAGTGTACTCAGGATCCCCGGAAGGATGTCCAGATCGGCGGAAGTGAATTTTCCGCTTGCGCTAGCGCATACGCTGGCGCTTAAATAACGCTTGAATTACGAGCAAGGTGCCCGATGCGCAAATCGCCGCTGGATACCACTCCCGAGCGCCGTCCGCTTCGCATCTTCGCGTTCGACCCCATGCTCGCGCGCGCCGGCGATCACCGCGTCACCATCGAAATTCCTTATCGCAAGATCGATCGCGAGGAGCGATATTTCCGCGACGATCGCCTGGAAGTAGTCGACTACGATGCGGCCACGCAACGCTATTTCCGCGCGCTGAACCTGAACGACCCGAACATCGCGATGCTGGAAGGACTGGAACCTCTCGAGCACGATCCGCAGTTCCACCAGCAGATGGTATATGCGGTCGCCTCGAAGGTGCTGGAGAACTTCGATCGCGCGCTCGGACGGCGCTTGCGCTTTCGCGGTGGCGAGCGGCTCCGCCTGTATCCGCATGCGTTCCAGGCGCGCAACGCTTACTTCGACAACGAACTCAATGCGGTGCTGTTCGGTTATTTTCCGGCCGACGAAGAGGACCCCGGGCCGAACTTGCCGGGTCAGCTCATCTTCACCTGTCTGTCGCACGACATCGTCGCGCACGAAGTCGCGCATGCCGCGCTTTCCCGATTGCAGAACTATTACAACGAGCCCACCAATCCACAGGTGCCGGCGCTGCACGAAGCCTTCGCCGACGTCGTCGCGCTTTTTCAGCGCATGACGTTTCCGGAAGTGATGGCGCCCGCGCTCCGCGAGACGCGGGGCAATCTGCTTGATCCTGCGAGCCGGCTTCTCAACATCGGCGCGCAGTTCGGCACCGCCGCCGGGATGGGTGCGCCGCTGCGTCGCATCGCCGGCAAGCCCGATCCCGAGTTATTCGCGCGCACCACCGAACCGCACGAACTTGGCTGGATATTGGTGTCGGCCGTATACGAGGCATTCGTCAGCACGTACGAGAGGCGCACGCGCGACCTGCTCCGGATCGCGACCGGTGGCAGCGGCCAACTGCCGGAAGGCGAGCTGCATCCCGATCTCGTCAATCGCCTGACGGCCGAGTGCGTTCGCACCGCGCAGTCGGTGCTCGCGATGTGCATTCGTGCCACCGACTACCTGCCGCCGGTGGATCCCACGTTCAGCGACTTCCTGCGCGCAATGGTGACGGCCGACTTCGAACTCAACCGCTCCGATGACTCCGGTTTGCGCGCATCGATGATCGAATCGTTCCGCCTGCGCGGCATTCGCCCGGAATCGGTCGGATCGCTGGCCGTGCAGTCGCTTCTCCTGGATGCCGAAGACTTGACCCAGCAGCAGCCCGACATGGAGCTTGCAGCCATCGTCGGCAAGCTGGTCGATTTTGGCGCCCGCCAGCTCGGACGCAATACCGCGATTCCGATCTCGACCGCCGAGCGCCCGCGCCGCTCGCCTCGACCCATTTCGCAGACTTCCGACTGGGTCGCGCAGCAGTACTCGTCGCTGACTTCGGCCGCCGACGACGCTGGCCCGGAAGGCCCGCCCGCGCTCTCCGAAGCCGACGAGCCGGAAGAGGTGCTGCGCGAGATTGCCGGGCGGCTGACGAACTGGGCGAAGCTCAATATCGAGCGCCTGAAGCTCGACCCGGGCAGGGTCGCGTTACGTGGCTACCATCCGGTGCATCGCATTGCGTCCGGTGGCGAGCTGCTCGTGGAGATGGTTGCGCACTTCGTGCAGACCCGCGACGTGGGTGACGCAGACCTCGGCGGGCTCAAGTACCGCGCCGGCGTCACGATGATCGCCAATATCGACGGCTACATCCGCTACGTGATCCGCAAGCCGTTCCACGACCAGCGCGAAAGAAAAATGCGCGACTGGGTCGATTCCTTCGACCAGGCAACCGACAACGGTTGGCCGACGGAGAAACGCGCAGCGGACCGGATGCTCGCCGCGTTTTCCGCGCGTGCGATGGATGGCAAGAGGTGGCGATGAGCGACACGCTGCGCATCCGGATGTACAACGTCGGGTTCGGGGACTGCTTCCTGCTGACGCTCCCCGACGGCAAGACGATACTGGTCGACGCGGGATTCCACAGCCAGGGCAAGGGTGCGTTCTCCGGCAACGAGCTCGCGGCGCAGGTTGTCGCAGACGTAAGGCGGGACGGCGCACCTCCGCGCATCGACGTGGTGATCGCGACTCACCGCCACCAGGATCACGTATACGCGTTCAACTCCAACGAATGGGACGGCGTAGACGTGGGCGAGGTGTGGATGCCGTGGGTGGAGGACCGCAAGAACAAGGCGGCGCAGAACCTGTGGAAGAAGCAGCAGAAGTTCGCGGCCAACCTCGCCATGGCGTTGGACGGCTTCAACCTCGATGCCGCGGCGCGCGACGACGTGGATTTCATGCTGTGGAACGCCGGCGCGGAGTCGCCAGGCAGCGTGTTTCCCGCGGCGGTCGCCGGTTGGAGCAATGCAGGTGCCCTGGACTGCCTGCACGAGGGGTTCGCGACGCGCGACCGCGCTGGTCCCCGATTCCTGCCGGAGAAGAAGGAATTTCCGGAAACGTTCGACACGCCTGCCTTGCCTGGCGTGAAGATCCACGTGCTCGGGCCGCCCCGCGATCCCGAATTGATCGAGGAACTCGATCCGGAAGCCGACGGCGAGACCTATCGCGCGTTGGCCCTGCGGGCGGCGACGGAAGGTGGGGCGGTCGTCGAGGCGCAGCTCGCGCCGTTCGGGGACGAATGGCGCGTGAAGGACGACGAACCCGGATACCGGCTCGACGCAGGCGAGATCGCGCGGTTGAAGGTACTCGCGCGCGGCGCCGATGCGCTGGCGGCGGCGCAAAAACTCGACGACATGATCAATTCGACAAGCCTGGTGCTGGTCCTGCAGATCGGCGCGGCCAGGCTCCTGCTCCCCGGCGATGCGGAGTGGGGGACGTGGAAGGTCATCCTCGCCAATGAAGACGCGCGTGCGCTGCTGCGCGGCGCGACGTTCTTCAAGGTGGGGCATCATGGCAGTCACAACGCGACGTCGAAGACCCTGGTGGAAAAGATCCTTCCAAAGAAGATTCCGGCGATGATCTCCACGCAGGAAGGCGAAGGCAACTACCGCAACAACATTCCCTTGCACGACCTGCTCGACGCACTGACGGCGCACGATATACGCTTCATGCGCAGCGACAAGCCCAAAGCGAAGTTCACCGGCGGCTTCAGCAAAGGCACCAGCGGGCGGTGGATCGATCTCGAACTGCCGTGCTGAATCGACGTTGCATCGTGGAGAATCGGTCAATCAGCCATGACCCGTCGACGCAATGTCGGAGAGGAGCGCAATGGATCAAGTCACCTTTGACGCATTCGAAGCCAGCGCGCGGGCGGAAGGTTTCGACGAGGTTCTCGAGCGGCGCTGGGCTGCGCGGACGGTCCTGGAGCCGCACACCCACTCGTTCGCGTTAAAGGCGCGTGTCGTTCAGGGTGAGATGTGGCTCACTGTCGGCGACGATGTCCGGCACTTGCTTCCGGGCGACACTTTCGCCCTGGATTCCGGCGTGTCGCACGCGGAGCGCTACGGCGAAGAGGGAGCCACCTACTGGGTGGCGCGCCGCACGGTCGTTCGGGGATGACCCGTTCCAAGCCGGGACCGAGATGGGCCGCGTCGGCGGGCTGAGCCACCGCTTCTGCAGCGAGTCGGCACTACCGAAAATGACGGCCTACCGTCCGTCGCCCCGGTAAATGGCGCCATTTTCCGGGCACGGTCATTGCTGCCGATACGAAGACCGGCCCGGTTGATCGCCGGAGATATTGACCTTCCGCGTTACGGGCGAACATTGGGCTAAATCGAGGAGCTACCTATGATGATTCCTTTGTGGTGTGCTGTGGTGGCGTTCATTTTGGGCGGCACCTTCGGCGTCCTGGGCTTGGCCGTCTTCTCCGGGATGCCTGGAGGGGACGATCTGGACATGGCAGGGGCGAACACCGTCAGCCATATGCATTGACGGCGGGTAGCGCCGCTTGGCGCAAGTACCTGGTCCGCACTGCACGATTTTGCGGTTTGTGACCGGCCGCGTCACCGTGCGGGAGGACGGGCGCCGGCGGCGCCCGGCCCATGTCAGGGCGAGTTGCCGTCAGATGCGGCTCCCTTAGCGGTCACTTTCCACATACACGCGGTCCTCACCCGGGGCCGCCTTGTATCTATCCACCCATGGCGCCGGCTGGGCTCCCGCCCCGCACGGACGCCGGCGCGCGTCTTTCCCGCGTCCTGCCGAAGCTTGATATCCTCCCACGCTGCCGCGAGGTCGTGGCGTCCACTCCAATAGTCGCGAGGTTCGATGAAGATCACGCTGGTGGGATCCAGGTACTTCGGTGCCCTGGTGTTCGAGTCGCTGCGCAAGGACGGTGTCGAGCTCGCGCGCGTCGTCGCGCCGGCGGAGGACGACCGCCTCGCGTTGGCAGCGCGGGCAGCCGGCGTGCCGCTCCACGTGCTCGAGAACCCGAAGGTGGTGCCCGGGGATGCGATTGCCGGGGGCACCGATCTCATCGTGGCCGCGCATACTCACGCGCGGGTAAGCAACGACGCACTGGCGCGTTCGCGTTTTGGGGGCGTCGGCTACCATCCTTCGCTGCTGCCGCGGCATCGCGGCATCGCCGCCGTCGAGTGGACGATCATGGAAGGCGACCCGATTGCCGGCGGGTCGGTATATCACCTCGCCGATGGCTGGGACGCGGGCGCGATCGCCGCACAGGACTGGTGCTTTGTCGCCAAGGGCGAAACCGCCCGCGAACTCTGGGAGCGCGCCCTGGCGCCGATGGGACTTGCGCTGCTGAACCGCGTCGTTCGTCACGCCGCCGAACATGGCGAGCTTCCCGCCAGTCCGCAGAACCCGCGCTTCGCGACCAAGGCGCCGCTCGTGCACCGTTCGCTGTCGCTGACCGACGAGCACAAGCTCGATGTCGTGTCGCTGGTGGTCACCGCGATAGGATCGGATCGCCCGGGCATCGTCCGGCAGCTGTCGCAGCGCGCGCAGGGCTTCGGCGCGAATTGGGCGGGCAGCCGGATGGAGACTATCGCCGGCCAGTTTGCGGGAATGGTGCATTTCGAGGTTCCGGCCGCGAACGCTGACGCGCTTGCTGCCGCGTTGCAGGGACTGGAATCCGCCGGTTTGCGCATCGTCATCGCGAAGACGTCGCACCCGCCTGTGCCCGCTGGGCGCAGGATGGTGGTGCTGGAGTTGGAGGGACCCGACCGCCCGGGAATCATCCGCGATCTTTCGCACAGTCTCGCGGACCGAGGCGTCAGCATCGAAGAACTGCACACCGAGATCGTCGATGCCCCCGGCAACGGTCACACGTTCAAGGTGCAGGCGGTGCTGGCCGTGCCTGCGACACTCGCCAACGATGAGTTGAAGCGCAGCCTGGACGCATTGGAGAGCGACATGGTGATCGACCTCGACGCCGCGTAGCCTGCGGCCGGCAGCGGATCCTCGGCGCATTTGCGTACGAGTGACGCAGGCGGAAATTTGCTATCGTCGCAACTGGCCGGAATCTCGGCCGCTTCCGGAGGGCGATCATGGCAACGGCAACGAGTGACCAGGCAAACATGTCGCGGCGCAGCAATGTGCTCGGCGTGCATTCGCTTAATCGCTTCGTGTTCACGGTTCCCGATTTGGCGCCTGCCGAAGAGTTCTACGGATCGTTCGGCCTCGACGTGCGGCGCGAAGGCAATCGCCTCGACCTCCACACGCACGGTCATCCCCACTGCTGGGGTAGCGTCTACGCGAACGGCCAGCCGAAACGGATCCAGTATCTGAGCTTTGCCGCCTATCCGGACGATTTCGCCAAGTTGGAAGAGCGCCTGCGTGGCGCCGGTGCCGCCGACCCGCATCCATTGTCGGATGGTCAGGGCGCGTGGACGCGCGATGCCGACGGAACGGCAATCCAGGTCGTCGTCGGCCCCAAGGTGTCACCGTCGACCAAGGCCGGTTACCAACCGGTACCGCCGCCACCGCCCGGCAAGGGCGCCGCGCCGGGCCGCAGCGGTGCGTCGCCGGTGCGGCCACGACGTTTGTCGCATGTGCTGCTGTTTTCGCCGGACGTGCCCGCGCAGGTGGCGTTCTACGAGCGCGTGCTGGGGCTGCGGCTGTCCGATCGTTCCGCAGACATCATCGCCTTCCTCCATGGCCCGCACGCGAGCGATCACCACCTGGTTGCATTCGCAAAATCGGAAGCGCCGGGGCTGCACCACTCGAGCTGGGACGTCGGCTGCTTCGACGACGTGGGGCAGGGCGCCGAACTCATGAAGGCAAAGGGTCACGGCCACGGGTGGGGCGTGGGCCGGCACGTGCTGGGCTCGAATTACTTTTACTATGTGCAGGATCCTTGGGGGAGCTGGGCCGAATACTCATACGACATCGACTTCGTCCCTGCCGATGTCGACTGGCCGGCCGCCGATCATCCGCCCGAGGATTCGTTCTACATCTGGGGACCGACGGTCCCTGACGACTTCATCGTCAATCGCGAACAAGCGCGAACCGCCTGAACGGCGGCGCGCGAAAACAGCGGCACGCCCTGCATGCGGCGATGCCGAACACGAAATGCCAAGAGGAGGAAAATCGATGAGAACCGGACACCGCTTGACCCGCTGGCTGGGCGCCGTCGTTTGCGCTGTCGGAGTCCTTGTGTCCGGTGCGCACGCGCAGAGCGGGCCGCCGGTCAAGATCGGCAGCACGCTCGCGCTGACCGGCCCCCTCGCCGCGACGGGCCTCGTCCACAAGGTCGTAGGCGAAATCTATGTCGAGCAGTTGAACAAACGCGGCGGCCTGCTCGGCCGGCCGGTCGAGTGGATCGTCAAGGACGACCAGTCGAAGCCCGACCTCGCGCGCACGCTGTACGAACAGCTCCTCACAGTCGACAAGGTCGACCTCTTGATGGGTCCCTACGCGACCGGCGCGATCCTGTCGGCGATGGGCGTCGCGCAGCGCTACGACAAGGTGCTCGTCCACCACACTTTCGGCATACCGTCGCTCGCCAAATACGACAAGCAGTTCCCTGCGTGGTCGCTCGGGCCGGATCCCGGGAACACCGTGCCGACGACGGTGTTGAATGCGCTGGCCGCATCGCCCAAGCCGCCGAAGACGATCGCCGTGGTCACCAGCAAGTTCCCGTCGGTGCATTTCATGTCTCTCGGCGCACGCGAAGTCGCCAAGAAGCGCGGGCTCAACGAGGTGCTGTTTCTGGAATGGGACTTCGGCAACCTCGACTACGCGCCGATCGCCGCGCGCATCAAGGACGCCAGGCCCGACTTCCTGTGGGTCGGCGCCATCGGCCTCGAAGGGACGCAGCTGCTCGAGGCAATGAACAAGATCGACTACGCGCCGGTCGAGCACTTCTACATGTATCCGGCGCCGGGGCCCATGTCGAAGTCGCCGCTGGCAAAGAACGCGCTGTCGATGACGGTCTTCGAGGAGCATCCGCCATACTCCAACGCGCCGGGCGCCAAGGAATTCATCGACCTGTATCACGAGCGCGCGGCGAAGGCGGGCATTCCCGACACCAACGTCGAAGTGCAGGCTGCGGCGTCGTACACCGCATGGCAGATTCTCGAAGCGGCAGTGCGGGCGACCAACAGCCTCGATGACGCCAAGATGGCGGCGTGGCTCAGGTCCAACAAGGTCGACACGATCCAAGGCAAGCTGCGCTTCGATGGCCCCAGCAACTATGGCGATGACCTGATGCGCGTCAAGCAGGTGCAGAACGGGCGCTGGGTCACCGTCTACCCGAAGGAATACGCGGCCCCCGGCGCGACACTGCTCGTGCAATGACGTTCCCGAGCGGGACGCTGCTCGCCCAGTCGGCGCTGTCCGGCGTTTTCATCGGCAGCATGTATGGGCTGCTTGGGATGGGCCTGGGCCTGACGTGGGGACTGCTGCACATCATCAATCTCGCGCATTTCGGGCTGGCATTTCTCGCCGCATACGTGTGCTATCAGCTGGCCAGCGTCGGCGGCATGGATCCGTTGGCCACGCTCGTGCTCATCATTCCGCTGTTCTTTGCCCTTGGCGTGGCGGTGCAGTGGCTGCTATCGCGGTTCGCAGTTTCGCCGCTCAACTCGCTGCTCGCTACCTTCGGCCTGACGGCGGTTATCGAGGCTGCAATCCAGTACTTCTGGACCGCCGACTTCCGCAAGCTCGAGTCCGTCTATGCTGGTCAGAAGCTGCGCGTAGGCGAGCTGTTCGTGCCGGTGCCTGAGCTCATCACGCTGGTGTCGGCGCTGTTGCTCGGGTTCGGCATCTGGGCGGCGATGCGCTACACAGACCTCGGGCGCGCGTTGCGCGCGCTGGCCGAGGATGCGCCGATGGCGGCGGCGTTCGGCGTCAACAGGCGTGCCCACGCGCTGCTGCTGGCAGGGCTGTGCGGTGCGCTCGCGGGCATAGCGGGTGTGTGCCTCGCGCTGTCCTTCACGCTGACGCCGTCGCAGCTCTACGCGTGGGTGGGCGTCGTGTTCGCCGCCGTGATGCTGGGTGGACTGGGTTCACCGCTCGGTCCGCTCGCCGCCGGCATCGTTATCGGGGTCAGCGAGGCGGTGACGATGGCGTTCGCCTCGCCGTCGTGGGCACCGATCGTGTCATTTTCGCTGCTGATCGCGCTGCTGCTGCTGCGCCCGGGCCGCACCTGAAGCTCGACCGGACGTTGACCGGGATCGCGGCTGCGGGCCTGCTCCTCGCGGTCGTACCGTTCCTGCATCTCCCCGGATTCTACGAGTCCTTCCTGTACCTCGTGTTCCACTGGATCGTGCTCGCCACGTCGTGGAACATCCTCAGTGGCTACTCCGGCTATTTTTCGTTCGGCCACGGCGCGTTCTTCGGCGCCGGCGTCTACACGACGGCGGTCCTGGCCGGAAAATACGACGTACCGTTCCTGTGGACGCTGCCTGCCGCCGCTCTCGTCGCGGCGCTATTGGGTCTGGGATTGGGTGCGGTCGTGTTCCGCGTGCGCCACGTTCGCGGCGAACTGTTCGCGCTGCTGACGCTGGCGGCCACGTTCGTGCTGGCGACGATCGTCCTCAATACGCCCATCGACGGTGGCCCCGGCGTATACCTGTCCGCGATCCCGGTGCCGAAGCTCGCGCCGACTCCGTCCGGAGCGTTCTACATGATGGCGCTGGTGCTCGCGGTCGCGACGGTGGCAATTGCATACGCGATCAGGCGTGCGCGGCTCGGCCTCGGCCTGTTCGCGATCCACGACGACGAGGATGCGGCGGAAGTCATGGGCGTACCGACCTACGGCTACAAACTCGTTGCGCTCGGAGTCTCCTGCGCCCTCGCCGGCATTGCGGGCGGAATCCAGGCGCTGTTCGTGTCGTACGTCACGGCGAACGGAACCTTCAACATCACGGTGCCGCTGACAGTCATCCTGATGAGCGTGCTTGGCGGCACGCGATTTTGGGCGGGTCCGGCGATCGGCGCCACCGCGATCACGATACTGCTTTACGCGACGACGGCGGCCGACCAGGCAATCGCCGGCAAGGCGGTGGTCGGCGTGATTCTCGTCGCGGCTATCCTGTTGATGCCGGAAGGGATCCTCGGACTCGCCTTCGCGCGGCGCCGCCGCGGTGCGCCGCGTGCATCGGCGCCGGTTCCGGCCCCAGTCCTTGGCGCCGCTGCCGCAGCCGTTGATCAGCCGCGGCCGGCAGAGGGCGACCGGCCGACGCTGCTGGCGGTGCGCGGTGTCGCCAAGGCGTTCAAGGGGGTGCGTGCGCTCGACGGCGTCGACCTCGACGTGCGCGCAGGCGAGATCCTCGGCGTGATTGGCCCGAACGGATCGGGCAAGTCCACGCTGATCAATATCGTGAGCGGACACTTTCGCGCCGACGCCGGCAGCGCGCGTTTCGATGGCATCGACCTGCTTGCGCTGCCCGCGCACCGGATCGCACGTTCCGGCATCGCGCGCACCTACCAGATCCCGCGGCCGTTCGCGCACCTGACGGTCCGAGACAACGTCGCGCTGGCAGCGATGTTCGGCGGCGCCGCGCTCGATCGCCATCGCGCGAACGAAGCCGCGGCGCACTGGCTGCAGTTCACCGGACTCGCGGCGCGCGCGGACGCCTTTCCGGGCAACCTCAATCTGCATCAGGTCAAGTTTCTCGAGCTGGCGCGGGGGCTCGCCGCGAGTCCGCGACTGCTGCTGCTCGACGAGGTGCTATCCGGCCTCACGCCGGCGGAGATCGACGGCGCCGTCGATCTCATCCTCCGCATTCGTGCGCAAGGCACGACGATCGTTCTGGTCGAGCACGTGATGCGGGTGGTGACGGCGCTCGCCGAGCGCATCGTGGTCCTCGACCAGGGCCGCGTCCTGGCCGAGGGTCGCACCGCTGACGTGATGGCGCGGCCGAACGTCGTCGCCGCATACCTGGGCGCTGCTCGTGCTTGAAGTACGCGGCCTGGAGGTTGACTACGGCGCGGCGCCGGCAGTCTCGGAGGTGTCGCTCGGCCTCGCTGCCGGCGAGGTCGTGTGCATCCTGGGGCCCAACGGCGCGGGCAAGTCGACGCTGATCAACGCACTGGCCGGCCTGCACCGCGCCGCAGCGGGACGGATCGCGATGGACGGACGCGATCTCACCGCGCTACCGGCACATCGCTATTGCGGTGCCGGCATCGCGATCGTGCCCGAGGGCCGCCGGCTGTTCACGCGGATGAGCGTGCGCGAAAATCTCGAAGTCGGCAGCTACGCGTCCGCGGCACGCAAGGCGCGCGTGCGCACGTTGGAGCGGGTATGCGCGATGTTCCCGGTTTTGCGCGACAGGCTCGACGTACCTGCGGGCGCACTATCGGGCGGCCAGCAGCAGATGGTCGCGATCGGTCGCGCGCTGATGGCGCTACCACGCGTGCTACTGCTCGACGAGCCTTCGCTCGGGCTGTCGCCGTTGATCGTGCAGGCGATGTTTGGCGCGATCCGTGATGTTCGAGCGAGCGGAACATCGGTGCTGCTCGTCGAGCAGAACGTAGCCGAGGCGCTGGCGATAGCCGATCGCGCGTATCTTCTCGAGGAGGGCCGGATCGTCGCCGAGGGGACTCCGGACGCCGTGTTCGGCAACCCGGCGCTGCGGCGCGCGTATCTAGGCGCCGCTGTGGGTCCTTGAGCGTTGGCGGCGCGGTCCCGGATACAAGATGTTGCCTAATCCGGTGGCGATCCGGAAAATGCGGTGTCCCTCCCTGCTACTTCACGCCAACCTTCATGTCGGAGCCGATTCGCGCTGACATCCCCCGGCCAGGCGGTATGGTGACGATCCTGTTCACCGATATCGAGGGCAGTACCGCGTTGTGGGAGCAGGATGGCGCGCGTATGTCGCAGGCTCTGGCCGCGCACGACGCGATTGCGCGCCGCGCCGTCGAGAATCGCCGCGGCACCGTGGTCAAATCCACCGGCGACGGTATGCATGCCGTGTTCGAGATTGCGCAGGACGCGCTCGAGGCAACGCTTGACATGCAACGGGCACTCGCCGATCCGATGGCGACGGGCGGCATTGCGCTGCGCGTGCGCTGCGGTCTGCACGCGGGAATCGTCGAGCGTCGCGATAACGATTTCTTCGGGAGCCCCGTCAATCGCGCGGCGCGGATCATGAGCGCTGCGCACGGAGGCCAGGTGCTGCTATCCCAGACCGTCGTCGACGGGCTGAGAGAATGCCTTCCTGCGACAGTTGCGCTGCGCGATCTGGGTCTTGTTCGGCTCAGGGATCTCTCGACCCCCGAGCGCGTCTTCCAGGCCATGCATCCGGAGTTGCAGCAGGACTTTCCGGCACTGCGCTCGCTCGAGGCCACGCCAAACAACCTCCCGCAGCAAGCGACAGTTTTCATCGGAAGGGAGAAAGAGTTGGCGGAGGTGGCGACGCTTCTAGCCGGTACCCGCCTCCTGACGCTCACGGGCTCGGGCGGCTGTGGCAAGACCCGGCTGGTACTGCAGGTCGCGGCCGATGCCCTGGAGCAATTCTCCGATGGCGTTTGGTTGACGGAACTCGCAGCGCTTGCCGATCCGATTCTCGTACCGCAGGCGGTGGCAACGGTGCTTGGAGTCAAGGAGGTGCAGGGAAGACCTCTTGCGCAGGCGCTCATCGAAAACTTGAGAGACCGGCGGCTCCTGTTGTGCCTCGACAATTGCGAGCACCTGCTCGACGCGTGCGCGACGTTGGCCGACGGAATCCTGCGCCAGTGTCCTGGCGTGAAAATCCTGGCGAGCAGTCGCGAAGCACTCGGCTTAGCCGGCGAACAGGCCTACCGTGTCCCTTCGCTCTCGGTTCCCGATCCGACGTTGCCGCACACGCTGGACGGCGTCGCGCAATTCGAGGCTGTGCAACTCTTCACCAGCCGCGCGTTGCTCGCCCGTCCGGATTTCACGATTACCGATCGGAACTCGTCCACCATTGCCTCCATCTGCTTTCGATTGGACGGGATTCCGCTCGCGATCGAACTGGCCGCGGCGCGGGTACGGTCGCTGTCCGTCGAAGAAATCGAAAGAAAGCTAGGCCAGCGCTTTCGCCTGTTGACCGGAGGCAGCCGTACGGCGCTGCCGCGACAACAGACACTGCGTTCGCTGATCGACTGGAGCTATGACCTGCTGAACGAGGCGGAGCGGGCGCTGCTCGTGCGTCTGGCGATCTTCGCTGGCGGCTGGACCCTGGATGCCGCGGACGAGGTTTGCATGGATGCAGACGTTGCTGACGGGACAGCGCTCGATGTCCTGACTTCGCTGATCGACAAGAGCCTGGTCCTGGCCGAGGAGCGCAATGGTGCGACACGTTGCCGGCTGCTGGAGACCGTGCGCCAATACGCGCGAGACCGTCTGCTGGAACATGACGACATCGGTCGATGGCGGGACCGGCACCTGGCCTATTTTCTCCGTCTGGCGGAGGACGCTGAACCGCACCTCGTCGATTCGGGACAGCAGGCCTGGCTCGACCGGTTGGACACAGAACACGAAAATCTGCGCTCGGCACTGGCGTGGTCGTCGGGCGAGGGTGGCGATGCCGTCGCGGGACTGCGGATCGCGGGTGCGCTCTGGTTGTTCTGGTCGGTGCGGGGATATCCCGGCGAAGGTCGCGGCTGGCTCACCTCACTGCTTGCAACGGCACTCGACGCATCTGCTGCGTCCCGCGCCAAGGCGCTTGGCGCTGCGGGCGCATTGGCCCGCGAGCAGGGCGACTACGAGTCGGCACAGACGCTCCAACAGGAAAGTCTCGCGATCTGGCGCGAGTCGGGCGACCGGCGTGGCATCGCGTCCGCGCTCAGCAGCATGGGCAGCCTCGCCCGGGTGCGGAGCGACTATGCGGCGGCCAAGACCCTCCAAATGGAAAGCTTGGCGATCCGGCGTGAGATGAATGATCGGCAGGGCATTGCCACCTGTCTCAACAGCCTTGGCGTGCTGGCTCGCGAACTGGGCGACTATCCGACGGCCCGGCGGTACTACGAAGAGAGCATGGAGATTGACCGGCAGCTGGGCGACTTGCGCAGCCTGGCCGTGTCGCTGAACAACCTTGGAGGCATGGCCAGCGATCAGGGCGACAATGATGCCGCCCGAGCACTGCACGGGGAGAGCCTGGCCATTCGGCGGGATTTGGGTGATCGCGGGGGGATTGCGTCGTCGCTTACCAATCTGGGCGACGTTGCGGGCAAGCTCGGCGAGTTTGATGCTGCGCAGGCATTGCTCGACGAAGCACTCAGGATCCGGCGCGCGCTGGACGATCGACGCGGCATTGCCGCTTCGTTGTCTGTCCTGGGCGACGTAGCGCAGGATCGCGGGGACTTCGCGCGTGCCCAGGTTCTGTACGACGAGAGCCTGGCCATTCGGCGGACGCTGGGCGACCGTTGGGGTGTCGCTTCCTCGTTGAACAATCTGGGGAACTTGGCCATTGATCGGGACGACGCTTCCGCCGCTCGCGCGATGCATTCGGAGAGCCTGGCGATCGCGCAGGCGCTGGGTGACCGCTGGGGCATGGCCGAGTCGCTGGGTGGACTTGCGTCCGTCGCATTGTCATTTGCGGGACCGGGCCGTGGCGCATGTATGGGCGGCGCCGCAACGCGGCAATGGGAGGAAGTTGGTGCTCCATCCGGCCCGGGGAAACGGCCGCGCTTCGACCGCCAGATTGCCGCTGTCCGCGCTGCGATGGCGGACGATGCTGCGTTCGATGCGGCCTGGCAGGAAGGGCGCGCGATGACACTCGAGCAAGCGATAGCCCTCGCGCTGGATTCACCGGCATAAGTGCTCAGTGCGCGCGCGGCGCGCGTACCTCGATGCGGCCACGACTCCCTGACAATCCTAGAGCTGGGGCGACAGTAGGGCCGCCGCGTGCTCCCATGCTTTCTCGGTGAGGGGCCGCGACTGCCATTGCTCGAACGTCATGCGCTTGGAGACGCGAAGGTCACGTTCGAAGATCTGCACCTGCTTGCGCGCAAATTGCTCGTCGAGAATGTTGAGACTTGCCTCGTCGTTGAGGCGGAACGACCGGTCGTCGAAATTAGTCGAGCCCACCGATACCAGCAGATCGTCGGCAACCAGGACCTTGGCGTGGAACATCGTCGGTTGGTACTCGTACACCTCGGCACCCGCGGCAAGCAGGTCGCCCCACAAGGCGCGTGAGGCGCGACGCACGGTCTCGGCATCGGTATGGTGGCCGGGGGTAATGATGCGCACGCGCACGCCACGCTTCAACGCCGCAACGAAGGCGTCGCGCGAAAGTTCATCCGGCACGAAATACGCAGCAGACAAGTCGATCGACCGCACGGCGGCGTTGATCATCATCAGGTACATGAGTTCCATGCTCTCGCTGCCGCCTGACGGGGAGCTCGCGAACATCTGCGCATCGCCGTTCCCGGTCGGCGCGATCTGCGGAAAATAATCGCTGCCGTCGAGAACAGTCCCGGTCGCCTTCATCCAGTTGTCCGCGAACACCGCCTGCATCTGCGCCACGACAGGCCCCGTAGCGCTGAAGTGCGAATCGCGCCAATGGTCGGGGTCCTGTGCATGGCCCGTCCATTCCTCTGCTACCCCGACGCCGCCCGTAAATCCCGTAGTGCCGTCGATGACGAGGAGTTTGCGGTGGGTGCGATTGTTGAGCTTGTTGAGGTTGTACCAGCGAGGTTCGTGAAACTTGCGGATTTCTACGCCTGCCTGCTCCATCGTCGCAAGATACGCCTTGTCCATCTTGCTGCTGCCCAGCCAGTCGAGCAGGACACGCACCTTTACGCCGGCGCGTGCACGTTCAGCCAACGCATCGGCAAAGTCCTTGCCGACCTGACCGGACCAATAGATGTAGGTCTCGAAGGAGATGCTTCGCCGGGCGCCGGCAATGGCCGCCAGCATCGGTGGAAATATCTCGTCGCCATTGACGTAGACTTCGAAGCTGTTGCCTGGCAGGATCACTGGACCAAGCATCACGCCCAACGTGCGGCGAAACTGCGGATCGTGGATCGAATAGAGGTGCCCGATCTGCCGCTTGACCTTTTTCTCGCCCGTCATCAGATTGAGGACAACGAGCACGCATGCCAGCGTGATCACCGCGGTGATTATGATGGTCCACATGCGCGACTTGCTTCGGACGCGAACCGGCATGCTGCGCTGAGCAGTGAAGTGTGCAAGAACTCAACGCAGCACGAAGCGTCGTGCGGCTACTCTCGCGGCTGCGACGGCTCCGAGATCTTGGCGAGCGCTTCGGCCGCTGGCTTGATCTCCGAGTGGTCGACGGCGAAATCTCCGAGCGCGACAATGCCCACTAGACGTTTGTTACGGTCCACGATCGGCAGCCGTCGAACCTGATGCTCGCTCATGAGCTTGGCCGCCTCTTGCACGGTGTCGTCTTCGTAAGCCCAGCAAATTCCCGTAGACATGATTTCCCGGACCTTCGTCGCAGGACCCTTGCCTTCGGCCACCGCGCGGATGGCGATATCGCGGTCGGAGAGCGCGCCGATCATCCGGTCATTTTCGCCGACGGGCATCATCCCGAAGTCGCCGTCACTCATCGTTTGCGCGGCCTCCCTGATGGTCATTTCCGGGCTGATGACCTTGACGTCGCGACTCATGACATCCTTGAGCTGGTGTTGCATGGTATGTCTCCTCGAACCTTCGTTATGCAAGAAGCGGGTCGGCGCAACGCAGCGAGGCGTTGGCGAGTCAGCGTGGTCACTCGAACCAAAACTACCTGCGGAGCCACCTTTCGCAACATAGCACTGCTGATGTGTGCGAAGCATTCTCGCGCACTGAAACGCTTGTAGGACAAGCGTGTACATGACGGTGGATCACCCTCTCGGTGATTGACAGCCACGAAAGACTCTTGCAGCGCCATGGCCCGGCTCAATGGCGCGTTCCTCCTACAGGCGAAAGCGGGGCTCAGGTCTTCCGCGTCAAAGCGGTGGCCGCTAGGCTTTGCACGTCCCGATCTTCGATTTCTCGGGAATGGAGCTGGGTAAACTTCTCATACCTCGATAAATGAACAGGAGCGAAAGCCATGGATATTCTCTGGATGATTCTCATTGGATTCGTCATTGGACTGCTGGCCAAGATGCTGACGCCGGGACGCGATCCTTCCGGGTTCTTCATCACGGCGGCGATCGGTATCGTCGGATCGCTGATTGCGACATACGGCGGACAAGCGCTCGGACTCTATCGTGCAGGCGAACCCGCAGGATTCATTGGCTCAATAGTTGGCGCAGTCGTACTGCTCGCGATCTATCACATGGCGCGACGCGGCGCGACTACCTGACTGGCTTGATAGCGGACCGCGTGGTGATGCCGCGAACCGTTTGCATTGTGGTGGGCATCACCACGCACACATTGATCGGAGAGAACCATGCAGCTAGGCGACCAGCAAGGTAGTGCCAATGTCGAGGACCGTCGCGGCATGGGAATGGCAGCGGGCGGATTGGGTGTCGGGGGTGTGGTCATTGCCTTGATCGCCTATTTCCTTGGATTCGACCCTGGAACAGTCATCAACGCCGTCGAACAGGTAAGCCCTCAGGCCGAAACACGCACGGCGCCGACCGGGGTACCTACCGATGAGGCGGGACGATTCGTTTCCAAGGTGCTCGGCAGCACCGAGAAGGTGTGGGGTGGCATATTCCAGCAGTCCAATGCCAGATATCGGCCTCCCACGCTCGTGCTCTACGACGGGCAAGTGCGCTCGGCCTGCGGCATAGCGCAATCGGCGATGGGCCCGTTCTACTGCGAGGGCGACGAAAAACTCTACATCGACCTGGCGTTCTTCCGCGAGCTTCAATCCCGTTTTCGTTCGCCAGGTGACTTCGCGCAAGCCTATGTGATCGCCCACGAGGTGGGTCATCACGTCCAGAAACTCACCGGGAAATTCGAGGAGGTCAATGCCGTTTCGCGGGCCGAAGCCAACCGGACTTCGGTACGCATGGAATTGCAGGCTGACTGCTACGCAGGGGTGTGGGGATTCCACGCCGGCGCCATGAACCAGCTGGATTCGGGCGATATCGCCGAAGCGCTGAACGCCGCGATGGCAATCGGAGATGACCGTCTGCAGAAGCAAACGCAGGGACGCGTTGTACCAGAGGCCTTCACGCACGGATCATCGGAGCAAAGGGTGCGCTGGTTCAAGCGCGGAATCGAATCGGGAAATCCCAAGGACTGCGACACCTTCTCGACCAACTCGCTTTGAGGACGCAACTAAGCACCATTTTTTGCGGTGCACGGCATTGACTTTGTCCTGAGGAAAAAATGGCGCGGTGTCTTGTAAGGGACACCGCGCCATTCGTTTTGCCGTTGATTTAAATCATACGCGACGTTACTTTCCGTCCCGATCGAAATCTCCAGGCATAGCGCGTTCGACGCGATCCCAGGCGGCACGAGTTGCCATCTTGGCCTCATTCCAGGTCAACCGCGACTGACCTTTGACGGCGTCCCAATCATTGGCGAGCCGATCTTCGTATTGCTCGAAGCGACCGCCAAGCCGCGAGAAGCCGTCATACCCCAGCCGATAGGCGGGTTGGTAATCGTCGTACGTGCGGCCCGTCGCGTAATAGGGCGCACTCGCATACGATCCGCGCCAATAATTATCTTCGACTGCCGGATTGACTGCGCCGGCCAGACCCTTTCCCGCCGCACCGCCCGCAACCGCACCGACTGCGGCGCCTGCAATCATGCCGACCGGTCCGCCAACCGCACCCACGGCTGCACCTGCCGCCGCGCCGCTTCCTGCGCCGACACCCGTTCCAAGGTGATGGTGGCCGAGCTCGTCACCGGCTTGAGGATTGGCGACTTCGCCCGCGCCCTTACCGGCGAGACCGCCGGCGACTGCGCCGATGGCGGCTCCGGCGACCATGCCAACGGGCCCCGCGACTGCGCCGGCGGCGGAACCGGCGAGCGCGCCGACGCCCGCGCCAGTACCCTTCGCGAGATTGTGTTCCTCGCGACGGTCCGCGTAGTCAGGGTTGGCAATCTCCGCAGCACCTTTTCCCGCGAGACCTCCAGCCGCAGCTCCAATCGCTGCGCCGGCTGCCATGCCGATGGGGCCGCCTGCCGATCCGATTGCGGCGCCGGTAAGTGCGCCACCGGTCGCCCCCACGCCGCTTCCGATGGGATGCTGTTCCGGCTCACCGCCGACGGTGGGATTGACCGCTTCTCCCGCCGCATGGCCAGCCAATCCGCCGGTAATGGCACCGACGATGGCGCCGGCAGCGGCACCGACGGGACCGGCAGCGGCGCCGATTGCAGCGCCCGCCAATGCGCCACCAGTGGCGCCGACACCCGTTCCCACCGGATGTGAACCAGGCTCGCCGGTGATGGGGTCAAGATTGAGGTCGCCGATATTGGGGTCTTTCGCGTTCGGTCGCTTTTGAAGTGTCGGAGGTACATTGGCCATGTCTATTCCTTGAAGGATGGATAAAGGTCTCGGCACAGGTAACCCGTTGCCCGGGTTTGCATGGGCTTCAAGTTCTGCGCGGGACAAATCGCATCCTCTGCTCTTCGCTCGTGCATTGACGTAGGACGCGGGATCGATTTCGGCAAGGACCGACACTCATTCGTGTCGTCGCAGTGTACGAAAGCGGTTTGGCCGAGATGCAGGAATTTGCCGACAACGGTATAGGTACGCGTCCGACAGAATTCTTGGATCACATCGGCGACAATGGGCCGTCGTTGATACCGTCCTAGTAGCGAAGTCGAAAGAGTCCCGTTGAGCGGGGCCGGCTTCGTGAGCGGGGATTGTCGGCTCATCAACGACACAAGCGGCCGCCAGCGAGCGGTCGCTTCCTTTTGCGCTCGCCGGTTTCACTGAGTTGTCAATCGCAGTGCGCGACGATCCACGACTGCATGTATTCGGCGCCGTCGATGCGCTCGAAGCCCGACAGCGTGAAGGCCTGCGGACTCATGCCGATGATATGCACGTCCAGCAGCCGGGGGCGTTCGGCAGAAGGGAGGACGCTGCGTTCATCCCAAAGCAACGCGGTGCGCAGCGAGCGCTTCAATTCCTCGTCCCGGCACTCCTCGATGCGCAGGTCGCCGATCAGCGCGGACCGCTTCATTACCTCCCGCCACGGCAGGACGCGGCCGCGATGGCGAAGGAGGCGGACGGAGAAGCGCATCGGGGCAGATACCGCATGGATATACGGTACTGTAGCACTATCGGCTGCCCGGCCTCACGAGTTCCGCGGCGGGTCCCCCGTCGGGTGGGCGGCTCCGGTTTTCGCCCACGCCGCGAGCAACTGCTGGTGCAGCGCGCGCGAGAGAAAGGCTTCGCGCTGCCTGGGGTCGTCGATCCTTGCCAGCGTGCGCTGCATCTCGCCATGAGCGGCGGCGAGAATACCTTCGGCACGAGGGTCGCCAGCCGCCTCCAGCACGCGATGACAGTCGAACAGCACGCCGCACTTGTCCGCAGCCCCGATGCCCGCATCGAGCCGTGCGATGATTAGATCGACCTCGTGCAGCGCTCCCGCCATGTCGCCGCCCGCCAACAGCGCGGACGCGAGCCCGGCCGCCGGCATTTGCGCCCAGTACGGCATGTCGATCTCGCTGAACAAGTCTCGCGCGGCCCTGAAGTGCTCCGTCGCCGCGTCCCATTGTTGTTGCGCCAGCGCGGCGTCACCGCATGTGGTCAGCGTTTCGGCTTCCTGGCGACGGTCACCAATCTCGCGCATGATGCGCAGTCCCTCCTGCGCCGACACGAGCGCTGCGGCGGGCTCGCCCTGAGCTGAAAGCAATTCAGCCATCGAATGGTGCATCGATGCCTGGACGGCGCGATTGCCGGTTTCGCGCGCCAGCAGCAGGCTTTGCGATTGCCACTCGCGCGCTTGATCGAGCTCGCCGAGCTGGACCGCCAGGATACTCAGATTGCCCACCACGGTGGCGGCATGGAAGCGGTCCCCAATCTGCAGCTTCAGCGCTGCCGCCTCTTGGTAAAACCGACCCGCCTCCACAAGGGACCTGCTGACCATAGCCAGGTTGCCCAGATTGTTGAGGTGTTCGCTCTGTGCCGTCTTGTCGCCTACCGCGCGTGCCAGCAGAAGCCCGGTCTGCGCATGCTCGCGCGCGGCGTCGCAACGGTCCAGCCGGTAGAGAGCCTCTGAAGCGGCACCGTGGGCGTTCGCCGCCTCGATGGAACGGCTCGACCCTGCCGCGGCCAGAGCGCGCTGCGCTGCAGCCAGCGCCTCGGGCCAGTCACACGCGCCGGCGTGCCAGCGGGCGCGGCTCGTTGCCGCCTGCGAGCGCAACCGATCGTCTCCCAGCGCATCCGCGAGCCGCTCCACTTCGTCCAGCGCCTGTGCCTGCGCCTGGCGCTCCGAGCGGTGCGAGAAGACTGCCTGCCGCACCTGCATCACTGCGTAACGCCGCCGCAAGTCACGTCCTGCCGGATCGAGCGTCAGTACGCGCTCGGCGTGCGCCATCGCGGCATCGTCGGCGTGGCGCTGCAACGCGTCGTCCGCGGCACGCGCCCAGTATTGCGCGGCGTGCTCGTCCTGTCCCGCGCGCTCGAAGTGCTCGGCGATCAGTCCCAGGTATTCGCCGCTGCGCCCCGCGCAGCGCTCCTCCAGCCATAGCGCCGTCCGGTGATGCTGTTCCTTCTTGTGGCGCTTGAGAACGCTGTCATAGGTCACTTGGTGCAACAGATGATGTTTGAAGATGTATTCGCGTGTGCCGTCGAAGGCACTCGTGTCGCGGCCGAGTGCAAGTTCGCGACGGCCCAGCGCCGGCAGCGATAGGGGAGCGTCGGCTTGCAGCTGCGCCAACGCCTGGTCCCAGAACACGTGCCCGATCACGCTGGCCTGCTGCAGCGCACGTCTTTCCGGCACGGGCAGGCCGTCGATGCGTGCCTGGAGCACACCGGTGAGCGTGGAAGGCACATGCACGTGACGCAGCCGTTCGCCGACGACGGTCCACTGGTCGCCTTCGGTGCGGATGGCCCCGTCGTCTATCAGCATCTGCGTCAACTCTTCCATGTAGAAGGGATTGCCCTCGGCGCCGCGGGTGAGCAGGTCGCGCAACAAGGGAGGCGGGTCGCCGACGCGGTGTAAAAGCGCTTCGGCGAGTTCGCGACTGTGCTCCGGCGGTAGCGGGTCGATGTCGATGCGCCGGTGTGCGGCAATTGCCGCGTCCCAGGCCGCGCGGCGCTCGAACAACGTCGGACGCGTCGTGCACAGAATCAGCATGGGCACATCGCGGCATGCGCCCGCCAGTTGCAGGATGAACTCCAGCGAGCCCTCGTCGGCCCAGTGCAGGTCCTCGAGAAGCAGCATTACTGGCTCGCCTCGGTCGGTGGCCAGCTTGCGAAAATACTGGGCCGCAGCGCGAAAGGCGCGCTGGCGAAGCTGCTTGCCGTCGGCAAGGACGCCAATGATGCCGGGGCTGCTGCTGTAGTCGAGGCCGATCAACTGACCGATCAGTGCGGTCTGCTCGTCGGCACCTTCCCCGAGCACCCCGCCGATGCCGTCCGCGAGCTTGGCCTGCGCCTGTCGCAATGAATCGCTGTCCTGAATTTCGAAGCGCCAGCACAGCAGGTCACGCAGCACGCCGTAGGGCTGATGCAGGCCCTGAGGTTGGGCGCGACCGCGGTACAGCCACGCCCTTTCGGGACGCAGTTCGATGCATTGCTCGAACTCGGTGACCAGGCGACTCTTGCCCATGCCGGCATCGCCTATAAGCGTGACGAACGCCATCGAGCCGGTTGCAATGACCTTCTCGAATTCGGCCGTGAGTTGATTCAGTTCCCGATCGCGGCCCACCAAGTGTGTCTCGACGCCGTCGATGCCGCGGCGGGTGCCGCGAAAAGCCCGGGGCTTCGCACCGCTGACGAGGTACGTGAGGATGGGCTCGTCACGGCCCTTGATCAGCAGCGGCGGCTGTGCCTGGACGTCGAACAGGCCCCGCACCTGTCGCCAGGTGTCATGGCTGATGCGCAGACAGCCGGCTGGCGCCGTCTGCTCCATTCGCGCGGCGATGTTGACGGTCATGCCCATGGCCGTGTTGCCAGCCTCCACGCCGTCGCCAAACAATGTGGTGCCGGTGTGGATGCCCACGCGCACGTCGAACCCGCGAAACTGGTGCCGGTCCAGCACCTCGACGGCGTGCAATTTGCTCGCGTCCAGCAGTGCGAGGCCCGCACGCACCGCGCGTTCCGGATCATCCTCGCGCGCGCCGTCGGCGCCGAATGCGGCAAGCAGCCCGTCGCCCATGAAGCGCAGCACGCGGCCCTGATGAGCTTCGATTACTGCCTTGAAACGCGCCAGCGCACCGTCCATCACCGCGTAAATGTCCTCGGGATCGAAGCGTTGGCTCAGCTCAGTGGAACTTACGACATCGAGAAACAGGATGGTGGTTTGCCGAAGCGACTTAGCCGGCGGTTCGACGGCGGTCGATCCCGCCAGGGCCGCGAGTTCGGCACGCAAGGGGGCGAGCGCCGCGTCCACGAGCGAATCTCCGAGGGCGGGCCGCTGGGATTCGAGCCCGTTGATGGCAGCTTCGAGTCTGTGCCGTTGCGTGGACATGACGGTCGTGGATTCTAATCCGGTTGGATCGCGCCCGCGAGGTCGTGTGTCAGAAGGTGCGCTTCGCCGATATACTCGCGCGCGCCGCGATGGCGAGGCCTTTTTCTTGGTCTGCTTACGCGCCGCATACTATGCGCCGGCCAGGTTCTCTATCGGCCCGGCCCAAGGTACCATCTGCCTGGTCCAAGCATGTACTTGTCGTCGCTCTGCACACCGACCTGAACGAGCGACTTTCGCGATTGATTCCTGTGTCCGTTTCCTCGAGAACCAATCATGCAGAAAGACATTACCCGCACCACGCTGGCCGTGCTGTCGATCGTCGGTTTGATTGCGGCGTCGTTCTGGATCATTCGTCCCTTTGTGGTCGCATTGATCTGGGCCACGATGATCGTCGTCGCGACGTGGTCGCCGATGCTGTCGCTGCAGCGCCGGCTGGGCGGCCACCGCACGCCGGCAATTATCGTGATGACGATCGCAATGCTTCTCGTCTTCGTTCTGCCGCTCTGGGTCGCGATCAGCACAGTTGCGGAATACAAGGATGAGGTTGGCGTCTGGACAAGCTCATTGCACGAAGTCAAGATTCCCCAGCCGCCCGAATTCATCGACACGATCCCGGTGGTCGGCGCAAAGATCGCCGCCGCGTGGCGCGATGCGGCGGCCGAAGGCTGGGCCGCACTCGTCGCCAAGCTGCAGCCGTACCTGGTCAGGTTCCTGCAGTGGCTGGCAAGCGAGGCTGGAACCGTCGGCATGCTCATCATTCAGGTGATGCTCACCATCGTTCTCACTGCGGTTATGTACGCCCATGGCGAAACGGCGGCGTCGGCCGTGCGCCGTTTCGGTCGCCGGCTTGCCGGTGACCGTGGCGAGCAGGTCATCAAGCTTGCCGGCGGGGCAATCCGTGGCGTTGCGCTGGGCGTCGTCGTAACCGCACTAGTGCAATCGCTGCTGGGGGGCCTGGGACTCGCCGTCGCCGGCGTTCCCTTCGCGGGCCTCTTGACCGTGCTGATGCTGATGTTCTGCCTCGCGCAGGTCGGTCCATTGATCGTACTGATACCGGCGGTGATCTGGACCTACTGGACTGGCGACACCGTGTGGGGGACGTTGCTTCTCATCTGGTCAGGAATCGTCGGCACGCTCGACAACTTTCTGCGTCCTTTCCTGATAAAGAAGGGTGCCGACTTGCCGTTGCTGCTGATCTTCGCGGGCGTCATAGGCGGCTTGCTCTCGTTCGGGCTGCTGGGCATCTTCGTCGGCCCGGTGGTCCTCGCCGTTTCCTACAAGCTGTTCGAGTCGTGGGTCGACGAGACTGAAGATCCTGCCGCCGCGCACGATGCTGCCGCGCCTGCCGAACACCAGCGGAAACCCGGCGTCAAGCGATCGTGACCAGGCTCATGCGGGATTCGTCGCCGACACGATCCAGGTAGAGCCAACCAGGTTCACGCGCCCGTCGGGGGCGGCAAGTTGCGCGAACGCCTGCTCGACCGCTTTGCGAATGGTCGGAAGGTGAGCGTCGCCCATCTCGCGCGCGAAGCGCGACGTCGGACCGATGCGCATTGCGTAGTCAGTGGCGTCTTGCGGCGTTTCGCCCAGAGAAAGCATCTGGTCGAAGCGCGTGAATTCCACGCGGGCGAAGCCGGCCTCGCTGAGCACAGTGCGAACGCGCGCTTCATCCGCGAATGCGAACGGCCCCGGCGCATTGGGATCGGCCGGCGGAGGCGTGACCGCCATGGCGGCGCGCGCTGCGGCGAGGGGTGCCATTGCCCACGCGTTGTCGCGCGGGGTACGCCAGCACACGAACACGCATCGCCCGCCGGCGCGCAACGCTGCGCGCAGGTGGCGAAACGCGTCTGTCGGCTCGCCGAAGAACATTACGCCGAAGCGGGAGAACAGCAAGTCCATGCCGGCGGGAAGCGGCGCGGCGGAGGCGTCGCCTTCACGGAACTCAACATTCGTGGCCCCGGCCTGCGACGCGCGAAGCCGTGCAACGTCGAGCATCGGTTGCGACACATCGACTCCGAGCACACTGCCGCGCTCCCCGACGACGCGGGCGATTTCGATGGTCGTGTCGCCGCATCCGCATCCGACGTCGATCACCCGTTCACCGGGCTGCGGCGCCGCCGTCGCGAGCGCGGCGATGCCGAAAGGCACGACGACCGCGTCGATTTCCCGCTGGTATTCGGCCCATAGCCGGCCCATCGCGCCATTCCAGTCAGCAATCTGTTCTGAATTGTCAGTCGGCATAGCACGCTTTCGGTGTCGTGTTGGAGGTGGAACGGAGCCGTCGCTGCAATGCCGCGCGAATGAGCTGGCGCGTAAAGCCGACGTGACCCGCCGGGTCGCGCGCCAGGCAGAGGTCGGCGCTGCCGGCATCCTCGGGACGGTAGTAGACACCGCAGTTCGGATTGATTTCAAGCATGTACAGCGTGCCGTTGCGATCCACGCGCAAGTCGCAGCGGCCGAAGCTCGCACCCTTGAGGGCGACGAAGAATCGGGCGGAGGTGTCGCGCAATCGGGCGTCAAGGACCGGATCCGCGACCGGAAAGGCCGACATCCTGTCGTAATCCACCCACTTCAATTCCGCGTGCTTGAAGGACTCGCCGTCGGGAAACCGGTATTGCATCGGCGTGTAGGTTACCGGTGTTGCGGGATCGTCCGGATTCTCCGCGACGAGCACCGTGCATTCCGTTCCCGCGATGAACTCTTCCACGAGGGCCGCTCCGTGCCGGCGCATGATCTTGCGCCCTTGCTGGCGAAGCCCTGCGGGCGTCATTACGCGGGAGCGCCGCGACAGGTCGACGCTCGAATAACTGCTGTAGTGCTTGACGAAAAGGGGAAAGCGCAAGACCTGGGCGGCATGCTCGAGATCGGCATCGCTCCTTGCCAGCACGTAGGCGGGGGTGGCGATGCCCTCGGCCCGGCATGCGCGCTTCATGTCTTCGCGCGACGGCTCATAGTATTCGGACGTGGCCCCGGTGAAGGCGACGCCGTGCGCCTCAAGCGTCTTGACGACCTCGATGCCTGGTATGTCCTGGTCCGCGGCGCCATCGCAGAGATTGAAGAAGAGGTCGAAGCCTTCCCGTATCCGGCGCTCGACCTGCGTGACCGAACTCCCCTTCCTCAGGAATTCCACCTCCCAATGCGCTTCGGGGTAGTAGGGCCGCGGGTCGCAGGGCCAATCATCGGCGGCGAAGGGGACGGCGAGCAGGTCCTGATTGGTCAACAGGCAGATGCGCACTTCACTTCTCTCATGAATGCTTCAAGAACGGAGCGATGGCGTGGGCAAAGTCTGCATGGTAGGTCACACGGGCACCGGATTCCAGCGATGATTACTGGTCATTTGCATGCCGATTGACGCTGGCGCAGCGGGCGCGCGAGGATTGACATGGCCAACTCGTCTGAATATCGGCGAGCTACGGCATTGCCATCCATTCGAGGGGAACCGGAGACTGCGCTGTATCGAACCAGCGCCCGACGCCGGCGGGGCATTGCAGTAAGCAGCTATTTGGCGGGCGCCACGATGGACGCGAACGGAAGGCTGGAACTCTTGAGGCCGATCGGGATGCATCCGGCAAGCAACAAGACAAGCATGAGGCAGACCAGGTTTTTCAATTGTGTTCCTGCGTGAAAGTCACGAAGGACCTATCGTTCGCTCAAATGCGCGCCGGGTCAAGAAATCCGTGCATCCTGACCAGGAACGGGTTGCCATATGGCCACAGTCGCGATAAATCCCGCCGGCACGACCGCCGGATGCAGCGTCCAGTCAGCCGGTCGATACGGCGCCGGGCCATCCACAAGCGCAAGGCCGCCGTCGAGCGATACATCGAGAAGCCGGAACGGCGCGGAGAGAGCGTCGCCGGTTGCCTTGCTCATCGCCTCCTTGCAGGTCCACAGGCGCAGGAAGCCCTGCCGCCGCGCGTCCACGGCCAGCGGTGACAACCTCTCACGCTCCCGATCCGACAGAAACTTTCGCGACAGCCCGTCGGAGTTCACCTTCCGCAGCGAGTGCTCGACGTCGACGCCAATGCGCATTCCGCGCTGCGGCCGGTGGGCGATGCCGATGAGCGCCATGCCGCAGGTGTGCGACACGTTGAAGTCGAGCGACGCTTCCCGAAGCACCGGGCGGCCGCGGCGACCGTGTCCCAAAGCGACCGCGGAAGGTGCGACGCCGAGAATGTCTCCCAGCAGCATGCGCAGCGTTGCACGACCGACAATCCAGCGCTGGCGGAGGAGTTCGGTTCCGAACCTTTGAGCGCGTGCGGTTTCTTCGCTCGCGAGCGAGCGCGCGAGTTCCGCGACTTCAAGTTCGGGCCGATCGAGCGCCAGCCACCACAACCTGATTCCACCGGGAACGGGCTGCAACTCGACCGCATTGCCTGTCGCGGCTGGTTCGTCAAGATTGCCCGGGGACGGGAAGTCGTCTACGCTCACGTCGTCTTCCATGATTTGCCGATGCGTTGGCATTCGCGCCGTACTTCTCCCATCCCGTGCAACGCCTGCTCAAGTTCCTCACCCGGTTGCCGCTGCCCGTTCTCTATGAACTGAGCCGGGCCTTGTTTCGGGGCGCGTATTACGTATTTCGCTGGCGGCGGCCGCTGGCGGCGTCGAACCTGCGCAATGCGTTCCCCGAGAAGACGGATTCCGAGCGCGCCGCCATCCTCAAGCAATCCTACCGCAATCTTGCCGACCTGATCGTTGAAACGATTTATGGCTACGGCGCGAGCGCGGCGGACATGCAGTCTCGCGTTCGCATCGAGAATCCCGAGCTGATGAAAGACTGCGCCGCGCAGGGCCGTTCGGTCGTGCTGCTTGCGGCGCATTTCTGCAACTGGGAATGGCTGCTGTTGTCCGCGGGGGTGCAACTCGGGATTCCGATCGACGCCGTATACAAGCCACAGAAGGTCGCCTCCTTCGATCGCTTCCTGCGCGAAGGGCGCGCCCGCTTTGGAGGCAACCCCATCCCGGCGGACAACTTCGTGTTCGAGGTGATGAAGCGCAAGAGCGAGGCGCGCGCATACGCGCTGGTCGCGGACCAGACGCCGCAGAGGCAGGAGGAAAAGCACTGGACGCATTTCCTGAACCAGGACACCGCGTTCTATGTCGGCGCAGACAAGATCGCCAGGATTCTCGACGCGCCGGTGTTCTTTGTCGCAATGCGGCGCGAACGCAAGGGCTATTACTCGGCGCGGCTCAACCTGCTGGCGGAGCCGCCCTATTTGCCACATCCGGACCGCGACGCGGACCAGGCCACCGGCGCCGCGATCATCGAAAGCTACGCCCGCGCGCTCGAGCGCGAAATTCGTGAAAGTCCCGCGGACTGGCTGTGGATCGAACGCAAGTGGAAGTATGCGAAACCTCTGTATGCGTGACCACCGAATCAGCGAACCGCGGCAACCTGCATGAAATTCCTTCTCAAAGCCGTGACATATTTCCCGTTGCCAATGGTCTATCCATGGGGTTGGATCATGTATTTCGTCGCGTTCCGCATCCTGCGCTGGCGGCGCAAGCGCGTGCTGGAAGACGTGGCGCGCGCGTTCCCCGACAAGAGCGCGGCGGAGCGATTCGAAATCGTCCGGACGATGTACCGCAACCTGGGCGACGGGCTCATCGAGGCGTTGTGGGGGTACGGCGCGTCCGCGGAGGAATTCCGGCGGCGCGTGGTGATGGAGAATCCGGAGCTGGTCCGTCACTACGCGGATGCCGGCAAGACCGTGCTGCTTCTGGCCGCGCATGTCTGCAACTGGGAGTGGCTGTTCCTCGGCGCCGGGGCTCACTTCGGCATTCCGATCGACGTCGTGTACCGCCACCAGGGATTGCGGTCCGTGGACGAATACGTGCGCGATGCCCGAGCGCGCTTCGGCGGCCACGTCATCCCGCGCGAGGACTTCATCTTCGAGATCATGAAGTGGTCTGGCGAGCCGCGGGCCTACGCACTGGTCGCCGACCAGACCCCAAAGAAGCAGGAAACCAAGCATTGGACGCGCTTCCTCAATCAGGATACGGCGTTCTTTCTGGGCGCGGGGAGGATAGCGAACTTCATGCAGGCGCCGGTGCTCTATGCGGCCATGCGAAGGGTCGGCCGCGGCCACTACTCGGTGCGTCTCTTCGTCCTGGCCGAGCCGCCCTATGAAGACGGCACGGACGTGCTCATTTCCGAGCGTTACGCGCGAAGGCTCGAGGAGGAGATCCTGGCCAGTCCCTCGGACTGGCTTTGGTTGCAAAAGAAATGGAAGTACGCCAGGCCGCCGGGCGAATGACGGCGCATGTCGCGACTTCGGGTCAACGCGCGGCGTCGAGCTTGGCCGAGAGGTAGCCGGCCATCGCGCGCACGGTCGGATACTCGAAGAAATCCGTGACTTCGAGGCGGCCCGGATATTTGGCCTCGATCTTCTCGTAGATCTGCGCCAGCGTCAGCGAGCCGGTTCCCAGTTCGAACAGGTTGTCGTCCGGAGTCAGCTTGAGCGTGGGCATCGCGGCCTGACAGATGGCCAGCAGCGATGCCTCCAGGCTGTTGCCTGCGATGCCGTCTCCATCCGGATGCGCGCCTTCATGCGCGTTGAGCCTGGCCAGGAATTCATCGAAGCGTCCCGCCTCATAGTCGCGCGCAAGTGCGAACCGCTGGACCTTGCCGCTGGTGGTCTTGGGAAACTGGCGGACGGGAATGACCGCGGCGACGGGAATCCCGGTGCGCTCGTTGACGACGCGTTTCACCTTCCGTGCCTGCGCTGCGAATGCCCCGAGGTCGTCGTCCTTGGTGAGGAGGAAGACGAGCACATCGTCGGTCGCCGCGTGGGCGGGACGAGTGCCTGCGGCGGCCGCGCGGCCGAGTTCGACACCGGCGTGCTGCGCGAGAACCACCTCGATATCCTGCGGGAAGTGGTTCTGGCCCGCAACGAACAAAATTTCCTTGATTCGGCCGGTGACAATCAGGTCGTCTCCGACCATCGTGCCCAGGTCGCCGGTGTCGAGAAAGCCGTCGGCGGTGCGCGCCGCCGCGGTCGCCTCCGCATCGCTGTAGTAGCCGGCGCTCACGTTGTCGCCTCGAATCAGGATGCGGCCGACCGTTCCTGGCGGAGTCGCGATGCCGGACTCGTCGGCGATGCGTACTTCGCAATGCCGCACCGCGCGCCCGACGCCTACGAACTCGACCGCGTCGTCGGTGCCGGCGGCGACCATTTGTACCCTTTCACCCGGTCCGAGCGAGCCACGCGCGAGGGCCAGCGTCGACAGAGGTTCGCCCACCTGCGGAAACGTGACCGCGAGGCTCGCCTCGGCGAGTCCGTACACCGGGAACATGACATTCGGCGATAGACGCGCGGGCGCCATTGCGACGGCGAACTGGCGGCAAAGATCCGCCGCGATCGGTTCAGCGCCATTGAAGATGACACGGACGGACGACAGGTCGAGCGCGGATACCTTGGCCGGGTCGTGCGACTTTAGGTAGTGCATGTAGCCGAAGTTGGGTGAGCAGGTCACGCTCACCCGGTGCTCGCTCGACTTCGCCATCCACAATCCGGGCCGCCGCACGAACAGCGCGGTAGGCATCAGCCAGTGCTCGGCTCCTGACGCGATCGGCACCAAATGAAACCCGATCAATCCCATGTCGTGGGTCAGAGGCATCCACGAGAGGCTGGAGTCTTCGCAGGTAGCGCCGATGCCTGCGCCAATCGCGTCGATGTTGGTCATCAGGTTGCGATGCGTGAGAATCACCCCCTTGGGTTCGCTCGTCGACCCCGACGAGTATTGGACGAACGCGACATCGTCGGGCGTGGCGACGTGATGCTGGCCTGGCCGCGCGAAGTCCGTGATCTCGTCCATGAATACGACGTGGCGATCGAGACGGGCAAGCGATGCCGCGAGGCTGTTGCCGAGCGCGTAGGCTTTCAGGCGATCGAACGTCTTGCGTTCCGTCGCCAGGCGTGGCGAACGAAGGCGGTCAAGCACGCGGAAAAGCTTGGCCTTGTGCTCGTCCGCGTTGCCGGGCGCGAGCGGCACGGCCACGATGCGGCCAAGGATGCATGCCCAGAAGGCGTCGACGAAGGGCTCCAGACCGTCCACCAGGATGATCGTTTCCGTCTCCGGCGCTGCGCCAATCCCTTGCAGGTGCCCCAGGACGCCCAGCGCGCGTTCGCGCAGGTGCGAATACGGCACGCGTCGTTCCTTCGCTTCCCCGGCGATGAAGTTGACCCCGTGTGACGTGGCGGCGGCCTTGGCGAGGGCGTGGGTCAGCGTGGGCAGCGGCAGTTCGGTCATGACTCGTGATGGGTTCGGCGGCGTAGGCGTGGAATCATACGCAATGGATGGCGCATTCGCAGGTTCACCTGCGGCTCCCGTTCGATTTTCTGGCCCGGAACAAGTTCCAGTTCGAAGCGGCGTGCCAGCGTGGCGACGTGGGTGTGCATTTCCACCAAGGCAAGATGCTCGCCTATGCAAGCGCGCGGCCCGAGTCCGAAGGGCAGGTACGCAAAGCGATTGCGGCGTTCGGTGCTTGCCGGAACGAATCGCTCCGGATCGAAGCGCGCAGGATCCGGCCAGAAGTCCGGGTGCCGCTGCACCAGGTAGGGCGAAATGAGGACATCCGCCTTGGCCGGCAGCTTCAGGTCGCCGATGGTGCACGCGGCGATGGTTCGGCGCGTGAGAAGCCATCCGGGCGGATACATCCTTAGCGTCTCGTCGATGGCCCGGCGCGTGAAGGGCAGGGTGGCGAGGCCCTCGTAGGAAGGCTCAGCGGCGCCTGCGGCATCGACCTCGGCGTGCAGCGCTGCCGCCGCGTCCGGCGCCTGGCTCAGCAGGTACCAGAACCAGTTGAGGGAACTGGCGGTGGTCTCATGCCCGGCGACAATCAGCGTGAGAATTTCATCGATCAGCTGGCGATCGTTCATCGGCTCGGCCGTATGCCGGTCGCGCGCGTCGATGAGGTGCGAGACGATATCGTCGTGCCGCACGCCGTCGCGGCGCCGTCGCTGCACATCGCCCAGAATTGTCGCGCCCAGCTGCCGGAACTTGTACGCAAAGGACAGGTTGCGTTCCGTATCGTCGGTCAGCAAGGCGAAGGGATTGCCGCCAGGCCCTTCGGTCAGTCGCGCGAGGTCGTCGCCGAAGAGCGCCTTCAGAACGACGTCGAGCGTGACCTCGCTCATGTCCTGCGTGACGTTGATCGAGGCGCGGGCCGTCGCCGCCGTGGTCCATTTTCTCGCCAGCGCGGCATTCGCGGCGTGAAGGTGGGGCATCCAGGTCGCGACGACCGTGCGATGGAACGAAGGCTGCACCATCCTGCGTTGCGTGCGCCACGCGTCGCCTTCGTTCGTCATGAGGCCGTTGCCGAGCAGGATCGCCACGCGATCGATGCCGATGCCCTTCGTGAAATTGGCGCTTCGGTCAACGAGGACGTGGCGCACGTGATCCGGATGCGTCAGGACCCAGAGATGGCGTTGCAGGATAGGCGCGTAGATGCGAAACGCGTCGCCATGCAGGGCGAAGTTGCGTTCCAGGACGGACAGCGCGTCCGACTCGAAGCTGACGTCGATCGGCTCTGATGCGTCGGGTAGTCCAGGACGAAAGGCGGCCGGCGCGCTCATCTGTCAATCAAGACATTTGCAAAGATGAACGGCGGTTGCGTGGCGCGACCTCGCGCAACACGGCCCGGCCCTGCGACCGCGCAACCGCAATCCCCAAATCGGGGAGCTTACTCCTGCGCGAGCTGCTCCGTCAGTTGCCCCACGCCTCGATCTCGGTCAGGCGCGAGTAACCGCCCTTGCCGCCGGTGATGTTGACGCGGATGCGATCGGTGGTCGTGGCGGTGAACGAGACCTGGCGCTTGACCAGGTTATTGCCCGCCACGCTGCCCAGCGTGACCCAGGCCGCGCCGTTCCAGCTTTGCACCTGGAAGTCGGTCACTCCGTATGCTGTAAACGTCAGCGTACTCGGCGGATCGACCGGGAAGCCGTAGTTGTCCTGCATCGAATAGACGATGACGTGGTCGATCGTCTTCGGGCCGTTGAAGTTGATCTGCACCCAATCCGGGAATACGGCGCTCGTGCCATCTTTCCAGGCGCCGCCGCCGCTCCAGTTGAGACCGGCACGTTCGCCATTGTTGACGGCCGCAGCGGTCGACGCGTAGCCAGTTCCAACGAAGTTGCTCGATGCGGTTGCGACGCCGCCATTGGCCGCGAGCGCCACGTTGGTGGGCACCCCGCCGCCGCCGACGGAATTCACCACTTGCGACAGTGCGGCGCTAGTCGACGCGAGGTTGCCGGCGTTGCCGCCGTAGCTGGCCGCGATGCCGTGCGTGCCGGCGGAAAGGGATGCGGTGGTGCATGCCGCGGTCAGCGTGTTGCCGCTGCCGGCCAGCGCCACTGCGGCACAGCCGGCGATCGACGTCGCGCCGTCGTTGAAGTTGACGGTACCGGTGGGCGCGCTGCCGGTCACGGTTGCGGTAAATGTGACGCTGGAGCCGGCGACCGACGGGTTCGCGGGACTCGTCAGCGTAGTGGTCGTCGGCGTTAGTCCGGGACCGCCAACGGCCGACCACGCCTCGACCTCGGTCAGGCGCGAGTAACCCGCCAATCCTCCGGTGATATTGATGCGGATGCGGTCGGTGGTGGTGGCGGTGAACGAAACCTGCCGCTTGACCAGGTTGTTGCTCGCCACGCTGCCCAGCGTGACCCAGGCCGCGCCGTTCCAGCTTTGCACCTGGAAGGCAGTCACTCCGTATTGCGTGAACGTCAGCGTACTCGGCGGATCGACCGGGAAGCCGTAGTTGTCCTGCATCGAATAGACGATGACGTGGTCGATCGTCTTCGGGCCGTTGAAGTTGATTTGCACCCAGTCCGGGAATACGGCATTCGTGCCATCTTTCCAGGCGCCGCCGCCGCTCCAGTTGAGACCGGCACGTTCGCCATTGTTGACGGCCGCAGCCGTCGACGCGTAGCCGGCTCCAACGAAATTGCTCGATACGGTTGCGACGCCGCCATTGGCCGCGAGCGCCACGTTGGTGGACAATCCGCCGCCGCTGACGGGATTCACTACTTGCGACAGTGCGGCGCTGGCCGACGCGAGGTTGCCGGCGTTGCCGGAGTAGGAGGCGGTGATGCTGTGGGTGCCGGCGGCAAGCGCCGCGGTGGCACAGGTGGCGGTACGGGTGTTGCCGCTGCCGGCGAGCGCCACGGCGGCACAGCCAGCGATCGACGTCGCGCCGTCCTTGAAATTGACGGTGCCGGTGGGCGCCGCGCCCGTCACGGCGGCCGTGAATGTGACGCTCGCGCCCGCGTTCGACGGCGTCAGCGATGTAGCAACCGTTGTCGACGTGGCGACGGCGCCGGCATTGACGACCTGCGACAGCGCGCTACTGGTCGACGCGAGGTTGCCCGCGTTACCAGAGTAGGCGGCGGTGACGCTATGGGTGCCGGCGACGAGGGCTGCGGTGGCACAGGTGGCGGTGCGGGCGTTGCCACTGCCGGCGAGTGCCACGGCGGCGCAACCGGCAATCGACGTTGCGCCATCCTTGAAGTTGACGGTGCCTGTGGGTGCCGAGCCGGTGACGGTGGCCGTAAACGTGACGCTCGCGCCGACGATCGACGGCGTCAGCGATGTGGCAACCGTAGTCGACGTTGCGACGGCGCCGGAATTGACGACTTGCGACAACACGCTGCTGGTGGATGCGAGGTTGCTGGCGTTGCCGGAGTAGGCGGCGGTGACGCTATGCGTGCCGGCCGCAAGGGCTGCGGTGGCACAGGTTGCGGTGCGGGCGTTGCCGCTGCCTGCCAGCGCTACCGCGGCGCAGCCAGCGATCGATGTCGCGCCGTCCTTGAAGTTGACGGTGCCGGTGGGTGCCGAACCGGTCACGGTGGCCGTGAACGTGACGCTCGCGCCCAACATCGACGGCGTCAGCGATGTGGCAACCGTTGTCGACGTGGCGACGGCGCCGGAGACGACCTGCGACAACACGCTGCTGATCGACGAGACGTTGCCGGCGTCGCCGCCATACTGCGCGGTCATGCCATGGGTACCGGCGGCGAGAGCGGTCGTCGTGCAAGTGGCGGTGCGGGTGTTGCCGCTGCCGGCGAGCGCCACGGCGGTGCAGCCGGCGAGCGACGTCGCGCCGTCCTTGAAGTTGATGGTACCGGTCGGCGCAAGGCCGGTGACCGAGGCCGTGAACGTGACGCTGGCACCTAACGCGGACGGCGTTCCGGAGCTGGCGAGGACGATGGAGGACATCGCCTTCACGCCTTGTGAAAGCGCCAGACTTGAAGAACCGGTGTTGCCGGCGTCGCCGCTGTAGCTGGCCACGATACTGTGCGTGCCCGCGGCGAGCGTCGTCGTGGCGCAGGTCGCAGTTCGCACATTGCCGCTGCCGTTGACCGTGGCTGCCGCGCAGCCGGCGATCGAGGCGCCATCACTGGTGAAGTTGACGGTGCCGGTCGGCGAGATTCCGGTCACGGTGGCCGTGAACGTCACACTGGAGCTGGGGTTCGATGGATTATTGGAGCTAGTGAGCGTCGTAGTGGTGGAATTGCCGGCGGACGTCGAAACCTGCACCAGGATCTGGCCGTTGGCACCGGGCGTCGCCGAAACAACATTAATCGAAACATTGGTGGACGGATCGACGAAGGGTGCGGCACCGACCAGCAGTGCTGCATCGCCGAACGATGCCGTCGCCGGCGTCATGTCGAGGATCTCGGTATCGTCGCTGCCCGAGGCCTTCTCGAACGGATATTCGATCCGGACCTGCACGCCATTGTTGGGATAGTTGGCGCCTGTGATGAACGTATCGAAGTTCCCCACCGGCTGCCGGTATTCCAGCCAATAGGTGCGGTTGGCGTTGGACGTGGGAATCCGGACCGCGTAGGCGGGAAGGCCCGCCGTTTCGATGGGCGACAGCGTGTAGGTGGTCGTGCCGCCCGCATGCGTCTTGACCTGGCTTGGCGCGAACCAGCCCAGGATGTCCTTTTGCGCGGCGTTGAAATGTCCGCCGTTGCCGTTGCCCATCGTGCTGAACGGGTCGCCGTATTCCGCGACGGCACCCGTGGCACCGCAACCGATCGGCGTGCCGGTGCAACGCAAGCTGCCTGCGTGCAGCAGGCCGAAGTTGTGGCCGAGCTCGTGGGCGATTACCAGCAGATTGGTCGAGTTGTTCGAATACGCGCGCGCCCAGCCGACATACGCCAAGCCTGACCAGCCGCATCCGGAGACATTGTTGAAGACGTAGAGAATCCCGGTATAGCCGGCGACGTTGTAGCCGCGTGCCTTCGCCGCATTTTCCGCGGCGGTCGCGATGGCGTTGATGTCGCACGTCGCCGGCTTCGCGACGTTGGCCAGCAGGAAGCCGCCGGATCCATTGTCGGCAACCACGCCGGACAACAGTTGCTGTCCGTAGGAAGCCTCTTTGTAGTATTCCTTGACGCTCTTTGTCGGCAGGCTGCCGAAGACTGCGGTGTTCAGCGCTGCCGGCGTGAACGGATCGGCGTTGTAGGTCCAGGGCGCCGCTGCGTTGGTCGGGAACTTGATCGGAATGACGAGATAATTTGTGGTCGTCTGCGCCTCAAGTACTGGCGGATTGCCGTTGATCACGATCTGACTGGGGACGACGCCAAGGCCGTCCTCCGCGACCATGCCCTCGACACTCACTTCCATTCCGGTAGCCAGGCTGCCGGGGAGGAACGGCATGGCGAGCTCCGTTACTCCGCCCTGTGAATTGAAGACGTGGTACAGGAACTGACTGGACCCCGTTTCGAAATTGTCGTGGTGCGCGACCATGAAGCGGCCGTCGACTTGCGCGGTGGAGACTCCCGCGACCTGCGCCGACTTGATGCCGGGCGCGACGGATACCACGTGATCGACGGTAAACGACGTCCCGGTGCGACTGCCGAGGACGTTGACCTGCGATCCAGTCTTGAGCGTCTGGATGGTTTCGCCACGTAATGGAACACGGCTGCCATCGCCTTGGCGCAGGATCGGATAGCGTTCCGTTGTCGCCTTGACCCGGTCGATGACCACCAGCTCTTCAATCGTGCCGCTCAGGGTGGCCTCTGTACCGCTGGCGCTGGCGGCCAGTGTGGGGTCGTCGCCTACGTGATGGGCGGCGACCGGAAGGGCACACGCCAAAGCGGCAAACGCTGCCAATGCAAAAAGTCGGTGGATTCGGATCAGCATTATCAAAAAACTCCGTTCGGAGGGGCCGGTGGCAGTAGGACGTATCCCGACATTATGCCATCGTCATCGGTACGGACTAGTGCCGCTATGCATCTGGCATAGCAAGAACCGGGCCCTGACGGCAACGCGTCAATCGTGAAACTTATATAAATCAATAGGTTGAAAATATACTCACGCCGATTTCGGCGTGCGAGCCGACAGGCGGCAGAAAAACAACGCATTTTGAGCCGGGAATACCGCGGCGAGACAAACCGCGGGGTTACGTTGCGCGTCGGAACGGTGACGCGTTGGGGTCAGCGCCGCTTGCCCATCAGCGAGCCGAGTACGCCGCGGATTATTTCGCGCCCGACGGTGGAGCCCATCGTGCGTGCAGCACTCTTCGCCATGGCTTCGATCATGCTGTCCTTGCGGCCACTTCCGGTCATCAAGCCGCCGAGGGAGTCCTTGATCGAACCCATAATTGTACCATCGCCGCCGCTACCGGCCGGTGCCGTTGGCGCTGCCGTGGACGTCGCGGCGCGGCCCTTCAATTTTTCGTAGGCCGATTCGCGGTCGATCATTTTTTCATAGACACCGGCAACGGGCGACGCGGCAATGATGGCTTTGCGTTCATCGGGAGTTATCGGTCCGATCCGGCTTGCCGGCGGCAATATGTAGACGCGCTCGACCATTCCGGGGCGGCCCTTTTCATCGAGGAAGGACACCACGGCCTCGCCGACCCCAACCTCCTGAATTGCCTTTTCGGTATCGAATTTCGGATTCGGGCGCATGGTCGTCGCGGCTGCCTTTACCGCCTTCTGGTCGCGCGGCGTAAAGGCGCGCAGCGCGTGCTGCACGCGATTGCCAAGCTGTCCCAACACCGTGTCCGGAACATCCAGCGGATTCTGCGTGACGAAGAACACGCCTACGCCCTTGGAGCGGATCAGACGGATCACCTGCTCGATTTTTTCCAGCAAAGGCTTGGGCGCGTCGGTGAACAGCAGATGCGCCTCATCGAAGAAGAATACGAGCTTGGGCTTGTCGGGGTCGCCCACTTCCGGCAGGCGCTCGTACAGTTCCGACAACAGCCACAGCAGCAGCGTCGAATACACCTTGGGTGACTGCATCAGCTTGTCGGCGACCAGGATGTTGATGTTGCCCTTGCCGCCGTCGCCCGTCTGCAATAGGTCGTCGACGTTGAGCATGGGTTCGCCCAGGAACCGGTCGACGCCTTGCTGCTCGAGTCCCAGGAGCCCGCGCTGAATGGCGCCGATCGACGCCGCGGACACGTTTCCGTAATCGGTCTGGAATGTCGCCGCGTTATCTCCGACGTGCTGCAGCAGCGCGCGCAGATCCTTCAGGTCCAGCAGCAGCAGGCCACGGTCGTCGGCGATCTTGAATGCAAGCGTGAGAACACCCTCCTGCGTGTCGTTGAGCCCCAGGATGCGCGCCAGCAACAGGGGACCCAAGTCGCTGACGGTGGCGCGGACGGGGTGGCCCTGCTCGCCGAACATGTCCCAGAACACGGTCGGACAGCCAGCGAACGCGGGTTCCGGTAGCCCAATGAGCGATAGCCGATCCTTGAATTTGGGCGACGTCTTGCCCGGCTGACTCAGACCCGCAAGGTCGCCTTTGACGTCGGCCATGAACACAGGCACGCCGATGCTGGACAGCCGTTCGGACAGCACCTGCAGCGTGACGGTCTTGCCGGTCCCCGTGGCGCCGGTGATGAGGCCATGGCGATTGCAAAGTGCCGGAAGAATGAAGCATTCGACGTCGCCGTGCTTGGCGATCAGCATAGGTTCGGGCATGGGGCGAATCCTCGGGGCAGGGCTTCCCGCAAGTGTAGCCTCGAAGGCGGCACCGGGCGGCCGATTGCCAACCGCCAGCGCCGCCGCGGACCGCCGGCCCCCGGGCACGGGAGCGGTCGGAATGCGACTTCAATTCCGAATGAAAACATGCTATGATTCAAGGCTGTAAAAGAGAGTTTCAGCGCCGGACGGAAAACGGTCCGCGCCAACAACACATTCGGCGGGACAAGTAACGGATGGGCTGGGCACAGCTCATTTTTTTTTGCTGAACGAAAATTAGCGAAAATTAGCGAAAATTTAACGAGGATTCGCGCGACATTGGCGCGAACCGAAACAGAAATGAACGGGAAACTGGGCGAATTGCTGGCATCCACGCTGCCCCCGATGGGGTACGAATTGGTCGACTGGGAGATGTCCCGGGGCCGGATGGTGCGCGTCTTCATCGACAAGCTAGCGGGTAGCACTGAGGGCAGTACTGACGGAATCAGTGTCGACGATTGCGCCCGGGTGAGTAATCACCTGACGCGGCTATTCACGGTGGAAGACATCGATTACGAACGCCTTGAAGTATCGTCGCCGGGATTGGACCGGCCGCTGACCAAGATCGCGGATTACACGCGGTTCAGCGGCGAAGAAGCGCAGGTCCACCTGCACGAGTTGACCGATGGTGTGCGAAAGGTAAAGGGAATACTGCGGGGAATCGTGCAGGGGACCTCGGGCGACAGTGTCCTCGTGGAAACCGAAACCGGCGTGCGGACGATTCCGTTCGCGCTGATCGACCGGGGCCGGCTGGTGCCGAAGATAGAGTGGAGAAAAGCGAAATGAACCGCGAACTGCTGCTGCTGGTGGATGCGCTGGCGCGCGAGAAGAACGTGCCGAAGGAAATCGTCTTCGTGGCACTTGAATCCGCGCTCGCTTCGGCGACGAAAAAGCGCTTCCCCAAGGAAGAGATCGACGCGCGCGTGTCGATCGACCGCGAGACCGGCGACTATGACGCGTTCCGGCGCTGGACGGTCGTGCCCGACGAGGAGCACGAGGAGCCCGCGCATCAGCTGGCGATCACCGATGCCGCGGCGAAGGATCCGGAACTCAAATTGGGCGACGTCATCGAGGAGCCGCTCGAGCCCGTCGAGTTCGGCCGCATCGGCGCACAGGCAGCGAAACAGGTCATCCTGCAGAAGATTCGCGACGCCGAGCGCGAGCAGATCCTGAACGACTTCCTCGAGCGCGAGGACAACCTGCTCACCGGTACGGTCAAGCGCATCGAGCGCGGCAGCATCATCGTCGAGTCTGGCCGCATCGAAGGCATCATTCCGCGCGACCAGCTGATCCAGAAGGAAATGCTGCGCGTCGGCGATCGCGTCCGCGCCTACGTGATGAAGATCGACCGCACCGCCAAAGGCCCGCAGTTGATCCTGTCGCGCATCGCGCCGGAGTTCCTGGTGCGCCTGTTCGAACTGGAAGTGCCGGAAATCGAGGAAGGCCTGATCGAGATCAAGGCTGCGGCCCGCGACCCTGGCATCCGCGCCAAGATCGCGGTCAAGTCCAACGATCCGCGCCTCGATCCGCAAGGCACCTGCATCGGCATGCGCGGCTCGCGCGTGACGGCGGTGACCAACGAGCTGGCCGGCGAGCGCGTCGACATCATCCTGTACTCGGAGGACCCGGCGAAATTCGTCATCAACGCGCTGGCGCCGGCGGAAGTGCAAAGCATCCTGGTCGACGAGGAAAAGCACGCGATGGACGTCGTCGTCGACGAGGAAAACCTCGCCATCGCCATCGGCCGCAGCGGGCAGAACGTGCGCCTCGCCTCCGAGCTGTCGGGCTGGCAGCTGAACCTGATGAGCGTCGAGGAATCGGCGCAGAAACAGGAAGTCGAGACCGGGCGCCTGCGCCAGCTCTTCATCGACAAGCTGGACGTCGACGAGGAAGTGGCCGACATCCTGATCGCGGAGGGATTTACTTCGCTGGAGGAAGTCGCGTACGTGCCGATCACAGAAATGATGGAGATCGAATCGTTCGACGAAGACACCGTGACCGAACTTCGCAGCCGCGCCCGCAATGCGCTGCTGACCGAAGCGATCCAGCGCGAGGAATCCGTCGAGCATGTCGAGGAGGCGCTGCTCGCCCTTGAAGGCATGGACACCGACGTCGCCGCCAAGCTTGCGTCCAACGGCATCACAACGCGCGATGCGCTGGCGGACCTCGCCACCGACGAACTGACGGAGATGACCGGCATTGCCGACGATCGCGCCATCGACTTGATCATGAAGGCGCGCGCGCACTGGTTCGAGCCCGAGCCGGTGGCGGAGACCGCCGGAAGCAGCGCAACGAAATGAGCACCAACTGAACAGCGAAGCACGCGCGTAACTCGCGCAGGAGATCGGCATGGCGCAGACAACCATCGAACAATTCGCATCCGAACTCAAGATGCCCGCCGGCGCGCTGCTCGAGCAGCTCGCCGCCGCCGGCGTGTCCGCGAAGAAGGAAGGCGACAAGCTGACCGAGGTCGACAAGACGCGGCTGCTCGACTATCTGCGCAAGCAGCATGGCGCCGCGGCCGAGCCGAAGAAGCGCATCACGCTGACGCGCAAGCAGACCACCGAAATCAAGGCCGCGGACTCCACCGGCAAGGCGCGCACGATCCAGGTCGAGGTGCGCAAGAAACGCGTGCTGGTGCGCCGCGACGAAGAGGCGGCTGTGCCGGCCGTAGCCGAAGAAGCGCCGCCAGCTGTCGAGGTCGCGCCGGAGGTCGTCGCGGAAGCGCCGGTCGTTGAGACTCCGGCCCCGGCGCCGCTGGTTGCGGATGTGCCGTCGCGGCCGACAACGAAGGCCAAGACTTCCGGCCTCAAGCTGTCGCCCGAGGAAATCGCAGCGCGGGAAGAAGAAGAGCGCAAGGGTCAGGCGCTGCAGAAGCGGCAGTCGGACGAGATCAAGGAAAAGCAGCAACGCGAATCCGCGCGCAAGACCAAGAAGGAACGCGACGCCGAAGAGGCGGCCGCCAAAGTAGCCGCGGACGCTGAAGCCGCGGCAGCCGCGGCTGCCAAGGCCGCGAGCGACACTGCCGCGGCGGCCAAGCCGGCGATCGCGAAGGGCAAGGTTGCCACGGAAGGCACGCTGCATCGTCCGGCTGCCAAGCCTGGCGAAAAGCGCGACCGCGCGACCAAGAAAGCGCCCGGCCAGGTGTTCCAGGAGGAAGCCGCGCGCCGTCGCGCGCTCAAGCTGCGGGGCGATACTGCCGGCGCGTCCGGCGCTGGATGGCGGGGGCCGAAGGTCGGCGGACGTCATCGCGACGACGAAGGCGGCGACGCCCTAGGCGGCACGACCGGACCGGTCGTGCGCGAAGTCTCCATTTCGGAAACGATCTCGGTCGCCGAACTCGCGCACAAGCTGTCGGTCAAGGCCGCCGAAGTCATCAAGGCCATGATGAAGATGGGCACGATGGTCACGATCAACCAGGTGCTCGATCAGGAGACGGCGATGATCGTGGTGGAGGAGATGGGCCACAAGGCCATTCCCGCCAAGCTGGACGATCCGGATTCGCTGCTGGCCGAGACGCAAGGCGATCACGCCGCCGAACTGCTCCCGCGTCCGCCCGTCGTCACGGTCATGGGCCACGTCGACCACGGCAAGACGTCGCTGCTCGACACCATTCGCCGCACGCGCGTCGCAAGCGGCGAGGCGGGCGGCATCACGCAGCACATCGGCGCGTATCACGTCACCACGCCGAAGGGCGTCATCACGTTCCTCGACACACCGGGCCACGAAGCATTCACGGCGATGCGCGCACGCGGCGCCAAGGTGACCGACATGGTCGTGCTGGTCGTGGCTGCCGACGACGGCGTCATGCCGCAGACGAAGGAAGCGATTGCGCACGCGAAAGCGGCCAACGTGCCGCTGGTCGTCGCGATCAACAAGATCGACAAGCCCGAGGCCAATCCGGACCGCGTGAAGCAGGAGCTGGTCGCGGAATCGGTATTGCCCGAAGAATACGGCGGCGACGTGCAGTTCATCCAGGTCTCGGCCAAGACGGGCGACGGCATCGATCGTCTTCTCGAAGCATTGCTGCTGCAGGCCGAAGTGCTGGAATTGAAGGCCGCCAAGGACGCGCCCGCGCGCGGAATCGTCATCGAAGCGCGCCTGGACAAGGGACGCGGTCCGGTCGCGACCATCCTGGTGCAATCGGGCACGCTGAAGCGAGGTGACATCCTGCTGGCCGGCGCGGTGTTCGGCCGTGTAAGGGCGATGACCGACGAAGCCGGCAAGTCGGTGAATGAAGCCGGTCCCGCCATACCCGTGGAAATCCAGGGACTGTCGGATGTGCCGCTTGCCGGCGAGGACGTGATGGTATTGGGCGACGAGCGCAAGGCGCGCGAAATCGCGCTGTTCCGGCAGGGCAAGTTCCGGGACGTGAAACTCGCCAAGCAGCAGGCCGCGAAGCTCGAAAACATGTTCGGCGAAGTGGGCGAGAACGCGGTCAAGACGCTGCAGCTCATCGTCAAGGCCGACGTGCAGGGCAGCTACGAGGGACTGTCGCAGGCGCTCTCCAAGCTTTCGACCGACGAGGTGAAGGTCAACATCGTGCATGCGGCCGTCGGTGGCATCACGGAGTCCGACATCAACCTGGCGCTGGCGTCGAAGGCGGTGGTAATCGGTTTCAACGCGCGCGCGGATGTGCAGGCGCGCAAGCTGGCCGAGGGCAGTGGCGTGCAGATCCGCTACTACAACATCATCTACGAAGCGGTGGACGACGTGAAGGCGGCGCTGTCCGGCATGCTCACGCCCGAGAAGAAGGAAGAGCGGCTGGGGTTGGTCGAGGTGCGCGAGGTGTACAAGATTTCGAAGGTCGGCACGGTCGCGGGTTGCTACGTGCTGGAAGGCACGGTCAAGCGGGGCGCCAAGATCCGCGTGCTGCGCGACAATGTCGTCGTGCACGACGGCGAACTCGATTCTCTGAAGCGCTTCAAGGACGACGTGCGCGAGGTGAAGGCCGGGTTCGAGTGCGGCCTGTCGGTAAAGAACTTCAACGACGTGGAGAAGGGCGACCAGCTCGAGGTCTACGAAATCGTGGAAGTGTCGCGTACGCTGTAGCCGGCGTCGGGAAGGTGTCATGAAGAAGGTATCGCAACGCGCGACGCGCGTCGGCGACCAGGTCCAGAAGGAGCTAGCCGACCTGCTGCGCAACGAAGTCAAGGACCCGCGCGTCGGGCCGGTGACGGTGACGCACGTCGACGTCACGTCGGACCTGTCGCACGCGACCGTGCATTTCACGCATCTCGCCGGCCGCGACAAGGCCGACGAGACGCTGGCCGCGTTGGCGCGCACATCCGGCTTCCTGCGCAGCGCGCTATCGCACCGGCTCGATCTCTATTCCGTCCCGCAACTGCACTTCGTTTACGATGATTCGATCGAATCGGGAATGCGCATCTCGCAGCTGATCGACGACGCGATCAAGGCCGACAAGAAGCTCGAGTCGGGATCGTGACCGCACAAGCGCCGCGCACGCGGCGCATCCGCCGGCGTGTCGACGGCGTGCTGCTGCTGGACAAGCCCCCGGGTCTGTCGTCGAACGCGGCGCTGCAGCGCGCCCGGCGCGCATACGACGCCGAAAAGGGCGGACACACGGGAACGCTCGATCCGCTGGCCTCGGGATTGCTGCCGCTGTGCTTCGGCGAGGCAACCAAGTTCGCGCAATTCCTGCTCGACGCGACCAAGCGCTACACGGCAACGGTCCGCTTCGGCGTCACGACCACGACCGGAGACGCCGAAGGCGACGTCATCGAGACTCGCCCTGTTGCGCTGGCTCGTTGCGACATCGAGCCCGCGCTCGCGGCCTTTACGGGCCGCCTTACCCAGATCCCGCCGGCGCATTCCGCGCTCAAGTTCGAGGGGCGCAACCTGTACGAATACGCGCGCGCCGGCATCGACGTCCCGCGCCCGCCGCGTGAGATCGACATCTCTCACCTCGCGCTGCTTGCGTGGAATGCACCGGACGCCGTGCTCGACGTCGCGTGCAGCAAAGGCACCTACATACGCGTCCTGGCCGAGGACATCGGGCGGACACTGGGCTGCGGTGCGCATCTGGCAGGTCTGCGGCGGACCGCCACCGGCGGATTCGGGATCGACGCGGCGGTCACGCTCGAGGCCGTGGAAGCGATGGATGATGCAACCCGCAACAGCATGCTGCTGCCTGTGTCCACGCTGTTGCGCGACCTGCCGCTGCTGCAACTCGCGGTTGCCGACGCGGCCCGCTTCCGGCAGGGCGGCGCCGTTCCGGCACCCGGGCTCGCCGACGGCGCGTGCGCAGCGTTCGCGGGCGAGGAACTGCTGGGGGTCGCCGACACGGAAGCTGGCGTGGCGCAGCCACGACGGGTGGTCGCTTCTGCGCCTGCGCCAAGCGATCGACATGGTTGAAATCTAAGCGTTTTTCCTGCTATAATTCCGCTCTTTGCCAAGCCAACGACAGCGCATAAGTAAACTGAGAGCAAACTGAGAAAAGAAGGAAGGTCAAGGAAATGTCCGTCACGGTTCACGACAAGGCGAAAGTCATCGCCGAAAATCAGCGCGGCAAGGGCGACACCGGCTCGCCGGAAGTGCAAATCGCGCTCCTCACCGCACGCATCAATGGTCTTACCGATCACTTCAAGACCAACGTCAAGGATCACCACTCGCGCCGCGGGTTGCTGCGCATGGTTTCGCGCCGCCGTAAGCTGCTTGATTACCTGAAGTCGCGCAACGCCGACAGCTACCGTACGCTGATCGAAAAACTGGGCTTGCGCAAGTAAACCGGCTGACCTTCGTGGATTTCATCCCGCCGCAAGCCGCCGCCGAATAATCCCGCGATGGCCGCGCTCGTTTCGAGCCGCGGCCGTTTTTTTTCGCAAACGATTCGTTTTACGGAACCCAATCATGTTCAAGCACGTCAAGAAATCGATCCAGTACGGCGCCAACACGCTGACCCTCGAAACCGGCGAGATCGCCCGCCAGGCCGGCGGTGCAGTCATGGTCAGCCTGGGCGACACCGTTGTTCTCGTCACCGCGCAGGGCGCCAAGAGCGCGCGCGTCGGCCAGGATTTCTTTCCGCTGACCGTCGACTATCAGGAAAAGACCTACGCCGCGGGCAAGATCCCTGGCGGGTTCTTCAAGCGCGAAGGGCGCCCCTCGGAAAAGGAAACGCTGACGTCGCGCCTCATCGACCGGCCGATCCGCCCGCTGTTCCCCGAAGGCTTCTACAACGAAGTGCAGGTGATCGCCACGGTGATGTCGGTCGACCCGGAAGTGGATCCGGACATCGCCGCGATGATCGGCGCCTCGGCGGCGCTGGCGATTTCCGGCCTGCCTTTCGACGGTCCCATCGGCGCGGCGCGCGTTGCCTATGTCGACGGCCAGTACGTGCTGAATCCGACCAAGACCGAACTCGTGTCGTCGCAATTGAACCTCGTGGTCGCCGGCACCGAAGCAGCGGTGCTGATGGTCGAGTCCGAAGCCAATGAGCTTCCGGAGGAGATCATGCTCGGCGCCGTTGTCTTCGGCCACCAGCAGCAGCAGGCGGTCATCGAGACCATCCACGCGCTGGTCGAGGAAGCCGGCAAGCCGCTGTGGGACTGGGCTCCCGCCCCCAAGGACGAGGCGATGGTGGCATCGGTCGGCGCGCTGGCGGAGCCGCTGCTGCGCGAAGCCTATCAACTGCGCCAGAAGCAGGCGCGGCAACAGCGCCTGAAGGAAGTCATCGCCAAGGTCGAAGCCGAATGCATTCCGGCCGATGCGGCGCCAGGCTACGCCAACAAGGTCAAGGATTACATTTTCGAGCTGGAGGCGAAGATCGTCCGCCACCAGATTCTCTCGGGTGAACCGCGCATCGACGGCCGCGACACGCGCACGGTGCGGCCGATCTCGATCCGCACCGGCGTGCTGCCGCGTACGCATGGTTCCGCGCTGTTCACGCGTGGCGAGACGCAGGCGCTGGTCGTGGCCACGCTGGGCACCGCGCGCGACGAGCAGCGCATCGACGCCTTGATGGGCGAGTACACCGACCGCTTCATGCTCCACTACAACATGCCTCCGTACGCTACCGGCGAGACGGGTCGCGTGGGCACGCCCAAGCGCCGCGAAATCGGCCACGGACGCCTGGCCAAGCGCGCGCTGCTCGCGGTGCTGCCGGGACCGGAGGAATTCTCGTATTCGATGCGCGTCGTCTCGGAAATCACCGAGTCGAACGGCTCGTCGTCGATGGCGTCCGTCTGCGGCGGCAGTCTCGCGCTGATGGATGCCGGCGTGCCGACCAAGGCGCACGTCGCCGGCATCGCAATGGGCCTCATCAAGGAAGGCAACCGCTTTGCGGTGCTGACCGACATCCTGGGCGACGAAGATCATCTGGGCGACATGGACTTCAAGGTCGCAGGCACCGATCGCGGCATCACGGCGCTGCAGATGGACATCAAGATCCAGGGCATTACCAAGGAGATCATGGCGGTGGCGCTGTCGCAGGCGCGCGAGGGCCGCATGCACATCCTCGGGATCATGCAGGGCGCCCTGCCGCACGCGCGCACGGAAATCTCCGCGCACGCGCCGCGCATGTTCACGTTCAAGATCAATCCGGAAAAGATCCGCGACGTCATCGGCAAGGGCGGCGCCGTGATCCGCGCGCTGACCGAGGAGACCGGCTGCACGATCGACATCAAGGACGACGGCACGGTCACGATCGCGTCTGTCAATTCAGACGCCTGCAACGCGGCGCGCAAGCGCATCGAGCAGATCACCGCCGAAGTCGAGGTGGGCAGGATCTATGAAGGCCCGGTGCTGCGCCTGCTCGACTTCGGCGCGATCGTGCAACTGCTCCCCGGCAAGGACGGGCTGCTGCACATTTCGCAAATTGCGAAGGAGCGCGTCAACGCTGTCGCCGACTACCTGAAGGAAGGCCAGATCGTGCGGGTGAAAGTCATCGAGGCCGACGAAAAGGGACGCGTGCGCCTGTCGATGAAGGCAGCTGCGGAAGAAGACGCGGGCAGCGCTGCGCCGGCTCCCGCTCCGGCTCCGGCTCCCGCTGCGGCGGAAGTCGAGCCGATGAGCCCGGCCGACTGAGCCCCTCCCTCTCGGAGAAAGGGCGCCCGCGGGCGCCCTTTTTTTTGCCGTCCACGCATGTCGAGCAGCCGCGTCGCGCGGCGTATGATGCCGACACACGAAACCGGAAGGAGGTCCAGCCATGAATTCGTTGCGACGGATGATGCCGCGCCTGCGTAGCGTTGTGGTGAACGTGATGGCGATCTGGCTCGCCAGCCAGGCGATGGCGGCGTCGAGCCAGGAGCTCAAGATCGTCTTGAGCGGGAGTCAGGAAATTCCTCCGGTGACGACCGCTGCGTCCGGAACCGCCACGATAACCGTCAATGCAGACAAGGCGTTGACCGGCAACGCGACGATCGCCGGCATGACGGTCACGGTTGCGCATATTCACGAAGGGGCCGCTGGCACCAACGGCCCGATCATCATTCCGCTGGTCAAGACGGCGGACAATGTCTGGTCCCTGCCGCCGGGCGCCCGCTTGAGCGACGCCCAGTACCAGAGCTACAAGTCAGGCAACCTCTATTTCAACATCCATAGCGAGGCGCATCGCAGCGGCGAGATCCGCGGCCAGATCAGGCCGTGACCTGCGCACGATAGGCAAGCGCCTGGCGTCATTCGATGACGCTGTCGGCGCGCAACTCCAGCTCGCGTGGAATGTCGATGCCGAGTGTCCGCGCAGTCTTGCGATTGATCACGAATTCCAGCACCGTGGGTTGTTCGATCGGGAGGCTGCCGGGCTTCGCACCTTTCAGTATCCGGTCGACGTAAGTTGCGGCCCGACGGTAATGCAAGGCCAGGTCCTGGCCGTAACTCATGAGACCGCCGGCTTCCGTCATTTCCCTGCTGGAGGAAATCGTAGGGAGCCGGCTGTCGGTGGCGAGCTTGATGATCCGTCCCTGCTGCACGTCGAAAAATGAGTCGGACGTCACGATCGCGGCTTGCGCGCCGGCGCGGCCGATGGCGGCAAACCCGGCATCGATCTGGCTCGTGTTGCCCGCCTCGACAGGAAGCACCTTGATGCGGCGTGTGTAGGCACTGCCCTGGATCTGCTCGAGGATAAGCGCGTCGCTGGGATTGCCCGGATTGATCAGCACTGCAACCAGTGACAACTTCGGCACGGCGACGCGCAGCAATTCGAGGTGCTTGCTGCTCACTTCGGTGACGATATTGGACAGACCCGTGATGTTCCCGCCGGGGCGGGAGAGGCTGGTCGCGAAGCCCTCGCCGATCGGGTCGGGCACGCCGACCATTACGATCGGGGTCGTTTGCGTCGCATGACGCGCAGCCTGTACACAAAGCGTCGTCACCGCCACGATGACATCGACTCTCAGTTGCACGAGTTCCGCGGCCAGAACTTCCAGTCGTTCGTACCTCCCGTCGGCGAACCGCCAATCGACGGCAAAATCCCGCTCCTGCGTGAGCCCGAGCTCACGCATGCCCTGCAGGAACTGCTGCTGAATGCGCGGCACAGCGGAACCGGCGGCAAGGAATCCGATGCGCGCAACTTTCTGCCGCGGCTGGGCGAGGGACGTGAAAGGCGTCACCAACAACCCGCCGGCCAGCGCGGCGTTGAATGCGCGCCGGTCGATCATCGCATCACGCTGTACGTTTCACGCGCTCAAGGGTTGCGCGCGGTGACGAACCAGGTGCTGGATGGGCCCCACACGCCGTCGCTTCGAGAATACTGCGCGAGCGTCTCGTGCAGCGCCGTGGCGACGGCGTCCTTGCGCCTGGCGCCTTCCTCGCCCGCGAGGCGAATGATCTCGCCTGCGGGCCCCAACGACATCGCGAATTCGACGGCTTCGTGCAAATCCTTGCCGACGCAGATGTCGGCGTCGAAGCGCTCGAACGCGACCCGGTCGAAACCCGCGCTGCGCAGCATCGAACTGACCATGTCGGGGCCTGCCATGGAAAACGGCCCCGGTCCGCAGTGCACCTGGTCCGTGTCCTCGTGGGCAACGACCGGAACCATCTCCCGGACCTTGAGTTCGGCGTCGTACAGCCACGGATTCTCTTCCCGCCGGCGCCAGACGACCATCATGAGTTCTCCACCCGGTTTGAGCGCCTTGCGGATGTTGCGCATGGCGGCGCCGGGCATCATGAAGAACATCGTGCCGAAGCGCGAGAACGCGAAGTCGTATGGTCCGCGAAGATCGTCGGTCTGGACGTCGGCAACGAAGTAGGTCGCGTTGGCGATTCCCGCTTCGCGCGTTTCGTCCCGGGCGGCCTTGATGAAGTTCTCGGCGCAGTCGACGCCTACGGCTTCGCCCTGCGCTCCCACGCGCTGGGCAATGAGCCTCGTGCTGTCGCCGAAACCGCAGCCGACATCGAGCACGCGCGAGCCCTCGGGAAAGGCTTGCCGGTCGAGCGCAGCGTTGCTGTGCGCCGCGAGGCCCTCGATCAGCAGGTGCTTGAAACGGCGGAACTTGTCGAACAACACCGTGTTCCACGCTGCAACGACAATGTCGTTTTCTCCGGACATGGGGAGTTCCTTGGCCGTGACTCTCTTTGGCAATGCGCTATGCGCGCGGATCCGCTAGTGGTATCCGAGTTCCGCGCGCACCTTGCCCCGGAACACGTAATACGACCAGCCTGTGTACATGAAGACGATCGGCAGGATGACCAGGGTACCCACGAGCAGGAAGGCCTGTGAACCCGGCGACGACGCGGCATCCCAGAGCGTTATCGTCCATGGCACGACGTACGGAAACACGCTGATCCCGAGGCCGAGATAGCACATCGCGAACAACCCCATCGAGGCCAGGAACGGGATGAACTCGCCACCGCGCGCCAGCGACCGCCAAAGCGTGATCGCGATGGCGGCGGTCACGATGGGAACGGGAGCCAAGTACGCCATGTTGGGCCACGTGAACCAACGCGCCGTGATCTTCGGCTGCAGGAACGGCGTCCACACGCTCACCATAGCGATGAACGCGAGCACGCCGAGCAGGCAGACCTTGGCTTGGGTGCGCGACCGTGCCTGCAGGTCGCCTTCGGTCTTCATCACCAGCCAGGTGGCGCCGAGCAATCCGTAACCGAACAGCAGGCCGACGCCCGTGGCGAGCGGAAATGGCTTGACCCAGTCGAAGCTGCCGCCAGCGAAGTGCCGTCCGGAGACCGCGAATCCCTGCACATAGTCGCCGAGGATCACGCCCTGGAAGAACGTGGCGACGAGCGAGCCCGTGAAGAAAGACCGGTCCCACCAGCGGCGCCCGCTATGCGCCTTCAGGCGGAACTCGAAGGCGACGCCGCGAAAGATGAGGCCGAGCAGCATCAGCAGGATCGGAAAGTACAGCGCGGGAATGATGATCGCGAACGCCAGCGGAAAGGCCGCCATGAGCGCGGTGCCGCCCAGGATCAGCCACGTCTCGTTGCCGTCCCATATCGGCGCGACGGAGTTCATCATCAGCGTGCGTGACGCGTCGTCGCGCGCCAGCGGGAACAGGATGCCCACGCCGAGGTCGAATCCGTCGAGAAGCACGTACATGAACACGCCAACGGCGAGAATGAGGGTCCAGACCGGAACTAGGTCGATGTGCATGGCCGGATCCTTACACGTCGGCGGCCGAGAGCGGACGCGCCGGTCGTTCGGAAAGTTTGGCGTCGTGCGCCTCGACCTCTGTGGGCGGACCCGCGCGCGCGATGCGAAACAGGTAGTACACGCCGGCACTGAAGATCACCGCGTAGACCGCCATGTACATGAGGAGCGACAGCAGGACGTCGAGCCCGGTGATGGAAGGCGATATCGCGTCGCGCGTGCGCAAGAGGCCGTACACGACCCAGGGCTGCCTGCCGACTTCGGTCACGGTCCAGCCGGCGATCACCGCAACGAACCCCGCGGGGGCCATGAAATTGCACACGGCGAGATAAGCGCGTGACTCGAACATGCGGCCGCGTATGCGCAGCCACGCGCCCCACGCGACGACGGTTAACATCAGGACGCCTACCCCCACCATTACCCGGAAGGCCCAGAACACGATCCCGACGGGCGGGCGGTCGCCCGGCGGGAACGCTTTCAGTCCCTTGACCACGCCGTTGACGTCGTGCGTGAGGTAGACGCTCGCCAGGCCCGGGATTGCAACCTCGAACCGGTTCGTTTCGCCGGCGGAATCCGGAATCGCGAACAGGACCGCCGGTGCGCGTGCCTGCGTTTCCCACAGGCCTTCCATCGCGGCCACCTTGACCGGCTGGTGTTCGAGCGTGTTGAGACCATGGGCATCGCCAAGCGCGATTTGCAGCGGCACCAGAAGGACCAGCAATCCAAGACCCATCGACATAGCCCGCCGCGATTCCGCCACGTGCTGGCCCACCCGCAGGTGCCACGCTGAAACCGCGACGACGACGAACGCCGTCGTGATGTAGAAGCCGGTGACCGTATGCGCGATCCGGTACGGAAACGATGGATTGAAGATCACGTCCACCCAGTCCTTCGCGAAAAAGCGCCCATCGATGATCTCGTAGCCGGCCGGCGTGTGCATCCAGCTGTTGGCGGACAGGATCCAGAAAGACGAGAACAGCGTGCCGCTGCCCACCATGACGGCGGCGAACAGATGGACCCATTGCGGAACCAGCTTGCGTCCGAACAGCAGGATGCCAAGGAAGCCGGCCTCGAGGAAGAACGCGATCAGGCCTTCGTAGGTCAGCAGCGGCGCCAGCACGTTGCCGGCCGTATCCGAGAGTCCACTCCAGTTGGTGCCCAGCTGAAACGGCATCACGATTCCCGACACGACGCCCATTCCGAATGACACCGCGAACATTTTCGTCCAGAACAGCGACAGCCGCAGGTAGGTCGAATCGCCGCGCCAGAAGTAGAGACCCTCCAGCACGACGATGTACGACGCGAGGCCGACAGTGAATGCCGGAAGTAGGATGTGGAACGCGATGACGAACGCGAACTGCAGGCGCGATAGCAGGACCGGATCGAGTTCCACGCGACATTCTCCGACGGAATCCGGCGACAAGTCTAACGCGAGTTGGCCGTACCGGGCCATGCCCAGTGCTGGGGGTAGGGCCGGGCCGCATCTTGCCAGACAAAAAAAACCGCGGCCCGAAGGCCGCGGTTGTATTGCCTGTGAAACGCGCAGTGTTACGGCGTATCCACCCGGACGATCGTCGGGTTGGGCAATCCGGCGATGCCACCATAAGCGACCGAACCCAGGTACTTGGTCGCTGGCGCAAGTCCGCTGAAGCCCAGTGTGATCGGGCTCGTAACTCCGGTGACGGCCGATGCGGGAGCACCCACGGTCATGTTGCCCGCCGCCGTTGAGCCCAGCGCCCAGCTGAACAGCGTGAAGTTCGCCGAACCAGTGGGCACCGCGAATCCCACAACGCGAACGGTATAGACACCCGCAGGCATGTTGAGGAAGTTCGCATCTTCCGCTGTCGTCCCGCCGCCGCTCCCGCCGATCGCCCCGCCGACCGGGGGATTGCCCGAATACACCTCGAGATCAAGGTCACTGGGCTGGCTAACTTCGGTATCGAACAACGAGAACCGCGCGTAGGTCGTGCCGGCGGGCACCACGACAGGAAAGTCCACGTGGCCGCCGGTGGCGACCGAACCCATCGCTTTGGTCGCCGGAATCAGTCCGCGCGCGTCAGCGGTAAACGGTCCGGTATACCCGAACGTGACGTTGTACGTGCCACTGACTTGCACAGGTGCCGCGAGTGCGACCGGTCGGAGCACCACCGGGCTGCGCACCACATGGCCATTGCTGCCGGTCAGCACGATCGCACCCTGCGTGTACGCGTTGAGTGTCGCACCGCTCGCCGTAAACGTGATGTTGAACGTCTTGGTCGCGCCCGGAGCAATCGTGAACGGTCCCGGCAAATCAACCGCGATACAGCTGAGCAAAAAATGGATCGACAGCTCCCTCACCCAGCAGGAGATCGCCAAAAAATTCTCCCTGCAGCTGGAGACACTCCTGCCGGCGGCAGAAGCAGACGGCTACCAGCAGCTGCTCCAGCGTACAACAGCAGCGGTAGA